>Ga0102940_1000165_pt1 | contig 45214 bp, 41 predicted proteins | sample SalPonR2_C_D1_MG_FD_78215 | JGI IMG/M metagenome (GOLD analysis project Ga0102940, IMG submission 78215) | Salt pond soil microbial communities from South San Francisco under conditions of wetland restoration - Salt Pond MetaG R2_C_D1_MG | ecosystem: Environmental > Aquatic > Marine > Intertidal... | reverse complement strand
GCTTTTCCCGGATCGCTCATGATCGGCTGTCACGGCCAGGCCGAGAGCGAGGAGATCACCCTTGACCCAACCGAGCTGGCGGATGCCCGCTGGATCACGCGCGAGGAGCTGGCCGCGGCCTTTACCGGCGAGGTGCCGGGCCTGCTGCCTGCCCGCCGGGGTGCCATCGCGCAATTCCTGTTGTCCAACTGGCTTGCGGATCGGCTTGGTTGAGGGACATACTGTTCACAATGGAAGTACTCCCGGGCCGGGCGGCTTCGGAATGGCCGGGTATTTGAGACGGGGTGACACATGGAGCTGAGTGCGCGCGAGGATATCGAGGCCCCGGTCGAACAGGTTTTCCGGGAGGTGACGGATTTCGCGGTCTTCGAGCGCGCGATCATGCGGCGGGGCGGCGATGTCGGGTTGCTGGAAGGACCGGTGCCCCCCGAAACGGGCGCGCGCTGGGAGGTGAAATTCCGCCTGCGCGGCAAGAACCGGCGGGTCCTGGCCACGCTGGAGCGTCTCGACCCCGGCCAAGGCCTGACCATCGGCTTCGTTTCGCCGAACATCAAGGGCCATTGCACGGTCGACCTGGTTGCGCTGTCGGCCAGCCGGACCCGTCTGAACGTGGTGATCGTGACCCGCCCGGTCTCGATCGCGGCCAAGGTGCTGGCGCAGTCCCTGCGCCTCGGGCGCGGCCGGATTGAGCGGCGTTTCCGGACCACTGTCGCCACCTATGCCGAGGATATCGAGGCGCGCCACCGGGAGCGGGCGTGACCTGACCGGACTGGCTCAGGCGCGTTCGTGGCGCCGCGGCGCGGCCGGGTAGACCCCCATCAGCTTGATGTGGTCCGTGAAATAGTCCAGCTCTTCCATGGCCAGTTGGACGTTGCGGTCGTCCGGGTGGCCCTCGATCTCGGCGTAGAACTGGGTGGCGTGGAAGTCGCCGCCTACCATGTAGCTTTCGAGCTTGGTCATGTTGACGCCGTTGGTCGCGAAACCGCCCATGGCCTTGTAAAGCGCCGCGGGGATGTTGCGGACCCGGAAGATGAAGCTGGTCATCATGCCGTGCTTGCCGCGCCGCTTGAAATCGGGGTCGCGGGCCATGATCAGGAAGCGGGTCGTGTTGCGCGCATGATCCTCGATATGGCGGGCCACCACGTCCAGCCCGTAAATATCGGCCGCCAGCTCAGAGGCCAGTGCACCCAGGCTGGGGTCTTCGCCCAGGGCCACCTCGCGCGCCGCGCGGGCATTGTCGGAACTGACCCGCGTCTGGATCGCGTTCTCGCGCAGGAACCCCGAGCATTGCGGCAGGATCACCACGTGCCCCAGGGCGGTGCGGATATCGGGCAGCCGTGTGCCCCGCATGCCCAGAAGGTTGATGTGCACCCGGATGAAGACCTCGTCGATGATGTGCAGTCCGCTTTCGGGCAGAAGGTGATGCACGTCGCCGACGCGGCCGTAAATCGAGTTCTCGACCGCGATCATGCCCAGGTCGGCCTCACCCTTTCGGACCGCCTCGATGGCTGCGTCGAAGGTGGCACAGGGCAGGGGCTCGTGGTTTGGCAGGGCCTCCTTGCAGGCCTGGTGGCCATAGGCGCCGGGTTCTCCCTGGAAGGCGATACGCTGGGTCATCCGCGGTTCTCTCCCACTGTCGGATCATGCGATGGGCATTTCGTCGCGCTGCTACACCTTGAACAATGCAGGTGGAAGCGGATAGATGACGTCTGAATCAGGAACCAGATGGAACGCGACATGTTCGACACAATGACGATGACCAAGATCCTGGGCGGCTTCTCCGGCACGCTTCTGGTATTCTTGCTTGGCAGTTGGGCGGCGGAAACGATCTATCACGTGGGCGGTGGCTACGGCGATGATCAGGCGCAGGCCTATGTGATCGAGGTCGCGGAGGATGACGGTGCCGAAGAGGACGTGGTCGAGGACGAAGGCCCCGAGTTCTCAGAGGTCTTCGCCAGTGCCGATGCCGCGGCGGGGGAATCCCAGTGGCGTGCCTGCCGTGCCTGTCACGCACTGGAGCCGGGTCAGAACATGACCGGCCCGACACTCTACGACGTGGTCGGACGCGAGATCTCTGCGGTCGAGGGCTTCAACTACTCTGGCAGCCTTGTCGAGGTCGCCGATGTCTGGACCCCGGAGAACCTGAACGGGTTCCTCGAGAACCCGAGCGGCTGGGCCCCCGGCACCGCGATGTCCTATGCCGGCATGCGCCGCATCGAGGATCGCGCCGACCTGATCGCCTACCTGGAAACGATCGGCGAGTGATCCGGCGGCGGCCGTCCTGCCCATCCTACAGGAAGGGTCGCCCGCCGGGGCGGCCCTTTTTCGTGCTCGGAGGCTGCCTTGACACCTGTTGGCATAGGCGGGGGGAATGGCACCCGATTCACGCGCGATCACGCATTCTCAACTTGAAGGCTGGACCTTTCGCCCATTAGCCTCATCCTCAAGCTCACAGAACGCCGGAGGAATGACCATGCGCAGACCTGCCACCGAACCCCGGAGCGCCCGCGCCCGGGCCCTCAGCGCCCCCGCCGTGCCGGATTGGCGCGCCTGGGCCATGGGCGGACTGCTGGTGATGGGGAGTGCGGTTGGCGCCTGGGCCGAGGGCCATCAAGATGTCACGGTCAGCCACGGCTACACCAATTTCGGTGATCTGAAGTATTCCGCCGATATGGAACACCTGGACTACGTCAATCCCGAGGCACCCAAGGGTGGCGAGATCAGCCAATGGTCCCAGGGCAGCTTCGACAGCTTCAACCGCTATACCCGCGAGGGGGTGGTCGCCGCGCTGACAGGGATCATGTATGAAAGCCTGCTGGTGTCCACGGCAGACGATCCCTACGGTCTCTATTGCTATCTCTGCGAAACGCTGGAATACCCCGACAGCCGTGACTGGGTGATCTTCAACCTGCGTGACGACGTCACCTTTTCCGATGGCCGCCCGATGACGGCCGAGGACGTGGCCTTTACCTTCCAGCTTTTCATGGAACAGGGCATCGCCGAATACCGGACGGTGGTCGAGGGCTTCGTCGAGCAGGTCGAGGTGCTGGACGAGCACCGCATCCGGTTCACCTTCACCGAGGAGGCCCCGCGCCGCGACGTGATCGGCTTTGCCGGCGGGACGACGGTATTCTCGAAATCCTGGTTCGAGGAGACCGGCGCGCGCATCGACGAAAGCACCGATACGCCCTTTCTGGGCACCGGGGCATACGTGCTGGACAGCTACGAGACGAACGAACGCCTGATCTACGCCCGGGATCGCGACCACTGGGGCGCCGATCACCCGCTCAACGTGGGCCAGAACAATTTCGACACCATCCGGGTCGAGTATTTCGCCGACAGCGCCACAGCCTTCGAGGCCTTCAAGGTCGGCGCTTATACCTTCCGCACCGAGAATTCTTCCAAGACCTGGGCGACGGGCTACGATTTCCCGGCGCTCGACAATGGCTGGATGGTCAAGAAGGAACTGCCCGACGGCAACATCGGATCCGCGCAGTCCTTCGTGTTCAATCTCGACAAGCCCGAATGGCAGGACCCTCGCGTGCGTGAGGCAGTGCGCCTGATGTTCAACTTCGAATGGTCCAACGAAACGCTGTTCTACGGCCTTTATGAACGGGTCGAATCCTTCTGGCAGAATACCCGTCTGCAGGCGCGGGGCACGCCGTCCGACAGTGAACTGGCCCTCCTGCGCCCGCTGGTGGACGAGGGGCTGCTGGACCCGACCATCCTGACAGACCCGGCGCAGATACCACCGGACTCCCGCGCCGAACGGTCCACCGACCGGGGCAACCTGCGCCGCGCATCGGATCTGCTGGACGAGGCGGGCTGGATCGTGGGCGACGACGGCATCCGCCGCAAGGACGGGCAAGTGCTTTCGCTGACGGTGCTGCAGTTCTCGCCGGCCTTCGATCGCATCGTGAATCCCTATGTCGAGAACCTGTCGCGCCTCGGGGTCGACGCCGAGCTTGAACGGGTGGACACCGCCCAGTACGTGGAGCGCCGCCGGACCGGAGATTTCGATCTGGTCAACCACACCCTGACGCAGGGCTTCGAGCCGGGTATCGCCCTCAAGCAGTGGTTCCACAGTTCCACCGCCGATGACAGTTCACGCAACCTCATGCGGTTGCGTGATCCGGCCATCGACCGGCTGATCGATCACGTCATCGACGCGCAGACCCTTGACGAGATGACGACGGCGACCCACGCGCTGGACCGGGCCCTGCGTGCCTACGGCTTCTGGGTGCCGCAGTGGTTCAAGGATGTGCATACGGTGGCCTATTACGACATGTATCGTCACCCCGAGAACATGCCCCCCTTCGCGCTGGGCGAGCTGTCCTTCTGGTGGTATGACGCGGACCGGGCGGAAGATCTGCGCGAAGCAGGCGCCTTTTAGGACAGAGGGAAGGGCAGGCAGGCCACATGGGCGCCTATATCCTGAGACGCTTGCTGCTCGTGATCCCCACGTTGCTGGGGATCATGATCATCAATTTCACGCTGGTGCAATTCGTGCCGGGCGGCCCGATCGAGCAGATCATCGCCCAGATGGAAGGCTCGGGCGATGTTTTCGAGACGATCTCGGGCGGCGGCAGCGAAACGGTCGAGAGCGGTGACACCAGCTATGCCGGGGCACAGGGGCTGCCGCAGGAATTCCTGGACGAGCTGCAGGTCGAGTTCAACTTTGCCCGCGTGGTCTGCGAAGACGGTTTCACCGGAGAACCCAGCCTGCGCGCCGAGGGGTGCGCGGCGGTTCCGGTGCCCACGCTTGAACGGTTCTTCATGATGATGTGGGACTACATGCGCTTCGATTTCGGCGACAGCTACTTCCGCTCGGTCGGCGTGCTCGAACTCGTGGCCGAGAAACTGCCCGTCTCGATCACGCTGGGACTGTGGTCCACGCTGATTGCCTACCTGGTCTCGATCCCGTTGGGCATCCGCAAGGCAGTGCGCGACGGTTCGTCCTTCGACACCTGGACCAGCGCGGCGATCATTGTCGGTTATGCCATCCCGGGCTTTCTCTTCGCGATCCTTCTGATCGTGCTCTTCGCCTCGAACAACTGTTTCCAGATCCCATGGCTTGCCGAGCGCTTTCCCGAGCTGCGCAATTTCAACCCCACCTGCCACAGGATCTTTCCGCTGCGCGGCCTGACCAGCAGCAACTTCGAAGACCTCTCGGCCATGGGGAAGGCGCTGGACTACCTGCATCACATCGTGCTGCCGGTGCTGGCCCTGACTATCGGTGCCTTCGCCACGCTCACCCTGCTGACCAAGAATTCCTTTCTTGAAGAGATCAAGAAGCACTACGTCATCACCGCCAAGGCCAAGGGTGTCTCGGAACGCCGGGTGCTTTACGGCCATGTCTTCCGCAACGCCATGCTGATCGTGATCTCGGGTTTTCCGGCCCTGTTCATCGGGGTCTTCTTCGGCGGCAGCCTGATCATCGAGACGCTGTTCTCGCTCGACGGGCTGGGGCGGCTGGGCTTCGAGGCGACGCTGGCGCGCGATTACCCGGTGATGTTCGGCACGCTTTTCACCTTCTCGCTGCTGGGGTTGGTGGTGGGCATCATCACCGACCTGACCTATGTTCTGATCGACCCGCGGATCGACTTCGAGAGGCGCGACTAGATGGCCGATCCCGCCCCCGATCATACCCCGGAAAATGGCGGGCAAGATTACTTGCGCGTGCCCCGGCGGAGGTGGTTCGAGCCCTCGCCACTCAACAAGCGGCGCTGGCGCAACTTCACCCGCAACCGCCGCGCCTACTGGTCGCTGTGGATCTTCCTGGTGCTTTTCGGACTCAGCCTCTTTGCCGAGTTCCTGGCAAACGACAAGCCTATCCTCGTGAACTACCGCGGCGAGCTGCGGATGCCCGTCTTCACCTTCTACGCGGAACGCGAATTCGGCGGCGATTTCCCCACCGAGGCGCCCTATCGCGACATCGAGGTCGAGTGCCTCATTATCACCGGCGGGTTGGAGGATTGCTTCTACGAACCGGACGAGATGATCGCCGCCGCGGAGGCGGGCACGATAGACCATCCGGATTTCCAAAAGGGCTGGCTGCTCTGGCCGCCGATCCCGTATTCCTTTGACACCATCGTCGATGTGCCCGGCGTGGCGCCCTCGCCGCCCGACGGCAACAACCTGTTGGGCACCGACGACACCAAGCGCGACGTATTGGCGCGAGTGATCCACGGCTTTCGCCTGTCCATCCTGTTCACGCTCATCGTGACCTCGCTGGCCTCGATCATCGGGATCGTCGCGGGGGCGATCCAGGGCTTCTTCGGCGGCTGGATCGACCTGGTCTTTCAGCGTATCCTCGAGATCTGGTCCTCGACGCCGTCGCTCTACGTCATCATCATCCTCTTCGCGATCCTGGGGCGAAGTTTCTGGTTGCTGGTCTTCCTGACGGTACTGTTCGGATGGCCGGCGCTGGTGGGCGTGGTGCGCGCCGAATTCCTGCGCGCGCGCAATTTCGAGTATGTCAGGGCGGCGCGGGCGTTGGGCGTGTCCAACCGTACCATCATGTTTCGCCACATGCTGCCCAACGCCATGGTCGCCACGCTGACCCTGCTGCCCTTCATCATCACCGGCACCATCGCCACGCTGGCCAGCCTTGATTTCCTGGGCTTCGGCCTGCCGTCCTCGGCGCCCTCGCTGGGCGAGCTGACGTTGCAGGCCAAGCAGAACCTGCAAGCCCCCTGGCTGGGCTTCACCGCCTTTTTCACCTTTGCGATCATGCTGTCGCTGCTGGTGTTCATCTTCGAGGGGGTGCGCGACGCCTTCGATCCCAGAAAGACCTTCTCATGAAGACGATCCTCGACGTGCAGGACCTGTCGGTCAGTTTCCGGCAGGACGGCGAGACGACCCGGGCCGTGAAAGGGGTCAGTTTCCAGGTGGGCGATGGTGAGACCGTTGCACTGGTGGGCGAAAGCGGCTCGGGCAAGTCTGTCACCGCGCTGTCCACCGTGCGGCTGCTGGGCGATAGCGCCCAGATCGAGGGCTCCGTCCGATACGAGGGCGAAGAGATGGTCAGAGCGGACGAGGCCAAGCTGCGACGAGTGCGGGGGAATGACATCAGTTTCATCTTCCAGGAACCGATGACGAGCCTTAACCCGTTGCACACCATCGAGAAACAGCTGCGCGAGTCGATCGAGTTGCACCAGGGTCTGCGCGGCGCGGCTCTGCGCGCGCAGATTCTCGAATTGCTCGACAAGGTCGGTATCCGTGACGCCGAGTCGCGCCTGATCGCCTATCCGCACCAGCTTTCGGGTGGTCAACGCCAGCGCGTGATGATCGCCATGGCCCTGGCCAACGGCCCCGATCTGCTGGTTGCGGATGAGCCGACGACAGCGCTCGACGTGACAATCCAGGCTCAGATCCTCGAATTGCTGGACCGGCTCAAGCAGGACATGAACATGTCCATGCTCTTCATTACCCATGACCTTGGTATTGTACGCAAGATCGCCGACCGGGTCTGCGTGATGAAGGACGGCGAGATCGTGGAGCAGGGTAGAACCGAGGTCATCTTCCAAGACCCGCAGCATCCCTACACCCGGATGCTTCTGGCAGCTGAAAGCACCGGTGACCCGACGCCCGTGCCCGCGGAGGCACCGGTTGTGGCCGAGGCCGAGAACCTGAAGATCTGGTTCCCGATCCAGGCCGGTCTTCTCAAGCGCACGGTGGGTCACGTCAAGGCGGTCAACGATGCCACCTTCACCGTGCGCGCCGGGGAAACGCTGGGGGTGGTCGGCGAAAGCGGGTCGGGCAAGACCACGCTGGCGCTGGCCATGATGAAACTGCTGGGCTCGCAGGGGCGGATACTGTTCCAGGGGCGCGAGATCCAGGATTTCCGCGAAAAGCAGATGCGCCCTCTGCGCGGCGAGATGCAGATCGTCTTCCAGGACCCTTACGGCAGCTTGTCCCCACGCATGACCGTGGAACAGATCATTGCCGAGGGGCTGAGTATTCACGCCGTCCGGAAGCCAAGCGAACAGCGCGCCATGGTGGCCGAGATCATGGCTGAGGTGGGCCTCGACCCGGTCACGATGGACCGTTACCCGCACGAGTTCTCGGGCGGGCAGCGCCAGCGCGTCGCCATCGCCCGGGCCATGATCCTGCGGCCGCGCCTTCTGGTGCTGGACGAGCCCACCAGCGCCCTGGACATGACGGTGCAGGTGCAGATCGTCGACCTGCTGCGCGACCTGCAGCGCAAGTATCAGCTGGCCTACCTGTTCATCTCGCATGACCTCAAGGTCGTGCGGGCACTGTCGCACAAGATCATCGTGATGAAGCAGGGCGACGTTGTCGAGGCCGGGCCGGTCGACCGGGTATTCGACGCGCCCGAAACCGACTATACCCGCGAGTTGATGGCTGCCGCGCTGGGCTGAGGCCCCCCGCGGCGCGGCTCAGGCCAGTGTCACCGTTGCCGGGTCAAATCCGTCGATTTCGACCGTGCAGGTCTGGCCGCGCGCCAGTGGGCCGACCCCCGCCGGCGTGCCGGTCAGGATCAGGTCGCCGGGTTGCAGCGTCAGCAGGCGCGACACGTGGGCGATGATCTCCTCGACGGGCCAGATCATTGCCGACAGGGGGGCATCCTGACGCAAGACGTCATCGACCCGGCAACGGATCGATCTGTCGCCGGCGAGGTCCACGCCCCTGTGCAACCTGCCCAGGACTGCGGAGTTGTCGAACCCCTTGGCCATGTCCCAGGGGCGGCGCATCTGCTTTGCCTCTGCCTGCAGGTCGCGGCGGGTCAGGTCGTTGGCGGCGGCCAAGCCCCAGACGTGGGACAGCGCTGCTTGCGGCGCGATCTCAGCCCCGCCAGTGCCGACCAGAACGGCCAGTTCCGCCTCGTGGTGCAGGTTGTCGGTGGCAGGCGGATAGGGAATGGTCGTACCCGAGGGCACCACCGCGCTGGCCGGTTTGAAAAAAAAGAAGGGTGGCTCGCGCTCCGGGTCGTTGCCCATCTCGCGGGCATGCTCGGCGTAGTTGCGTCCCACGCAAATCACCCGGTGCAGGCGAACCCCCGTATCGGGCTGGTCCGTCGAGAAGACGGGCAGGGCAGGCGGTTGAACGGCAAGATGGGGCATGGGGGTGTCTCAGGACGGACCGATCATGAAGCAGGAGGTGCCCCGCGCCTGAAGCCGCGTGCAGGCAAGCTCTGCCCCGTCACGGGTCAGGCCCATGAAATTTGCGTCGAACCCACGGGGGCCCTGTCGCACGCGGCGCAGCGCCCCGTCGAGCGAACTCATCTCGTTGAGCGCGACGCGCAGAAGCACCCGCTCGGCCTGGTAGCGTGAATTGTATCGGCCGACATTGACCCCCCAGTGGCGCCCGCCCGAGGTCGAGATCCGGGTGACGACCTCGGGTTCCGAGGGCGCTGTCGCCGGGGCCTTGGCAGAGGCAACCGCCTTCTCGTCGGGGCGTGCCGGCGGGATCGGCGCAGCTTCGGGAGCGCGCGCGGTCTCGCTTTCGAGGACCTCTGTCACGGCGCTCTCGATCACGTCGGCATTGGCCAGCAACAATGCCTCGGCCGGGACGGTTTCAGGTGCAGGCCGCAGCATTGGCCGCAGCGAGCGGCTGACCAGCCCGCTGGCGCGGGTGTTGCGCGTGCCGCCGCCGCCGGCAAAGGCCGGCGCGGGGCTGGGGCGGGCCAGCCGCGCGCGGCTGGGTGCGCGGGCAAACCCCATGTTCATGAGTTCCGCCACACGGGCATTGCGGGCCGAGGTCGAGGAACCGCCGAACATGGTGGCAATGATTCGTTCCTGCCCGCGCTCGGCAGAGGCGGTCAGGTTGAAACCGGCGGCACGGGTATAACCCGTCTTGATTCCGTCGGCCCCGCGATAGGATCTCAGGAACTGGCGATTGGTATGATTGACGGTGCGCACCCCGGCATCGGCGCGCACGCGCGAGAACAGGTTGTAGTATTGCGGGAAGTCGTAAATCACGTGGCGGCCCAGGATGGACATGTCGCGGGCAGTGGACATGTGCCCGCTTTCCGTCAGTCCGTGGGCGTTGCGAAAGGTGGTGCGGGTCATCCCCATGGCCCGGGCTGTGGCGTTCATGCGCCGGGCAAAGGCGGCTTCGTTGCCCTCCAGCGCGATGCCGATGGCGGTGGCCGCGTCATTGGCCGACTTCACCGCTGCTGCCCGGATCAGATAGCGGAACCGGATCTGCTGGCCCGCGCGAAGGCCCAGTTTCGACGGCGGTTCGTTCGCGGCCAGCGGCGTGATGCGGACCATGTCGTCGAGGCCGATCTCGCCGCGTTCCACGGCCTGGAACGCGATGTAGAGCGTCATCATCTTGGTCAGCGAGGCCGGGTGCAACTGAGTGTCGGCATTACGCGAATGCAAGACTTCCCCGGTGCGGGCGTCCATAACCATGGCCGCATAGGGGGCCGACCGCGCGGTGGCGGGCGCGAGCGCGGCAAGGATCATCACGGATAGCATGAGTAACCCCGCCACACCGGGGGTGTTCAATCGACGTTTCACGTCACTGCCCTTTGTCTGCCTCATGGGGGCCGATTTTCTGGCCTTCCTCACAAGAGACGATAGCACGGTCCGTGCGCCGGGAAAATATCTTATTTTCAACACTTTTCACTGTGCCCTTGATGTGCCCACCGGCATATCTTGGGGGTTCTTTTGCAGCACCCCCCAAATCCGCGCCTCACGTTGGGCACATGCCGGGCACCCCCTTTTCACAAGACCCCCGGAGGTTATATGAAAAGGATTGAAAACGGAGTGCGCCGCAGGATACGGGATCGCCATGCTGCACAAGACCTACATGACTTCCGGCAATGATCAGGACGACGACGGCGACGTCGGCGTAAAGGTGGACACCCGCACCAAGACCAAACGCCCGCCGCTCTACAAAGTGTTGATCCTCAATGACGATTACACGCCCATGGAATTCGTCGTGCATGTTCTGGAACGCTATTTCGGCCTGACCCATGCGCAGGCTGTGGAACTGATGCTGACCGTCCATCAGAAGGGGGTGGCCGTGGCCGGTGTTTACAGTCACGAGATCGCCGAGACCAAGGTGGCGCTTGTCATGGATCTGGCGCAGCGCCACCAGCATCCGCTGCAATGCACCATGGAGAAGGAATAGGCCCCGCGCCGGTTCCTCGACGGATGGCACATTCCCGCCTGACCCTCGCGCTGGACAGCGCCGCGCCAGTGCTGCCCGATGGCCCCGTCCGCGTGCTGCGCCCGCCTGCCGATTACGATCTTTCCGCGCTGGAGCCGGCAAGGGTCGAGATCGACCATGGCTTCAAGCCGGACCACGACGCCTGGGCCGCGCGCGGCTACGCCACGGCAGGGTCCGGCCCGGTGCCCACGGTGCTGGTGGTGGTGCCGAGGTCCAAGGCCCTTGCGCGGCGTCTCGTCGCCCATGCCCTGCACGCCGCGACCGGGCTGGTGATTGTCGACGGTGCCCGCACGGACGGGGTCGACAGCCTTTACAAGGCCTGCCGTGGATGGGCGCCCGTTGCTGGCACGCTGATCAAGGCGCACGGGCGGCTGTTCTGGTTTGCTCCAGACGGCGTGCCCGATTGGGACACGCCAGACCGGTGGGTCGACGGGTTCCGCACGCAGCCCGGCGTCTTTTCCGAGGGCAAGGTCGACCCCGGCTCGCGCCTGCTGGCCGGAGCGCTGCCGCCCTTGTCGGGCCGTGTGGCCGATCTGGGCGCGGGCTGGGGCTATCTCTCGGCGGCGGTGCTGGCGCATCCCGGCGTGACTCACCTGGACATGATCGAGGCCGAGGCCCTGGCGCTGGATTGCCTTGCCGAGAACATCTCCGACCCGCGCGCCCGGGCTCTCTGGGCTGACGGGACCCGGTTCACGACAGAGACGCGCTATGACGCCGTCGTCACGAACCCGCCCTTTCACAGCGCGCGCAAGGGCTTGCCCGAACTGGGGCAGGCCTTCCTGGCTACCGCGGCCCGCCTGCTGAAGCCCTCGGGCAGTCTCTACCTTGTGGCCAACCGGCACCTGCCCTACGAGACCCGCTTGCGGGAATTGTTCGCTCAGGTGCAAGAGGTCGGTGGCGACCGGGCCTTCAAGCTGATACGCGCCGCTCGCCCGCGGCGCTGAAATCGCCTAGCGTGGCGGAGCGGGAATCGGCGTCAGGAAGCGAGAGACCGACATGAGCTTTTCCATCGAGGGCAAGACCGCCATCGTCACCGGTGCGGCAAATGGCGTCGGCCTGGCCATCGGGCGGCATTTCGTCGATCAGGGGGCCAACGTGGTCTTCGCCGACATGGACGATGCGCGCCTGGGCCAGGAACTTGGCGACACGGACATCGACGGGTCGCGCTACCGCAGCTTTGCCTGCGACCTGCGGCAGAAACTGTCCATCGCCAATCTGCTGTCCATGACGATCGACGCCTACGATCGCGTCGATATCCTGGTCAATGCATCGCGCCAGATGATGACCTCGGACCCGCTCGATCCGGCCGGCGACAACGTCGAGGAACTGATCCAGCAGAACCTGATGACCTCGTTGCGGCTGACCCAGGCCATCTCGAAACGGATGATCAAGCAGGCAAAAGGGCAGGAAAGCGGCCCGGCGGGATCGATCATCAACCTGAGCTCCATCGCGTCGCGCCTGGCAAACCCCGAGCTGCTGGGCTATTCCATATCGGCCGCCGCGCTGGACCAGATGACGCGTTCCATGGCCGTCGCGCTGGCCCCGCACCGAATCCGCGTCAACGCCGTGGCCTTCGGGTCGGTCATGAGCGCCAGCCTGAAAGGCGCGCTCAAGGAGAACGAGGGCTACCGCGACGAGATCATCGACCACACGCCTCTGGGGCGGATCGCGGGCCCGGGCGAGGTTTCGGACGCGGTGCAATACCTGGCCTCGGATGCCTCGGGTTTCGTGACCGGCGAGATCATAACCGTGGACGGCGGGCGCACGCTGATCGACCCGGTCGACGCGCCCGCGCACTGATATTCAAGTCACTCCGGGTGGATGGCGATGCACTGGCGGATGCGGTCCTCGGCCGCCTCGGCCTCGGCGTTGCGGCGTTTGCGCAGGTCGCCCAGCTTGGCGCGTTCTGCGGCCACGTTGATGGCGACTGGTTCCTCGCGCGTGTAGGTGCGGGTCTTCTGGCAGGGAAAGGTGAAGGTGCTGCCGTCCTCGTTGGTGCCGGTACAGGTTCGGGTAACGGTGCGCAGGTCCTGGACCTCGGCCAGTGCGTATCCGCGATCTATGTTGCCCTGGGCCGTGGCGATCTGCGCGTTCAGGAGGCGCAACTTGCCCTGGGCCTCGGCAATGCAGGCCTCGCGCGGGGTGGCGCAGGCAGCAAGGATGACAAGTGGCAGCAGGTAAACGATGGGTTTCATGGGAGGATGCCTTGGTGTTTGACGGAAGCGCGCGGTTGCGACGACCGGGTCTTGGCCGCCATCCCCAAAGGATGCTAAGGGCCGCCGCTAGGTAATAACAAGAGGGTTAACCATGGCCGCTGACGAAATGACCGAGCAGAAGGCCCGCGCCTCGGCCTGGTTCCGCACCCTGCGTGACGAGATTGTCGCCGCCTTCGAGGAGGTGGAGGATGCGCAGGAATCCGGGCCGTTCGCCGACGTGCCCCCGGGCCGCTTCGAGGTGACAGAGACCCGCCGCAAGGGCGCCGAGGGCGAGGATGCCGGCGGCGGGCTGATGTCGGTGATGCGCGGGGGCCGGGTTTTCGAGAAGGTTGGCGTCAACGTGTCGACCGTCCAAGGCACGCTGGGTGAAAAGGCCCAGGCGGCCATGATGGCGCGCAAGGGGCTGCCGGGAATGGTGGATGATCCGCGGTTCTGGGCCTCGGGTATCTCCCTGGTCGCGCACATGCAGAACCCGCATACGCCGGCGGTTCACATGAACACGCGGATGTTCTGGACGCCGCATGCCTGGTGGTTCGGCGGCGGGTCGGACTTGAACCCCTGCATTGAGTACGAGGCGGACACGGCGCACTTCCATGCCATGCAGAAGGCACACCTCGATCCACACGGGGAAGAGCATTATCCGCGCCTGAAGGACTGGGCAGACGACTATTTCTACATACCCCACCGGCACCGGGCGCGAGGTGTTGGCGGCATCTTCATGGATGACCACTGCACCGGCGACTGGGAGTGTGATTTCGCCCTGACGCAGGATATCGGCCGGGCCTTCCTGCCGGCCTTCCTGCCTTGCGTGGAAGCCCGACGCGACCTGCCCTGGACCGAGGCCGAGAAGGATACCCAGCTTGTCCATCGCGGGCTCTATGCGGAATACAACCTGGTCTATGACCGGGGCACAAAGTTCGGCCTGGAGACTGGCCATGACGCAAATGCCGTGCTGATGAGCCTGCCGCCCATGGCAAAGTGGGTGTGACCCGGGCGGCGACCGTTCAGTGGCCGCGCAGAAACGCGCGGTAGGTGGTCAAGTCCTGGAACCGGGCATAGCCGAAGTTGGTGTCACCGTAGATCGAGCCGTCGCGCAGGACCGCGTATGTGAATGGACCTTGCATGGCGACACGTTCCGGGTCTGTTAGGGGAATCGGAAGGACGCTGAAGGCGCCCGGAATGCGAGTTGGGTCGATCCGCTCGATCCCGTCGCCGGGAATTGGAACGGGCATGACCATTACGGAAGCCCCGCCGTCGAGGGGTCGGACCCGGGTGCCAGACTGGTCGAGTGATTGACGGTCAAGCGTCAAGGGGGCATCGGGGTCGATATAGGGGATCTCGATCGGTGTTGCGCCCACGGAGGGCGGCAGACGCACGTCGTCCGCCACGGCAAGACCGCCGAATAGCGCCAGAGGTGTGGCGAGAAACAGGGATTTGAGTAGAGACATAGCGGTCCTCATGACTGGTTGGCCGCAGCATTCTGTGCCAGGTCGCCGGCGTGCGCCATGACAGCGGACAAGGCGCGACGGTATGAAGAGTGGTAGAATGAAAGGTTGGCGGACGCCGCTCGGCTATCGCCATCGCCCTGCCCGCCGTCCCGGTCAGCGTGCCGCCTCGACCAGCGCCTTGAACAGTGCCCTTTGGCGGCGCGCGTAGAACAGGTGTTCGGGGTGCCACTGCACGCCCAGGGCAAAACGGACACCGGTCGCCTCGACGGCCTGCACCATGCCCCCCTCGTCGCGGGCGGCCACGCGCAGGCCGGTGCCCACGCGGTCCACCGCCTGGCTGTGCAGGGCGTTCACCGTCATTTCCTCTGGTCCGGCGATGCAGGCCAGGGCACTCCCGTGCAGGGGGCATACACGCTTGCGCGGCAGGATCGTACGGTGCCGGATGCTGCGCTGATGATTGGCATAGGCATCCTGGTCGAGCGTGCCGCCCGCCGCCACGTTGATCATCTGCGCGCCGCGGCAGATGCCCAGAACGGGCATGTTGCGTGCCAGCGCCTCTCGTGCAAGCCGCAATTCCAGCGCGTCCCGGTCGGGGTCGATCCGGGCCGAGAGGTGCAGCGTGCCGCCGTAAAGCTCGGGCGATATATCGTCGCCACCGCCGATGATGAGGCCGTTCACGCCATCGAGTTGCGAGGGCCTGCCTGCGCCCCAGCGCACGGCCTGTCCGCCACCCAGCCGGACGTTCAGGGCCACCAGCGGAAAGATGCGCCAGCCCGACCGGGCCGAGGTCGTCACCGCGATCCGGGGTTTGCGCATCAGGTCAACCCGGCCTGCGCGAGGATCTCGCCAACCTGCGCGCGCCAGTCGGGACGCAGGGTCGTCAGTGCGGCCCGATGGTCCTGCCAGGCCGTCTTCAGCCGGTCCAGCACGTCGGCATCCGCCGCGATCCGTTCCACCAGGACCCAGCGGTTCCATTCGGCGGCAACTGACCACGCGGGTTCGTCAATGCGGCAGTCGGGCAGGCGGTAGTGCCAGGCCGGTCGGGCCGAGATAGCGCCGAGACCGTCCAGCGCCTGCGCGACCCGGTCCTCGTCGAGATGTGCGAGCACCGGCAGCATGTCCAGGCCGCGGTTGCGGGTCGCATTGTGGGAAAGACAGGCGTCGAAGAGATCATCCAGGGTCCAGTCCCGCGCCCCGGCCAGGCAATCCACGAAGCCGCGAGGGAAGGGATCGGAAAAGGGCAGGACGCGGCGCGCCACGTCCATCTCGCCGCCATAGCGCAGGCGGTCTTCGAGCAGGGCATAGGCGGTGAGGGTCGGCAGCAGGTCCGCGATCCCCGGTCCCGGGATTTCTGGGTTCAGGTGCAACCCGAAGCCCAGGAATATTCCGTCGCGCGTGCCGATGGCCCCGGCAGTTCGCAGTGCCGCGCAGAGGTGGTCGACCTGCGGCAACTGGTCGAAAGTTAGCGGCGGCGTGACGATCTCGATCGGCACCACTGTGCGCGACAGGTCCAGCCCGATCTCGGCCAGCGGTCCGTCGAGCCTGTCGCGCAGGGCGGTGTCGAGGTATATCTCCAGATCGCCCAGCATGCTGCCCGTCAGGCGCAGTTCGTGGTCGCCGCTGGCCATGGTTTCGCCGCCAAGGGTGTCCCGCGCGATCCGGGCGGCCTCGGTCTCGGTCAAGCCCCCGAACTCGATCTCGACCCCGGCGCGGCGGTCGGTTCCGAGCGGCAGAGGCAGGAACGCGGGAGTGTCCATGCGGCCCTCACCCGCCCCGGATCGTGTCGATCATCAGTTGCACGTTCTGGGGGTCCGCGTCTGGCGTGATCCCGTGGCCAAGGTTGAAGATGTGCGGGCCATTCGACAGAGCATCGACAACACGGCGTGTCTCGCGCACGAGATCGTCGCCGCCGGTCACCATGTGCGAGGATTTCAGGTTACCCTGCACACAGCCGCCGGTTTGCACGTTCTCGGCGGCCCATTCCGGCGACACCCCGTCATCCAGCGCGATACAGTCGGCCCCGATGGCCTTGTGCAGGCCGACATACTCTTCGCCCGCGCCGCGCGGGAAGGCGATGACGGGCAGGCCCGGATGCCGCTCCTTGAGCGCCGCTGTGATCCGGCGAGCCGGGTCCACCGCGTATTTCTGGAAGTCCTGGCCCTGCAGCGATCCGGCCCAGCTGTCGAAGATCTTGACCACCTCGGCCCCGGCGTCGGCCTGGGCTGACAGGTATTCGATCGTCGCCTCGGTGATTCTGTCCAGCAGCGCCTCGAACAGCGGACGGTTTTCGGCCTTGAGCGCATGGGCCGGGCCCTGGTCGGGAGTGCCGCGCCCGGCGATCATGTAGGTCGCGACGGTCCAGGGCGCCCCGGCGAAACCGATCAGCGTCGTCTCGGCCGGCAATTCCCCGGACAGGATGCGGACGGTCTCGTAGATCGGCGCAAGATGATCGTGGATGGCGTCGGCCGGGAGCAGCGCGTCGAAACCGGCCTGGTCGGTGAGAGTGGACAGGCGCGGCCCTTCGCCCGTGACGAACCACAGGTCGGCCCCCAGTGCCTGCGGCACCAGCAGGATATCGGCAAAGAGGATCGCCCCGTCGAACCCGTAGCGGCGGATCGGCTGCAGCGTCACCTCGGCGGCAAGGTCCGGCGTGTAGCACAGCGAAAGGAAGTCCCCCGCCTGCGCCCGTGTGGCGCGGTATTCGGGCAGGTACCGGCCGGCCTGGCGCATCATCCAGATCGGCGGGGTGGGCAGGGTCTCGCCCCCGAGGGCGCGCAGGATTGTCTTGTCGGTCATGGGAACTCCTATCAACGGTATCGAGGTTCCAGTTGCGCCCGGTGAAGTCAAGCCGTTGTCACGCGCGCGTGCGGCGTCTAGAAGCATGGCATGATGCAGGATCTCCCCTCACCCGATCGCCCGCTGAGGATCGGCACACGCGGCTCGCCGCTGGCGCTGGCCCAGGCCCATGAAACCCGCGCCCGCCTTGCGGCGGCCTTCGACCTGCCAGAGGCGGCCTTCGAGGTGGTGGTCATAAAGACCACCGGCGATAACCGCTCTATGATCGATGCGGACAAACCGCTCAAGGAAATCGGCGGCAAGGGCCTTTTCACCAAGGAAATCGAGGAGTCGATGCTGTCGGGCGGGATCGACATCGCCGTGCATTCCATGAAGGACATGCCGGTGGAACAGCCAGAAGGGTTGGTGCTGGATTGCCACCTGCCGCGCGAGGACGTGCGTGATGCCTTCGTCTCGCTCGATCATGGCGCGCTGGGCGACCTGCCCGAGGGCACTGTGGTGGGCACCTCGAGCCTGCGGCGCCAGGCGCAGTTGCGCGCGCGGCGTCCAGACCTGCGGGTGGTGGAGTTTCGCGGCAACGTGCAGACCCGACTGAGAAAGCTGGAGGACGGCGTGGCCGCGGCCACCTTTCTGGCCATGGCGGGGCTGCGGCGGCTGGGCCGCGCCGAGGTCGCCCGCGCGGCCATCTCGCCCGAGGATATGCTGCCGGCGGTGGCGCAGGGTGCCATAGGGATCGAACGGCGCGCCGATGACGACCGGGTGGCCGGGATGCTGTCGGCAGTCCATGACACGGACACCGGCGCCCGGCTGGCCTGTGAACGGGCCTTCCTGGCCGCGCTGGACGGGTCTTGCGAGACGCCGATCGGCGGGCTGGCCGAATTCGTGCCCGAGGGTCTGCGCCTGCGCGGCGAGATCCTGCGCCCGGACGGGTCCGAGGTGCATTCAGGCGAGCTTTCCGGGCCCGTCGCGGACGGCCCGGCCATGGGGGCGGCGCTTGCGCGCGAGCTGCTGGGCCGTGCTACACCGGGGTTCTTTGCCGCCGTAACCGGCGGCTAGCGATCCGCGCCGGTCTCGACGGACAGGGTTGCCGGGGCTAGGCTCGCCCGGACACGGCGCCGAGGACCCCCGGGGATGCGCACGAGGACACAATGCAGGACCGGACCGCCCGGCCCATCGCCCCAGTTGCGGATGCTGGTGCTGATCGGCGTGGCCTTGGTTGTGGGGTGTGCGGCCTCGCTGGCCGCCATCGCGCTGGTCGATCTTGTCGCGCTGCTCAACGATCTGCTGCTGGTCGCGCCCAAGACGCGGGTGCAATGGGAAAGCCTGCCTCTGCTGGTGGCATCAGCGACACTTCTGGTGCCGACCTTGGGCGGCTTTCTGGTGGGGCTGGCCCATCGCTATCTTTCGCCTGCAGGTCACCCGCTGGGGCCACCCGCCGTGATCCGGGCAGTGCAGTTCCATCGCACCCTGCCGGATCTGCGAAGCGGGCTGGTCTCGACCGCGACGGCGGCGCTGTCGCTTGGGGCGGGGGCCTCCGTCGGACAATACGGGCCCATGGTCTACCTTGGTGCGCTGTTCGGCGGCGCGGTCCACAGGCTGCGGCTGGGGATTCCCGGCCTTGCCAGCATCGCGGTCAGCTGCGGCGTGGCCGCGGCAATCTCGACCGCCTTCAACGCGCCCGTTGCGGGAGTGCTGTTCGCGCACGAGGTCGTGCTGCGCCATTATGCGACCCGGGCCTTCGCGCCTGTCACCGTGGCCTCCGTCACCGGATACGTGATCGCCAATGTCGTCTTCGAGCGCCCGGCCCTGTTCCGCATCGACTTTCCCGGTGTCGCGCACGGATATGAATTCGCGCTGGTGGCCGTGCTGGGCGTCCTCGTGGCCGGGGCGGCGGTTGGGTTCATGCGGCTGCTGCTGGCGCTGGGACCCTGGCTGGGCCGACTGATTGCGGCTCCCGCCCTGCGCCCGGCCCTGGCCGGACTGGCGGTGGGGCTGACGGCGCTGGCCCTTCCGGACGTGCTTGGCATCGGCACCTCGACCCTGCGCTTTGCCACGATCGACGGGGCCTTTGGACTGGGTGAACTGGTCGTGCTGATCGGCGCCAAGATCGGCCTGACCGCGCTTTGTATCGGGGCGGGGTTTTCCGGCGGGGCCTTCAGCCCCTCGTTGCTGATCGGCAGTCTGGTGGGCGTGCTGTTCTGGACGCTGCTGTCGGGCGCACTGGGAGTGCCAAGCTCTGGCGCGGCGATCTATGCCATCGCGGGGATGATGGGCTTTGCCAGCGCGGTGATCGGTGCACCGCTGACCTGCATCCTGATCGTCTTCGAGCTGACGCGGAACTACGATGTGACCATCGCCGCCATGGTCGCTGTGGTGTTCTCCAATCTGGTCTCGCACCGGGTGTTCGGCCGGTCGCTTTTCGACGAGCAACTGGCCCGGGATGGCATTGATTTCTCGCAGGGACGGGACCATCCGCACATGGCCGCGCTGCGCATAGTCGACCACCTGACCCCCGACGCGGTGACCGCCCGCGCAGGGGAACCGCCCGGGGATGTCGACTGGCGCCTTGCCGCCAAGGGCTGGCGCGAGGCCTTCGTCCTGAACGGGGATGACCGTTTGCTGGGCATCTACACCCCGGGCCGCGCGGCCGGGGAAGCGACGATGGCCGACCTGGCGCAACCGGCCGGCCTGGTCTTCGAGGACAGCACCGACCTGGCCGAGGCCATGACCCGCCTGCGTGGCTTCGTCGGTGACGCGGTGCCTGTTGTGTCGGACGACGGCACCTATCTCGGCGCCGTGTCCGAGGCCGATATCGTGGCCGCCTGGCTGGATGAATCCGCGCGCCTGAGGGAGGAGGAAAATGCGTCTGTCTGAGCTTGCCGTTGGGATGATCCTCTGGGCTGTGCCGCTGGCCGCGCAGGACCTGACTGTCGTGTCATGGGGGGGCGCCTACGAGGCCGCGCAGCGCCGGGCGGTTATCGCCCCCTTTGCCGAGGAAACGGGCCGATCGGTCACCGTCGCGCGCTACGACGGCACCTGGTCGGCGCTGGCCGCGCGCGGCGCGACCGAGGGCTGGGATGTCATCGACATGCTGGCCGACCAGGCGCGGGTGGCCTGCGACAAGGGCCTGTTGCTGGCGCTGCGTCCGCGCGAGATGTTCAGCCGCGCCGCCCTTTCCGATTTCACGCCCCGGCGACCCGACCGTTGCGCCGTGCCGCAGAACGCCTATGCCCGGGTCATGGCCTACGACGACCGGGCTTTTCCCGGTATAAAGCCCACTGGAATCGAGGATTTCTTCGACACCGAGCGGTTCCCCGGGCCGCGCGCACTGCAACGCGGCCCCGACGGGATCCTGGAGTGGGCGCTGCTGGCCGAGGGGGTGCCACCCGAACAGGTCTACGGACTGTTGAGCACTGATAGAGGCCTGCGGCTGGCCTTTCGGCGACTCGAGACGATCCGCGACGACATTCTTTGGTGGTCGGATCCTTCCGAGCCGGCGCAGATGCTGGCGGAGGGGCGCGCCGTCATGGCCGCGGGGTTCAATGGCCGCTTCTTCGACGTGGCGCAGTCCGGGATGCCGCTGGACATTGTCTGGGATGGGCGCATCATCGGCATCGAGGTCTGGGCCATCGCCGCCAGCACCGACACGCCCGATGCCGCCCGCGCCTTTGTCGCCCATGCCGCGCGTCCCGAGGCCATGGCCCGGCTGGCCGAGCGCATCCCCTACGGCCCCACGCGGGTATCGGCCTTCGAGCGGATCGGGCTGCACCCGGAAACCGGCGTGCCCATGCGCGCCCATCTGCCCAATGCGCCACAGCACGGCGGGCGGGTGCTGGTCCGTGACGATGCCTGGTATGCGAACACCGAGGCGCTGCGCGACCGTCGCTTTCGCGCCTGGCTGGCGCGGGGCGACTAGCCCCGGCGCCCCGAGCGGATGTCACCCGTTGTCAGAACCGGCGCCGCGTCGATGTCCTGGGCGTCGAGCATGTCGGCCACGCGTTCCAGTGACGAGACGAGTTGAGCCTGTTCCCAGCCTTGTAGTTGTTTGAAGGCCGCGACATAGCGCTGCTGCAGCGCGTCGGGCGCATCGTCCAGCCGTTCGCGGCCCAGGTCGGTGGCCACGATATTGGTCTGGCGGCGGTCTTGTTCCGAGGGAACCCGGCTCACCAGCCCGCGCGCCACCAGCTTGTCCACCAAGGCCGTGACCGTGGCCTGGCTGACGCCCATCTGGCGCGCCAGAAGCTTGGGCGTGGCGCTCTCGCGCTCGGCCACGATCTGAAGGACCCGCAGTTGAGCGGGGCTGAGTCCCACCGCGTGGGCGAGGTCACGCGCATACCACTCGGTGGCCCGCAGGATTCGGCGCAGGGCGATCAGGCTTTCGTCGGTCCGGTCTGGGAAGGCTGTTGACATGTTGCAAGTATGGCACGCGGTGGCCGGTGCTTCAATTGCCTAAGGAATTTTGCAAAATATTCGTAAATCGAAGCATACCCCTTTCTGTTAAGGGCAAATACTGAACGACAAGGGTCTTTGAAACCGTGCTATGTGCGCGCCGGACGCACCTGGTGTCCTTCGAAGGTTGAATTACCTCGCGGGATATACTAATTAGCTTTCCGAACAATCAGAGAGGTCACCTCCCATGCCCAAGGACACCGTGCAAGACACCGTCAAACCGCGAACGCCCGCGCCCCGTCTGCGCAAGCCGGAGACAACGGACGGGGCCGCCATCTGGGAGTTGATAAAGGCATGCAAGCCGCTCGACGAGAACTCGATGTACTGCAACCTCGTGCAGGCCGACCATTTCCGCGACACCTGCGTGGTGGCGGAACTTGATGGCGATATCGTCGGTTGGATTTCTGGCCACATGGTTCCCGAAAAGGACGAACTTTTCGTCTGGCAAGTCGCGGTCAGCGACAAGGCGCGGGGGCTGGGCCTCGGTCGCAAGATGCTGACTCACCTGATCGAGCGCGAGAACTGCGCCGACGCCACCCACCTCAAGACCACGATCACCAAGGACAACGAAGCCTCTTGGGGGCTGTTCCGCAGCTTCGCCCGCCATATCGGCGGCGACCTGTCGGACGAGCCTCACTTCGTCAAGGAGGTGCATTTCGAGGGCCGCCACGACACCGAGCACATGGTGACGATCGAGCTGCCCGCCCCGGTGCCGCTGCGCCGCGCGGCCTGAACCCGCGCGCCCGGCTCCTCATACACGATCTTCCTGAAAGGACACATCATGGCCAAGGACATGGCAAAGACCGATTCGATCTATGAACGCCGCGAAAGCGAGGCCCGTTCCTACTGTCGCGGGATGCCCGCCGTCTTCACGAAGGCGCAGGGTTCGACCATGACGGACGAGACCGGCAAAACCTACATCGACTTTCTCGCCGGCTGTTCGTCGCTGAACTACGGGCACAACGACCCGGACATGAAAGCGGCGCTCATCGAGCACATCGAGAACGACGGGATCGCCCACGGGCTGGACCTGCACACTGATGCCAAGGGCGATTTCCTGCACGCGCTGGAAAGCCGCATCCTGGCGCCGCGCGACATGGACCATCGCGTCATGTTCACCGGCCCGACCGGGGCCAACGCCGTCGAGGCCGCGATGAAGATCGCGCGCAAGTCCACCGGCCGCACCAACGTGATCGCCTTCACCAAAGGTTTTCACGGTGTGACGATGGGCGCGCTGGCTGCGACCGGGAATGGCTATCACCGCGGTGGTGCGGGCATGGACACCTCGGGTGTTACGCGCCTGCCGTTCGACGATTTCGCCGAAGGGGTGGATTCCGTCGCGCTGCTCGACAAGATGCTGTCTGACGGCTCGGGCGGGATCGACGCACCCGCTGCGATCATGCTGGAGACCGTTCAGGGCGAGGGCGGCCTGAACGCCGCATCCCCGGAATTCGTGCGCGGGGTCGCAGAGGTGGCCAAGAAGCACGGGGCGCTGCTGATCATCGACGACATCCAGGCTGGCTGCGGCCGGACGGGCACATTCTTCTCGTTCGAGGAGATGGGCGTTATGCCCGACATCGTGACCATGGCGAAGTCGATCTCGGGCTTTGGCCTGCCCCTGGCACTGGTGCTGGTGCGCCCGGAACACGACGTGTTCGGCCCGGCCGAGCACAACGGCACGTTTCGCGGCAATACCCATGCCTTCGTGACGGCAAGGACCGCCATCTACAAGTTCTGGTCCGATGACAAGTTCCAACAGGAGCTGGCACACAAGACCGTCATGATCACCACGGCCCTGAACGAAATCGCCGAGCTGATCCCGGGGGCCTACCTCAAGGGGCGCGGCCTGATGCAGGGCGTCGACGTGGGCAGTGGCGAACTCGCCGAGCAGATCTGCGCGCGTGCCTATGAAAAGGGCCTCGTGGTCGAGACCTCGGGCAGCGATGACGAGGTCGTCAAGATCCTTGCCCCGCTGACCACCTCGATGGAGACCTTCCGCAAGGGGTTCAACATCCTTCTGGACGCGACCCGCGACACCCTCGCCAGAACCAAGATCGCAGCGGAGTAAGCCCCATGATTGTGCGCGATTTTCACGACATCACCGCCAACCAGCCCGACCGCGTCGTTTCGGATGCGCAGTGGTCGTCGGTCCGGATGCTCCTGGCCGATGACAACATGGGTTTCTCGTTTCATATCACCTTCCTCGAGGCGGGGTCAGACCACACGTTCCACTACAAGAACCATTTCGAGAGCGTCTACTGCATGCAGGGCACCGGCGAGATCACCGACCTGGCCACCGGAACGACATACCCGATCCGGCCGGGCGTGATGTATGCGCTCGACCAGCACGACAAGCACCGGCTTGTCGCCCACGAGGAACTGGTCATGGCCTGCTGCTTCAACCCGCCGGTGACGGGCACCGAGGTGCACCGCGAGGATGGCTCCTACGCGGCACCCGACGACAGCTGACGCAAAAGGACAAGGAGGCCAAGCATGGCCCATACCGTGGAAAAAATCGGCGGGACCTCGATGTCCCGCGTGAACGAGTTGCGTGATACGCTTTTCATCGGGGACCTCAGCGAAGAGGCGCTTTACGGACGCGTCTTCGTCGTTTCGGCCTTCGCTGGCATCACCAACCTTCTGCTGGAACACAAGAAGACGGGCGAGCAGGGCGTCTATGCCCAGTTCGCGCAGTCTGACACCGGCCATGGCTGGCATGACGGCCTGACCCGTGTCGCCGACGCCATGATCGCGGCGCACAAGTCGATTCTGGACAACCCCGCCGACATCGACCAGGCCGACGATTTCGTGCGCGACCGGATTGATGGGGCGCGCAACTGCCTGATCGATCTGCAGCGCCTGTGTTCCTATGGTCACTTCCGCCTGTCCGAGCACATGCTGCAAATCCGCGAGTTGTTGTCAGGGCTGGGCGAATCCCATTCGGCCTTTGTCACTACGCTCATGCTGCAACGTGCGGGTGTGAATGCGCGCTGCGTCGACCTGTCCGGCTGGCGCGACGAAGGCGATGTGACGCTGGACGAACGTATCACCGCTGCCATGGCAGGGGTGGACCCGGACACCGAAATGCCGATCGTCACCGGTTACGCCCAGTGCGCCGAGGGGCTGATGCGGGAATTCGACCGGGGGTATTCGGAGGTGACATTTTCGCGGCTGGCCGGCCTGACCGGCGCGCGCGAGGCGATAATCCACAAGGAATTCCATCTGTCCTCTTGCGACCCAAAGCTGGTGGGCGAGGGCGCCGTGCGCAAGCTGGGCCGGACCAATTACGACGTGGCTGACCAGCTGTCGAACATGGGCATGGAGGCGATCCACCCCAAGGCGGCCAAGGTACTGCGCCAAGCCGAGATCCCCTTGCGTGTGACGAACGCCTTCGAACCAGGCGATCCCGGCACGCTGATCGACGACCAGCCGGCCGACACTGCGGCGGTCGAGATCGTCACCGGCCTTGATATCGTCACGCTGGAGGTCTTCGAACAGGACATGGTGGGTGTGAAGGGTTACGATGCGACGATCCTTGACGTCCTGCGCCGTCACGACGTGCGCATCGTGTCCAAAGTGTCGAATGCCAATACGATCACGCATTACCTGGACACATCGCTCAAGACCATGCGGCGGGTGGAAAAGGATATCGCTGCGGCCTATCCCAGCGCCGAGATCACGACACGCACCGTTTCGGTCGTTTCTGCCATCGGGCGCGACCTGCGCGGTCTGTCGGTTCTGACGCGGGGCCTTCAGGCCATAGCGGAGGCGGGGCACGAGGCCATCGGTGCCACGCAGGGCCCGCGTAACGTGGATGTTCAGTACATCGTTGACCGGGATAGCCGCGACGCCGTCATCAAGGCGTTGCATGGCGCGTTGATCGAGGGCGCGCAGGCGCCCCTGGTCAAGGCCGCCTGAACAGGCCCCCCGGCCACCCGGAGCAAGACACGTCAGGCCCGTCATGCGAAAGCATGGCGGGCCTTGCCTGTTACAAAACCGTCACTTGCACGGATCGATATTTCGAATATTCATGAAATATGGAAATGGAAAGTCCCGCCCGCCTCGCGACCCTTGGCCACCCCCAGCGGCTTGCCATCTACAGGCTGCTCATGCGACGCTATCCCGACCGTGTCCCGGCGCAGGAAATCGCGCAGGCCATCGAGGCCCAGCCCAGTACGACCTCGGCCTATCTGTCCGCCTTGTCCCGGGCCGGACTGATCAGCCAGCAGCGCGACGGCACCTCGCTGCGCTACACGGTCGAGATGGAGGTGGCGCAGCGCCTCTTCGACGATCTCTTTCTGGATTGTTGCCGCGGCCGGGTCGATCTTTGCCTGACCGGCCAACAGCGCAGGCCGGCCATGTCCCCGGAGACCGACCGGAAATACAGGGTACTCTTCCTTTGCACCGGCAATTCCGCCCGCTCGATCTTTGCCGAATCCATCCTGCGGCATACGGCGGGCGACCGGTTCGAGGCCTGGTCGGCCGGGACCACGCCGAACTCTGAACTCAACCCTTTCGCGGTCGAGGTGCTGGACCAGAAGGGTCATGACACGAATGTTCTGCGCGCCAAGCACATGAGCGAATTCCAGGCCGGGGACGCGCCGGGGTTCGACTTCGTTTTCACGGTCTGCAACCAGGCCGCGAACGAGGACTGCCCCGCTTGGGACGGCCAGCCTGTCAGTGCCCATTGGGGGCTGCCCGATCCGGTCAAGGTCGAGGGCACGGACGCCGAAAAGAGCCTTGCCTTCCAGAATACCTACGGCGCGCTCCAACGCCGCATCGCGGCCTTCACCGCGCTGCCAATTCGAGAACTGGGCCGTATGTCCCTGCAACAGGCCGTTGATGACATCGGTCAAACGAAAGACGACACATGACTGTTTACGCGCTCAACGGCCTTGGCCGGATCGGCAAGCTGGCCCTGAAACCGCTGCTGGACCGGGGGATGGATATCGCCTGGATCAACGACGCGGTTGGCGGCCCCGAGATGCACGCCCACCTGCTGGAATTCGACACGGTGCACGGGCACTGGGATGCAGAATTCTGCCACGATGCCGACAGCGTGACCATAAATGGCACCAAGCTGCCTTTCATCGGCACGCAAGACCTGTCCGATTTGCCATTGGAGGGCGTCGACGTGGTTATCGACTGCACCGGCGTCTTCAAGACCGAGGCCGCGCTGACCCCTTATTTCGACGCGGGCGTGCAGAAAGTCGTGGTCTCGGCCCCGGTCAAGGACGGGCCGACGGCGAATATCGTGATGGGTGTCAACGACGCCGGCTATGACCCCGCGCGACACCGGATTGTCACGGCGGCCTCCTGCACCACCAATTGCCTCGCGCCGGTGGTCAAGGTCATTCACGAGGGACTGGGCATCAAGCACGGTTCCATGACCACGATTCACGATGTGACCAACACGCAAACCATCGTGGACCGCCCCGCCAAGGACCTGCGCCGCGCGCGCTCGGCGCTCAATTCGCTGATCCCCACGACCACGGGCAGCGCCACGGCGATCACGCTGATCTATCCGGACCTGAAGGGCCGGCTGAACGGCCATGCCGTGCGGGTGCCGCTGCTCAATGCCTCACTGACCGATTGCGTCTTCGAGGTTGAGCGGGAAACCACCGCCGAAGAGGTCAACGCCATGTTCAAGACCGCCGCCGAAGGCGAGTTGAACGGCATTCTCGGTTATGAAACCCGCCCGCTGGTTTCGACCGACTACACCAACGACACGCGGTCCAGCATCGTCGATGCGCCCTCGACCATGGTCGTGAACGGCACACAGGTGAAGGTCTATGCCTGGTATGACAACGAGATGGGCTATGCCCACCGGCTGGTGGACGTGGCGCGGGTGGTGGGGACATCGCTTTGACGGAGGCTACCGAGCGGCCCGAGGGGCTGAGCGCCTATATCGCCGTCACGGCGGCATACTGGGCCTTCATGCTGACCGACGGCGCCCTGCGGATGCTGGTGCTGCTGCACTTTCACACGCTGGGCTTCTCGCCGGTGCAGCTGGCCTATCTCTTCGTTCTTTATGAAGTCGCGGGGATGGTCACGAACCTCTGCGCGGGGTGGATCGCGGCGCGCTTCGGGCTGACCAGCACGCTTTATGCCGGGCTGGGGCTGCAGGTGGTCGCCCTTGTTGCCTTGGCCCAGCTCGACCCCGGCTGGGCCGTGGGCCTGTCAGTGGCCTATGTCATGCTGGTGCAGGGGGCATCGGGCGTGGCCAAGGACCTGGCCAAGATGTCGTCGAAATCTGCTGTGAAGCTGCTGGCGCCGACCGCGCAGGGCGGGCTGTTCCGTTGGGTCGCCGTGCTGACCGGGTCGAAGAACGCGGTCAAGGGGCTGGGCTTCCTGCTCGGCGCCGCGCTGCTGAGCCTTGTCGGGTTCACGCGCGCGGTATGGGGCATGGCCGCCGTTCTGGCCTTGATCCTGCTGGCGGTGGCACTGTTCATGCCGGCTGGACTGCCCTCCGGACGCAAGGGTGCGAAGTTCGCCGAGGTCTTTTCCAAGTCCGCTGACGTGAATTGGCTGTCGGTCGCGCGCGTGTTCCTGTTCGGCGCGCGCGATGTCTGGTTCGTGGTGGGCCTGCCGGTCTATTTCTACGCGGTCCTGTCGGATGGCAGCGAAGCAGGCAACCGTGCGGCCTTTTTCATGATAGGGACATTCATGGCGGTCTGGGTCATCCTATATGGTGCGGTCCAGGCCATTGCCCCGCGGCTCCTGGGGGCTGCGAAGCGCCCCGAGGCCGAGCTTGTGGGTGCTGCACGCGGCTGGGCCCTTGCATTGCTGGTGGTGCCCGTTGGGCTGACCGTGGCCTCGCTGGCCTCCGATCAGCCGCAGACGTGGCTGACGGTAACCTTGATCGGGGGCCTGCTGGTCTTTGGTGCGCTTTTCGCGATCAATTCCTCGCTACATTCCTACTTGGTCCTTGCCTTCACAAGGGCCGAGCGCGTGACCATGGACGTGGGCTTCTACTACATGGCCAATGCGGGCGGGCGGCTTCTTGGCACGGTTCTGTCCGGGTTGACCTACCAGTTTGGAGGGCTGCCCCTGATGCTGGGAACGGCCTCGGTGATGGTGGCGCTGAGTGCGGCTGCATCCGGGCGGTTGCGCGGCGGCTGAGGGCCGTTTGTCTTTTCGTGCTGCGTGCCCTACCACGCCGCATAGGCATACAGGCGCGGCACAGGCGCCGATGGGAGGGAGACAGATGAAATTCCTGCGTTACGGAGATCTGGGCGCCGAGAAACCCGGCCTGCTGGACAAAGAGGGCCGGGTGCGCGGCCTCAGCGGTGTCGTGGCGGATTTCGCCGGGCCGACGGTCTCGACCGAGGCGCTGGCCGAACTGGCGGCGATCGATCCCGCCGACCTGCCCTTGGTGGACGACCCGGGCCGCATCGGGGCCTGCCTGGCCCATGTGCCGAACTTCTTCTGCATCGGGCTGAACTACGCCAAGCACGCCGCCGAGGCCGGCCAGGACACCCCGGCCGAGCCGATCCTGTTTTCCAAGGCCGTCTCGGCCCTGTCAGGACCGGATGACCGGGTGACGATCCCGAAGGGCGGTCAGAAGACCGACTGGGAGGTCGAGCTGGGCGTGGTGATCGGGCACGAGGCTTACCGTGTGACCGCGGACGCGGCGCTGGCGCATGTCTCGGGCTATTGCGTGATCAACGACATTTCGGAACGCAGCTACCAGCTGGACCGCGGCGGACAGTGGATCAAGGGCAAGTCGGCGCCCGGGTTCGGCCCCGTCGGCCCCTGGCTGGTCACGGCGGACGAGGTCCCAGACCCCCAGGCGCTGGGGCTGAGCCTGACGCTGAACGGCGAGGTCATGCAGGATTCGACAACGGCCGACATGATCTTCCCGGTTGCCGAGATCGTCAGCCACCTGAGCGAATTCATGGTGCTGCAGCCGGGCGACATTATCGCCACCGGCACCCCCTCGGGCGTGGGCATGGGGCGGCGTCCCCAGCGGTTCCTGCGACCCGGCGATGTCATGGAACTGACGGTCGAGGGGCTTGGGACCCAGCGCCAGGAGGTAGTTTAGGGCGCCGCCGAGGCGGTATCGCGATAGTCGATCGGACCAAGGATGCGACAATCGCAACCCGACACCCCGTGGTACGCCCTTACCGCGTGAGCGCCTTGGCAAACTCGTGATAAGAGGCCTTGGGCGTCCGTTTCATGGTCTGGTAGTCAACGTGCACCATGCCGAACCGCTTTTCATAGCCGAAGGCCCATTCGTAATTGTCCAGCAACGACCAGTAGAAGAAGCCCTTCACGTTGGTTCCTTGCGTCATGGCGTTTTGCGTGGCGCCGACATGGTCCGATATGAAGCGGATGCGGGCGGGGTCGTGGACCGCGCCGTCGATCACCTGGTCATCCCAGGCCATGCCGTTTTCGGTCACATAGACTGGCAGATCGCCCAGGTAGTCGCGTGACAGAAGGGTCAGCCTGTCCTCCAGCCCCTGTGGAAAAATCTCCCAGCCCATCTGGGTCTTGGGCAGGGGGCCGGGCACCGGTTCCATGGAGGGCCAGGCCATGTCGGGAGCGGCCCGCATCAGCCCGCGCGTGTAATAGTTCACACCCAGCCAGTCGATTGGCTGCGAGATTGCCGCCATGTCGTCCTGCCAGCCCGCGGGCAGGTGGGGTTCAAGCCCTTCCAGCGCCTCCTCGGGGTAGCTGCCGCGGGTGACCCCCTCAAGGAACCAGCGGTTCATGATCGCGTCCTGGCGGGCCGCGGCGGCGGCGTGTTCGGGGCCGTCCTCGGCCGGGGCGTCGGCCTCGAAGTTCAGCACGATGCCGCAGTTTTCCCGCCCCTCGGCGCGCAGCACTTCCATGGCCGCGCCATGCGCCTTGAGGACGTGGTGCATGGCCCGTGCAGTGGCGCGGATATCGCGCAGGCCGGGCGCATGATGGCCCAGGAAATGCGACAGGTAGGCCACGCACCAGGGTTCGTTGATCGTGGCGGTGGCGTGGACACGGTCGCCGATCTTGCGCGTGATGACCTGCGTGAATTCGGCAAACCACTTGTGCACGTCGGGATTGGTCCAACCGCCCAGGTCGGCCAGTGCCGAGGGCATTTCCCAGTGATAGATCGTGTGAAACGGCTTCAGGCCCCGTTCCAGCATACCGTCCACCAGCCGGTCGTAGAAATCCAGCGCTTCGACGTTCACCGGCCCGCGCCCCTCGGGCAGGACCCGCGCCCAGGAAGTCGAGAAACGATAGGCGTCCATTCCGGCCGCGCGCAGCAGGTCGAGGTCGGCCTTCCAGTGCAGATAGTGGTCGCAGGCGCGGCTGCCGTCTTCGGCCCCGATGACGTTGCCGGGAACCCGCGCGTAGCTGTCCCAGTGGCAGGATCCGGCGCCGCCATGGGCCGATCCCTCGATCTGGTAGGCCGCGGTCGCGGCGCCGAACAGGAAGTCCTCGGGGAAGTCGGAGCGTTTGAAATCCATCAGTGTCCTCACTGTTTCGGAGCCGGGCCGGTCGAGCGGCCCACGGTCAGTTCCGCTTCCAGCAGGACCTGCCGGGGCGGGGCATCGGGCGTGTCGATCCTGTCGATCAGCATTTGCGCCACTTGTCGACCCGCCTCGCGCACAGAGGATCGGGTCGAGGTGAACAGCGGCACATCGGCCCCGCTGGTGAAATAGGACAGGGCGTCGTCGTGGGTGACGACCGAGACATCCTGTCCCATGCGCAGGCCACGATCCTCGAGCGCGCGGCGCACGCCCATGGCGCTGATCATCGAGGAGACCACAAAGGCGGTCGGCGGCATCGGCCGGTCCAGCAGCGCCAGCGCGCTGCCGTGTCCCATGGCCTCGGTCATCTCGCCGCTGACCTCCAGTCCCGGGTCGGGGTTGAGGCCGCGCGCTGTCAGCGCCGCCTCGAAGCCCGCGCGGCGGCGGGCGGCGAAATCCATTGTTTCCAGCCCGTTGAGCAGTGCGATGCGGCGGTGCCCGAGGTCGAGCAGGAAGTCGGTGGCGCGCTGGAAGGCGCGGCGGTTGTTCACGTCCAGCCAGGAATAGTCCTGGGCCAGCCCCGAGGCGCGCCCGTGCACCACGAAGGGCAGGCCCAGCTCCTGCAGCATCGGAATGCGTGAATCCTCCATGCGCGGGCCGTGCACGATGACACCATCGACCACGCCGCGCCGCTTGAGCGAGCGATAGGCGTCATCGGCGCGGTCGTCCTCGACAACCGAGATCAGCATCTCGTAGCCGTGGCTGGAATAGGTCTCGCCCGCGCCGGCGATGAAATCGCCGAAGATCGGGTTCACCATTTCATGTTTCGTCGACAAGGGTATGACGTGGCCGATGGCCTGGGATCGCCCGGTTGCCAGCCCCTGGGCGCGGGCGTTGGGTGAATAGTCATAGCGGCTGGCCGCGTCCAGAACACGCCGCCGGGTCTCCTCCTTGACCTCGGGATAGCCGTTGAGCGCCCGGCTCACCGTGGTCGGCGAGAGGTTCAGCTTGGCGGAGAGTTCCTTGAGGTTCATGGGCGGATTATTGAAAACGCTTTGGGAAACGGGCTGGCGTGCATCCTTTCTTGTCCCGCGCCAAAAATCAATGAGAATCCGTATAGATAGGATGCAATTGCAGAAATCTGTATGCTGCAGGTGCAGCGTTGACAGGGTGGCGGGATTGCTTCAAGGCTGTGGATACTCAAAGCGCTTTGGGCCGAGTCGCAGGACCGGTCTCGCGCTTGTTCAAGACTGCAGTCACGCGCGGTTTCCGCGCAATTGGGAGGATACTCATGAAAAAGACCCTGCTCACCGGTGCAGCCGCCGTCGCCCTGACCGCCGGAATGGCGTCGGCCCAGGACCTGACCGTTTTCGGTCCGTGGTTGGGGCCGGACCAGGCAAACGTCGAGGCCGTTCTGGATGCATTCGCGGAACAGTCGGGCTACGATGTCAGCTACGTCGGCTCGGACAGCTTCGAACAGCAGATCATGGTCGATGCGGAGGCGGGCTCGGCCCCGAACGTTGCCGTGTTCCCGCAGCCCGGCCTTGCGTCCGACATGGCGTCCAGCGGCTTCCTGGCCCCGCTTGAGGACGGCACCGCCGACTGGATTCGCGAGAACTACGCCGCCGGCCAATCCTGGGTCGACCTGGCGACCTTCGCCAACGAGAACGGCGAGGAAAACCTCTACGGCATGTTCTACAAGGTCGATGTGAAATCGCTGGTCTGGTACGTGCCCGAGAACTTCGAGGACGCGGGCTACGAGATCCCCGAGACCATGGAAGAGCTCAAGGCGCTGACCGACCAGATGGTTGCCGACGGCGAAACGCCCTGGTGCATCGGCCTGGGGTCCGGCGGCGCCACCGGCTGGCCGGCCACCGACTGGGTCGAGGACATGATGCTGCGCACGCAGTCGCCGTCCGTCTATGACCAGTGGGTTTCCAACGAGATTCCCTTCGACTCCGAGCCGGTCGTGAACGCGATCGAGGAGTTCGGCTACTTCGCGCGCAACGACGACTATGTTGCCGGTGGAGCCGATGCCGTGGCCTCGACCGACTTCCGCGACAGCCCCAAGGGACTGTTTGACGCGCCGCCGCAGTGCTACATGCACCGCCAGGCCTCCTTCATCCCCGCGTTCTTCCCCGAGGGGACGGAGGTCGGTCTCGACGCCGATTTCTTCTACTTCCCCGCTTACGAGGAAGAGGACCTGGGCACCCCGGTCCTGGGTGCTGGCACCATGTGGTCCATCACCAACGAGAACGAGGCGGCCCATGACCTGATGGCGTTTCTTCAGACCCCTGAAGCCCACGAGATCTGGATGGGGCTTGGTGGCTTCCTGACGCCGCACACCGGCGTGGATACCTCGACCTTCGCGGATCCCACCCTGGCCAAGATGAACGACATCCTGCTCGAGGCGACCACCTTCCGCTTCGACGCTTCCGACCTGATGCCGGGCGGTGTCGGTGCCGGGTCCTTCTGGACCGGCATGGTCGACTACGCCGGCGGTGCGGACGCCGAGGACGTCGCCTCGGAAATCCAGGACAGCTGGGACTCGCTCAAGTAAGCGGCGTCGCCCGGATCGAAAGAACGGATGGCCCGGCCTCGCGCCGGGCCGTCCCCAGCAAGACCGGAACGCCGTGACAGGCGCGTCAGGGAGGGGCACATGTCACCAGCACTACAGGGACTCATCACGATCCTGATCGGGGTCGGCGGCTGCCTGGGATACTTCTATTTTTCCAATCAGCTGCTCGACAAGGTCATCTTTCCGGCCAAGGGGCCGAAGGCGGGCCACAACATCAACCGCGCCAACCAGGTGCGGCCCTGGCTGTTCTTGCTACCCGCGATGGTCTTCCTCAGTCTTTATCTTCTTTATCCCGTGGTCGAAACACTGCGTCTGTCCCTGACGGACCGTGACCAGGATGGTGGCTTCGTGGGCCTGGCAAACTATCAGCAGATGTTCGGCGAGACCAAGTTCTGGGAAGCCATGCGCAACAACATGCTTTGGCTATTCGTGGTGCCCGCGGCGTCGACTGCCTTCGGCCTTCTGGCCGCGCAGCTGACCGACCGGATCAAGTGGGGCGCCATCGCCAAGTCGCTGATCTTCATGCCCATGGCGATTTCCTTCGTCGGCGCCTCGGTCATCTTCCGCCTGATCTACGTGGCCCGTCCCGCGGACCAGGCCCAGATCGGTGTGCTCAACGCCCTGTGGCTTCAATTCGACGGCGGCGTGGGCAGCTTTTTCGCGCTCAAGGTGCTGCCGGCCATCATTTTGCTGAGCTTCGCGGCCATGGTGGCCTACGTGGGCTACATCCTGCTCAAGCCCTTTCTTGGACAGGGGTCCTCCTACAGCAGGTTCGGATCGGTCCTGCGGATGGTCGGGCTTGCGGGGGCCGCTTACCTTGTCGTCACCTCGCTTTGGCAGGTGGTCGAGATCTTCAGCATGCAGCTGCCCTACGGCGAGCCGCAGCAATGGCTGACGATCCCCTTCTACAACAACTTCTTCCTGATGATCGTGCTGATCTGGATCCAGACCGGCTTTGCCATGGTGATCCTCTCGGCCGCTTTGCGTGGCATCCCGGAGGAAACCGTCGAGGCCGCCATCGTCGACGGTGCGAACCCCTTCGAGGTCTTCTTCCAGATCAAGGTGCCGCAGATCATGGGCACCATCGTCGTGGTCTGGACCACGATCACGCTGGTCGTTCTCAAGATCTTCGACATCGTCTTCGCCATGACAAACGGCCAGTGGGAAACCCAGGTCCTTGCCAACTACATGTTCGACAAGCTGTTCCGGGCAAATGATTGGGGCGTCGGTTCGGCCAGCGCCATCGTCATCATGCTGCTGGTCTCGCCCATCCTGGTCTGGAACGTCTACAACGCCCGCAAGGAGATGCGCTGATGGACAATATCGCCGGAACAAAGTCGAGCCTGACCTGGGCGGTGCACCTGGCAACGCTGGCGCTGGTCCTGCTCTGGCTCTTTCCCACGCTGGGCCTGTTCATCTCCTCCTTCAGGACCGTGGACCAGATCAACACCTCCGGCTGGTGGGCTTCGATGTCGGCCTCGGAGCAAAGCGAGGTGCTGCGCGCCGACAGCCCCGACGAGAACCGCGTCGCCGACGGCGACATGTACATTGTCAACGGCAATCTCTTCGAGGCCGGGTCCGAGAAAGTCATCAGCACCTGGGGCACGTCCTCGCGTGACATCTCGGCCTACCAGGCCGGCGAAACCGCCGATATGGGCGAGGGCGAGACAATGACCGTCGCCGAGAACGGCGACTACATCTGGCGTGGCACAGAAGACCAGATCTCGGGTCGCGGCCAGCGGGTTTTTGTCACCGCGAAGGCGCCGCCGGAATTCACGCTGGCCAACTACGAACAGGTCCTGCTGTCCGGCGATAGCACCGACAGCATGGCCAAGGCGTTCTTCAACACGCTGACCGTGACGATTCCGGCCACGATCATCCCGATCGTGGTGGCGGCCTTCGCGGCCTATGCGCTGGCCTGGATGGACTTTCCGGGCCGCGCGCTCTTGATCGCCATGGTCGTGGGTCTGCTGGTCGTGCCGCTTCAGTTGGCGCTGATCCCGCTCTTGCGGCTGCACCTGGGGATCGGGATCGGCAAGGGCTACCTGGGGGTCTGGCTGGCCCATACCGCCTTTGGCCTGCCGTTGGCGATCTACCTCTTGCGAAACTACATGGTGGGTTTGCCGCGTGACATCATCGAAAACGCCCGGGTGGACGGCGCGACGGAATTCCAGATCTTCACGAAGATCATTCTGCCGCTGTCCTTTCCCGCTCTGGCCTCTTTCGCCATCTTCCAGTTCCTCTGGACCTGGAACGACCTGCTGGTGGCCAAGGTGTTCCTGATCGACGCCAGTGGCGATACCACGGTCATGACCAACCAGATCGTCGAGCTTCTGGGCACCCGCGGCGGCAATTGGGAAATCCTCGCGACGGCGGCCTTCGTGTCGATCGCGGTGCCGCTGGTGGTGTTCTTCGCAATGCAAAAATACCTCGTGCGGGGGATGCTGGCCGGCTCGGTCAAGTAAGCCCCACAGGTCAACAAGGAAAGACAAGGCAATCATGTCTAAACTGGAGGCGCTTGTGCCAAGCAAGGTACTGGACAAGGAGCAGGACTGGTGGCGTGGCGCGGTGATCTACCAGATCTACCCGCGCAGCTTCCAGGACAGCAACGGTGACGGCATCGGCGACCTTGCCGGGATCGTCCAGCGGCTGCCCTACATCGCGTCGCTTGGCGTCGATGCGATCTGGATATCGCCCTTCTTCACCTCGCCCATGAAGGACTTCGGCTACGATGTCAGCGACTATTGCGACGTCGACCCGATGTTCGGCACCCTGGCCGATTTCGATGCTGTTGTCGAAACCGCGCATGGACTGGGGCTGAAGGTGATGATCGACCTGGTCCTCAGCCACACCAGCGACCGGCACCCGTGGTTCATCGAGAGCCGCGCCAGCCGCGACAACGACAAGACCAACTGGTATGTCTGGGCCGATCCCAAGCCCGACGGCACGCCGCCGAACAATTGGCTGTCCATCTTCGGCGGCTCGGCCTGGCAGTGGGACCCACGCCGCGAACAGTACTACCTGCACAACTTCCTGTCGTCGCAGCCTGACCTGAACTTCCACGAACCACGGGTGCAGGAGGCCCTGCTCGACGTCGGGCGGTTCTGGCTGCACCGCGGGGTGGACGGGTTCCGCCTGGACACGATCAACTTCTACGTGCACGACGCCCAGCTACGCGACAACCCGCCGCTGCCGGTGGAGAAGCGCAACGCCAACATCGCGCCAAGCGTGAATCCCTACAACCACCAGGAACATCTCTATTCCAAGAACCAACCCGAGAACCTGGACTTCCTGCGCAAGCTGCGCCAAGTCATGGCGCCCTTCAACGCAGCCGCCGTGGGCGAGGTGGGCGATGCCCAGCGCGGGCTCGAGATCATGGGAGAATACACCGCCGGCGACGACCTGATGCAGATGTGCTATGCCTTCGAGTTCCTGGCCAAGGACCAGCCCACGCCCGATCGCATCGCCAATGTCATGGCGCGTGTTGATGATGTTGCCGCCGAAGGCTGGGCCTGCTGGGCCTTTTCCAACCACGACGTGATGCGCCACGCAACGCGCTGGGGCCTGACCCCGGCGGCGCAGCGGGCCTTTGCCTCCCTCATAATGTGCCTGCGCGGGTCGGTCTGCCTTTACCAGGGCGAGGAACTCGGCCTGCCCGAGGCCGATGTCGCTTTCGAGGACCTGCAGGATCCCTACGGCGTCGAGTTCTGGCCGGAATTCAAGGGCCGTGATGGCTGCCGCACACCGATGGTATGGGAGGAATCGAACCTGCACGGCGGCTTCTCGACCGCGCCCAAGACATGGCTTCCGGTCAGCCACGACCACGTGCATCGATCCGTCGCGGTCCAGGAGGAGGACCCCGGCGCACTGATCCACCACTACCGTCGCGCCATCGCATTCCGGCATGCCCACCCGGCCTTGGCCAAGGGCGACCATGACGGCGTCAAGGCCAAGGGGGACGTGGTGTATTTCACGCGCATGCACGGCGAGGAGGAAATCTTCTGCGCTTTCAATCTGTCCGACACGCCCTCTGAACTGGCGCTGCCCAAGGGCAACTGGGCGCCTGTCGGCGCCGAACTGGGCGGGGCGCATGTCTCGGCGGACAGTAAATTGCATCTCGGCCCGTGGCAGCCATGCTTCGCTGTCCGCGTGACCGGCTAGAAAGAACAATAGGGAGGGACCAGATGGCGGACCTGAAGCTGGAGAACGTCGAAAAGACCTATGGCGGCACCGTCGAGGTGCTCAAGGACATCAATCTCGACATCAAGAAGGGCGAACTGATTGTCTTCGTCGGCCCCTCGGGGTGCGGCAAGTCCACCCTGTTGCGCATGATCGCCGGGCTGGAAAAGATCACCGGCGGCACGCTTGAAATCGACGGCCTCGTCGTCAACGATGTGCCCCCTGCGCAGCGCGGCATTGCCATGGTGTTCCAGTCCTACGCGCTTTACCCGCACATGACGGTGCGCGACAACATGGCCTTTGCGCTCAAACTGGCCAAGAAAACGCCGGACGAGATCGACGCCGCCGTCAACAAGGCCGCGAAGATCCTGCAGTTGGAACCCTACCTGGATCGCCTGCCCAAGGCGCTGTCGGGCGGCCAGCGTCAGCGTGTGGCCATCGGCCGCTCGATCGTGCGCGACCCCAAGGTCTATCTCTTCGACGAGCCGCTTTCGAACCTCGACGCCGCGCTGCGCGTCGCCACCCGTATCGAGATCGCGCAGCTCAAGGAATCCATGCCCGATTCCACCATGATCTACGTTACCCACGACCAGGTCGAGGCCATGACGCTGGCCAGCCGCATCGTGGTCCTTGCCAACAAGGGCATCGCCCAGGTCGGTTCGCCGCTGCAGCTTTACGAACGCCCCGAGAACGAATTCGTGGCGCAATTCATCGGCTCGCCCGCCATGAACCTGATGCCGGGAGAGATTACCGGAACCGGGGACGAGACCACGGTCAAGCTTGACGGCGGGGGGACTGCGGTGGCCGATGTGCCAACCCGGGAGGCCGACAAGGGCCTCAAGGTCAACGTCGGCGTGCGCCCCGAGGATTTCACCGAAACGGAGGGCGATTTCATCTACCAGGGCAAGGTGGCCATCACCGAGGCGCTGGGCGAGGTGACACTGCTCTACTTCGATCCCGACGGGCGCGAGGAACCCATCATCGCCAAGCTGCCCGGTATCCATGCTGATGTGCGCGGCAAGACCGTGGGTCTGACCGCCGACCCCTCGCGCGTGCAGGTCTTCCACAACGGCAAGTCGCTGCACTACCGCTGAGCCATCTCCAAGGATTGACAGGGTCTGTCGCCAAGGGTGCCGGGCCTGTGTAAAGGCGCACGCTATGACACGCATTGTTATGGTCGGTGCCGGCAGCCTGCAATTCGGCGCCGGCATGCTTGGCGACATCTTCCAATCGGCCCCGCTGGCCGATGCCGAGATTGTCCTCAACGACATCGACGCCGCCGCCGTGCGGCGGACCGAGGAAATGGCCAAGGCCTACCTCGAGGACTCCGGCCTGCATCAGACCGTTCGTGTCGAGGCCGACCTGGCCGCCGCACTCAAGGACGCGGACTTTGTCGTGATCTCGATCGAGGTGGGCGACAGGTTCGCCCTTTGGGACATGGACTGGCGCCTGCCGCAGCAATACGGCATCGCTCAGGTCTACGGCGAGAACGGCGGTCCCGGCGGCCTGTTCCATGCCCTGCGGATCATTCCGCCAATCCTCGAAATCTGCGGCAAGGTGATGGAACACGCTCCCGGCGCCACCGTATTCAACTATTCCAACCCCATGAGCCGGATCGCCACCACGGTCCACCGCGCCTATCCGGGCCTGCGTTTCATCGGCATGTGCCACGAGATCGCCAGCCTTGAACGCAACCTGCCGCCGCTGCTCGACCAGCCGCGAGAGAACATCCGCTACCGCGCGGGCGGACTGAACCATTTCTCGGTGCTGACCGAGTGCACCTATGCCGACAGCGGCCAAGATGCCTATGGCGACGTGATCGCCCGGGCCGAGGCCCATTTCGGCCGCCAACCCGGCTATTCCGAAATCCTGACCGAAAGCCGCCGAACCGGCCGCGCGGTGGATACCGAAGGCTGGATGGAAATCGACCTGGGCCATGTGACCGAAATGCGCCCCTGGTCGGACCGTCGGCTTTTCAAGTTGATCCTCGACAGGTTCGGGGTGCTGCCCATCACCACCGACAGCCATTTCGGGGAATATATCCATTGGGCGCATGACTGCGCCGACCATCGCGGCATCATGGATTTCTACACCTATTACCGGGGCCACCTGGGCAACGTGACGCCGCGGATCGAAGAACATCTTCACGAGCGCGTGGTGCCGATCATCGAGGGGTTGATCACGGGCGTGTCCTACGAGGAGGCCGCCGTGAACATACCCAACGCCGGTTTCATCGCCGATTTGCCGGAGTGGATCGCCGTGGAGGTGCCCGCTCGCGTGGACGGGTCCGGCGTCCACGGGATCGCAGTCGATCTGCCAGCCGGAATGCGCGCGCTGCTGTGCAACCAGATCGGGGTCCACAACCTGACGGCCGAGACGGTGCTGCAGGGCAAGCGTGACCTTGCCGTGCAGGCGCTGCTGGCCGATCCGGTCGTGACCGTGTCGCGCGGGGTGCCCGAACTGGTCGATCACATGATCGCCGAACAGGCGCCGTGGCTGGACTACCTGGATTGACCGCATCAAGGGGCCCGGAGGGTGGCGATTATCCGCCGAGATCCGCCGCCCAGGCCGGTTTCTTACGCTGGGTCAGGCCCTTGGCGGCTGTTTTTTGTCGACCTCAACCCTTGCGTTCAATCGCGACTCCCAGAACACTCGGCGCATTCCCCCGGGCCAACACGGGGGGCCATGACAACCGCGCGGCGCGGGCCAATGCCCCCGCGACGCACGAAGGGAGAAATTCATGACAATCCACAACAAGCTTCTGATGAGCACGGCGGCCGCGATGATAGCCATGTCCGGTGTCGCCTTTGCCGAAAGCCACGCCATGACCGGCCCCAACGGCGAGGCCCTGGCCGAAACCCAGGAATTCACCTACCGCGTTCTGGACGAGCATTCCTCGCTCGATCCGGGCATCGTCGAGGACGTGACCGGCTCCGAGGTCGTGCGCGACCTGTTCGAAGGTCTTTACAACGACAGCAAGACCGGCGCCACGCTGGAACCGGGCGTGGCCCTGTCGCACGACGTGTCCGATGACGGCATGACCTACACCTTCACCCTGCGCGAGGGCGCAGAGTGGTCCAATGGCGACCCGGTTACGGCCGGTGACTTCGTCTATGCCTGGCGCCGCGCGGCCAGCCCCGAACTGGCCTCGCCCTATGCCTGGTACATGAGCCTGATGTCGCTGGAAAACGTCGATGAAGTCATCTCCGGCGACGCGCCGCTCGAAGACCTGGGCGTGACCGCGATCGACGACTACACCCTCGAAGTGCGCCTGAAAGAGCCGCTGCCCTACTTCCCGCAGATGCTGACCCATGCGACCACCTTCCCGGTGCCGCAATCGGTGGTCGAGGAACATGGCGACCGTTGGACCCGCCCCGAGAACATCGTGTCCAACGGTGCCTATGTTCTGGAAGAGCATGTACCGCAGGAACGCTCGGTGCGCGTCAAGAACGACATGTACTGGGATGCCGAGAACACCATCGTGGAGCGCGTGACCGCCTTGGTCATCAACGACGAGAACCAGGCCCTGACCCGGTTCCTGGCCGGCGAGCTTGACCGCACCGAGGTGCCTGCCGGGCAGTTCCCGCGCCTCAAGGAAGAGCATCCCGACGAGGCGATCAGCTTCCCGCGGCTGTGCAACTACTACTATACCTTCAACCTGCGCGAGGACGGCCCCGAGGCTTTCAAGGACCAGCGTGTCCGCCAAGCCCTCGCCCTCGCCGTGGATCGCAACGTGATCGTTGAGAACGTTCTCGCCGGCGGTCAGAGCCCGGCCTACACCTTCACCCCCGCCGCGACCGCGAATTTCGAGGTGCCGGGCGTGGAGATGGCGGGGATGACCCAGCAAGAGCGCAACGCCAAGGCACAAGATCTGCTGGCCGAGGCCGGCTATGGCGCGGACAATCCGCTGTCCTTCGAAATGGTCTACAACACCTCGGATGCCCATCGGTCCGTGGCCGTCGCCATGAGCCAGATGTGGAACCAGACACTGGGTGTCGAAACCACGCTGGCCAACATGGAATGGCAGACCTTCCTGGAAGCACGCAACAACGGTGACTTCGAACTGGCCCGTGGCGCCTGGTGTGGTGACTACAACGAGGCGTCGACCTTCCTCGACCTGTTGCAGACCAATTCGGGCTACAACGACGCCAAGTATTCCAACGCCGAGGTCGACCAGCTGCTGGCCGATGCCAAGACGGCCGAGGACCCCGGCGCCAACTACACGCAGGTGGAACAGATCATCGCCGAGGAAATGCCGGTGATCCCGGTCTACCACTATGCCGGCGTCTACATGATGGACGAGAACCTGATCCCGTCCTGGCCCGTGGAGAACGTCCAGCAGAACTGGTATTCCAAGGACCTGTATTTCGTCGCTGACGAATAATATTGCCCGCTCATACGAAACCGGCCCGCGCCCCTTGTCCGGGGGGGGGCGGGTCACCGCCTTTCAGGACATCCGCCATGTTTGCCTATATTGTCCGGCGCCTCGCAATCGCCATTCCAACGATTCTGATCCTGGTCGTGATCAGCTTTCTGCTGATGTATTCTGCTCCCGGCGGGCCCTTCAATTCCGAACGCCCCTTGCCGGCCGAGGTCATGGCCAATCTGGAGGCCAAGTACGGCCTGGACCAGCCCATGTGGCGGCAGATGGTGTCCTATGTCTGGGGCGTTGTGACACAATTCGATTTCGGCCCGTCCTTCCAGTATACAGACCGGACCGTGAACGACGTCATCGCGCAGGGCTTCCCGGTGACACTGACCTACGGGCTGTGGTCCGCGATCGTGGCCATGGTGGTGGGCGTGTCGCTGGGCGTGTCCGCGGCAGTGCGCCAGAATTCCGTTCTGGATTACCTGGCCGTGGGCATCACCATCGGGGCGCAGGCATTGCCCAACTTCGTCATGGCGCCGATCCTGGTGCTGATCTTCACGCTGTGGCTGGGCTGGCTGCCCGGTGGCGGCTGGAACGGCGGGCAATGGGAATACGTCATCATGCCGGTGATCGCGCTGTCGACCTCCTACATGGCCTCGATCGCTCGGATCACGCGGTCGTCCATGCTGGAAGTGCTCAATTCCAATTTCATCCGGACTGCCCAGGCCAAGGGCCTGCCGATGCGGCGCGTGGTCCTGCGCCATGCCCTGAAGCCGGCGCTGCTTCCGGTGTTGTCATATCTCGGCCCGGCCATGGTGGGGATGATCACCGGCTCGGTCGTGGTCGATATCATCTTCTCGACCGGGGGCATCGGGCAGTTCTTCGTCAATTCGGCTTTCAACCGTGATTATGCCGTGATCATGGGGATCACGCTGCTGGTGGGTGTTCTGACCATCTCTTTCAACCTGATCGTCGATATCCTCTACGCCTGGATCGACCCGAAGATCCGCTACTGAGAAGGGGGCAGCGCCATGAAACTCGCAGAACCCGACGCCAAGATGCTGCAGGAGGTCGGCGCCTTGGCCGAGGTCAGGGGAAGGTCGCTCTGGGCCGACGCACGGGCACGTTTCCTGCGCAACAAAGCCGCCTTGATCGGGCTGGTGGTGCTGATCCTGATCTGTCTCTTCGCCGCCTTCGGAGGGCTGATCGCCCAGTATGAACGTGATTTCGTTGACTTCTCGCTAATGGGGGCGAATGCCTATCAAGGCAGTCCCTCGATCGAGACGGGGCATTACTTCGGCGTCGATATCGACGGGCGCGACCTTTACGCGCGAACGGTACAGGGCACGCGGATCTCGTTGCTGGTGGGGATCGTCGGCGCGCTGGTCGCGGTGCTGGTCGGAACGCTTTATGGTGCCACGGCGGGCTACATCGGTGGCCGGGTCGACAATATCATGATGCGCACGGTCGACGTGCTGATGTCGATCCCCTTCATGTTCGTGCTCATCCTGATGCTGGTGATCTTCGGCCGGTCGATCCTGATGCTATTCATCGGGATCGGGCTGATTTCCTGGCTGGACATGGCACGGATCGCCCGAGGTCAGACCCTTACCATCAAGAACAAGGAATTCGTCGAGGCCGCCGTGGCCACCGGCGTGAAGCCGCTGAAGATCATCCTGCGCCACGTGGTGCCCAACCTGCTGGGAATCGTCATCGTCTATGCCACGCTGCTGGTGCCGCAGATGATCATCTTCGAGAGCTTCATCTCCTACTTGGGGCTCGGGGTGCAGGAACCCAACACCTCGCTCGGCGCGCTCATGAGTCTCGGCACCAAGCAGATGAACAACGGCACGCTCTGGATGCTGTTCTACCCGCTCTTCTTCTTCCTGATCACGCTCTTTGCGTTCTTCTTCGTGGGCGACGGCCTGCGCGATGCGCTCGACCCCAAGGACCGCTGACCACATGGCGCTTCTCGATGTTTCCGACCTTACCGTAACCTTTCAGACCAACGATGGCCCGGTGAATGCGGTCAACGGGCTGGATTTCAGCGTGGCCGAGAAGGAGAGCCTCGCCATCGTTGGCGAAAGCGGATCGGGCAAGTCTCAGACGGCCTTTGCGATCATGGGTCTGCTGGCCAGGAACGGCGGAGCCACGGGCCGGGTCTCCTTTGACGGGACAGACCTTTTGTCGCTCTCTCGGCGGCAGCTCAACAAGGTGCGGTCCAACCAGATCGGCATGATCTTCCAGGATCCGATGACCTCGCTCAATCCTTACATCCGGGTCAGCGACCAGATGGCCGAGGTGCTGCAACTGCACAAGGGTCTGTCGAAGAAGGACGCCATCACCCAAGCCGTGCAGATGCTGGACGCGGTGCGCATACCCGATGCCCGGGCCCGGATCAGCATGTATCCGCACGAGTTTTCCGGCGGGATGCGCCAGCGGATCATGATCGCCATGGCGCTGCTGTGCCGCCCGCGCCTTCTGATCGCGGACGAGCCGACCACGGCGCTGGACGTGACCGTCCAGGCCCAGATCATGAAACTGCTGGCCGAGATCCGCGAGGAGTTCAACACCGCCGTGGTCCT
>Ga0102940_1000164_pt1 | contig 45281 bp, 37 predicted proteins | sample SalPonR2_C_D1_MG_FD_78215 | JGI IMG/M metagenome (GOLD analysis project Ga0102940, IMG submission 78215) | Salt pond soil microbial communities from South San Francisco under conditions of wetland restoration - Salt Pond MetaG R2_C_D1_MG | ecosystem: Environmental > Aquatic > Marine > Intertidal... | reverse complement strand
TCGACGGCGAGATCGCGGCCGCCGGTCGCGTGACGCTCGCGAAGTAGAGGACGTCGTGTGTTGAAGACGAAGGCCAGCCTGTCGCGCAGCGACACCGTCACCCTGGTCGACCTCTGTCGGCAGGGCGACGAGCACGCCTGGCGGGTCCTCGTCGAGCGCTACGAGAACCTGGTGTACTCCACGGCCCTCGGAACCGGGCTCGACCGCGAGGCGGCCTCGGAAGTGCACCAGCGGGTGTGGGTGGAACTGCACCGCTCGCTGCACCGGCTGCGCGACCCCCAGGCGTTGCCGAAGTGGTTGATCGTGACGGCCCGCCGCTTGTCATACGAACAATCCGTACGCTCGGCGAAGCAGGTCGTCGACCTGAGCGACGAGCTGGTCGATCCCAGCCCGTCGAGTGACACCTCGATCGAGAAACTGCAGGAGTCCCAGCTCGTCCATCAGGCCCTTCGCCGCATGCGAGGCCGCTGTCATCAGCTCCTGCAGATGCTGTTCTTCGAGGACCCTCGTCCCGCCTACCGCGACGTCGCCGACCGACTCGGCGTGGCCGTGGGCACCCTCGGATCCATGCGCTCCCGTTGCCTGGCCCGGCTGCGCGAACTGATGGAGGAATCGACATGAAGTCGAACGAACTGGAACACCTGCTGGAATGGATGGGCGACCGGAGATGGAGCACGCCAGCAGAAGACGCTCGACAGCGTGCGTGGAGGATCCCGGAGTCGCAGGACCCGGTGCCCGCCGTCTCGACCACCGCGCGGTCGGTACGTCCGTCCGACGTGCGTGCGGCCAGCACACTGCTCGACGAGGACCGTCGCCTGGTCAGTCACAGCGCCGAGCACGTCGACCTGTCGTTGCTGGTCGAACGACACTCCGATCGGCAGGGTCTGCTCAGCATCCAGGGCCGTGCCTGGCTCGCCGAGGGCCGTCCGACCACGACTGCGATCGAGGTCGTGTGGACGCACGAGGACCACGTGATCGACCACCGCCGGCTCACCGACGGTGCCTCGTTCCGTTTCGAGGGCGCCCCGGTCCGGGGCTGGACCCTGGAGATCCACGTCGCGGGCGAACCGACCGTCGTCCTGGAGGATCCCGGTGCCTGAGACCGGCCTCGACGTCGCGCGCCGCGCGCGGATCGAGGAGGCCGTGACCGGAGGTCCGGCCGAAGAGCTGTGGTCCGTCTGGACGACGGACGGCTCGGCCGACGAGGGCTTCGCTGCCGCTTATGCAGGTCTGATGACCTGGGCACGGATCGATCCGCCCGCGGCCCTGCGGGTCCTGCAGACGCTGCGGCGGCGCGGCATGCGGGGACTCGACGCGCCACGCCGGGCACGTCTGGTCCGTCTGCACGGTCACGTCCTGCGCGCCAACGGGCGGTTCCGCGAAGCCGCGGTGCAGTACGCCGACGCGGTGGATCGATTCGAAGCCGAGGGCGAGGACTCGGAGGTCCTCCGCACGGCCATCGGTCGCGTGGACGTCCTGGCGATGCTCGACGACTTCGACACGGCCCTGGAGCTGGCACGAAGCGCCCGGCGTGGCCTGGCCCGGCTCGAGACCGTGCTGACCGCCCGCCTCGACGTGAACGTCGGCGCTCTCCAGCACCGCATCGGACGCCCGAAACAGGCCATCGAGACCTACCACCGCGCCCGACGGGTCCTGAAGCGGGCCGGGCTCGACACCGACGTCGCGCTGGTGGACTTCGATCTCGGGCAGAGCCTGCTCGAACTCGGTCGCCTGGCCGAGGCCGAACGCAGCTTCCACCGGAGCCACGACGTGTTCGAGGCTCGGGGCTTCACGGCCCAGGCCCTCCGCGCACGTTTCGGCCGGGCCACGAGCCGGATCCAGCGCGGCCACTGGGACGAGGGCTTCGACGCGCTGCAGGAGATCCACACGGCCCTCGAGGCGCTGGGCGACGAGCAGGCCGTCGCCGCACTCCGCTGGGAACTGAGTCGCGTGTGGGGCGCCTTCGGCGACCTGGACCGCGCCCTCGAGGAAGCCGGCGGCGCCAAGGAGGTCTACGAGCGTCTGGGGATCGGGCGCGACGCCGCCCACGTCGCCCGGTGGAGTGCCCGCTGGTTGCGCGACCTGGGTCGTCTCTCCGATGCCAGGGTTCGCCTCGAGCGCGTCCGGGAACACTTCGAGTCGATCGGCGACCGTGACACCCTGCGCCGGATCGACGTGGACCTCGCCGGGATCCTCGTCGCCGAGGAACGCGACGACGAAGCCCGTACGCTGCTGACCGGTCTGCAACCCGCTCTCGATCGCTCGGATGCCTCCACCGCACTGCGCTGCCGTGTCCTGCTCGCCGGGATCGACGAACGGCAGGGGCGTCACGCCAGCGCTCTGCGCCGGGCCCGCCGCGCGCGGGACGACGCCCGTGGCCCGCTGGGCCGACTCGAACGGCCCGGGATCGCGCTCGTCCTGGCCCGCGCCGAGGCCGGGCTGGAACACTCCGGCCCCGCCTGCCGCTGGGCGAAGCGCGCGGCCCGCGACCTCGAGGACCTGGCCGGCGCGACCGACGACGAGGCCCTGCGCCGCACGCTCTGGACCCGCCGCGCCGACGTCGTCCGTGACGCGGTCGACGTCGTCCTCACCCACGGTGGACGCCGCGCCGACCGCGACGCCCTGGACATGCTGATCCGCGCTCGCTCGCGCGAGGTGATCGAGGCCCTGTTGGCCGAGATGCCCGCGATGTCACGGGAAGCGCGGGCTCGGATCGCGCTGTTGCGCCAGGAACTCCTCGACGCCGAGGACGGACCGCAGGGCGACGTCCGCACCCGCACCATCGCGCGCGACGTACAACGCCTCGACCAGGACGTCCACCGCCGTCTCCGGCGACGCTTCGCGGTCGTCCGGCAGACCAGCGAGAGCGCGCGACTGTCGAACTGGTCGTCGCGTGTCCGCGGACAATCGGTCGTCGTGTTCGAACGCATCGGCCACCGCTGGTGCGCCTTCGTGATCGAAGACGGACGCGTCCATCGGACCGACCTCGACCTCGACGTCGATCGTCTGCGGTCCCTGTGGCGTCCTCTCCAACTGCTCTTCGAGGCTGCTTCGGGAATGCCGACCGCGCGGCGGCGCCGCTTCCTGGACCGGACACGGAACGAAGCCACCGAACGCCTGACCGCGTTGGGGGAGGCCATGTGGACACCGCTGGCGATCGAACACGACCGTGTGCACGTGATCCTGCCCGCGGAGCTGCACGACGTTCCGGTCGAGGCTGCCGGCGAGCTCGTGCACGGCGAGCGAACGCTCGTGACGTCACGATGGCCCCACCCCGCCCTGATCCGGACCGACCGGCCCCGGCGGCGAGGCACGGCGGTCCTGTTGCACGACGGAACCGCGGGGCGGCGCAACGAGGTCGACGAGATCGCCCGGTCGCTCATGCCGCTGGGGACACCGGTGATCCGCGGCACCGAACGCGCCCGTCTGGACGAGGCCGAGGCCATCGGCCTGTTCCACGTGGCGGCGCACGGTGCGGTCTCGCGTGGTCACTGGATCGGAACGGGGATCCTGCTCGGCGACGGCTGGCTCGGGCTGGAGGAAATCGCCGGGGACCGCCGCTATCGCGATGCCACCCTCTTCTTCGCGAGCTGTGCGTCAGGACAGCAGTCGCTGAGGCCCCAGGGTCGCTTCGACGGGTGGGTCTCGGCCGGGCTGGGCAGTGGAGCCCGCGAGATCGTGTTGGCGCTGTGGAAGATCGACGACCGCGTGTCGACGGAGTTCACGCGGTCGTTCTACCGGACCTGGTCCGAGGGAGTGCTGGCCGCCGATGCCGCCAGCCGCACACGCCGTGAAGCGATCGTGGAGCGACGCCATCCCTACGGCTGGGCCACCTTCACCGTCGTTGGTTGAGCTCGACCCGCGGGCGACCGACCGGAGACCGCAACGCCTCCAACAGATCCACGCCGCCGTGCTCGACCGAGCCGTCCGGATCGACCGCGACCGCCGTCCGCAGCAAGCGGGCCTCTGCCGCCGCGAGCACGTCGACACCGAGCTTCGAGCCGACGATCGCCATGGCGCCGGTGACGACCGCAGCCGACATCGACGACCCACTCGCGGTGGCCCAGCTACCACCCGGATACACGCTGAGCACCTCGGTACCCGGCGCGGCCAGGGCGATGCCCGCTCCCCGGGCCGAGAACTCGGCCAGCACGGTCATGTCCGCCACGGTGGCGCCGGTCCCCATCACCCCTGGGTAGGCCGCAGGGTACGTGGCCTGGGCCCCGGTGTTCCCACCGGAGGCGACCACCACGATCCCCTGCGCACGGGCGCGATCGATGAGCGCCGACACCACGTTGGACTCTTCGCCGATGGACAGACTGAGGTTGATCACGTCGACGTCGGCATGGATCGCGGCGCGCAGGCCGAGGGCCAGTTCGTAGGCCGTGCCGACGCCGTCGTCGGACAGGATCCGGAACGGAACCAGGGTCGCCCCCGGCGCGACCGTCGCCACGATCCCCGCCACGTGCGAACCGTGACCGTAGGCCTCGTCCACGAAGCCGTCCCCGTCGTCGTCGATGCCGTCGGCGGTCTCCTGGACCGGCCCCAGCGAGGGCACGTCGACGAGTTCGAGCCGGCCCTGCAGATAGGGATGCACCGTGTCGACACCGGTGTCGAGGATCGCGACGCGGATCCCCGAGCCGTCCGCCTCGCGGTGGACCTCGGCCAGACGCAGCGGCCGGAACTCGGGTCGCAGGTCGAGATCGGTCGTCTCGACGTCGCCCTCGAAGAAAGCCATGGTCAGGTCGGAGGGCTCCCCGAGCACGACACCATGATTCGACTGCACGGCAACGATGCGTGGGTCGAGCTCCAGCTCGGTCAGGTCGATCGGGAGGTTCTCGAGACGCGCGAGATTCGACGAGATCGCGGTGACCAGGTGTTCGAGCCCGAGGTCGCGAAGAATCTCGACCGGATCGGCCGCGGCGTCCGCGCCCCCCAGCAGTACGATCGTTCCCTCGTTCGACTCCGGACCGCTGTTGCCTGCACGCTCGAACGCGTGCGCACCGGGATCGACCGGCGAATCGGCGCGGAACCGATCCGAGCCGGACTCACAACCGACCGCCACCAGGATCACGGCAGCGGAGACCACGACGAGCAGGCAGCGTTGCATGGGCGAACTCCGGCGGTTGTCGAAGAAGGAGGATCAAGTCGCCGAAAAACGGTCGTACGGGGCGACCGCGCGGTCGAGCGGAGTGTACCACGCCGTGCGGCTCTCGTGAAACCCGCGGCGGGCGGCGTCACCCTGTCTCGTGTCCTCTTGTGTCCCATGATGCCGGCGTGCTACTGTTTCGGGTTGTACGGTTCGCGGTTCTTCCTCGCGCCTCCGACCGCCACCCTCCGTACCCGTGCTCCCCAGTCATCGCGCCCTGCGGAACCACCAACGACGCCGTGATCGCTCACGGAGCGTTCCGGCGCGCATTTGCCTCTGGGGAGGGGATCATCACGATGAGATCGATTGCAACCGTCGTCCTCGTCCTGACCGCGACGATACTGGCCAGCCCGGCCGGAGCCGTCGTGATCGGAGACTACGTGGGATACGGCTACGAGACCGGCGGCTTCCTGCCGAGCGATGCCGGCGACGAACTCGTCTTCACCGCCGTGGCCACCGCCGTCGACCCCGTCACGGGCGCCGACCTCGGAATCCAGGAAATGACCTTCTACGGCTACGGACTGGTCAGTGACGGGCAGACCGTGGACACCAACGGAAACACCACCGTCACCTACACGGGCGGCAAGCTCGAGATCTACCTCGACGGTTCCCAGAACGCCGACTGGGGCACCAACCCGCCGAACGCCACGTCGCCGGCCACCTTCAGCGACGGCGCCCTCCTCTTCGAGGGGAACTTCACCAGCTTCGTCATCATCATCCAGGCCGACGGGGCGGGGGCCTACGAAGGCAACCTCGACGGCGTCGCCGGCACCTTGCTCGACAGCACGTGCAGCGACTGCGGATACACCTGGGGCGGCGCCTGGACCGCCGACGCCGGAGCCCAGATCATCGAGGGTTACGACCTGCAGATCGACGGCAAGTTCGACCTGCTCGAGGCCGTCCCGTCCGAGACCGACAGCTGGGGTGGCGTGAAGTCCACCTTCCAGCGGTGAACCCACGGCGAAACGATCCGACGCAACGAGAGGAGATGATGATCGTGCGCAACAAGACATGGATCGCGATTCTCGCCGTGGCCGTCCTCCTGGGACCCACCGCGAGCTCCGCGCAGCAGTTGTTCGATTTCGACGGGCAGGCCAATCTGCCCACCTCCGTCGGGGGTACGCTGAGCATGGTGGCCGTCGTGCTCGACGGCTCCCCGGCCCTCGAGACCCCGCTCCCGCTCGACTTCGCGAACTTCGAGTACACCATCGTGGTCGACGGGGTGATCCTCGACTCGGAGTCCGGAGGCGACCAGTTCTACTCGGGCGGCACCATCACGCTGTACGAGGACGACGCCACGCCGGCCGACTACGCGAACCCGGCCACCTTCTCCGACGGCACGGCGCTGCTCAGCGGCTCCTTCACGGTGCTCAACCGCACGACGCTGCTGTCGTTGGTGCAGGCCAACGGCTCGGTCGACTGGACCGGTGGGAGCCGGATCGGCGATCTGGCCCCGGCCGATCGCACGGACTGGGGATTCTTCGTGTCCGTGTCGGCAGCCGAGGCCATGGCCGGATACGACGAGAACTGGGACGGCAAGGTCGAGCCCCGCGAGCCCGTGGTGTCGACGGAGCTGCAGTCCTTCGGAGGGCTGAAGGCCGCCTGGTGATCTCCGCCACTACCGCGCCCACCGGCGGCCGATGACCGCTACGGCCGCCGGACGTCCCTGGCAGCCGGCCCCGTCGAGGGCCGGCTGCATTTTTTTCGCATTCGGGTGCATCAGATCCGCCCGCCGCCCCACCTCTCCCCGGAACCACCGGGCGAGCCGCCGCCTCGAGTTCGATCCGACCCGACCTCGGGCCGGTGCGGACGCCCGGACTCCGTGTCACCGGATCGGTGTGTGCTCGGCGCGATCGTTCACACCGACCGCTCGGGATTCCTGGGGACAGGGCGCGAGATCCCGGAGTGGTCGTGCGTGGTGTGTCCGTTCAGTGCGGGGCCCACCCGGTCCGGTGGCCAATCCTCTGGCCGGCCCCCGACGGCCACGGTGCACCGCCACCGACGACGATGCCCGGAGCCGTACGGCCCCGGGCGTTCTCGTGCTTCGGATGTCCGGCGTCCCGATCAGAACCCGTAGCGGATCCGCGCGTAGACGTTGTCGTTGTCGTCGTTCATGCCGAACAGGGTGCGCTGGTCCTCCCCGGTGAACCAGTTGGTGCCGACGGTCAGCGTGAGCGAGTCGCTGTAGTCATAGTCGACCGAGGCCCGCAGGTAGCTGTCCTCGTCGCTCGGGCTGTAGAACCCGAAGAATCCCAGCGTGAGCGTCTGGTACATGAACTGCTGGCGAAGCCGCAGCGTGAGCAGCGTCCGGTTCTCCTCCTTGAGGAAGAGCGCGTACTCGGCGTCGGCGCGGTCCATGCCGCCGGCCACGAACTGGTCGACCGCCGCCGCCCGGGCGTCGACGGCCGCGTCGTGGTCCTGCATGCCCTCCCAGTAGAACTGCATGCCGCCGGTGAAGTCCGACCACCACTGCCGCTCGAAGCCAACCATGGCGCGGTACTCCGAGTTCGGGACGAAGGGATCGTCGCCGTCGGAGTCGTCGCTCGAGTCGTAGTAGCCACCCTCGGCCCAGGCCACACCCCCGAAGAGAGGGCCGCGAGCGCTGGCGCCGAGGGAGTTCAGCTCCGGATGATAGAATTCAGACAGTTCGCCCTGCGTCGTGGCCGGACGAAAGCCCTGCGGACCCTTCCAGAATCCAGTGTAGCCGTAGAGTGCGTAGTTCCAGCTACCCACGTAGCGATTCAGCCGCACCGCTGCCTCACCGTTCCCGAACTCCTCGTCGGGAGTCACGAAGCGGCCCTGTGCCGGTGCGAAGAAGGTCAGTCGCTCGCCCACCGGCAACACGTCGGGTGCGAACTGCGGCGTCAGCACCAGGTCGACGTTGAACGGCAGCACACTGAACAGCTTCAACCGGAGCACGTCACTGGGAGACTTCAGATACTCGTCGTCGCGCCCGACGAAGAAGCTCACGTAGTCCTTGGGGAACAGATCGTTGATGAAGAGCAGGTCGCCCGTGCCCCAGGTGGTGGGCTGCCGTCCGGCGCGGACCTCCAGGTTGTTGTCGAAGGCGTTGAACTTCACGTAACCCTCGCGAACGATCACCTCGGTCTCGTCCTGACGGACCTCGTCGGCAAGGATGTCCACGCGGAAGTGTGCCTCGCCGACGTCTCCGTAGAGATCGCTCTTCAGCTGCAGGCGGAGCTCCCGCATGATGTAGTCGGGCAGGTTCCCTCCCGCCGGACTCGGCACGTCGCCGTCGACGACGTTGGCGCCCGTCGCGTACTCCACGAATCCGTAGAGCTCGGCCTGACCGTGGGCCGGCGCGGCCGGGCCGAGGAAGAGCGCGACGGTGGCCACCGCGATGGTGATGGTCTTCATGGTCGATCCTTCTCGGTTCGCTGTCTCGGAGCGTGGTCGGAGGAGGCGGAGCCCCGTCGCGCACGGGGCCCCACGGTGAACGGCGGGAACGGGGGTCCGGGAGCTACTGGATGTACTTGCGCGGCGGGCTCTTCAGATAGCGCTCGCTGAAGATGTCCTCTTCCACGCCCGTGTCGTAGTCGATCTCGCTGAACTCGATCACGGTCGAGTTGTCCTTCCGCGGGGTGGTCATGGTACGCACGGTCGCGGTCGCGTAGCCGTCGGCGACCTCGATCTCGCCCACCTCGAACACCTTCAACAGCTCGCCGCGACGATCGTAGTACTCCTCGCGGACCACGAGCATCGACTCCTTGTCGATCCAACTGATCTTCTTCTCGAAGTAGTCGTCCTCCTTGGGCACGCTCTCGATCTTCCAGGTCCCCCAGTCCTGGTAGGTCTCCTCGCCCACCAGGGTGTGGGTGTCCTCGTTCCAGTGACGACCGCTGACGTCCTCGTAGGCGAAGTCGCTACCGACGAAGCTGCTCTCCTTGTCGTTGGCCGAGATCGGCTTCACCAGATCGAGCGAGGGCAGGTAGATCCAGCGGCTGTCGTCGCCGTCGGGATCCTTCCAGGCCATGAACGTGGTTCGACGCACGTCGTTCGGTTCGAAGAAGTAGACGTAGTAACGCTGCTCGCCGCCGTCCTCCCAGTCGCGACGCAGGATCACGAAGTTCCGCTCACGGGTGCGGCCCCGCTTGTCGGTGATGGTCATGGCCACGCGGGCCGACCCGTCGTCGCCGGGGTAGTACATGTTCAGGTGGGCTTCCTTCATCAGCTCGGTGGCGTCCTGCGCCTGGGCCGGGCCGGTGGTGATCACGAGAGCCACGGTGGCCATCGCGAGGAAGAGGAAACCGAAGAGAGTCTTACTGCGCATCGTCGTTACCTCCTGATCGCAGCGGAGAGATCGGGCTCTGGACCGTCGTTGGTGGCCGCCGAGGGCTTGCTGATCACGTCCCGCGGGAAGAAGCTCAGCACGGCGGGCAGGATCAGGAAGGTCGCACCTCCACTGATCAGCATGATCCCGAAGAAGAAGGCACCCACGGTGACGTAGGGCACCAGACTGGCGAAGAACATCGGCACGAACCCCAGGGCGATGACCACGACGTTGCGCGCCAGGGCCTGGGCCGGTTCGTGGAAGAAAACCTCCATGGTCCGCTGGAAGTCGCGACCGTGACGCACGTGCAGGTCGCGCGTGCGCTGGATGAAGTGGATCGCGAAGTCCACCGACAGACCGAGCGACAGTGAGCTGAGCACCGCCACCGGCATGTCGTAGAAGCGGCCGGACAGACCCACGTAGCCGTAGGTGATGAGGATGGTGGCGGTCAGCGGCACCATGGCCAGCAGGCCCAGGCGCAGCGACCGGAAGAGCAGGACCATCATGACGAGCACGGTCACGTAGGAGCCGGCCAGGGCCTTGCCCATGCCGCTCACCATGAGTTCCTGCCACTTCACGTTGATGTAGCTCAGGCCACCCCAGTCGACCTCGAGGCCCTCGGGCGGCGGGTTCTGGCCGATCCAGTCCTGTGCGGCGTCCACGACGCCCGCCACCTGCTGGTTGTCGCCCTGGCGCATCTGCACCCAGATGTTGATTGCATCGCGATTCGGTGTGATGAACTTGAAGAGGTCGTCGGGCGAACCGCCGCTCATCTCGTACAGGAAGAGGTACTGCGCCAGCTTCTGGCGGTTGTCGCCGAGAGCGTAGCTACCCTCCTCACGCGACAGCAGTTCGTACTGGACCTTCTTGAGGACGTCCACCACGGAGCTCGCCGCGCCGACGTTCTCCTGCTCGATGAGATGGTCCTGTAGACGCTCGGCCCAACGCATCCACTCGGGCTGGAGGAAGGCACCCTCTTCCTCCTCTTCGCCACTCAGCTCGAGGTAGGCGAGGTAGGTCCCCGACAGGTGCTCGTTCATCACGCGATCGGCCACGCGCAGACGGTGGTCCTCCTTGAACCAGTTCACCGGGTTGTCGTTCACGACGATCTGGGTCACACCGAAGATCGACACCCCGATGATCACGACCAGGGTCGCGATGAGAGGAACACGATAGCGGGTCGAGAACCGGTAGATCGTGTGCAGGTGACTCTCGGGTGCTCCGGCGCCTTCGTCGGCCTTGCCGAAGCCCTGGATGACCTCGATCGGCACCAGCTTCACGTAGGCCGGGATGAAGACCATCGACAGCAACCACGCCGCGAAAACACCGAAGGCCACGAAGATTCCGAAGACCTGCACCGGCGGGATCGGGGTCGCGACGAGCGCACCGAAACCGACGACCGTGGTCAGCGACGTGAAGGCCATGGGCATGAAGAGCTCGCCCACGGTGTCCTCGAGCGTACGATCCAGGTCACCGCCGCGGCTGTGGAACTTGGCGTGGATCGAGCTGAGGATGTGGATGCTGTTCAGCACCGCGATCGGAATCAGGAAGATAGGGATCATCGAGCTCATGATGTGCACGGTGTTCCCGGTCGCGATCAGCAGACCCATGGTCCAGATCACGCTGATCATGGCGATGATCATGGGTGCGGCGACGATCCGCGGACTGCGGAAGAAGAACAACAGGAGCAGGAAGATCAACAGGAAGGCCGCCGGGGCGCTCACGGCCATTTGCTCGAACATGGCCGCGCCGAAGGTGTCCTGCGCCACGGGCTGCCCGGCCACGTGGTACTCCTCGCCGAGGTCCTCCTCGAAGCCGGCGATGATCTCCTGGATCTGCGCGTCCACGTCGGCCGCGACGTCCTTGCTCGTCAGGGGCACGAAGATCGCCAGGGCCTTGCCGTCTGCACTGGCCAGCTTGCCGCGCAGGATCGGATTCTGCTCGATCTGGGCCAGGATCCGGTCGGCCTCCTCCTGCGATTCGGGCGGGGACTCCATAAGCGTCTGCACGCGGATGCCGCCACCCGGCTCGGGCATGATGTCGTCGACCTCGCTCGGCGCCAGCACGTCGTCGACGATCACGCCTCCCTCGGTGACGTTCCCGTCCTCGTCGTACTCCGGCTGCATGTCGTACAGAGCCTCGGTGATCTCGTAGGCCCGTTCGAGGATCGCCGGAGTGAAGACGGTCTCGTCGTGCACGATGCCCACCACGAGGAAGTCGTTCAGGCCGAAGGTTTCCTTGATCGCGGTGTGCTCCACGCGCACCGGCTCGTCGGCCGGGAGCATGTTCTCGGGGTCGGTGTCGATGCGGTCGACGATCTTCAGCATCGGCACGATCGCGGCCACGGTCAGCAACGCGATGATCGTCATCACGATCCGCGGATGCTGCACCGAGGGCTTCAGGAAAAGCGACTTCATGTCTGCGGACTCCTCTTCGCGTTCGCGTGCGATCGGGTCGGGTCAGCTGCGCTCGGCTTCGGTGGCGGTGGCGATCTTGTTGGCCGGGTCGAAACGGGCCAGGATCGCCGAGAGCGGGCAGAAGTTGGTGAAGCTGAACTGGAGAAGGTTCAGACCGACGAAGGCGGCGAGCGCCAGCCAGCGGATGTCGACGGTCCAGGCCAGCACGACGGACGTCAGGACGAAGGTCCCCGCCACCCGGCGGATCCAGCGGTCGGTGAAGGTGTTGGAAACGCAGGACTGGCTCACGATTCATCCCTCCTGGGGCTTCCGGGTCCCGATCCGCTCTCTCTCGGCGCGATCGGGAAGCCTTGTCGGCGCCCGGAGTTTGTGCTTACTTGACGATGAAGTTGATCACTGGTCGATTGCATCGACATGGAGTTATATAGCGATGGAGTTCGGGGAACGCAAGGGACCGAAACGACCCCCGGCCAGTGATGGCGGTAACGCTATGGAAGACAAGAGTTTGAGGCTCGTGGCGGAGCGATTCCGGGTGATGGGCGACCCGCTGCGTCTGCGGCTGCTGCACATCATCAAAGAGGGCGAACGCTCCGTGGGATCGCTCGTGGAGACCACCGGCGCCAGCCAGGCGAACGTGAGCAAGCACCTGCAGATCCTGCGTCGGGCAGGTCTGGTCGAGCGGCGGAAGGACGGCCTGATGGCCTACTACAGCATCGCCGACCCCTCGATCTTCCACCTCTGCGACCTCGTGTGCGGACGGCTCACCGAGCAGTTCCAGCAGGACCTGAGCGCGATCGGCCAGCTCCACCCGGAGAGCCCCACGGGTTCGGATGCCCACTGAGCCGCCACCGACCCGCCGAACGGACCGTCGGATCGTCACGGCACAGGCGCTGCTCGGCATTGCGCTCGCCCTGTCCTTCCTGCGTTCCGATGCGGCCTCGGGCCCGCCCTGGACGTGGTTGGCCCTGGTGCTCGCGGGCGTGGCCGCCTGGGTCGGTGTTTCGGCCCTGGTGATCCTTCGACCGGTGTTCCGGATCGCGCCCACGCCGCGCCGTGACGGCGTGCTGGTCACCCACGGCATCTATCGCTGGCTCCGGCATCCCATGTACACCGCCGTGCTCCTCACGCTGGCCGCCGTCGCGCTGTACCGTCCGGGTCCGTGGGTGCTCGCCGTCGCCGGCGTCAATATCGTCTTCTACTTGACCAAATCCCGGTACGAGGAGGGCCTGCTCCGGGCCCACTATCCGGGCTACGAGGATTACCGGCGCCGGACCCTGGGCGTGCTGCCCGGCTGGTAGCGCCGACGGCGCACGCGATCCGAGATCACAGTTTGGGCCATTGTGAGCGGGACCGAAGTGGTCCATGTTCACCATTCGTGATGGCCGTCGTCCGGCGGCGTATCCCCCCGACGCATCGTATCTCCCCCTGCCGAGGAGTCGTCCGCCATGCGCGCTCCGATGCCTTTGATCACCCTCGTGGCCGCCGTCGCACTCGTCGCCGGCTGCGGGAACCAGGAGTCCACCCACGACCAGGCGTCGCAGCAGGCCGCCACCGCGACCCAGCCGGCCGGCGCGATCACCGGCGAAGTGGTCGAGTCCATGAACTCCGGTGGCTATACCTACGCTCGTGTCGAGAGCGACGGGAAGAGCGTCTGGGCCGCGGGCCCGGAGACGACGCTCGACACCGGCACCGAGGTCACCTTCAGCACCAAGATGCCCATGCAGGGCTTCCACAGCGAGACGCTCGACCGCACCTTCGACACCCTGTACTTCGTCGGCGGGTTCGAGGCGCCCGGCGCGGACAGTGGCGACCCCCACGGCGGAATGGGCATGATGCAGGCCATGACCGGCGAGTCGGACGGCTCCCAGCACGGTGCGACGCCCGAGGCCGGAGTGGCGCCGGGTGCCGTGACCAAGGCCGCCGGCGGCCACACCGTGGCCGAGCTCTACGCCGGCTGCGGCGACATGGTCGGCGAATCGGTCACCGTGCGCGGCAAGGTCGTGAAGTTCAACGGCGGGATCATGGGCCGCAACTGGGTCCACGTGCAGGACGGGAGCGGTGACCCCGCCGCGAAGACGCACGACCTGCTGATCACCACCGATGCGGCCTGCGAAGAGGGTGACGTGATCACCGCGACGGGCAAGGTCACCGTCGACAAGGACTTCGGCGCCGGCTACTCGTACGAGCTGCTGCTCGAGGAAGCCTCGATCGAGGTCGAGCCCGCCACCACCACGGGCCGCTGATCCGATCGTCCGGGGAGCCCGTCGTCACGGCGGGCTCCCGGGCCGTCCTTCCGCTCTGCGCCGGGCCCGACCGAGCAGCACCGTCTCGGCCCCACGCCGTGACCGGTCCTCACCGCACCGTCATCAGCGCAGGAGCGCGTTCAGCAGGAGCTTGAACGTCCCATCGGTCTGCGCGCGACGCTGCGGGCTGAAACCGAACAGCACGACACGGCCCTCACCGACCGGGACCTCGAGCAACGCCGGACGACCGGCCAGGTGCTCGGCACCGGTCAGGAAACCGGCCACCCGGACGTCGTCGGCCGCATAGTGCGCCACGACGGCGGTCGGCCGCGGCCAGGCCTGCGGCCGGTAGGCGTAGCCGTTGGCGAAGTACAGGCTCGTCGTCGCCGGCATGCCGGCGGCCAGGGGATGAGCCGTGTCGAGCTCACCGCGCACGAGCGTGCCCGGCGCGTAGAAGTCGTCGCGATCCATGCCGTCGAGCTCCACCCGCACCGGCAGACCGAGCTTCTCGACGACCCACGGAGTCGAGTGGTTCAACGCGATCAGCGTTCCGCCCGCCTCGACGAAGGCTCGCAGAGCCATACCGGCGTCCGTGCCACCCAGGCCACGTCTGTGGCGTTCGGGCCACAGCGCGTCGGCCACCCGCCCCTCCCCGGCACTCTGCCGGCCGTTCTCGAGTTCGCGCGACCGCACCGAGGGAAGGAGCACGACATCGGTCGTCCGGCGCAGCCGCCGCCCGTCGTCGGCACCCCGCAGGTCGGGCTCGCCCGGCCGGATCCTCCGGTACTCCACGCGATGACGATCGAGGACGAGACGGGTCCAACCCTCGTCCTTGTTCCCGCCCCACGGGGCGAACAAGGCCAACCGCGGGGCGGTGACCGGTTCGGGGTCGGCCGCGACCGGCACGTCGACGGGTTCGACGTCGCGCGCAACGCCGTCGAGCGAGCGATCGACGTCCTCGACCAGGTAGTGGAGCCGCCCGTCGTGCTCGAAGCGTTCGACCGTCTTGCCGGCACCCAGCGCGGCGTGGACGAGCGCATGACTGGCCAGATCGGTGGCCGGAACGACGAGGTCTCCGCGCGGAGGTTCGACCCGCTCCGCCCGACCGGGATCGACCGGCGACAGGTCGAGCGCATCGAGCGCGTCGCGGTCGTGCACCTCGAGCACACGCACTCCCAGCAGTTCGCTCAGCCTCCAGGCCGTCACGTCGTACGGACGGATCACCGACCCATCGGACTGCTCGATCATCGGGTAGTCCGTGTCACCGAGCATCTCCAGCACGAAGGGCCGGAAAGGCTGGTCGGTCCGGATCACCCACGCTCCCGCGTCGACGAGGTGGTCCCCGAACCGGAGGTCGGAGTCGGCGCGGTGCAACTCGACGCCCCCGGAGTGCAGGATCTCCATCATGCGATCGTCGCTGCCACCGTCGACCTGATCGCGGGGCACGACGAAGGCGTACGGGGCCTCGTTCCGTCCCGCTGCGATCGCGTCACGGTTCATGCGCCAGAAGTTGAAGAGGAGGTCTTCCCTGCGGTCGGCAGCCCAGCGCAGGAAACCCCACGTGAGATCGACCTTCAGCGAGACGATGTCGTCGAGACGCCACCACCCGCCGGGCCAGGGCTCGAGGAAGTTCGTACGTCGTTCGTACTCGGGGAGCCCACGCCCCCACGCCTGCACACTTCCGGGCGGGAAGTACAACGGCGTGGCGAGACGGGCGCTCGCCACCTCGCTGAGAATCCCGAGCATGTTGTGCCAGAAGCCGGTCGAACGCACCGATCCCGGCCACTCGGCCGTGAAGATCGTCTGCGTCGCGATGCCGGTCCATCCCTCGGCGGTCAGATCGCTCACGACCTGCTGCCCCGCGGCGGCCAACTGGCTGTAGACCAGCGGATGGACGCTCGGCGACAGGGGATCGTCGAAGGGCGGCAGGAACAGACGCGGCCCTCCGCTTCCCATCTGGTGCTCGTCGACGATCATCTGCGGCAACCAGTCGTGGTAGAGCACCTGCGACCACATCGAGGTCTCGACCAGGTTGTTGAAGAAGCCGTCGCGGTTGTTGTCGTGTCCCGCGTAGGGGTGGTACAGCTCGAGCGGACGCGTCCCCTCGGCCTCGGTGCCCACCGTTTCCATGTACCACTCGTTCACCAGGTCGAGCCCGTCGGGGTTCATGCTGGGCACGATCAGGATCATGAGGTTCTCGCGGATCCGGCGCGTCACGGCGTCGTCGCGGGTCGCCAGCCGATGCACGATCCGCAGTCCGGCCTGACTCGACCCGACCTCCACCGAGTGCACGCCCAGGGAGAAGGCGACGGTCGCCCGTCCGTTCGCCGCCAGCGCGCGGGCTTCGGCCTCGGTGGTCGCGCGGGCATCGTACAGGGCACGATTCTGCGCCCGCACCGCGTCGGTGCTCCGCAGCGCCCCGGCGTCGGCCACCTTCACGAGCAGGAAGGGACGGCCCTCGGTCGACGTGCCGAGTTCCACGACATCGACGCGATCGCTGGTCCGGCCCACCTCTTCGTAGTAGGCGACCATGCGATCCCAGGTGAACAGGTGGCGGTCCTCACCGACCGGGCGCCCGAGGAATTCCTCGGGCGAGGGAACGGAGGCATGGGCGGCGAGGGGGGCGAGCAGACAGAGCGCGGCGGCTGCGAACAGCCGCCGCGAACGGGACGCGAGCATCGAGGCGAGAACCTCCGGACGTCGAGTGCGGGGGTCAGCGGACGAGAACGGCGCGGCGCACCTGGTTCCCGTCGGCAGTGCGCAACCGGAACAGGTAGACTCCGCTCGCAGCGGCACGGCCGCCGTCGTCGGTGCCGTCCCAGACCGGGGCGTGCCGGCCAGCGTCGAGGCGGCCCTCGATCAGCGTGCGCACACGTCGACCACGCACGTCGAGCACCTCGAGCGTCACCGTCCCCGCCCGCGCGAGGTCGAAACGGACCTCGGTACGCGGATTGAACGGCGAGGGCACCGGCGGGTGAAGGGTCGTGGCTGCAACCACGGGAGGAGCACTGGTGGCCCCGCCGGCAACCGTGGCCTGAAGCGTGACCACGAGAGTGGCCCGGGGACTCGCGCCCTGCACGAGGAAATCGTCCTGCGTGGTCAGGGTGACCGTCGCCTCGATCGTGGTGCCCGCGTCGAGACCGTTCAGGTCGACTTCGACACGTCGGTCGAGCGGCGTGTCGCGCACGAAGTAGGCCGCCGGGTCGAGCAGCGAGAAGCGCGCGGCGTCGGTTCCACCGATCTGGGTGCCCGAGACGTACACACCCGCCTGGACGGAGTCGGCTCCGACGTTGGCCACCGTGTAGCTCATCTCCTCCGTCGTGGCCTCGGCGTCGCTCAGGGCGATCGTCGTCGACTCGACCACACTCGTGTCGCCGAGCGACGGGACCGCCGGCCGCACCACCGCGCCCTCGAAGGGAACCAGGACGTCGCTGCGACCCGGATCGTCGGTCGTGAGCTGCAGTCCACCGGTGAAGACGCGCGGCGTCGCCGTGTCGACGGCCACGTTCACGTTGGCGATCTCGCCGGCTTCGAGCTCGCCCGCAGTGTCACCACCCAGGAGGACGCCGGGCTCGGTGGCCACGACCTCGAAGTCGAGCTCGTCGACCGGGGCCAGTGCCGTGTTGCGGAGCTGGAAGGACTCGATCACGGACTCGCCCTCGAGGACCGGCCCGATCGCGAACACCTCGGGCAGGAACTGCAATTGGGCGGGTTCCTGGAGTTCCAGCACGACCGGCAGGTGGTCGCTGGCCGCGAAGAGGTTGTTCGCAAGGTCCTGTCCTACCGCGGCGTTGGTCGGCGCCGCATTGATCGAACTGTTGAAGTGCTGACCGTCCTGGCCGAAGGCATCGTAGGTCCCCGCCAGGAAGTCCCAGCCCTCGGTGTCCTGCAGATCGGCGTCGACCAGGATGAAGTCGAAGCGGCTGTCCATGCCGCCGGTCGCACCACCGTCGGACTGGGTCACGCTGCGCGTCGACTGCGTGTGCACCGCGGCGAAGACCGCGTTGTTGTTCCACGAGCCGGCCTCGTCGATCGGATCGTACAGCTGCGCCGGCTCGATCGGGTTGCCGGTGAGGGCACCCCAGGCGGGCTCGCTCGAGGTGTACAGGTTGAAGTCACCCATGACCATCACGGGCTGTCCCGCGTCCCACCGCAGGATCATGTCGTCGCGGATCGCGCGGGCGGCGATGCGCCGCTGTTCGACGTTGTCCGACCCCTGGCTCGCCTTCAGGTGCGTGGAGTAGATCACGAAGCCCGTCGAGGTGACGGCGGACGTCGCCGACCGCAGCCGCCACCAGTCGGTCTCGCGCGGGAAGGTGTTCACCTCGCCGAACTCGATCTCGACGAACTCGCCCGTCCGGAAGTACAGGGCGTTGTCGCTGTCGTTGCCGTTGGTGAAGGTCGCCTGCGTCCACTGGCCGGGTTCGATCACGTCGAACACGTTGGTCTTCATGGTCGCCGCCCCCGCACTGTTCTGGATCTCCTGCATGACCACGATGTCGGGATCGACGGCCGAGATCACGGCGCGGAGGTCGTCGTCGCGGGAGGGCCCCGAGGCGCCGGGGTAGTTGAGCACGTTCCAGCTCATGATCTTGACCGCCGAGGCCGGTGCGGCCACCAGGAGCAGGGCGACCACCAGCAGGAGGCGAAGAGCGGGAACGTCGACGCGCGAGAGCACACGAGCGGGAGACATGATTTCGTTTCCTCGCGGGGTTCGGGAGCAGGGCACGGATGCTTGATCCACGACGAAGGGGCGGTGACCGTCCTGGTCCCGCCACGGGGAGTCTACCACGGCCGGCGCGGCATCGGGAGAGTCACTCCTCCATTCGATACAGATAGGCGCAGTCCTCCAATCGCGCCCCCTCGGCGTCGGCGACGGCGAAACGGGCGCCGCTCCACATCGAGACCCCCGCGTATTCGCCCTTCGGGTTCACCAGGTAGAACTTCAGGCCGAAGGCCGGGCGGCCCTCGGCGTCGCGCAGCCGCGGCTCGCACTTCTCGGCGACCCTCTCGAGCACGGCCATCCCGGCCTCGAGCGGGTTCATCCCCTGGCGCATGAACTCCACGGCCAGGTGGCTCGAGAGCCGCTGGAGGTTCTCTTCGCCACGGCCGGTGCTGCCCGCCGCGCCGACCTCGTTGTCCACGTACAGGCCCGCACCCAGGATCGGCGAGTCGCCCACACGACCGGGAATCTTGAAGGCCAGGCCGCTCGTCGTGGTCACACCCGCCAGGTCGCCGTCGGGCGTGACCACGTTGCAGTTGATGGTGCCGTAGACGCGGTCGCCGAAGGGATCGAGGATCGAGCGCCGGTGGCGGCCCGTTCGGCCCGCGTCGCTGCGTTGCAGACCGTCCTCGTAGATCTCCGGGCCGATCCAGTCGTCGTCGTCGCTCAGGCTCTCCTTCCAGTCGAGCCAGATCCTGCGCGCCTCGTCGGTGAGCAGATCCTCTTCTTCGAACCCGTGCGCCCGGGCGAAGCGCCGCGCCCCCTCACCCACGAGCAGGACGTGATCGGTGCGGAAGGCCACCAGACGCGCCACGCGGCTCGGGTGGATGATGTTCTGCAGGGCGGCCACGGCACCGCCGCGGCCCGTGGGGCCGTGCATGCAGCAGGAGTCGAGTTCGACGACTCCGTCCTCGTTCGGCAGCCCGCCGTAGCCCACCGTGAGGTCCTCGGGGTCCTCCTCGACCAGGTTCACCCCGGCGATCACGGCGTCGAGGGGGTCGCGACCCTCCCGGACGGCCCGGACCGCGGTGTCGACCGCACGCAGACCGTTCGCGCTGCTCACCGCCACCGGCGGCACGCCGCGCGGCGCGGGGGCGGATCGAGCGACGCTCGGGAGCCCGGACGCGAGGGAGGCGGCGCCGAGGCCGAGAGCGGCACCGAGGAAACCACGCCGACCGAGGCGCGGAGCGTGAGCGGAGTCGTCGGAAGCTGGCATGGGAAACGTCCCGGGCTCGGAGGATCGGATGGGTTCATCCTAGGCCATGGCCGTCGATCCGGGCTAGTCTCCGTCGATCCGTGCAACGGATCACGCACTTCCTGCGTCCTGTGTGTCGGAGACCCGATCCGATCCCACTGCTCCGGGGGCCACCATGCGTCGCGCCGCAAAGATCACGCTCGGAATCCTCTTCGCACCCGTCGGGCTGGTCGTCCTGGGGCTCCTGGCCTTCGGAGCCCTGCGGGCGGCCGGTGTCCCGGATCCCGACGTGGGGGCCGAACGCCTCGAGCAGCCCCTGCCCGAGACGACCCGCACCACGCTCGAGAGCCGGACCGAGGACCGCGCGCCGATCGAGACACCCGAGACGGACGACGCCATCCGCGTCGAGCTGGATCTCGTCGAAGGAATGTTCAGGGTCGAGCCCCACGACGGCGAGGACATCGAGGTCGATGCCCGCTACGACCGCGCCTCGTACGCGCTCGAGCGCGACTACGGACTCGACGGCGAGGTGCCGGTGTTCCGACTGTTGTTCCGTTCGAAGGTCCACTGGCTGCGACGCATCGCCCAGGACGGCGGCATCGACGATGGGGACTTCGGCGCCAACGAGATCACCGTGTACCTGCCCCGTGGCGTCCCGATCGATCTCCGGGCGAAGATCTCGCGCTCGGAGACGGAGTTCGTCCTCGACGGACTGACCCTCACGAATCTGGTCACGGACATGGGCATGGGCCAGTACACGGTGGAGTGTGGCGAGCCGAACCCCGTGGTCATGCGGAACGCGGTGTTCGACGTCGGGATGGGCGAAGCCACCCTGCGGGGGCTGTCGAACCTGCGTCCACGACGCATCGAGGTGAAGGGCGGAATGGGCGAGATCGAGGTCGACATGGGCACCTCACTGCGGATCGACACCGAGCTCCACGCCTCGATGCGGATGGGCGAGCTGCGCCTGGAACTGCCCGACGACGCGCTCCTGGACATCGACAGCGAATTCGGGGCGACGCTCGGCGAGGTCGACGACCGTGGAGTCCGCAACCGCCGGATCGAGGACCCGGAGCGAGCCCATCACTTCCGGGTGACGGGCTCGGTGTTCATGGGCGCGCTCGTGGTGGACCAGTTCCGCGCCCGCGGCGCGCACGACGACCTCCGCTGAGGGTTGACCCCCGGACGGCACTCGTCGCATGGTTCCGACCCCCGAGACACGAGCCAGGAGAACCCGACTCGATGAGCGATACCTACTACGCGCCCAAGGATCTGCCGAAGTTCGAGGAGATGGGCGAGGACGCCCCCGAGCTCTGGCGGAAGTTCAGCCAGTGGTACGGAGCCGTGTTCGAGGAGGGAGCACTGACCGCGCGTGAGAAGTCCCTCATCGCCCTGGCCGTCGCCCACGCCGTGCAGTGCCCCTACTGCATCGACGCCTACACGCAGGACAGCCTCGAGAAGGGCAGCAATCTCGAGCAGATGACCGAAGCCGTCCACGTGGCCGCGGCGATCCGGGGCGGCGCCTCGCTCGTCCATGGTGTCCAGATGCGCAACGTGCACGACCAGCTTTCCATGTGACCACCCCCGCCCCCGGATTCCCATGAGCACCCAGAGCCTTCTGCGGCGCGAGCACCCGCTCGCGTCGCCCTCCGCCCAGGTCGAACGCCTGCGCGGCCTCGGCGACCGCTACGACTTCGCCCGCCCCCTCGCCGAGGCCGGCCTCTGGCCGCTGCGCGCGGTCGGGATCGACACCCTGCAGATCAACGTGGGAAAGCTGTGCAACCAGTCCTGCAGCCACTGCCACGTCGACGCCGGACCCGACCGGCGCGAGACCATGTCCGACGACGTGCTCGAGGCCTGCATGTCGCTGCTGATCGACGGAGGCATCCGGGCGCTCGACATCACCGGCGGCGCGCCCGAGCTGTACCCGCGCTTCCGCGAGCTGGTGACCCGTGCCGCCGAGGCCGGCAAGCACGTCATGCACCGCTGCAACCTGACGGCGATCCTGTTGCCACGGTACGCGGACATTCCCGAGTTGCTGGCCGAGCACGACGTCGAGATCATCGCGTCGCTGCCCTACTACCTGCCCAAGCAGACCGACCGTCAGCGCGGCGACGGCGTCTTCGACAAGTCGATCGTCGCCCTGCGCCGTCTGAACGAGCTGGGCTACGGGACCGGCGGAACCCGACGACTGAGTCTCGTGACGAACCCCGTCGGCGCCTTCCTCCCGGGCGACCAGGGCGCACTCGCCCGCGACTGGAAGCGCGAGCTGGACCGCCGATACGGAGTGACCTTCGACGACCTGTTCACCATCACGAACATGCCGATCAGCCGGTACCTGGAATTCCTCGACGACTCCGGCAATCTCGAGCGCTACATGCAGAAGTTGCGCGGGGCGTTCAATCCCGTGGCGGCCCAGGGGGTCATGTGCCGGTCGCTGATCTCGATCGGGTACGAGGGCACGATCTACGACTGCGACTTCAACCAGATGCTCGAGATCCCGGCCGGGACCGAGCGCGGCGACGCACCGAACATCGCCGACGCGTCGGCGGCGGAGCTGGTCGATCTGCTGGCGCGGCGGACGATCCGAACGGCGCCGCACTGTTTCGGGTGCACGGCGGGCGCGGGTTCGAGCTGCGGAGGAGCGACGGCCTGACGGCGGGGTTCACTCCGCCGTCCCTGGATTCAGGGACCGCGATCGAGCACTCCCACGCGCAAGGCCGTCGGCGTGTCCGCCCCGAAGTATACCCGATGCGTCGCCTTCACGAAGTCCTCGTCCTCGGCGCGATGGATGTTCTCGACCCAGCTCTGCGGATTGCGGTCGAAGAAGGGGAACATCGAGCTCTGCACCTGCACCACGATCCGGTGGCCGCGTTCGAAGGTGTGCAGGACGTCCTGCAGTGGGACCTCGACGCGGGTGACCTCGCCCGGTACGAAGGGCTCGGGATCGGTGTAGGAGTGGCGGTAGCGGCCGCGGAAGATCTCGCTGCGCACCAGTTCGAGGCGACCACCCGGGCCCTCCTCCTCGTCCTCGACCTCGCCGGGGAACTCGTCGATCAGCTTCACCACCCAGTCGGCGTCCTCGCCGGTGGTGCTCACGAACAGCTCGGCCGTGATCGGACCGGCGAGGGTGACGTCCTCCTCCAACACCCCGCTCCGCCAGGTCACCACGTCGGGACGGCGCGCAGCGAAGCGCTGGTCCTCGGTCATGTAGTCGCGCGCCCACCGGGTGGTGATCTCCTGGGTGTAGGGCACGGGATGCGCGGGATCGCTGACGTACTCCTCGTAGCCGTCGGCTTCGATCCCGGCGAAGGACAACGTGCCGTCCGGTCCCACGAACAGCCGATCGCCGGTGATCGCGGGGGGCCACTGCTCGAACCGTCGCCAACGATCGGCGCCGGTCTCGAAGACCAGGGCCTCGGGCAGGCCCGGTTCGGGCCCGTCCTTCAGGTGGTGCAGGAAGAAGGGGAACTCGACGTGTTCGCGGTACCAGACGCTGGTGTCGAAGCCGAACCAGGCCTCGCCCATCCGCTCGCCCGATCGACGCGCCCACTGTCCGTGCGACCACGGACCCATGACCACGCGGACGTCGGCGCTCGGATTCTCGGCGTTCGCCACCCGGTAGACGTTCCACGGCCCGTAGAGGTCCTCGGCGTCGTACAGTCCCCCGACGACCAGCACGTTCGTGTCGATGTCGCGCAGGTGCGGCAGCAGGTTCCGGCTCTGCCAGAACTCGTCGTAGGTCGGATGCTCGGCGAAGGCGTTCCAGAAGGGGATCTCACCGTCGAAGTGACGCTCGTTCACGTTGCTCACGGCACCGAGCTCGAGGAAGAACCGGTAGCCGTCGTCGGTCTCGTGGTCGAACCAGGGTTCGCCCTTCTCGGCCGGGGCCTCGCGCGGCACGCCGAAGCTGCTGAAGAAGTTGAACGCGAGGTTCAGGCCGAAGGCCCCGTGGTGGTGCATGTCGTCGAACCACCAGTCGGCGATCGGGGCCTGCGGCGACACCGCCTTCAGCGCGGGATGGGTGTCGATCATGCCCGCGGCGGCGTAGAACCCGGGGTAGCTGATCCCCCACATCCCCACGCGCCCGTTCGTGCGCGGCAGTTCGTCGACGATCCACTCGATCGTGTCCCAGGTGTCGGTGCTCTCGTCGACGCCGTCCTCGCCGCCGGCGCGCTGCGGGCGCATGTTCACGAAGGTGCCCTCGCTCATGCGCTTGCCGCGGACGTCCTGGTAGACGAAGACGAACTTCTCGCGCGCGAAGTGCTCGCTCGGCCCGAGACGGGTCCTGTAGTCCGAGGCTCCGTAGGGCCCGCTGCCGTAGGGTGTGCGCAAGAGCATGACCGGCCACTCACCCTCGAGGTCGTTCGGCGTGTAGACCACCGTGTAGAGTCGCACGCCGTCGCGCATGGGCACGAGGTGTTCGGTCTTGGTGTAGTTCGCGCGGACGAAGGCGGCCAGATCGTCGGCGGCGGCGGCCGGGGTGGCGGCGAGAATCGGCGCCGTGGCGACGATCGACAGACGGAGCAGGACACGGCGGAGCACGGATCGGACCTCCGGGAGCGGGATAGGGGCGAGTCTAGCGCAGGGATCCGCACCCGGCCACGGTGCGCTCCGGAAGATCAGGCAACCCCTTCTTCGGTAGATCTTCTTCGTCGTGACATGACCCCGTCTTCTCACAGAATGGAGTCTCCGGGAATCCCGGGGCGATTCAATCCCGCGGGTGGATTCACCGGAGTCCCGTTCCGCCGCAACGCGGACATCCCCAGCTTTCGTCACGAGCCCATTGACAGCCTTCTGGGGGTGCACCTTCGCAAGGTGGCCATTCCACGACCGATGCGGTTCCTGACGCCACTGGTTCGACCTCCACGGATGTTTCGGCGGTGCATTGCACTTCGACGCCATCCCGTGCCCCGAAACGCCCACCCACGCCCGCTCAGAGCGTCCGAAAACCGGGTGTACAATGCGCGCAGTCCACACGCCCTCCCGTGGAGTCCGCCATGCAGATCCTGAAGCGCCTCGAATCCCTGCGCGCCCGCGAACACGACGCGACCGTCGCGTTGATCGAAGGCCTCGTCGAATGCCATCGGACACGCGCGCACGTCGATGCGGGGTATCGCTCCGTGTTCCAGTTGTTGGTCGAGCGCTTGAAGTACTCGCCCGCCGCGGCGTCGCGCCGGTTCGCGGCGATGCGGTGCGCGATGCGCTGTCCGTTCGTGATCGACATGTTGCGCGGGCATCGCACGAGCCTCACGGCACTGGCGAAGGTCGCGTCGTCGTTGGAGTCGTGCCCCGATCCCGATGCGCTGTTGCGCTCGATCGACGGGCTCACGCCCGACGACGTCGATGCGGTCGTGGCCGGACTGCGGCCGGTTCCGAAGCCGGCCGAGCGGGTGCGCCCGATCGCCGTTGCCCGCCCGGCGCGAAACAACGGTTCCGAGTTGGGGATGGATTGGGGAAGTTCCGCGTCGGAAGATACGGTGGGGAGTTCCGCTTCCGGGTCGAGGCCGCGCGTAGGGGCTTCGTCCGACACCAGCGAACCTGCGCGAGCTGCCGGACCCGCGACGGCCGTCGACAGGCCGACGTCTCCTGCAGCCCCGACGCCCTCCGAAGCCCGCGTCTCCGTCTCGTTCACCATGACGCGCGAGGACTTCGACGCTCTGCAGGCCGCGCGCACGCGCCTGAGTCGCACGCGGCCGAAACCGCTGACCCTCGAGGAGACCGTTCGGACGCTCGTGGCCTACCACGACGAACATCGACCGAAGCGACGCAGGCGGTCGAATCCTCCGACGGCCCGGCGCACGCGTCACATCCCGCGCGCCACGCGCGAAGCCGTGTTCGAGCGCGACGGTCATCGCTGCGCGTTCGTCGCACCGGAGGGGACGCGGTGTACGACGACGCACGATCTGCAGATCGATCACGTCGAGCCGTACTGTGAGGGGGGGCACGAACGACGTCGCGAACCTCCGGCTGCTGTGCGGGACGCACAATCGGAGGGTGGCGGAGTTCGTGTGAGGGGGGTCTCGCACCAGCGCGGGGAAGGGCCTCGAACCCACTCCGTCGAAGTGGTGCGCCGCGATGCGATTGCCTTCTGCACTGCCGCCGGATGGTGAGTGTCGCCGCCGCCTTTCGCCGACGCGCCGGCTGTACCCTGGTCGGGTGTTGGGCTCGCCGTGCCACCCGCTACAGGGATGTGAACCACCTCGCCACGACAACCTTTTCACCGCCCCGAATCATTGCACAATAGTCACTTCCGCTACGGCAACCCCTCGTTCCCGTAGTACTCCCAGAAGAAATGAAGATTGCCCTGGCCCTTGCCCAGCTGCACGCCCTCGGTGATGGCGCGGGTGACGTAGTCCTTGGCCTGGGTCACCGCGTCGTCCATCGAACGACCACGCGCGAGCAGCGCCGCGATCGCCGAGCTGAGCGTGCACCCCGTTCCGTGCGTGACGTTGCCGGGAACCCGCTCGGCCTCGAGCACGTGCTCGGTGCCGGTGGTCACGAGGAGGTCGTCGGCATCGCCCCGCCGGTGTCCGCCCTTCAGCAGCACGGCCACATCGCAGCTCTGGTGCAGAGACTTCGCCGCGGCGCGGAGTTCGGTGTCGTCGTCGGCGAGCTCGCGCTCGAGCAGCATGCCGGCTTCGGGGACGTTCGGCGTCACGAGGTGCGCCAGCGGCAGCAGCCGATCCCGGACCGCTTCGACCGCGTCGTCCTCGAGCAGGGGATCGCCGCTGCCGGCGACCATCACCGGGTCGAGCACCACGTTCGGCAGCCCGTGTTCGCGTAGCGCGCGGGCCACGGCGTCGACGATCTCGGCGTTGGCCAGCATGCCGATCTTCACCGCGGCCACGTCGAAGTCCTCGACCACGGCGTCGATCTGCGCCCGCACGAAGGCCGGGTCCAGGGCCACGAAGCCCCGTACCCGCTGGGTGTTCTGCGCGGTGACGGCGGTGATCGCGCTGGTGCCGAAGACGCCGAGCGCCGAGAAGGTCTTCAGGTCGGCCTGGATCCCGGCGCCGCCCCCGCTGTCGCTGCCGGCGATGGTCAGGGTGACGGGCATCGTGCTGCTCATGTGGACTCCTCCCTCGGAACGGTGATCGGGCGGAAGATGGCCGCGAAGTGCCGCCGCGTCTACCTTCGGCGCCATGCGCTTCGACCGGGTGACCCTCGCGCTGCTCACGGTGCAGCTTCTCTTCGCGATCCACTACGTGGCCGCGAAGCACCTGCTCGAGCACATCCCGCCGCCGGCGTGGGCCGCGCTGCGGGTGACCGGGGCCGCCGCGATCATGCTGGCCTTCACCCGGCACGACTGGCCGCGGTGGCCGCGCTCACGAAGGATGTGGGCCCGCCTCGCCCTGCTCAGCGTGTTCGGTGTGATCGTCAACCAGATCCTCTTCGTCGAAGGCCTGTCGCGCACGGTGCCCTCGCACAGTGCGCTGATCAACACGTCGATCCCCGTCGTGACGCTGCTCGTCGCCGTCCTGCTCCGACAGGAACACTTCGACCGGCGCAAGGTCGCCGCGGTGGCGGTGGCCCTGACCGGCGTGCTGATCCTGCTTCGCGTCGAGGACTTCGACCCATCGGCGGGAACCGTGCAGGGAGACCTGTTGACACTGGCCAACGCCAGTTCCTTCTCGGTCTTCCTGGTCTTGTCGCGGCCGGTGGCGCGCGAACTCGGGGCCAGGATCGTCACCCCGATCGTGTTCGGGATCGGGGCGATCGCGATCACCCTCTTCGGGCTGCCCTCGTTGGTCTCGACGAACTGGTCGGCGGTGCCCCCGCTGGTGTGGCTGCTGGCGGTCGTGATCGTGCTGGGGCCGACGGTCGGGACCTATGCGCTGAACGTGTGGGCCCTGCGACGGGTCGAATCGTCACGGGTGGCCCTGTTCGTGTACCTGCAATTCGTCCTGGCGGCTCCGTTGTCGGCGTGGTTGCTCGACGAACCGCTGTCGCTGCGGTTGATCCCGGCGGCCGCGTTGGTGTTCCTGGGCGTTGCGCTGACCCGGCGTCGTCCCACGCGACCGACGCCGGCGACCTGACCCACCCGACCTCGAGCAACGGCGAAGAGCCGCCCTCTTCGCGAGAGCGGCCCTTCGACCCGAATCCCGATTCCGGGATCTGTGCTTCGTCTCGTTCGCGGTGGATCTACTGGTAGTTCCGCTTCAGCTGGCCCCAGGTGCGAACTTCGCCGTCGACGATCGGATCGGAGGGCTCGACCTTGCCGTTCCAGTTCTCGTCGTACCCATCGAGGGTCACCGTGGTGCTGCTGCTGATGCTGACCACGAAGGCCCAGCCGAGCTGATCGGCCGGTGCGATCTCGCCGAGACGGGTGCCACCGGTCCAGTTGACCGTGCCGGCACCGCTCTGCACCGAACCGAAGTCGACGCGGCGGAACTGATCGAAGGTCCCGGTCAGAATGGCGGTGCCGTCGCTGAAGGTCGCGGCATCGCCGAAGTCGGCGAGCGTGCCGTCGTCCTCGTAGAGGGCGATCGTGCCCCCGGCGAAATCCTGCTGGGTCCCGCTGTCGGTGATCAGCTCGAGGCCTTCGATGACCAGGGTGTAACGAGCGTTCACGTCACCGGTCAGCGGCAGCGGCGTCTCGATGGAACCATTGTTGGTGATCTTCGACACCATCGTCAGGGTTCCACCGACTCCGCCGGGCAACAGGGCCTGGCCGTTGAAGTCGAACCACTGGGACTGAGCGGTCGCGGTGCCCGGAAGCGAGATCACCAGCGCCGCGAGAGACATCAGGAGCAAGTTCTTCATCGTGTCCGTTCTCCTTGGGTCGTTCGCGAGTGTCGGGTCTAGTTCCGGAACAGCGACTTCACGGCGCTGAAGCTGGACTCGTCGGTGTCGACGGCGGCGTCGACCTCGAGGGTCCCGGTGATCTGCAGGTCGTAACCCTCGGGCAGTTGCGTAGCCAGCGGCTTGGTGAAGGCACCGCCGAAGGTGTAGGCGCAATCGGCCTCGTTGTCGCAGATCTGGGCCGCGGTCCCACCAACACCGTCGATGTTCCCGGTGTACCCGCCGATCCCGAATCCGTCGATGCTCAGGTTGAAGTCGGTGAACTCACCCTCGAACAGGAGCTGGCCGTCGGTGAAGGTCGTGAGCAGGCCGTTCGGCGGGTTGGTGCCCCATTCGTGGTTCAGGACGGGGTCCTCGTAGACCTCGATGCGCCCGCCCGTGTAGGCGATGCGCTCGATGCCGTTGTCGTCGAAGCCACCATCGCTCACCAGATCGTAGATGTAGATGGTCACTTCCTGGCTCAGCGGATCGACGCCGAAGAGCTCGTCGTACTGGTCGGCGACGGCCGTGATGACCAGAACGTCACCGGGGTCGCTGGGCGCACCGTCACCGAGGCCACCGGTCTCGTACGAGAAGCCGGAGTAGTCCATGAGGATGACGTTCTGGGCCGACGCTGGCGCGGCGACGGCGAACACGAGTGCGAATGCGAAGAGGGCATGGAGCCGCATGGGCATGGTCCTCCGGAATGGAGTCAGGTCGTCGAGTTGTACTCTCGGACGAGCGCCGCCGCGCGAGGGAGCGCCAGCTCGAGAGAGGCGATTGCTCGGGAGCCTGAGCGGGGTTCAGGTCCGGCACCGGCGGGACGGTACGTCGACCTCCACCGGAACCGCGGGGGCAACCTAACACAGATGGGAGCCCCGCGGGAAGCCTCTCGATTCCCCGGAGTTCCCCGATCCACCGGATTCTGCCGCCGGAATCGAAGAAACGGGGAAGAGAGAGTCGAAGCCAGGTGAAGACCCGGGCCGGGCCTCAGATCCGGCCGATGAAGTGGGTCCCGCCCTGACCGTCGATCGCAGCGTGCAGGCTCGCGGGATCGGTCACCAGGGCCCGCTTCCCCCCCTGCTCGAGGAAGTCGACCACGGCGTCGATCTTCGGCCCCATGCTCCCCGACGGGAAGTGCCCCTCGGCGCGGAGCCGCTGGATCTCCTGCAGCGTGACCGCGCCGAGCGCCCGCTCCTCGGGAGTGCCGAAGCCGACGTAGACCTGTGGCACCGCGGTCAGGATGATGAACAGGTCGGCCTCGATCTCGCGCGCGAGCACGGCACTCGTGAGGTCCTTGTCGATGACCGCCTCCACGCCCTTGTAGGCACGCGTCTCGGGATCGATCACGATCGGGATTCCCCCGCCCCCACCGGCCAGCACGATGTGCCCGCGCAGCGCGCTGTCGCGGATGGTGCGGCGCTGGATCACCTTGAGCGGTTTCGGAGACGGGACGAGCCGACGCCAGCCGCGCCCGGCGTCCTCGGTGATGCTCCATCCGAGTTCGCCCTTCCGTTCCTTCGCGGTGTCTTCGTCGTAGAAGGGGCCGATGGGCTTGGTCGGATCGTTGAAGGCCGGATCGTCGACGTCGACGACCACCTGGGTGACGACGGTCTCGACGTAGCGCTTGATCTCGCGCTGGCGCAACTGGTTCAGCAGCGCCTGCTGCAGGATGTAGCCCAGCGATCCCTCGGTCTGGGCGACCAGCACGTCGAGGGGCATCGATGGCACCTCGGCCGTGGCCGTCTCCTGGATCAGCATGAGGTTGCCCACCTGAGGACCGTTGCCATGCGTGATCACCAGGTTGTAGCCGCGCTCGATGAGCAGCAGGAGGTGATCGCAGAGGACCTGAGCGTTGCGCTCGTGGTCCTCGATCGTTCCCGTCTCCCCCTTCTGGATGAAGGCGTGGCCGCCCACCGCGACCACCGCGGTCGGTGTCGGCACGGGATGGGGATGCGATGCGGGATGGCCGGGGGCCTGCAGGGGATCGACGTTCATCGAGACCTCTTGGGGAGAGCCGGACGGAGGACGGTCGGGTCCGGCACCCTCGCGGCGCCGGAACGGGCGGAAGCCCTAAGGATCGCGCATCCGGGCCGGGGGCGCCACGATCCGGGCGTGGCCGCGTTCCGCCCCGGAGGACGCGCGGAGGCACGCCCGCCCTCGCCCCACGCAAGAGGTTCATTCCAATACAGTTACAGCCCCGGACGAGGCCATGGACTCCTACAGCGCGGACGCATCGGAACCGAGCCCGATCGACAGGGGCATTCCGCCGCCTTTCTGCTATTTTGTGACCTCGCTGGCCGGCGATCCCACGCCGGCCGGACCACCGGATTCCGAAGAGGGGGCACCCGATGACCGACGTTCGCATGCCGGACATCCAACCCATGGGCACGCCGAACCCGCGCAGCGTGAAGTTCCTCACCGATCGCACGCTGGTCGAGGTGGGCAGCGCGGACTTCCGCACACCGCAGAGCTGCGAGCGCTCCCCCCTGGCGCGCAAGCTCTTCGACCTCGACCACGTCGAGGGCGTCTTCCTGTGCCAGAACTTCGTCACCGTCACCGCCGATCGGGACGACCAGTGGACCACGCTGTCGCCGACGATCGTCGATGTCCTGCGCGAGCACCTGATGGCCGATGAGCCGATCCTGACCGGTGAGGTCGACGACCACGGCGGCGAGCAGGGCGAGGTCGAGACCAAGGTCAAGGAGATCCTCGACAAGCAGATCCGCCCCGCCGTGGCCATGGACGGCGGCGACATCATGTTCGTGGGCTTCCAGAACGGCGTCGTGCAGCTGAAGATGCAGGGCGCCTGCGGCGGGTGCCCCTCGAGCACGGCCACTCTGCGCCAGGGCATCGAGGCGCGACTGCGCCACTTCATTCCCCAGGTGCAGAGCGTCGAGGCCGTCTGACCTTGCGAGGACCCGGTTCCGTCGTCTGTCCCGAGTGCGGGCGGCTCGTCGAACTCGGCGAGTCCCGGTGCCCGAACTGCGGGCGTTGGCAACCGTCCCTGTTCGGGCTCGCCCCGATCCTGCAGCGCACCTTCGGCACGCTCGAGGTCACACAGCTGATCTTCTGGGGTTGCTGCATCCTGTACGCCCTGTCGCTCGTGCTCGATCCAGGGGCGGTCATGCAGAGCCGGGGCTTCTTCAACATCCTGTCGCCGAGCAGCCAGGCACTGTTGCAGCTGGGGATGACCAGCGGCGGCCTCGTCGATCGCTTCGGACTGTGGTGGACGCCGCTCTCGGCCACCTACCTGCACGGCAGCCTCCTGCACATCTTCTTCAACATGATGTGGTTGCGGATCCTGGGTCCACAGCTCGAGCACGACCTCGGTCCGGGACGCTTCTTCCTGCTGTACACTCTCGCCGGTGCCGGCGGATTCGTCGTGTCCAACACGGTCACCGGGAATCCGACCGTCGGAGCCTCCGGTGCGATCTTCGGACTGCTCGCCGCCACCATCATCCTGGCGCGACACCACGGCGGCGCCTGGGGACAGGCGGTGGGCCAACAGGCGATCATGTACGCGGTACTGCTGTTCGCCTTCGGCTTCGTCTCGCGCACCACGAACAACTGGGCACACGCCGGCGGCTTCGTGGTCGGAGGCCTGGCGATGTTCGTCCTGCTCAAGCAGAGCCAACGTGCCGAGGGTCCGCTCGTGCAACTGGGGGCGCTGGCACTGGCGCTGGCCACCGTCGGTGCTGTGATCGCCAGCTTCGTCGCCGTCCGTTTCGGGTGAGGAGGACCGCCATGACGCGATGGATCACGACTCTCGCGCTGCTGACCGTCGCCACGATCGCCACTGCCCAGGACGTCCCGCGCTTCGAGTTCGAACTCGAGGGGGCCGCCGTCTGGCAGTCGAAGAACGACGTCCAGATCCCCAACGACGCCTCGGCCACGCGTTTCTCGCTGGTCGACCTGGTGGGCAACGGACCGGTGGCGGCGGGCAGGCTGACGTTGCGTTGGAACCTGAGCGACCGTCATCAGCTCCACGCGCTCGGCGCGCCGCTGCAGCTGGTGGAGTCGGGCACGCCGGACACCGGGATCTCCTTCGCCGGAGAGACCTTCGCCGCGGGGCGGGAGGCCGAGGCCACCTACCGGTTCAACTCGTGGCGCATCGGCTACCGCTACCGCCTGGTGTCGGGCCCACGTGGCGACGCCTGGATCGGTTTCACCGCCAAGCTGCGCGATGCCGAGGTGAAGCTGGAACAGGACGGGCTGAGTGCGAACGACACCGACCTCGGCTTCGTCCCGCTGCTGCACCTCGCCGGCCGACGCTTCTTCACCGACACCTTCAGTGGCTCGCTCGAGGTCGAGGCCCTGGGTGGCGGGCCGGGAAGAGCGATCGACGGTGCCGCAACGCTGCGCTACGGCCGTCGACACGGCTGGGGTGTGAGCGTGGGCTACCGCACCATCGAGGGTGGGGCCGACGTCGATGCGGTCTACAACTTCGCCTGGTTGCACTTCGCGGTCGTGGCCGTCGACGTGCCGTTGCGTTGACGCAAGGTCGGAGTGGGCCCCTGGCTCGTTCTTCGAAGAACGAGCCAGGCTCGAGCTCCCATGACACGAACCCCTCGGTTCGTGTCGTGCGGGACAACACTAGGGGCTCGTGCCCAGCTTCCGCCGCTTCGCCGCCTGCCGGCGGGCGTTCTCGTCGAGCAGGGTCTTGCGCAGGCGCATGTGGTTCGGGGTGACCTCGACCAGCTCGTCGTGATCGACGTACTCGAGCGCCTCTTCGAGCGACATCTTCACCGGCGGGGCGATCCGAAGCTTCCGGTCGCTGCCGGCGGCGCGCATGTTCGTGAGCTGCTTCGCCTTCTGGGCGTTCACGACCAGGTCCTCGTCCTTGTTCGACTCGCCGATGACCTGACCGGTGTAGAGCTCGTCGCCCGACTCCACGAAGAACACGCCGCGGTCCTGCAACGCATCGAGCGCGTAGGCGTTCGCCGGCCCCTTGGCCATGCTCACGATACTGCCCGTCTGCCGCTCGGGGATGCTTCCCTTGAAGAACTCGTACTCGTAGAAGCGGTGGTGCAGCACGACCTCGCCGCCGGTCGCCTGCAGCATGCGGCTGCGGAACCCGATGAGGCCGCGACTCGGAATGTGGAACTCGATGCGCGTCCGCCCGTCCCCCGGCTGCATGTCGACCATCTCGCCCCGACGCGATCCGGCGTATTCGATCACCGTGCCCGCCAGGTCGGACGGCACGTCCACGGTGAGCACCTCGACCGGCTCGGCCTTGCGGCCGCCGATCTCCCGGTAGATCACCTGCGGCTGGCCGACCATGAACTCGAAGCCCTCGCGCCGCATGGTCTCCATGAGAATGGAGATGTGCAGGATGCCGCGGCCACTGACCTCGAACTGGTCGGCCGTGCGTCCGTCGCGCACGCGGAGGGCGACGTCCCGCTCGGCCTCGCGCTGGAGCCGCTCCCGCAGCTGCCGGCTGGTGACGTACTTGCCATCCTGTCCGTAGAAGGGACTGTCGTTCACCATGAACGTCATGCTCAACGTGGGCTCGTCGACGGCGATGATCGGGAGCGGTTCGGGCCGCTCGACGTCGGCCAGCGTGTCGCCGATGTCCACATCGTCGAGACCCACGACCGCACAGATGTCGCCGCAGTCCACCCCCTCGACCTCACGCCGGCCCAGGTTGTCGAACACGAACAGCTGTTTGACCTGCGTGTTCACGCGGCTGCCGTCGCGCTTGAGCAGCACCACCCGGTCGCGCACCGAAAGGGAGCCACGCACGATGCGACCCACCCCGATACGGCCGAGGAAATTGCTGTGATCCATGGCGGCCACCAGCATCTGCAACGGTCCGTCCTCCACCGCGGGAGCCGGAACGACCTGCACGATCCGGTCGAGCAGAGGTCCGAGATCCTCGCGGACGTCGTCGAGCTCCGTGGCGGCCCAACCGTCGCGCCCGCTCGCGTACACGACTGCGAAGTCGAGCTGTTCGTCGGTGGCGTCCAGTTGGGTGAACAGGTCGAAGACCTCGTCGAGCACCTCGTGCGGACGCGCGTGCGGGCGGTCGACCTTGTTGATCACCACCAGCGGCGTCAGGCCCAGGTGCAGCGCCTTCTGCAGGACGAAGCGGGTCTGCGGCATCGGGCCCTCGAAGGCGTCGACCAGCAGCAGTACTCCGTCGGCCATCTTCAGCACCCGCTCGACCTCGCCCCCGAAGTCGGCGTGACCGGGGGTGTCGATCAGGTTGATCCGGGTCTCGCCGCCACCGTGGGCGTAGGTGACCGCGAAGTTCTTCGAGGTGATGGTGATCCCGCGCTCGCGTTCGAGGTCGCCGGAGTCCATCACGCGCTCCTGCACGACCTGGTGATCGCGGAAGGCATGGCACTGGCGCAGGATCTGGTCGACCAGGGTCGTCTTGCCGTGGTCGACGTGCGCGATGATCGCGACGTTGCGGATGTCCAAGATCGGAGGCCTCGGCCGGAGAGAACGGAATCGGGAGCGGCACGTTAGGTGGGCCGGGGCCCCGGCGCCAGACGCCGAGACCCCGGAGGCTTCCCCCCGGGGTCTCGCGTCGCGATCGAGGGCGAGCCGAGCCACCCTCCGGTCGAGGTTCCGCGATCCGCCGCAGCGGCCGATCGAATCCAGCCGCCGCAGCGAACGCCGGAACCGGTTCCTACTTTCCCGCCTCGGCCTTGGCCGCGGCGATGTCGATCTGGATCTCGACCTCGTCACCGAGCACCACGCCGCCCTGGTCGAGGTTCTGGTTCCAGACGATGCCGAAGTCCTTGCGATCGATGGTCACGGTGCCGCTGAACCCGGCCTTGGTGTTCCCCCACGGGTCGGTGGCGGTGCCGTGGAACTCGAAGGGGATCTCCACCGGTTGGGTCACACCGTGCATGGTCAGGTTGCCGTGCAGGACGTAGTTGTCGCCGTCCATCTCCACCTTCGTGCTCTCGAAGGTCAGGGTCGGGTAGGTCTCCACGTCGAAGAAGTCGGCGCTGCGCAGGTGCTCGTCGCGCTTCTCGTCACGCGTGTCGATGCTGGCCGCCTGGATCTCGATGTTCACCGAGCCCTTCGTCAGGTCGTCACCGGCCTCGATGGTGCCGCTCCAGTCGGTGAACTGCCCGCCGGTCTTGCTGAGCATGTGACGGATCTTGAAGCTGAGCGTCGAATGGGTCGTGTCGATCTGCCAGGTCGCCGCGGTGGCCTGGCCGGCCAGCATGACGACGAGGGCGAGGGCGCCGAAGGTCGACAGGATCTTCTTCATGGTCGGAATTCCTCGGGTCGAAGGGGGCGTCGGGTGTTCCAGGGCCGTCGCCGGGACTCGGCCGCGGGTCCGCCCTTGCGAAGGCGACCCTCGGGCTCGCCGGGTTCCGGCCGTGAGACATTTATTGTTATAACGACAATCGGACGAACTGCCAAAGCCTGGGGTGTGACGAGAGTGCAAAACCCGGCCGGACGTGCGGTGGTGTTCGCTCGCAACCGGTGTCCCGATGCAGGGGGGGCGGTGTCGCCCGCAGCCTCGTGCGCCTATCTTGGCGGGCCGCATCGCCCCTCCCGTCGCCCCGGAGCGCATCTCTCGTGGCCCGCCGCCTTCCCGCGCAGCTCGAACTCCTGTCGTTCGGCTTCCTGGCCACGCTGGCCTCGGGATTCGGCCAGACCTACTTCGTGGGACTCTTCGGCGGCCAGTGGCGGGCGGACTTCGCCCTGAGCAACGCGGGGCTCGGCACCGTGTACAGTGCGGCCACCCTGGTCAGCGGTCTGACAATGATCGAGGCCGGACGGTGGCTGGACCGTACGCCGCTCCGGAGCTTCACCGCCGTCGTCGTGGCGTCCTTCGCCGTCGCCTGCGGGCTGATCGCGGTGGCGCCCGAGGCCTGGATGCTGTTCCCGGGGCTGCTCCTGCTGCGTTTGTGCGGCCAGGGCCTCATGGGACACATCGCCATCACCACCGTGGCCCGCCACGCGACCAAGGCGCGCGGGCGGAGTCTCTCCATCGCCCAGCTCGGCTTCCCGGTCGGAGAGGCCGTGCTACCGAGCCTGGTGGTGGCCGCGCTCGCACTCACCTCGTGGAGAGGCGTATGGTGGGCCTGTGCCGTCGTCCTGGTGACCCTGGTGCTCCCGGCACTGGTCCGGCTCGGTCGTGGTGTCTCTTCGGCCCCGGACGGGCCCGACGACTCCGAGCCCGGCGCCAGCCGGCGTGACGTGGTCCGCGATCGTCGATTCCATCGTGTCCTGCCGGTGGTCCTGGCCCCACCCTTCGTCGTGACCGGGCTGTTCTTCCATCAGGCCGCCGTGGCCGACGGAATGGGCTGGCCGCTGTCGCTCCTGGCGACCGCTTTCCTCGCGTACGCCGTCACCCAGGTGTGCGGTGGACTGCTCGGCGGCTGGGCGGTGGACCGATGGTCCGCCCGGCGCATCGTGCGCCTCGTCCTGGTGCCCATGGCATTCGGACTGGCCTCGCTGGCCGTCGCCGATGCACGACCGGTGGCCTTCGTGTACATGGCCCTCGTCGGCTTCTCGGCGGGCATGGGCTCGACGGTGGCCGGGGCCCTGTGGGTCGAGCTCTACGGGCGCCGGCATCTCGGCGCGATCCGGGCGATGCAGCACGCGCTCATGGTCGTGAGTACTGCCGCGTCGCCGGTACTCTTCGGCCTGGCGATCGACGCGGGCCTCGACGTTCGCCACCTGACCCTCCTGTTGGCGGCGGGAGCGGTCCTGGCGATGGCCGGCGTCGGCAGGATCGCATCGACCGGGCAGGAAGCGCCGTAGACGGCTCCATTGGCCGTGGGACACACCGCAGATCGATGCTATAGCTCCCCCGGAGCGCTCCCGCAGATCCACCCCCCGAGGCCCGCATGTCCGACCCCTTCCGCGACGCCGAGGAGATCCGCGACGATCTCGCGCCGCCCGCCGACCTGAAGCGGATCCTGGGCCTGGCGCGCCCCTACGTGGGATCGCTGATCGCCGCCACGTCGCTCATGCTGATCGGAACCGCGATCGGCCTGGTGACGCCACGCGTGGCCGGGGGCGTGGTCGACGCCGCACTGGTGGACGGAAACCTCGATCGTCTCAATCGTATCGTCAGCGCATTGATCGCTCTCTTCGCCGCCCTGGGCGTGACGACCTACGTCGAGCACTACGTGCTGCGTACCACCGGCGCACGCATGCTCCTGGACCTTCGCCACCATCTGTTCGACCACCTGGCCGTCCTGTCACCCGACTTCTACGAGAACCGTCCGGTCGGCGAATTGCTCAGCCGCATGGGAACCGATCTCGGACAGGTCCAGGCCTCGCTCACCAACCGTATCCCGAGTGGGATCTCCGCGGTGCTGCGCTTCATCGGCACGTTGGCCATCCTGCTCGTCCTGCAGACGAAGCTCACGCTGGTGGCCCTGATCGTGGTGCCGCCGGTGGTGCTGCTGGCGGTGTACTTCGGGCGCAAGCTCGAGCGCCTGTCGCAGCAGGAGCGCGACGCGACCGCGGCCGCGGGAGCGCGGGCCGAGGAGACCCTGAGCGGCATCCGGACGGTGCAGGCCTTCCAGCGCGAGGGCGAGGAGGTCCGCCGCTACTTCGGCAAGCTGCGTTCGCTGCTCGGCGTGCAGATCCGCAACGCGCACGTCGAGGGTGCGTTCAGTGGCACCGTGCAGTTCGCCGCCTACAGCGCCTTCGCCGTGGTCATGTGGTACGGCGGCCGCCTCATGCTCGACGGTGCGCTCACGCCGGGAGAACTGACGTCCTTCCTGCTGTACACCTTCTCGATCGCCGTCTCGGTCGGAACACTGGGATCGCTGTACGCCGCCTTCCGCGAGCTGCGCGGTTCGAGCGCGCGGATCTTCCAGCTGCTCGACACACTGCCCACGATCTCCGATCCGGAGCACCCCGTTCCGCTGCGGGACGCCCGCGGAGAGCTGCGGCTCGACCACGTCGACTTCGCCTACGGTGACGATCCCGAGCGCCTCGCCCTTCGCGACGTCGATCTGGTGATCGAACCGGGCGAAGTGGTCGGCTTGGTCGGACCGAGCGGCGCCGGCAAGAGCACGGTGTTCAACCTGCTGCTGCGCTACCACGATCCCGTCGCCGGCAACGTCCAGCTCGACGGGATCGACCTGCGCCACCTGCGCGTGGACGACGTGCGCCGGCACATCGCAGTGGTGCCCCAGGACATCTTCCTGATGAGCGGGTCGATCGAGGAGAACCTGCGGATCGGCCGTCTCGACGCGAGCGACGACGAGATCCGGCGCGCGGCCGAGATGGCCGGCGCGGCCGAGTTCATCGAGCGGCTGCCCGACGGCTACGGTTCGGAGATCGGACAGCGCGGCGTACGGTTGTCGGGCGGACAGCGCCAGCGCCTGGCGATCGCGCGGGCATTCCTGCGCGATCCCACCATCCTGCTCCTGGACGAGGCGACGAGTGCCCTGGACCCCGACTCCGAGCAGCGCGTGCAGGAAGCCCTGACCGAACTGATGAAGGGGCGCACCACACTGGTGATCGCCCACCGCCTGGTCACCGCGCGTCGGGCCGATCGCATCCTCGTCTTCGACGATGGGCGGATCGTGGCTTCGGGCACGCACGACGAACTCTACGAGGCGAACGAGCTCTACCGGCGGTACTGGACCCTGCAGTCGATGCAGTTCCAGGAGGGAACCTCTCCGTGAGATGGCTGCGCATCGTCGGGCCGGGCCTGGCGATCGCGGCCACGGGCGTGGGTGCGGGCGACCTCATGGCCGCCCTGATCGCCGGCGCCGAACACGGAACGCCGCTGCTGTGGGTGATCGTGGTCGGTGCGGCGCTGAAGTTCGCCATGAACGAAGGTCTCGCCCGCTGGCAACTGGCGACCGGCACGCCATTGCTCGAGGGATGGTTCCGGTACCTGGGCCCGGTCCTGCGGATCTACTTCACGGTGTACCTGGTGGTGTGGGGATTCATCGTGGCCGGAGGCCTCATGAGCGCCTGCGGCGTGGCCGCGCACGCGCTGGTGCCGCAGGTTCCGATCGCGGCGTGGGCGATGCTCCACTCGCTGGCCGCGGCCGCGCTCGTGTCGACCGGGCGCTACGGTCTCTTCGAGTCGACCATGAAGGGTCTGATCGGCCTGATGGTGGCCACACTCCTCGGCAGCGTGCTCCTGATCGGCGTGGATCCCGGGGCCACGCTGCGCGGGCTGACGGTGCCGACCCTGCCGACCGGTTCGGCGCCGAGCGCGCTGGCGCTCATGGGCGGCGTCGGCGGCAGCGTGACGCTCCTGAGCTACGGCTACTGGATCCGCGAAAAGCGGTGGTCGTCGATCGAACGACTTCGTGACGTGCGCATCGACCTGGGCGTGGGATACGCGCTGACCGCGCTGTTCGGTGTGGCCATGCTGTTGCTCGCGACCTCGGTCCTCGGTGGCGGCGACGGGCTGCCCGCGGGTTCGCGGGGGTTGGTCGCGTGCGGCGACGCGATCGGAGCCGCGGGGGCGGAGCGCTTCGGAACCGACGCCGGCACCGCGCTGCGCGCGGTCTTCCTGATCGGTGCGTGGGCGGCGATCGCCACGAGCACCCTCGGTGTGTGGCAGGGTGTGCCCTACCTGTTCGCCGACACCGCGCAGGCATGGCGCGGCGAATTCGACACGCCGGTCGACACGCACGGGCGCGCGTACCGTCTGGGCCTGGCCTACCTGGCGATTCCTCCCATGTTGCTGCTTGCGCTCGACCGGCCGGTGTGGGTGATCCGTCTGTACACGGTGACCGGCGCGTTGTTCATGCCCCTGCTCGCCGCCTCGCTGCTGTGGATGAACGGGCGGGCCCGCTGGCTCGGCGCCGTCCGCAATCGTCGGGCGGCCAACGGCGCGCTCGCGCTGGCCCTGCTGCTCTTCGGCATGATCCTCGTGCGCCAGCTGCTGGACACCTGACCCGGCGCACGGCTTGTTCGGCACCCTTCGATGGCCGTACACTGATCCCCGGAAGCAGCCGGCGGCCGGCGCGCCGCCGTCTCGTGCATCCCCTCTCCGCGCGGTCGACGACCGGGTGGAACCGCCACGAGGAGAATCCCATGTCTCGGACTCTACGCCGCTTCCTGTTCCTTCCATTCCTCTTGTTCCCGATCGCCGCGTTCCTGGGATGTGGCGAGGACCCGTCGTCGACGAACCCACCGAGCGGTGACGACGCGACCCTGGCCTTCGGTGGGGCCTTCGACGGCGACGAGGTCGTCCTCGAACGACTGGTGACCGACACGCCCGAAGGGCCGGTCCGGATCGACCTCGTGGCCGACCGCGTCGAGGTCGACGTCACGACCGGCGTCGTCGAGGCCGACGTCGCTCTCCGCAATCGCTCCGACCGAACGGTGGGCCTGCCGGCGCTGGTGTTCCTGGGCGCCTACGATCCGTCGACCGTTCGCCTGCTCAACGGCGACAACCAGGTCGTCGACTTCGGGCCGGACGACGTACCACCCGAAGGGCCCTACCCCGACTGGTTCGACTACGGCGGCACCTTCGGCGACGACGGTCTGCTCGGACCCGGCGAGACCTCCGATGCGCGCACGTGGCGCTTCGAGGTGCCGGGCGGCGTGTCCTTCGCCTTCGGCGCGGCGGTACGGGTCGGGCTCGATCCGAGCCGGCCCACGATCTCGGGCCGTGTGTTCTTCGACGACGATCTCGACGGCGAGCTCGACGACGACGAGCTGCCGTTCGGCGCGGGCATGGTGCAGGTCACCCACGCCGACGGATACCTGCAGCGCACCATGGTCGACGACACCGGCCGTTGGCGGGTGCCGATCCGCCGGACGGGCCTGTACAGCGCGCTGTACCTGCCGCCGCCGACGGCCGGGCCGCTTCCCTGGTCGTTCTCGACGCCGAATCCGCTCGAGATCCTGATCACGCCGTCGTCGACGGGCGAACCGCAGGGATTCGACGGCGCCGACTTCGGGATCGCCGAGGAGCTTCCGCCACCACCACCGCCGCCCGACGACGTGGTCATCCTGTCCGACGGTCCCGCCGATTCGGTGCAGACCGATCCGTACCGTCTGCTCGACGCGCGGATCACGATGGCGCCGCCGGCCGACGGAACCCGGCCGGTGCGGTACCTGCTCGAGGTCCGGGTCGGCTACAGCGGATGCAGCCCCGGCCATCCGCTGCTGGCCTATGCCGGTCGCAACTTCGTGGAGACCGCTCCGCCGCAGACCTGGCTCCGCCTGTCGCACGACGACCGTGGCGAGCTGTGTGACGCGTGGTGGGAGGAGTGGCGGCGCTTCGACCTGACCCCGCTGGTGGAGCACTACCTGCAGGTGTACGGCGGGCCCGTGGAGTTCGTGGTGAAACTGGAGGCGCCGGACGGAACCGAATTCTCGTTGCCGGTCCGCTGATCCGCGCCCACGACCCGACACGGACGCGAGGCCGGTGGACATCCACCGGCCTCGTCGCGTCCGGGGCCTCGGGCTACCGTGTTCCGTTGCGCAGCAACTCGACGTAGGCCCGATAGCGATCACGGATCGATCGGACGTACTGCACCGGCTCCCGCCCGCGCACGAAACCGTGGCGGGCCCGGTTCGCGTGCTCCGGCTCGGACAGCTTCAGCATGGCGTGCTCGACGTGACCGAGCCACCGGTCGGGGTCGTAGCCGAGTCGTCGCGCCAATCGGCGGGCGTCGCGCACGTGCCCGTGCCCGGCGTTGTAGCCGGCCAGCGTGAACCACATGCGCTCGGCCGGATCGAGCGACGCGGGGAAGCGCTCGCGCACCCACTCCAGGTAGCGCAGGCCGGCCTCGATACTCTTCTCGGGATCGTGCAGGTCGTCGATCCCCAGCTCCTGCGCGGTGCGCGGCAACACCTGCATGAGACCGCGCGCCCCCGCCCACGACTCGGCGTCGGGGTCGAAACGACTCTCCTGGTACATCTGGGCCACCACCAGTCGCCAGTCGAAGCCGTGCGCCTCGGCAGTGCGGCGCACGAGGTCGTCGTAGGGACTGATGCTACCGTCGCCCCGCAACTCGGCGCCGCCGTCGCTCAGGTGCCGCACCCGTTCGAAGTACTTGGTGTAGCGCATGTTGTAGAACAGTCCCCGCACCTGCTGGTCGAAGTAGGCGTCGATCGCCGCCAGCAGCTCGCGGTTGTCGGGGTGAACGGCCCAGGCGTGTCCCTGCGGTTCGCCGAGCGTCAGCAGACCCGCGATGTCGTCGCGGATGGTCATCTCGAGTTCGAGCAGGTGCGAGTCGGCCACGGTGAGATCGATCTCGCCCTCGCCCACGGCGTGCAGGATCGCTTCGGTCTCCATGTCGGCCGGCGCGGCGCGCAGCTCGAAGTCGATGCCCGTCGAATCGCGGAGGGCCTCGAGGTGGGTCCAGTAGGCGCTCGAGCGCCGCACGGTGACGGTGCGGCCACCGAGATCGGCGATCGAGTCGATCGCGGCCTCGCCCCGGCGACCCACGAGGACCTCGGACGCCCAGTGGTAGGGACGGCTGAAGGCCACACCGGCGTCACGCCGCTCGTCGGTGGGCGTGAGGAAGGCCGCGGCGAAGTCCCCCTCGCCCGCGCGGAGCATCGGCAACAGGTCATCGTGCGACGGTGCCACCACCACCTCGAGACGCAGTCCCTGATCGGCGGCGAACTTCTTCGCGAGCTCGTACTCGAAGCCCATGAGCTGCCCGCGCCACAGGAAGTAGGTGGCCGCGTTGTTGCGCGTGATCATGCGCAGATGCCCGCGCTCGCGCAGAGCCGAGAGATCCTCGACGTAGATCCGTTCCTCGGGTTGCAGCAGGTGCAATTCGAACAGGAAGGCGTCGAGGGCCTGCAGCAGGGCGGGATTGTCGGGACGTACGGCCCAGGCGAGCGGCCGGGCCGACGTGATCACCGGGCCCCGACGGATGCCCTCACGGTAGCCAAGCAGGACGTCCAGCCGATTGCTGTCCTGGATCGTGTAGTCGACGACGCCGGCGACGAGTGAGTCGAGCACGTCCTCGTTGCCGATCGACCCCTCGAAGACGCGCACGTCGACGGCGTCGTGCTCGGCGGCGAGCAGCTCGGCCGTCTCCAGGAAGCTGGTCCCGCGCCGCACGCCGATGGTGCCGTCCATGTCGTCGATCGTCGACGGGACGGGCGAATCGGCCGCGGCGACCACGGTCTCGTGGCTACGATCGATCGGCTGGGTGAAGGCCACGCGTTCGCTGCGAGCATCGGTCACGGTGAGGTTCGCCGCCAACACGTCGCCCCGTCCCTCGAGCAGGGCGGGCACGAGGTCGGCGAAGCGGTCGAGCGACACGAACTCCACTTCGAGGCCGCGACGCCGCGCGAACTCGCGCGCGATCTCGCGCTCGCGCACCAGGGGATCGCCGCGTCGCGGCAGGTACTGGTCGTCGTCCACCTCCACCAGCACCCGCAGCGTCCCCCGCGCCTCGATGCCGGTGAGGTCGTCGGTGTAGCGCGGCGCCGGCCGTTCGTCGCCGTCGCCGGGGCCGCAGGCGGCCAACGTCACGATCAGGATGCAGATCCAGTACCTCACGCGTCGCCTTCCCTTTCACTCCGCCGCCACGCCGACGCCGCGGCCGCGGTCGGGACGGCGAGGACCAGCAGGAACCAGATCCACGGGAACGGACCCGGCATCTCGCCCTCGATCACCGCCGGCGCCTCGAGCACGAAGATCCCGATCAACGCCAGCGCGCCGCCGATGGTCAGCGCCCACTCCAGGCGCGTGACGCGGACCCGCCGGCCGCGGTCGCGCAGCGATTCGAGTACCAGACCGCTGCCCATCATGATCGCCGCGATCGTCATGGGCGCCAGGCACGGCCCGATCCACGGTGCCGGGATCAGGAACAGCACGTCGGTGGTCAACAGACTGGCCGGCCAGTCGAGCATGACCCACAACCAGAAGTAGTACAGGATGTCCCACAGCCCGAAGGCCCACAGGAAGGCCGCGAACTGGCGCCACGCGTCGCGCGGGGCGGCCAGCTTGGCAACGGCCACGAGCATGACCACGGTCGAGACCTCGCGGCCGATCTCGATCCAGGCGATCGATCCCCGGATGATCTTCAGGGGGAACTCGAAGCCCTCGGGGTAGAAGAGTTCGCGCAGGTACACGACGACCGTGGCCTCGAGCTGGGCCATGGCCACGGTGAAGATCGACAGCCAGATCAGGCGGCGGCGCGTCTCGGCGAGCATGGTGTGGTGGTTCGGGAACGCGAGGATGAACTCCGACCCGGAGAGCTTCGGACCCCGGTCCCCGGACTGTCAATCGCCCTCTGCGGCGCGCGCCTTCGCCTGGTCGACCCATGCGAGTACTTCGGCGTAGCGCGGGTGCGCGCGGACCGCCTCGAGATCCGGATCGTTCACGATCCACCCCCGCTGGACCAGACCACCACGCACGGCGCGGTCCAGACAGTCCAGCGCGTCGTCGACCTCGCCGGCCTTCGAGAAGATGCAGGCGAGGTTGTACAGCACCATCGGGTCGTCCGGTTCGATCGAACGCGCCAACTCCGCCCATTCCAGGGCGCGGCGCGGTTCGTCGATCGAGATCAGACAGTTGGCACCCATGTACAGGGCGCGCACGTC
>Ga0102940_1000161_pt1 | contig 46136 bp, 48 predicted proteins | sample SalPonR2_C_D1_MG_FD_78215 | JGI IMG/M metagenome (GOLD analysis project Ga0102940, IMG submission 78215) | Salt pond soil microbial communities from South San Francisco under conditions of wetland restoration - Salt Pond MetaG R2_C_D1_MG | ecosystem: Environmental > Aquatic > Marine > Intertidal... | reverse complement strand
CGGCCCCGGCCGGGCGCGCTGCGAATCGCTGGCCGAGGCCGGCTTCATCGATGCGCCGACGCCCGCAGCGGCGCGCGTCGCGCTCGAGGCGGGCGGCTTCGACGCCGACGCGATGACCCAGGTGGCCGTCAACGTGACGCTGGACGTCTGGCGGTCGGTGGCCGCGCTGTATGGCTCGGCGTACCTGCGCACGCCGGTCGACGCCATGCCCTGCGGCTACACCACCGGCGTGCGCGCACCGGACGGCGCCGTGGTCGCGGCCGGCGAGATCGCGCGAAACCTCTGGTGGGCGAACTCGTCGGGCGTCGTGCCGGGCGCCGGCGTGGAGTGGGTGCAATCCGTCGACGCCGAGTCGCCGGACCCGCACTTCGGGCGCCTGGCCTGCCTGCGCGAACTCTGGACCGGCGATACGGCCGATGCCCGGGCGCTGCGGCGCGCCGTCAAGGCCACTCGGGCGACCGCCGAGTTGCCGGACATCCCGGTGATCCTGCTGCACGGCCGCCAGGACGGCCTGATCCCGGCCGCGTTCAGCGCCCGTCCCTACGTCGAGGCGGCTCGCGCCGCCGGAGCATCCCGGCTGGTCTACCGGGAGATCGACAACGCCCAGCACTTCGACATCCTCGTCCCGTTCCCGGGCCTGGCCGGCACCTACGTGCCGCTGCTGCCGCTGACCTGGGAGGCCCTGGACGAGATCGATACACGGCTGGATGTACAAGTTGGTTCCGCGCGCTGAGGGGTTGTCGAGGCAACCGGCTGCCCCTGTCGGCCAGGCGGTCGGCATCGTCGCGCGCGATGCGCCCGTCCGCAGCCGGATCGTTTGCTGGAGGCTGGTTGGGGGGTGGAGGGTGGGACGATCGAATCGCGTTCCGGCGGGCTACGCTAGTTTCCTGCCTCTTTCCCGTGCCGCTCCAGCATCTTCGCCCGCTCGCCGCCGAAGAACACCCGCTTGAACTCCGCCCGGCTGACCGGCACGTAGCGGTCGTTGCCGCCGATCTCGACCTGGGCGCCGTCGGTGATGGCGCGGCCGGCCTCGTCGACGCGCACGACCATCGTGGCTTTCGAGCCGGTGTGGCAGATGGTCTTGAGTTCCTTCAGTTCGTCGGCCCAGGCCAGCAGGTATTGGCTGCCGGTGAACAGTTCCCCGCGGAAATCGGTGCGCAGGCCGAAGGCGAGCACCGGGATGCCGAGCCGATCGACGACTTCGCCGAGCTGGTGGACCTGGTCGCGCGACAGGAACTGGGCCTCGTCGACCAGCACGCAGGCGATCGGGCCGCGTGCCTCGAGGTCGGCCTCGACGGCGGCGAGCAGGTCTTCGTCGGTTTCGAACGCGAAGGCCCCGGACTCGAGCCCGATCCGGGACCGGATCCTGCCGCGCCCGGCCCGGTCGTCCAGCGCCGGGGTCAGCAGGCACGGCCGGAGGCCGAGCTCGCAGTAATTGTGCGCCGACTGCAGCAGCGCCGTGGTCTTCCCGGCATTCATCGTCGAATAGTAGAAGTACAGCTTGGCCATCAGGGCAGCCGGATCCAGACCCGCACCGGGTCCAGTTCCGGTCGGTCATCGAGCCAGCGCTCCAGCTCGGCAACCAGCTCGTCGCAGGCCTCGCAATCCGGGCGGCCGTAGAGCACCAGCACGATCCGACCCTTGTCCAGGTCGGCGCGGGTCACCGGTCCGCCATCCGGCGTCCGGGCGTTTTCGAGCAGCACCTCCAGCTCCACCATCGACCGGTCGATGCGGAAGGCGTCGATCAGCAGATTGAGCTGGCGCTCGAAGCCGGTCCGGATGCCGTCCATGTGGAAGGCCGGCGAGCCCTCGCGGTGGTAGACGAACAGATGCGGAACGTCGCGGATGGCACCACGCCGCTTGGCCTGGGCGCGGGCGTTGCCCGGCAGGCGCTGGTGTTCGAGCACGGCCGCCTCGCTCTGGACCAGTTCGATCCATGCGTCCGAGGGTTGCCCCGCAACGGGCGCCGGGGCGACCAGGGTGAGGGTCAGGAAGGCCAGCACAGCGGAGGCCGGTAGGAGACGCGTAAGCCGGAGATTCATGACTCTGAGTATATCCGGCGACGGTGGCGAATTCGCGTGCACGCCGCACCGGTCGGCCGCGGTGGGCAGGGTAGAATGCCGCGCCTATGTCCGGACTCAACCCCCAGCAGCTCGAAGCGGTCCAGCACGTCGAAACCCCCTTGCTGGTGCTGGCCGGGGCGGGTTCCGGCAAGACCCGCGTGATCACCGAGAAGATCGCCTGGCTGATCGACAAGGGGCATTTCCGCGCCAGTCAGATCGCGGCCATCACCTTCACCAACAAGGCCGCCAAGGAAATGCGCGTCCGCGTCGGCAAGCGGATCAAGCGCAAGGCCGCCGAGGGGTTGACGATCTCGACCTTCCACAGCCTCGGCTGGCAGATCCTGAAAGCCGAGCCGGAGGCCGCCGAGCGCGCGAGCGGTATCAGCATCCTCGACCAGCACGCCTCGGCGGACCTGGTCCGCGAGCTGCTGCCTGGCCAGGTCAGGAGCGAGCAGTTGTACATGACGATGTCGGCGATCGGTGCACTGAAGGACGCCGGCATCGAGCCCGGCCGGGCGCTGGCCGACGCCGCCAGCGAAGGCGAGGGCCAGGTCGCGACGATCTACCAGGCCTATCAGCAGCGGATGCAGGAGCTCAATGCGGTCGACTTCGATGACCTGATCGCACTGCCGGCGAAAATGCTCGATCATCCCGAGCTGCGCACGCGCTGGCGAGCGAAGCTGCGCTACTTCCTCGTCGACGAGGTGCAGGACACGTCGGCCGCGCAGTACCGGCTGCTGCAGCGGCTGGCCGGCGAGTCCGGCGCGTTCACCGCGGTCGGCGACGACGACCAGTCGATCTACGGCTGGCGCGGGGCGCGGCCGGAGAATCTCGATCAGCTCGGCGTCGACTATCCACGGCTGAAGGTCGTCAAGCTCGAACAGAACTACCGCTCGGTCGGCAACATCCTCAATGCGGCCAACGCGGTCATCGCGCTGAACCCGCACACCCACGAAAAGCGGCTGTGGAGCGAGCACGGACCCGGCGACCCGATCGCCGTGCGCGACTATGCCGATGAGAGCGATGAGGCCGAGGGCGTGGCCCGTGATCTCACTGCGGCGCACGGTGGCACGACGATGCGCTGGGGCCAGGCGGCGATTCTCTACCGATCCAATTTCCAGGCCCGCGAGCTGGAGAAGGCGCTGCGCGAGTACAGCATTCCGTATCGGGTCAGCGGCGGGCCGAGCTGGTTCGACGCCCGCGAGATCCGCGACGGGCTGGCGTATCTGAAGCTGTTGTTCAACCCCGCAGACAACCCGTCGTTCATCCGCGTTCTGAACACGCCGCGACGCGGCGTCGGGTCCGGGTCGCTGGCGCGGCTGCTGGACTTCGCGCGGGCCTCGAAGCAGAGCCTGCTGGCCGCTGCGGGCGACGGGCCGTTCCAGCGCGAGCTGCCGGAACGTGCCGCGCGCGGCCTGCGCGGCTTCATCAACTTGCTGGTCGACTTCTCCGACCGGGCCGAGCGTGCCGAGCGGGAGGAGCTCGGCCCGCTGTACCGCGAACTGCTCGAGCACATCGGCTACTACGACTTTCTCGACGAGCAGGCGGACAATCCGGACCAGGCGCGTCGCCGCAAGCGCAGCCTCGACGACCTGGTCGGCTGGGTCGAGCGGCTGGCCAAGGACTGCAGTTCGGCCGACGAACTGGTGGCCCGGATCACGCTGGCCGCCGGGCCCGACGACGAGCGCGAGAATGCCGACGAGGTCCGCCTGATGACCCTGCATGCGGCCAAGGGCCTGGAGTTTCCCCGCGTCTGGCTGGTCGGGTTGGAAGAGGGCCTGATGCCGCACCGAAACAGCGTCGACGAGGGCCGGATCGAAGAAGAGCGACGGTTGATGTACGTCGGTTTGACCCGCGCCGAGCGCCAGCTGACCATCAGCTTCTGTCGCAGCCGCCGCCAGTACGGGGAGACTCGCAAGTGCGAGTCCAGCCGCTTCATCGACGAGCTGCCGAGAGAACTGCTCGACTGGCCCGGAAAGGACGGGCGCAAGCAGGTCGACGCCGGCGCGGCGCGCGACAACATCGCCGCACTGAAGGCGCTGCTCGAAGGCTGAGCCGCCGGCGCGACGTCGGGCCGACGTGCGCTGATCCGCAGTCTCTCGACATGCAGGAGGCGAGGCTCTCGCCCGGCCGAGCTGCTCACGACGCATTCACCGGATCAGCCGCACTGTCCAGACCACCCATTCATCCGCGAGGTCGTGTTCATGTACAGCATCCGGCAATTTCTCGACGAAAAGGGTCGCGACGTCTGGAGTATCCAGCAGGAGGCCCCGGTTATCGACGCGCTGAAGCTGATGGCCGAAAAGAACTGCGGTGCGCTGGTCGTGCTTGCTGACGACAACCGCCTGGTCGGCGTCGTGTCGGAACGTGATTACGCGCGGAAGGTCGTGCTTCAGCGCAAGACCTCGATCGATACGCCGGTCTCCGAGATCATGAGCGCCGACGTGGTGACCGTCGGCGAGGGCGACAGCCTGGATCATTGCCTGGCCCTGATGTCGGCCCACAACATCCGTCACCTGCCGGTGGTCAAGAACCAGCGCCTGGTCGGTGTACTCGGCATCGGCGAACTCGTTCAGCACCAGATCGAAGAGAAGGAAGGCGAAGTGCACACATTGAAGCAGTACGTCTCGGGCGCCCTGGCGTATCGCTGATCGGGCGGTGGCCAGGCGACGGGTCGAACGGCGCTCGGCCATTGACCGTCCTCCGATCTGCCAGTGACCGGGCATCCACCGGCGTTTCATCGATATTCCCGCGATCGGGACCGGCGGTATACCCGACGCGAGATGGCGTTCACACTGCGGTGAATGCATCGATCCGTCGATTGCCCGATACGGCGCTGCGCGGGCCATCGTTCATGATCGCTGGGGCGCCCGGCCAGCTACTCGGGGCCGGTGGTCACCAGGGCCGAATCGAATCCTGTCGACGATGAACACGGCCCGACGGACCGGCGTTCGGCCCTGACGAAACGCGACTTCGCTGGTTCATCCCCGGATACGGGCTACTCCCTTTTTGCTGGATCGGCCGATCGGCGCCCGGTCATCGCTTTCTGCGATCCTGACACGGGCCGGAAAGACTGGGGTTCCACGCAATACACCCGATGTTTCACGCAATCAGGCTGGTCAGGAATTTTCACGCGGCGTTCATGATCGGGCCCCCGCGTGTCTTAGGCTAGGACGCGTACTCGACGAAGCGCACGGTCGCCTTCGAACCGTGCGGGAGGACGCAATGACAGTCACGATCGACCCGACAGGAGAGCAGAGCAACCACAAGCTGGCTGCAGTGTTTTCCGACGCCAATGAATCCATCGAGGCGAGCCGCCGGCTGGCCGCTGGGACCTCGCTGAATCTCGACCAGATCGACGTGCTGGATCCGGCCAGCGACCAGCAGCACCGACGTCTGCTGCCCGAAAGCCGCGGCATCTGGCAGACCGTACTCCGTTCGCACCTGCTACTGGGCCTGTTCGGCGCAGTGCTCGGCCTGGGTCTCTTCGCGATCCTGTTCTTCGGCGGCGTGCCGTTCGTTGCCGACAACCCGCTGTTGTCGGTGCTGGTGTTCGTGCACGTGTTCACGTTGTTCGGACTGATGGTCGGCGGACTGGTGTCGCTGCGCCCGGACCAGGTGCCGTACGTGCGTGCTGCGCGGAAGGCGCTGAAGTCCGGCCAATCGGTGCTGTTGGTGCATGCCGAGTCCATCGACGAACTGGACGAGGCAAAATCGTTCCTCGAGCAGCCCGCGCTCAAGGCCGTGAGAACCGCTTGAACGACGGGCTTGAAGTATCGTTGAACGATCGTTCAACGATCGGAGCGGACGGCTCGGGCTCCGCAAGGAGACGGGGCGCGCGAGCTTCGTACATACTTGCGCTGAAATACGAAGGACAATTCCATGTTTCTCGAAAAGATCAAGAGCGACGGTCTCGCCCATCTGTCGTGGGTGATCGGCGGAGCCGGCGAGGCCGCGGTCATCGATCCGCGGCGCGACTGCGAAATCTATTCCCGGATCGCGGCCGACCATGGCTGCCGCATCACGCACGTGTTCGAGACACACCGCAACGAAGACCTGCTGTCGGGTGCCCGGATCCTGGCCGAGCGCACCGGTGCGCGCGTTCTGCACGGCCCGAACGCCGCCGGCGACGTAGCGTATGCGGAGACTGCGACCGACGGCGACGAATACGACATCGGCAGCGTGCGCATCCGCGTGCTGGAAACTCCGGGACACACCGACGACAGCCTGTCGTTCGCCTATTTCGATCCCGAGTTCGGCGACGAGCCGGTGGGTGTGTTCACCGGCGACGCCTTGTTCGTAGGGGACGTCGGACGCACTGATTTCTATCCGGACCGAAGTCGCGAAGTCGCCGGACTGCTGTACGACAGCCTGCAGAAACTGATGGCCCTGGGCGACCAGGCCGTGATCCATCCCGCGCATGGTGCCGGCTCGGTCTGCGGCGACGCGATGGCTGACCGCGAGGTCTCGACGATCGGCTACGAGCGCCTCAACAATCCCCGTCTGCAGATCGAGGGCCGTGAGTCGTTCATCGACGCAAAAGTCGAAGAGCACCATCGTCAGCCACCGTATTTCCGCTACATGGAGGCCGGCAACCTCGAAGGCGCGACCTCGATCGATCGGCCGCTTCAGCCGGTCGCCATGGACGTGGGCCGGTTCGACGAGGCCACCGAGGGCCGCGTGGTGCTCGACGTGCGCAGCGCCGCGGCATATCTCGGGGCGCATCTGCCGACCAGCCTGGCGATTCCGGAGGGCATGATCGCGAGCTTCGCGGGCTGGTTTCTTGCGCCGGACGACGAATTGCTGCTGGTCGCCGAGAATGCCGACCAGGCCCAGCGGGTCGCGCGCTCGTTGGCGCGCATCGGCTACGACCATATCGACGGCTACCTGGTGCCGTCGCTTCCGGGTTGGGCCGCGGCGGGGCACCACTTCGATCGCGTTCCCGTCATCGATACCGACGAGGTCAAGCAACGCCTGGACCGTGCCGACGCCGACTGGACGCTGCTGGATGTTCGAGACGATAACGAGATCGAATCGGGCCGCATTCCGGGCTCGGTAAATGCCTATGTGGGTGAATTGCCGCAGCGCCTGGAGAGCCTGGCGCGTGATCGTCGCTATACCGTCATGTGCGGCAGCGGAAGCCGGGCCACGATCGCGGCGAGCCTGCTGTTGCGCAACGGCTTCGAGCATGTCGACCTGTTTCTCGGTTCGTTCTCCGCCTGGTCCGCCGAGGGTCTGGAAACCGAGGGCTGACCCGACGCGTACCGACGCTCGCGGAGGACTCAGTCGGGCCGACGGCCTTCGTGGTCATCGGGGAAGCCGACGTCATCGGGTACGTGCATCGGCACTTCGCCCTTGCGAGGCCGGAGTGCGACGTGCGCATGTCGTCGGCCGACCACCACCAGCGCGCCGGCCGAGACGAACATCAGCAGGCCATAAAGCGCAGCCGGCATGGCAATGTCGGCCGATCCCAGCAGTGTCAGTGTGACGGTCAGGCCGATCGTGGAATTCTTGATTCCCAGTTCCATCGCCAGGGTCAGTCCGTCGACGAAATCGTGCCCGGCCCACCGTGCGATGCCCAGCCCGGCCGCGATGCCCAGGAGATTCAGCGCGATCACCGAAGGGCCGGCCTGGACCAGCAGTTCACCGAGATGGTCGCGCGTCTGGATCACGATCAGAACGACCAGCGCGAACAGCACGAGCATTCCGAAGGCGCCCACGGCGCCTTCCAGTCTTCCGGCCAGCTGCGTCTTCCAGGCCCGCAACGTCATCCCCAGCATCACCGGCACGAACACGACCGCCAGCAGCATCACGATGGTCTGCGTGATCGGCAGCTGCAGGGGGGATTCCAGCGAGGAATCGGTGAACAGGCCGATCGCCCAGTTGGCGAACAACGGTAGCGAGACAACCGTGATCAGGCTGGCCGCGGCGGTCATCAGGATCGACAACGCGAGGTTGCCCTTGGCCAGGAACGCGAACACGTTCGAAGTCGTTCCGCCCGGGCAGGCCGCTATGATCACCAGTCCGATCGCGATCGCCGGCGGTAGCTGCAGCGCCCAGGCCAGCGCGAAACCCATCGCGGGCATCAGCACGATCTGGGCGATGGTGCCGAACACCAGCGCCCGCGGGTAATGGACCACGTTGTGGAAATCGCGGACGCGCAGCGTCAGCCCGACGCCGACCATGATGATGAACAGCGAGATCGGCAGGCCGATCTGGATCAGCGTGCTCCCTTGAAGCGCATTGGCGAGCGAGGGCCCGGCTGGATCGGTCACTGGAACTCTCCGTTTCGAATGGCCGGCGTCGATGCCGATCTCCGCGAACAGACTAGCCCGATCCGGAGTGCGCCGTGTGGAGAACGCGAACGAGGATGGACGAGCCCGCCCGGGCCGTCTTCGCCGGTGCCGTCTTCGAGGTCACTGGCGCTGCAAGTGACGCCGGACCAGGATCTGCGTCGCGGCGGTCATTCGCTTGCTTTATCCTCAGCATTGAATCTGCCTGAATTCTTCGATATGCCCGAGAAAAAAGTCGTCCTCGCCTACAGCGGGGGACTCGATACCGCCTGCATCCTCAAGACCCTGCTCCAGGACGGCTACGAGGTCGTAGCCTATGTCGCCAACGTCGGCCAGCTGGAGGATTTCGACGACATCGAACGCCGGGCGCGCGCAACCGGTGCAAGCGAGGTCTTCGTCGAGGACCTGCAGCACGAGTTCGTGACCGACTTCATCTGGCCGGCGATTGCCGGCAAGGCGGTCTACGAACATCGCTACCTGCTCGGCACCGCGCTGGCGCGACCGGTGATCGCCAAGCGGCACGTCGAGATCGCCCGGAAGGTCGGCGCCACGGCGGTCGCTCACGGGGCCACCGGCAAGGGCAACGATCAGGTGCGGTTCGAGCTGGCCTTCGCTGCACTGGCGCCCGATCTGGAAATCATCGCGCCTTGGAAGGACCCCGAGTTCCTCGCTCGCTTCCAGGGCCGCAAGGACCTGCTGGCCTTCGCCGCCGAGTACGACATCCCGGTCGAGGCCACGGCCGAGAAACCGTATTCCAGCGACGAGAACCTGATGCACCGCTCTTACGAGGCCGGGATGCTCGAAGACCCCGACGCCGCGCCGCCGGGCGATATGTACAAGCTCACCTGCGCGCTCGAGGACACGCCGGATTCGCTGGACCGCATCGTCGTTCGTTTCAAGGACGCGATGCCGGTCGAGGTCGAACGCTTGAGCGACGGCACTACGGTCACCGACCCGGTGCAGCTGCTCGGCCTCCTCAACGACCTTGGCGGAAAGCACGGCATCGGCCGGATCGACGTCGTCGAGAACCGATTCGTCGGCATCAAGTCGCGCGGGGTCTACGAGACGCCGGGCGGCACCATTCTTCATGCGGCACTGCGTGACCTGGAAGGCATCGCGATGGATCGTGAAGTACGTCGGCTGCGCGACATGCTGTCGCCGAGATTTGCAGAAATCATCTACAACGGCTTCTGGTTCTCGCCGGAGATGGAATTCATCGAAGCCGCTTTTCGAAAGTCATCGGAATTGATCGACGGTGAAGTCCGGCTGAGTCTGTTCAAGGGTAACGTGATCATCGAGGGCCGCTCCAGCCCGAGTTCGTTGTATGACCCGGAATTGAGCTCGATGGACGTGGCCGGCGGATACGACCAGGAGGACGCTCGCGGGTTCATCCGAATCAACGCGGTACGGCTGACCGCACATCGACTGATCCTGGAGCAGAGTGAAGACGACTGAGGGGAGACTTGCGCGCCGAGCCGGAAGCGAACCGAACAGGAGGAGTGCATGACGTACCACATTTCGAAGATCATCGATGCACCGCTGGCCGTGGCGCGTCAGCGCGCAGTCGATGCATTGGCCGAGGCCGGCTTCGGCGTGCTGACCGAGATCGACGTCCGGGCGACGATGAAAAAGAAGCTCGATCGCGACATGCCGGGCTACGTGATTCTTGGCGCCTGCAGTCCGGAGATGGCCTGGCAGGCCATGCAGCACGAACCGAAGATCGGCACGATGCTGCCGTGCAACGTCATCGTCCGCGACGTCGGCGCAGGCAGGATCGAGGTATCCGCAGTGGATCCGGAAGCCTCCATGCAGGCGATCGAGAATCCGGAGCTGATCGAGGTAGCCGGCGAGGTCCGGAAGCGCCTGCAGGGGATGATCGACGCGCTCTGACGAGAGCCCAAGGCGTTGACGTCGATCGAATCAAGCGGTTACTCATCGGAATCCGGCTCGCCCTTGATTTCCCGATAGAGGTCGACCGGCATGGAGTTCGGATCCGATGTCAGCTGTTCCACGTAGTCGACAAACCCGGGATACAGCAGATTCTTCCGCTGGCGCCAACAATCCTTGGAGCCCCGGCAATTCCTTGACTCCCGTGATCGCTGCGGTGATCGTTTGGGAGACGAGCGGGTCCGGCGTGCCCCCGTCGACCAGCAGGTAGCGGTTCTGCATGCCCAGAAAGATGCCGTGCATCATCATCAGGAACTGGTATTCCTCGGCGGGCGTGGAATCGCCGGTGCCGCGCCTGCCGGTGATCATGATTTCGCTGCTCTGCGGGTTGGTACCTACGGCGATGTGCCAGTTCTGCATCGAGACATTGGCATCGTTCGCGGCGGCTGCCCGAACCGTTCGCGTGCTGTCATTGACCTGAATGCCGAGGTAGATCAATGAGAGCACGACCGCGACCTCCGCGATGACCTCGGCCGGGTTGGCTGGCTCGGAAAGCCTGATTTCAGGCGTACTTCCTTTTGGCTATGGCACGATCCATGTACCCGGCACGAGACGGCCGGCTGGATTCGGTTCCTGCACGATGACGCATACTGCCGCACTGGAGAAACGGGCCAGGTAAATGGATCAATCGCTGATCGATTATTGCGCATCCCAGCCCGGCATGCTCGTGGTGCCGATCGAGGTGTTGTCCGATACCGGTCTCGATGCGCACGCGGCATCGGCGTATCGGGACCGAGGATGGCTCACGGAGATCGAATGCGAGCGGATCGACGCGATGATCGCGGCCTACTGCAAACGGGCCGGTCAGCTTGGTCAGGCCTCGCGGCAGTGGTTCCACTCGAGGGTCCAGCACCTGTGCCTTGTGACGAACGGCGTTCGGACTCGGCCCTACTTCCAGCCCTTCCATGCCAGCAGCTGGCTGTTGTATCGAGACGACATCGACGAGGCGACCTCCAGCCTCGAGCTGAGCATCTTTCTGCTGTTCCAGGCCGAGCGGCAGTACCTGCAGCAGCAGGTAGGGGCCAGCCTGCTGACCAACCTCCCGTACCTGCTGATCCTGAACGACGACCAGTGTTCCGACTTCATCGAGGGCTGTCGCCGAAGCACGCGCCCGGATGCAGCCGGGTATCGGGCGCTGGCGGACGCCATGCCGTGGATCCGCGAGCTTCACCACGAATCGTTCCGTCCGCCCGTGGCGTCGCGGTCGGATCACCGCCGGCTGGCCAACGGCCTGATCGTGACCGCCGGGCAGCAGGCGCGGCTCGACGGGCTGCATCGCGAATGGATGGCCTCGATCGAAGCCGTCGTTGCTGCGCACCGAGCGTCGCCCACCGCGCCGACGCCGCTCGCCGGCCGGTCGCTGCTGGACTGGCTGGAGACGGAGTCGCCCCACCTCGTTCTGACTGGAGAGCAGGGCGAGGTGATCTGGTCGGGCCCCGGCTCGGCGCGGGAGGCGTTGACCGGGATGGTGCCGCAGTGTTCGCCCGAGGCGGAAGCGTCGATCCTGGCCGATCTCGAGGTCATCGATCGAAAGAGCCGGGCGTTCCTGGAATCATTGACCGCGCCGGACACGCTGGCCCGGCCGGCCGACTGGATGACCGAGGGCGGACTCAGCTACATCCATGGTGAAACGCTGCGGATCGCTTATCCGCTGACCGGTGATCCGGACCGGCTGCGGCACGCATCACCACCCTACGAGCGGCTGATGCTGGCCGCAAGGACCGTCCACGAGTGGGGTCACCAAGCCGCCGAGTCGGGCTGGGTCCGAGTCGATCCGCAGCGGCTCGATGAACGCCGTTCGCACGAGGAAGCGCTGGTCTCCCTGCTGGACGGCATCGTCGATGGTCTTCCATCGGCGATGAGACCCGCCCTGGTCGCCGCGCTGGGTCGGCCGAAGTCACCGGCCGATACGCCGGGCCGGATGCTGCTGCGCGGGCTGCTGCTTCGAATCGATGATTACAAGGCCAACTTGCTCGCCCGGCATTACCTGCGCGATGAAGAAATGGATACCTATGTGCGCAACAACGTGGGGTCGCGATTGCTGGACTATGCTCCGGAGCACGCGCTTACGCATCTGATGCGCGCGGTCTACGAGTATCAGTACCTGGAACTTTCGAGCATCCGCGACCCGCGGGCGTGGTTCATGGACAGCACCTGGTTCGAAGCGCTGTTCATCGCGCCCCGGATCGTCGACGAAGCGGATTTCGACCGGCTGGCCGGCCGGATCGGCCGGATCTGCGCGTGCTATTCGATCGACGCGGACCGGATCGCGCTGCCGGACCGGGAGCGCTGAGAGCCCGGATCGGGCGCAGCTGTCAGTCCGTCTCGTCCTCTCGCGCATCTGCGCTGCGACTGGGTACCGCAATGGCGGTCCAGGCCGTGGCGGTCGACAGGATCAGCAGAATCAGCAGCGCGATTCCCGCCAGTGCGAGTTCCGGCAGGTCGGTGAAGAACACCAGGTAGATCCAGAATGGCGTCAGGACGGCGATCAGGGTCACGACGATGATCGTACGAAAGCCGGCAGTGCCGACCCAGGATCCGTTCTTTTCCGGCTCCACGATGATGTTCTCCCAGTGACGAGGTATGGACGAGCTCTCGTGCACCGGGCCCCGCCGGCGCAGCGAGAATCTACGTGATTCCGGCTGTTCCTGTCAAAGAATCGTTGCCGGGTTCCGGCGTCGTGGACGGGCGAGGGCGGGACTGCCCGGGTCCGTTGGAACGGTCGTTGTATGGCCGGATCGGTCTGGCACCGGTTGCCGATGCGACGTCGTCCCGATCGGCTCGATCCGTTTCGAGTACACTGCGCGCGGCCCGGGCGCACGGCCGGACCAACAATCAACAGCCTGCGATACAAAGTTGAAGCTATCTTTCATGATTGTGAAGTAAGTTCATAACTTACTGAAAGATTTGAAAATAATTCGAAATTTCTTGCGGGAAACTGTTGACAAACGCATCGCCGTTGGCGCAATCTATATTCAACGCGGAAGCCTCACAAGGGTGAAGCGGCGCTAGAAAGCTCTATCCACAGAGATCTGGTGGCAAACGTGGAAGCTGTTCGCAGCAACCGGGCTTGCTAAGCATCAGGAGACCAGCGCTAGCGCTCCAATCTCAAATTATCCGCGGACAAGCCCCGGTTCCAGAAGACCGGGGTTTTGTTATGTGGGTGCACTGAACCTGGTCGAACCCCGAGTCGCGTGGATGGGCTTGCGCGAAGCCGACGCCCCGACCGACCACCGCGTTGCGTTTCAGCCCGACTCCGCGATCAGCGCCGGCTTTTCGAACACCATGAAGTGCTGCTGCGGCAGGATATCCTCGGTGCGGACGTGCTCGAGGCCGATGGCCTGCATCTCCTTGATGGCCTGGCGCTGGCTCATCTTGTGCAGCGGCTTGATCGGTACGCGCGGATCCTCGGCGCGATATTCGATCAACACCAGCGTTCCACCCGGCGTCAGCGCGTCGACCATCGCCGAGCCCATTTCGTAGGGATGAGAGAACTCGTGATAGGCGTCGACGAGCAGGATCAGGTCGACGCCGCCCGAGGGCAGGTTCGGATCGGTGATCGAGCCGAGCACGGTCTCGATGTTGCCCGGCGCGCCATTGCGCTTGTGCTCTTCGATGATATCGAGCATCTCCTGCTGGATGTCGACGGCCAGCACCCGGCCGTCCGGCACGCGTCGCGCGATCGGGATGCTGAAAAAGCCCGTGCCGGCGCCGATGTCGGCCACGACGTCGCCGGAATCCAGCGGCAGGCCGTCGATCAGCAGGTCGGTACGCTCTTCGCGCTCGCGCGTCGGACGCTCGAGCCAGCCTGCCGCGAGGTGACCCATCACGTGCGATATCTCGCGGCCCATGTAGACCTTGCCGATGCCATCGCGTGACGGCGCGACCCGAGCGTAGCGATCGCTCTCGCCCGCGATGCTCGTTCCGGCATCGCCCGGGGCGTCGGTGCAGCCCGCGGCGGTGAACATGATCAGCAGCAGTGCAACCCATCGCTTCATGCCAGGCTCCCTGGAGTTTTCCGGTCGAAGTCTAGAGCGGCTGGATGGTCGCTGCGTGAGAGGCGCGGGCTGTGCAGCGAGCAGGCCGGGCCCGGCACGGGCCGGATGCAGCCTCCTGCGGTCGCTGAGCTACGGCGTGAAGCAGGGGGCCAGTGTGGCCATGTTGTCCTGCATCAGCTTTGTCAGCGGCAGGTCCCGCGAAGCTTCGATCACGCCGCACTGCTGCGTGATTTCCATCATGCCCGGCGTGGCCAGCCGCGGGTACTCCTGCTGGATCGATGCCATGTCCTGCAGCGACGAGAAGGACCGTTCACCCATCGCTTCGGCGTCCTCGACCAAGGCCACCGTCTCGTCGCGGCCGTAGCGCTGGATATGTTTGTCGATGATGCAGCCGACCGCCTCCGTCATGCGCGGCGTGTAATCGAAATCGATGTCGCTGGTGTCGAGATCGGCTGCGCAGGCCTCGATGACCTTCAGCATGTTCTCCCCCATCTTTTGACTGGCGAGGATGTAGCGATCGCGAAGTTCGGCATCGGCCCGGGCGCTGCCGGAAGCCAGCAGGGCTGCGGCGATGAGGAGAACCGCGAGGGGCTGAATGATCTGCATTTGGGCGCTTTCCAACGATGAGGGGGCGGGAGTGCAGGCGCGCGTCCATGACGCGATCGAGTTGACCGACCGAGGGCGCGCGGACCGTCGGTGGTGATTCAGCGAACGTGCACGGTCGATGCCGGAGGCCACGCCGTCCCGACGGGGCCCGGTCGTGGCTACACTAGGAGCGGCTGCCCGCGTTGCGCCGCGGCAGCGCCGAAGCGGCCCATGCGACGGCCGTCGCGAGCAGCAGGACGCTGACCACCGCGATCGCAGCCATCACGGCGAACGACAGATTGGCATTGACCAGCAGAATGACCCAGAACAGCGTCACGAGGGCAATCAGCGAAGCAACCAGGACGGTGCGGCGTCCGGCGGTGCTCATCCAGGACAGGTTCTGTTCGTTTTGCATGATGATGCGCTCCCTGAAAACATGGATTCTTTCGTGTATGCGAGATCGACTATAGAGCGCCGTTCCTGCGGGCGATTTGATGGATATCAATCGGCTTTTATTTCAGATGAACGTGATATGCCGGCCCACGCTCGATCGATTCGCACCGCCCGCGGCGTCGGAACCTGTCGGCCGGCGTTGACGCGCCCGTACGCGGTCGGCCCCACACTGCAGGCATGAAAGACGGCAGCCGGGTTCGTGGGGGTGGGGTGTGCGAGTTGTGCTCGCGCCAGGTCCGCGAACTGACGCGCCATCACCTGATTCCCCGCACGCGGCACAAGAACCGCCGGAACAAGCGCGATTTCGACCGCGGTGACGTCAAGCACCGGCTCGCGCTGTTGTGCCGGCCCTGTCACTCCCACGTCCACGCCACGCTCGACAACAAGGCCCTGGAACGGGAGTTCAATACCGTCGACGCGCTGGCCGCTCACCCGGAGATCGCCCGCTTTGCCGAGTGGATCGGCCAGCGGCCCGACGGCACTCGGGTCGGCTTCCGGCGCTGGGACGCGCAATGATCGGGCACGGAGCGCAGCGCGGGCGGGTCGCCCGGGCCAGGCGGGCGGAGTGGATCATCGATTCGGTGCGTGCTATTTTTACGCCATGCGTTCGACGGTGAGGAGAATGATCATGGCGCTCAGATGTTCCAGCCCACTTGTGATGTCGGCTCTGGTCCTGGTGCTGGCCGGCTGCGCAAAGAGCCCCCTGATCGAAGGAAACGAGGCGTTCCGCAGCGGCGAATTCGAGACGGCCGGGGCCACCTGGCTTCCTCTCGCGATCGACGGGGATGTCGATGCCCAGCACAACCTCGGCGTCCTGAATGCGCAGCTCGGTGATTCCGCCGCCGCAGCGCACTGGTGGGGTTTGGCCGCGGCGCAGGAGTTCGTGCCGTCGATGCGTTCGCTGGCTCGTCTCGAGCTGGCTGCGGGCAAGCGCGCCACCGCGATCGCACTGTTTCAGCGCGCGGCGCGATGGGGCGATTCCGAGGCCGCAGCGGCGCTGGAGTCGCTCGATGCACCGGTTCCGAACGCGGATCTCTGGCTGGCGCGGGCGGAGCAGGTCCGGCTGCAGCGCATCGCCGCACAGCGGTACGATCGTCGCTTCGAGCGTCTTGACTCGAACGAGTGGTGGGAACCCTGGAACCGTTTCGACGAGCAGGCCGCGCTGGCGGATTGACGGGCGCACCCTGGACGTGCGTGGCGCGGGGCCGACGCTCCACGGGACTGTGATCTTCCTGCGGGACCGTGCTAGCGTTGCGGCGGGCTGCTGCATCACACCCGGCGATGCGGCCAGCCATTGGTCGATCGGGAGCTACGGGTGTCGATGAAACGGATTCGCGTCGTCCTTGCCGCGCACGGTGAAGCCGAAAGCGCGGGCTTTCGCGAGAATTTCCAGGTCAGCCGGCGCACGCTGGCGCACGCCGCCGAGGTCATGCGGCTGCCAGCGCCGCTGCGGCTGGTGATCTGTACGCTCGGCGGCCTGCGCAAGCGATGGAAGGGCGGGCGCGGTTCGCCGCACAACGAGAACTCGAGACGCCAGGCCGCCGCGCTGCAGTCCGTGCTGGACGAGCAGGGCGGGGCAGAGTATCGGGTCGAAGCGGCCTTCGCGTCCTCGCCGCCGTTGTTCGAACAGCACCTGGCGCTGCCGGACGGTTTCGATCACCAGGTCGTCGTGAGCATGATCCCGACCGATTCGCGGCTGTCCTGCGGGCTGATCTGCCACGCCTTGTGCTCTGCACCCGGCCAAGATCGGACGCAGAACTCGGTCGTCGCGCGGATGTGGGACGACCCCGACCTGATCGCGATCCATCGCGAGCATGTCGCGGCGCATTTCCCTTCGACGCCGCCGGTGTCGCCGTGCTGCCTGGTGCTGGTCCTGCACGGCACGGTGGTTCGCGATCGAAACGGTGATCCGCCGGGGTTCCACGCCGGTGTGGATGAAAAGGATCGGTACGGCGAGGCCCTGAAGGAGGCGCTGATGGCCGTGCCGGACCGGCCGTGGCAGCGCGTCGAGCTGGCCTACCTGAACCACGGCGTCGGCGGACAGTGGTCCAGCCCGACGCTGGATGAATTGATGAAGCGACTGGCCGAAGAGGGCGTCAGGAGCGTCGTCGCCTATCCCTGCGAGCACCTGGTCGACGGCGGCGAGACCACCGGACTGCCCGACGTTCTGGCTGCCAGTGCCGTACCCGAGACGCATTGCCTGCCGTGCCTCAACGACCAGCTGGAGTTCATGCGCTATCTCGCCGAACGGGTTCGTGCCGCCGCGGGCCGGCAAGACCGGTGCGATCCATGTCCGCTGTCGGCCGAGGCTCAGTAGAACACCAGGCAGCGGGTCTCCAGGCTCTCGCGAGGCGGTGCGTTGAGCGGCGCCCGTGGATCCTTGCATGAGGAGTGCGGCGTGAACCGGGTTCGCCCGTCGTCGGCAGAATCGTAGGTCTTGAACAGCAGGACCTCGTCGCGGGTCATACGCGGGTAGTAGTACCAGCGCTGCCCCGGGTCGTGCAATGCGACCTGGAGTTCTCCGATACGGTCCTTTCCGCGGCGCTCAACGGGCACCAGGTCGTCCTCGTCCATCGTTCGCGCATCGCAGACGACCAGCGGATGGTCGAGCACCGGTGCGCCGATCGGTCGCCACGCGTTGACGATCGCGAAGCGTCCGTGCAGGAGCCGTTCGGCCTCGTCCGGGTCATCGGCGAAGCAGTCGCGCAGTCGCTTCGGCCCGGAGGCCGCCGTGTAGTCGTTATGGACGATCGCGGCTGGATCCCGGCTGCCGCGCTGGCGCTGCTTCGCGCTCGACGAGCTGCGCCGCGTGTCGTCGAAGACCACCACGCGCCGCGCGCCGGTGACCGCCAGCATCAGGGCCTCGAGTTCGGCATGGTAGCGCGTCTCGACCGCCGCATCGTCGTAGAAGTCCTCGACGGCGCTGACATGGTCGCATCGACAGAAGCCTTCCCGATCGAGATCGGTGGTCGGCAGCGCGACGCGCGCATCGTCGACCTCGACGGTATGTGTGCAATATCGACCCACGTGCTCCGTGCGATCGCCGCCGCCCTGCGACGGAACGTAGACTCTCGGGCTTGAACGGTCGGCCAGGAACTTCAGCTTGGCGATCAGCGGTCGCGCCATCGATTCTGCTCCGGCTCAGCGCTTCGGACGATTCAGGCGCCACAGCTCCCAGCCGGCGATCGCCAGCGGAACCGCGAACCAGATCAGCGCCTTGCCCAAGGTCAGGATTTCACCGGAACTCATCGGGAACTTTCTTTTGAACTTTGGACAGCCTGAACTCTTGCACGTCAAGAAAATGGCTGCATGCACCCTCTCCGGTCGTCGACGGCGTCCGTTTTGATCGCGTGGCTCGCTCCCCGGTATGATTACGACGATGGACGGGGGTGCAGTCGAGCCGCTCGTCTGTTCAATGGAGAGAACTGCCGATGACGTCGATGATCCACCGTTGTCCGATGGCCGTCCTGATTGTCGTTGCGCTGTGCTGGCTGGCCGCGTCGGCTCCAGCATCCGCCGAAACGCCCGTCGACGGCGCTTCGTTCGAAACCGGATCGGCAGCGATTGCCGACACGGACGCCGACACGGACGCCGACGCAGAGCTTGCAGCCTACGTCGACGGCGTGGTCGATGCGTTTCGAGGCGCCGCCGACCAGGCGGGCGTTTCGGTGGCCGTTGTCGATGGGGGCCGTCCGTTGCTGCTGAGGGGCTACGGCTGGGCCAACGCCGAATCCGGCGCCCCGGCCGCTCCGGACACGCTGTTCCAGATCGGCTCGATTTCCAAGACCTTCACCTGGACCGCGGTGATGATGCTGGTCGACCGCGGGCAGCTGGACCTGGATCGCGACGTCAATGAGTACCTCCAGCAGATCGAGGTGACAGAGGCCTTCGATGCGCCGGTCACCATGCGCCACCTGATGACGCATACGGCGGGCTTCGAGGACACCGTGCAGATCTTCACCGCCTCGAAGGACGACCCGCGAAGTCGGTCCCGGGCCTTGGCCGACACGCAGCCGCAGCGGGTATTCCCGCCCGGAGCCCGCACCTCGTATTCGAACTGGGGTTCGGAGCTCGCCGCTCAGATCGTCGCCGACGTCAGCGGGATGGCGTACGAGGACGTTCTCGAGCACGAGATCCTCCAGCCACTGGGCATGCGTTCGACCAGCATGGCTCCGCCGCACCGGCTTCCGCCCGATCTGGCCGCCCGCATGTCGGCCGGCCACAGCTACGAGGATGGCCGACTCGTCGTCGAGGGGTACCTGTCGCAGGGACCGTTCGGCGCCAGCGGCCGGATCGCCTCGAGCGCCGCGGACATGGGGCGCTGGATGCGGTTCCACCTCAACCGCGGCACGTTGGACGGCGTTCGGCTGATGACCCCGGACACCCACGACCGGATGTGGTCGCTGTCCTTCGATCACCCGGAAACCGCTGCCGGGCTCGCACATGGATTCGAGCGACGCGAGGTCAACGGGGTGGTCCAGATCGGCCACGGCGGCTCGACGCGTACCTTCGTATCGGTCATGTGGATGGCGCCGGAGCAGGGCGTCGGTGTCTTCGCCTCGAGCAACACGGTCGAGCCCGGCATCGGACCTCGCATCGGCGATCGGATCTTCGCGCGCCTGACCGGCATGCCGGAACCGCCTGCGGCCATCGAACCGGACCGGTCCGGCATCGATCTGACAGCCTACGTCGGCGACTACGTCAACAACCGGCGCTCGTTCTCCACGATCGCGCGCGCCGCGGCTCGAAGCGTCTCTGTCCGCGTTCGGACGATCGATGACGAGCCGGGCATTCTCCGGGTTCGCACGGGCGGCACCATCCATCGCTTCGCCCCGGTGGTCGGCGCCCCCGACGTGTTCGAGAATCGCCAGGGCATGCGGCTCCGGTTCATTCGCGATGCCGACGAGGTGGTCGCCGTCAACACGCCGCTCGGGGTTCATTCCAACGAACGTACGTCCGGGCTCGATCGCCCGCGTACGCTCAACATCGTCGCGGTGGCGACCGTGCTCCTCGCGGTGACGCTGCTGCTCGGGGCATGGCGCCGCTGGAAGCAGCAACCGGAGACGACGACACCGGGGCGGCAGGCCGCCCGGGCGGGTAATGTATCGGCCGTCATCGTGCTCGCCTACGTGGTGCTGCTGGTCGTCACCCTCGTTTCGGTTGCTGACCTCAGCGACGACTTCACGGCATTTCCGACGCCGTCGGTCATTGCCTTGTCGTGGTCGGGCTGGGCGCTGGTCGCCGCGTCGCTGCTGATGGTGTTCGGTCTGATCCGCGCATGGCGCGGCGCGGAATGGGGCCTCTGGCGCCGGCTGCACTATTCCGCCTTCGCACTGACGCTGGTCGCCTGCACGGGCCTTCTCTGGCACTGGAACTTCTTCGGTGCCCCGCTGCTGTGACGCCGGCCGGAGTCCGTCGCTGCAGCGGCGAAGTGATCCGGAAGGCGTCGCTGCCTTTCGACGGAATGAGGGCCAGCGGCGTCGAGTGATCGGCCAGGACCTTCCGTTCATCCTGGAACGGTCCGCTCAGGAGCGCTGCGTCATCCGTTCGCCAGGCCGCGCAGCACGAGGTCGTCGTAGCTGACCATGCCGAGTACCTCGTCGGCCGCGTCGATGACCGGCGCCAGTGTCAGGCCGAAGGCGTTGAACAGCCGGGCGCAGTAGCGGACCTGCATGTCCGGATGAACGCCCAGGGCGGGCTTCGACATGATTTCGTAGACGTTGGTGCGCTCGGGTGCCCGATCGACGGCCAGCACCTTCTTGGCGATATCCGACAGCAGCACGATGCCGTATTCATCGTCGTCGTCCCGCTTGTCGACGATGAGCGCCAGTGCGTCTTCCTTGCCGAGCAGGTCCAGCGCCTGGTCGACGGTCGCGAGGCCGTCGATGTGGCAGAACCGGCTGTGCATGACATGGCGCACGCGCATGATCGTCTTGTTGTCGCTCATCTGGACTCCGGAACGGTTTGCACGTCTCTAGGCGCTTTTCTCGATTTCGGCCGCGATCTCGGCCATCTGGTGACGGACGCCGACTGCGTCCTCGACGTCGATCTGGAAGGCCACGCCGGTGCCGGGCGTCTCGTCCAGCTCGCCGGTTTCCGCCAGTTTCTCCAGCACGCGCCGGGCCCGCGTTTCTTCGACCAGGAACAGCAACATGTCCCTGGCTTCGCTGATCTCCAGGCCGAGGATGCCGAACGAACGCTTGCGGCCCTCGCCCCGTACGCCGGCGACGATGGTCGCACCGGTGGCGCCCGCTTCGCGCGCGACCTTGACGAGGTCCCGGGTGCGGCGGTCGTCCGCGATCGCCATGACGAGCTTGAACTTCACGGTGACGGTTCCATCGCGGCCGAATGATCCACGGCATCGACGAACTGGTGCCGCAGTCCCAGGCTGTCTTCGATCTCGACCTCGCAGACCAGACCGGTGCCAGCCGTTTCATCGAAACGGGCGGTTCTGGCTACGGATTCGAGGATGGTTCTGGCCCGGTCCCGGGGAACGATGAACAGGATCACGTCCCGGCCCGAGTCCAGCTCCAGGCCCAGCACGGAACGCGATCCCTTTCGCCCCTGGCCGCGCGCTTCCTGGATCAGCGTTGCGCCCGCTGCACCGGCTTCTCGTGCAGAGTCCATGACGCGTTCGGTCCACTGGTCATCGACGATGGCGATCAGCATCTTCATCCTCACGGGCCCGGCTTCTCCTCGCGCCGCATCCTGCGGTTCCTCCATTCGACCATCTGAGCATACGCCAGAACCGACATGATGGGAAACAGGCTGGCGAACGCGATCAGGCCGAAGCCGTCGATCAGCGGACTGCGTCCCGGCACGTTGCTGGCCAGGCCCAGCCCCAGCGCCGCGACCAGCGGGACGGTGACCGTCGAGGTCGTCACACCACCGGAATCGTAGGCCAGGGCGGTGATGATGCGCGGCGCGAAAATGGTCTGGATGATGACGATCACGTACCCGACCATGATGAAATATTCCAGCGGCAGGCCGGTCACGATCCGCCAGGAGCCCAGCGCGATGCCCACGGCCACCCCAAGCGCCACGGCGATGCGCAACCCGACCGCGCCGATGGCGCCGGCCGAGACGTCTTCGGCTTTCATCGCCACGGCGATCAGCGCCGGCTCGGCGATGGTCGTGGCGAAGCCTATGCAGAAGGCGAAGGTGTAGACCCAGTAGTAGTCCTGCCAGCGCACGGCGTCGAGGGCTCCGGACGCCGTGCGAAGGAGGAAGTCGGGATCGGTGAGTTGCAGTGCCATCAATTGACCGAGCGGGAACAGCGCCTGTTCCAGCCCCTCCAGGAACAGGCTGAGGCCGATGACCACGAACACGAAGCCGCCGAGAATCCGGCCCGGGTGAGGAATCCTGCGGCGAAGCACCAGCACCTGGAAGCCGACCAGCACCGCCGCGATGGGCAGCACGTCGCGAACCGTTTCGAGAAACGCGGCGATGAATCCGTACAGCCAGGTCATTCGAGAAGCAGCCCGTAGCCCATGACGAAGATCATGGGCGTCAGGGACGCGAAGGCGATCAGGCCGAAGCCGTCGACCACGGGGTTGCGTCCCTTGATGCTGGACGCCAGCCCCACGCCCAGCGCGGCCACCAGCGGCACCGTGATCGTCGAAGTCGTCACGCCGCCGGCATCGTAGGCCACGCCGATGATCTCCGGCGGCGCGAAGCGGGTCATGACGATAACGCCGGCATAGCCGCCGATGATCAGATAGTGCAGCGGCCAGCCCATCACGATCCGGAGCGCGCCGATCATGATGGCCAGGCCCACCGCGAGGGCAACCGTCAGGCGCAATCCGTTGGCGAAGCGTTCGCGTTCGACATCGGTGGCTTCGATCAGGCCGGCCTCGGCGGCGACTCGCGCTGCTTCGCCGGCCACGGCGATCAGGGCCGGCTCGGCCACCGTCGTGCCGAACCCGAGGGCGAAACCGAACAACAGCAGCCAGAACAGGCTGCCCTTGCGGGCAAAATCATGGGCCATGGACTCGCCGAGCGGGAACAGCCCCGTTTCCAGCCCGATCACAAAGAACGTCAGGCCGAGAATGACCAGCACTGCGCCGACCAGCAGTTCGGCCACGTTCGGAATCGGCTGCTGCAGCACGAAGAGCTGGAAGACCGCGATGACGGTGAAGATGGGCGCGAGATCGCGCACGCTTCCGCGTACCGTGACGAAAAAGGCCCGCACCTGGCTCCTCATGGCTCCGAAGACTACCACCGAGTGAGCCGCGTCCCGCATTGCAGCGCCGCTGCGTTAAGTGCGGGTGGCTTTACCCCGGGCACCCGAGTCGGGGCGAGGCCGCGCCACGCTGCTGCAGCCAGGGCCCGGCTATCCGTGTGATGCCTGGGGTGGTGCGTGAGCGAAGCCATCTTGCCACCGCCCGACGAGACGTGAGCCTGTCCGTTCGCGTCCAGCGCCCCTGAGGGGTGGTGTTGTGACCGGCTATGGGCCAGGGTCGGTCCGCTCCCGAACCGTCAACCGAATCGCACCACGATCGTCGCGGTGATGACCGTTGCCGCGATCAGGTTCATGACGAAACCTTCGCTGGCCATCCGCCGGATGGGTACCTTGCCCGAGCCGTAGATCACCGCGTTGGGCGCGGTGGCCACCGGAAGCATGAATGCGCACGACGCGCTGATCGCTGCCGGCACCATCAGCAGTGCGGGCGGCAGGTCGGCGGCCACGGCGGTGGCCGCCAGCACCGGCATCAGCAGAGACGCCGTGGCCGTGTTGCTGGTGACCTCGGTCAGGAAAGTCACGCCCAGGCACAGACTCAGCACCATCAACCAGGGCGGCAGCGTGCCGAGCACGGCCAGCTGGGTAGCCATTGCGTCGCTCAGGCCGGTTTCCATGAAGCCCCGGGCAATGGTGATTCCGCCTGCGAACAGGATCAACACGCCCCAGGGGATATTGCCGGCCGTTTCCCAATCGAGCAGCCTGCCGCCGCGGCTGTCCTTCCTGCCGTCGGGGATCACGCACAGCGCGACGACGGCCAGCAGGGCCACCGCGGCATCGTTTGCGTAGGGAAGATCGAGGGCGGTCTGCCAGCCGCCGAACGGCGCGGTGCGGGTCATCCAGAGCAGTGCGGTAATCGCGAATACGGTCAGCACGCGGATCTCGGGTACGGTCCAGGCGCCGGGCCGCTCCAGGTCCGGCAGCGGACCGCGTGCCACGTTCCGGGTCAGCCACAGGAACATCAGCGGCAGCACCAGCACCACCACCGGGACGCCCCAGCTCATCCACTGGGGAAAGCTCGGCGCGGTGCCGAACTGGTCCTGGGCGACCTGCATGTAGATCAGGTTCGGCGGCGTGCCGATCGGCGTGCCGGTGCCGCCGAGGCTGGCCGAATACGCAACCCCCAGCAGCAGCGGGATCGTCAGCGGCACGAAGCGCTTGTCCTCGAGCACGGCAAGTGCCACCGGCAGCAGCATAAGCGTGGTCGCGGTGTTGGAAATCCACATCGAGAGGAACGCGGCGGCCAGCATGAACCCGAGCACCAGGCCGCGCTGTCCGAGCTTCGAGCAGGCATGGATCATGATCAGCGCCAGTCGCCGGTGACCGCCGGATTTCGCCAGCGCGCCGGACAGCATGAAGCCGCCCATCAGCAGCAGGATCAGCGGCGAGCCGTAGCTCTGCGCCACCTGGGTGGGCGTCAGCGCGCCGCCGAGCGGCAGCAGGGCCATCGGCAGCAGCGAGGTGACCGGGATCGGCACCGGCTCGGTCAGCCACCAGACCGCGCACCACGCGGTGACCGCCGCGACCACCGCAGCGGGCGTCTCGAGGCCCCAGCTGGTCACGCCCAGCGCGCCGATGGACAGCCCGAGCAGCGGACCCAGCGCGAGAAACACCGGCATCAGGCGCGACGGCGCGTTGTCGGCGGATTCCGGATCGCAACCGTCGTTCGGGCGGTCGGTCATGGCTGGGCAGCGTGATGGGGGATCGGAATCTCGAGAGTAGCCGATCGAACGCGCTCGGGTCGATCGGATCGTCTACCGTGGATCGAGCGTCGCGCGGGCCGGGTCCGGCGCTGACCGTTGTCTGGAGACCGCCGTTCAGGCGTCTTCGGGCAGTGCCCGCAGGCTCGCGATATTCTCGGCGATCGGGGCGATGGTGACTTCCGTGGCCTCCGACTCGACGTAGAACACGTAGCTCGAGTTGATGCCGACCACGTAGGCCTCGATTTGCCTGCCGTCGCTGAAGGTGATGCGGGTGTCGGGCTCCATGGCGCCGTTGTCCAGGTCGCGACCCTGGGCGAAGCCCTGGCCAAGGCCGAGGCCGAGGAACGCGCAGAACAGCGCCAGCACACACATCGGCAGCCAGATCTTTCCGATCGGCTGCTCGCGCAGGCCCTTGTTCTTTTCGGTCGGCTTCTTGTTGGCCAGGTGCCGCATCAGCTTCAGGTACGGCCACAGCACCAGCGGCACGCCGATAACCACCGCCAGGACTTCGATGTCGCCGGTCACCAGCGCAATCGGGCTGAGCAGCACGTCGAGCACGTTGGAATAGTCGATGACGTTGACGCCGAGCATCGCGAAGTGGATCGACTCGCTGGCGATGCCGAGCAGCAGCAGGTAGACATAACCCAGCGGCAGCAGCTCGCCGGGCGGCGGCAGCCCGAGCGATTCGAGAAAGCCCGCGTCCTCGCCCGGGCCGTTATTGCTGTTGCTGTTGTTCTGCTGCATGTTCGATCGGCCGGGTTTCGCGGGCAAGGCGGTCGAGAACGCCGTTGACGAAGGTATGGCCCTGTTCGGCGCCGAAGCGGTGGGCCAGTTCCACGGCCTCGTCGAGCACGACGCGATAGGGAATCTCGATGTGGTTGACCAGTTCGGCAGCGCCGATGCGCAGGATGACCCGCTCCATCTGGTCGAGGTTGACGTCCAGCCGGGACAGGTGGGGCTTGAGCTTCTCGTCGAGCGCATCGCCCTGGGCGATGACTTCGCGGACCAGTTGCTCGAAGTAGTCCCGGTCGACGCCGTCGAAGTTCTGTTCCTCGACGAACTGCTGGATGATGCTGTGGGCCGAGTCGTCGTTGAGCTGCCACTGGTACAGCGCCTGCAGCGCCCGGCGGCGAGCGCGGCGACGCGGTTCGAACGGGCTTTCCTTGCGGCGCTTACCGGCCATCGACCGGCTCTCCCTGCATGTCCACGTCCATCAGGCCGACGATCTCGTCGCCCAGCGTCGCCATCTCCAGCGCGGCCAGCGCCACTTCGCGACCCTTGTTCTTGCGCGCCGGATCGGCCCGGTCGAGCGCCTGCTCGCCGTTGTCCGGGGTCAGCACGCCGAACGCGATGGGCACGCCGGTGCCCAGCGCGGCCTCGCCGAGTCCGCGGGCGCATTCGGAGCTGATGAAGTCGAAATGTGCGGTCTCGCCGCGAACCACTGCGCCGAGTGCGATGACCGCGTCGTAGCGGCCGGTCTCGGCCAGCTGCGCGCAAGCCAGCGGAAGCTCCCAGGCGCCTGGCACGCGAACGATGGTGATCCGGTCGTCGCGCACGTCCTGGGCGCGCAGGGCCTGGAGACAGCCGTCGAGCAGCATCTCGACGACCTCCTCGTTGAAGCGGGCCGCGGCGATCGCGATGCGGCGGTTGCGGCCGTCGGGTTTCGGGTCGATACGGTTCATGATGCGGAGGCGTCCTCGGGGACGACGTAGTCGGTGATTTCCAGGCCGAAACCATCGAGCGCGTGCAGGCGCTTGGGTGCGCCGAACACCTGCATGCGGCGCACGCCCATCTCGGCGAGAATCTGGGCGGCGATGCCATAGCTGCGCAGTTCGCTGGCGGCCTGGTCCTTGCCGTCGTCCGCGCCGGGCGCCTGCGCGCCCATCAGGCCGGCCAGCCGGTCGCTGTCGGATTCATCATAGCCCAGCACCAACGCCAGGCCCTCGCCGCGCCGGGCGATGTCGGCCAGTGCGGCGTCCAGCGGCATGCCGAAGCCGGGTTCGGTCAGGCCCAGCACGTCGCCGAGCAGCTCAGGGACATGCACACGCACCGGGAACGAGCGCTCGGGGTCGATCGAGCCGCGCTGCAGCGCCCAGTGCAGCTTGCCCAGGATGCGATCGCGGAACACCTTCAGTTCGAACGGGCCGTGCGCGGTGCCGACGGTCTGGGCGTGGACGCACTCGACGTTCTGCTCGGTGCCGAGCCGATAGCGGATCAGGTCGGCCACCGTGCCCATCTTCAGGCCGTGCTCGGCAGCGAAGGCCTCGAGCTCGGGCCGGCGGGCCATGGTGCCGTCCTCGTTGAGGATCTCGACCAGCACGCCGGCTGGCTCCAACCCGGCCAGCAACGCCAGGTCGAGGCTGGCCTCGGTATGGCCGGCCCGGGCCAGCACGCCACCGGGCTGGGCCATCAGCGGAAATACGTGCCCCGGCTGGTTCAGGTGCGTCGGCATGGCGTCGGGCCGGACCGCAGTGCGGATGGTATGGGCGCGGTCGTAGGCCGAGATGCCGGTGGTCACGCCCTCGGCGGCCTCGATCGAGACGGTGAAGTTGGTCTGGTGATGGCGATCGGTATCGCGCACCATCAGCTGCAGACCCAGCTGCTGGCAGCGCTCGCGGGTCAGCGACAGGCAGATCAGCCCGCGCCCGTAGCGCGCCATGAAGTTGATGGCCTCGGGCGTGACCAGGCTGCCGGCCATGATCAGGTCGCCCTCGTTCTCGCGATCCTCGTCGTCGAGCATCACGACCATCTTGCCGGCCTTGATGTCCTCGAGGATGGATTCGATCGAATCGAAGTGCATTCAGGGGTTCCGTGGTTCGGACGGGCGGGTCTCGAGCAGTCGCTCCAGGATGCGGGCGAGCTGATCGACCTCCAGGTTGACCGCGTCGCCGGTCTCCAGGCGACCCAGCGTCGTGACCGCCAGCGTGTGGGGGATCAGGTTCAGTTCGAAGGCGGTGTCGCCGACCTTGTTGACGGTCAGGCTGACACCGTCCAGCGTCACCGACCCCTTGTGCGAAATATACCGCGCCAGCGTCGCCGGCGCTTCGAAGCGCATGCGGCGGTTGTCGCCGTCGGCGTACTGCTCGACCAGCCTGGCCAGGCCGTCGACGTGGCCGGACACCAGGTGCCCGCCCAGCGGCTCGCCGGCCCGCAATGCCGGCTCGAGGTTCACTGCGCTGCCGGTCGCAAGCCGGCCCAGTGAGGTCACCTCCAGCGTCTCGTTGGAGACATCGGCGGCAAACGTCGTGGCGGTCGGGTCCAGCGCGGTCAGGCAGACGCCGTTTATGGCCACGCTGTCGCCCGGGTCCAGGGCGAAGCCGGCGATTGCGTCGGCCTCGATGACCAGCCGCCGGCCGGCCGGGCCGGGGGCGGTTTCAGCGATGCGGCCGAGCGCCTTGACGATTCCGGTGAACATGAAACTTCCCCGTGGATTCAGCGATTTCGGGCCGGTCGCATTCGGATACGGAAGTCCGGACCGACCCGGCGCGTTTCGATCGGGACCATATGGAGGCGCTGGTCGAGTTTTTCCACGCCCGGAAGATGCACCAGCGGATGCCCGTCCCCGATCAGGCTCGGCGCCTGGTAGAGCAGCAGTTCGTCGATCCGTCCCGCAGCCAGCAGGGCCCCGGTCAGCGTCGGGCCGGCCTCGACGTGCAGCTCGTTGAGCTCGCGCCGGCCAAGTTCGAGCAGCAGCGCATCAAGCTCGATGCGCCCGGCCTCGTCGAGCAGGCCGACCAGCATCTCGCAGTGCGCCGGCAGCCCCCGTATCGGCTCGCTCCCGGCGCGCAGCACCGGGGCGCCGGTGTCGAACAATCGGGCGCGGGCCGGCATGCGGTCGTTCGGATCGACCACGATGATCGGTCGCGGCGGCAGGTCGATCCCGTCGAGCCGGACATCCAGGCGCGGATCGTCGGCGACCACTGTGCCGATGCCGGTCAGCAACGCATCGGCGCGGGCACGCCAGCGATGCCCGTCGCGTCGAGCGGCTTCGCCGGTGATCCACTTCGATCGACCGTCCGGGCCGACCGTCCGACCGTCCAGCGACGCGGCCAGCTTCGCGCGCACGTAGGGTCGGCCGGTTTCGAAGCGGGTCAGAAACCCCGGGTTGAGTTCACGCGCCTGGGGTTCCATCAGCCCGTGGGCGACGTCGATGCCCGCTTCGGCCAGCCGGGCCAGCCCGCGTCCGGAGACCTCGGGATGCGGGTCGATGATCGCTGCGACCACCCGGCCCACACCGGCCTCGATCAGCGCCGCGCTGCAGGGCGGCGTGCGCCCGTAATGGTTGCATGGCTCCAGTGTGATGTAGGCCGTGGCGCCACGGGCGTCGGCACCGGCGTCGCGCAACGCGTGGACTTCGGCGTGCGGCTCGCCGGCGCGCTCATGCCAGCCGCGGCCGACGATCCGTTCGCCGCGTGCGATCACGCAGCCGACGCGAGGGTTCGGATGCGTGGTCCAAAGGCCCCGGGCGGCCAGCCGCAGCGCCTCGGCCATGTGCCCATGGTCGACGGCGCTGAAGTCCGAGATCGGCTCAGTCATCGCTGTCGCGCTGACCCAGCAGCTGGATCTGTCGCGTATCCAGCGTGCCTGGATGCTCGCGTTCTAGACGCTCGATTTCCTCGCGAAAGGCCTGGACATCTTCGAAGCGGCGATAGACCGAGGCGAAGCGGACATAGGCGACCTGGTCCAGCTTGGCCAGCTCGGTCGCGACCCAGTCACCGATCGACGAGGAGGGGACCTCCGGTTCTTCCAGCGTGCGGATCTTGCGCAGCAGATCGCGCAGCGCCCGCTCCACCTGCTGGGTCTCGACCGGCCGCTTCTCCAGCGCGCGCTGCATTCCGCGCCGCAGCTTCTCCTCGTCGAAAGCCTCGCGCGAACCGTTGGACTTGATCACGTTCGGAGCCTTAAGGGCCGGCGCCTCGAAGGTGTTGAACCGCGCCCCGCAATGCGCGCACTCCCGCCGGCGTCGGATCTGATAGCCGTCGGAGGTCAGGCGCGAGTCGACCACTCGCGTGTCGGTGTGGTTGCAGAAGGGGCACCACATGCGGCTTGTCCTTGCGGGCTGGGAACCGGGCGTATTTTACCGGCATGTGACGGGTGGGGTTTCCGGGGTCCGGCCGGGGCCGATGTTTCGGGGCGGTGCTTGTACCCGGAGGTCGCGGGGATACGGTCCATGCGGCTCCGGTCTTTGCATCGAAGGCGTTCCGAGGCTCGCTTCACGGACCGATGCGGTCGTGTCCGTTCGCACGGGGCCTGAACGTCAAAGGCGTTTCGCCCGCCCGGCACTGCGCCAGTCGGCGCCATCGAGGCAGAGTCAAACCAGCGCCACGGAAGAACGTCGTCACTGAATCGTCTGTTGGAAGCCGCTTGCGGGCGAAGGGTGGCCGGGCCGGCTCGCGCGGTAACCCGCCCTCCCACAGTCGAACCGACCGCCAGCCAGGGATCGAAAGTCTGTGGGAGGCCGGCTGTGCCGGGCGAAGGGTGACCCGGCCCTTTCGCGAGCAAGCTCGCTCCAACCGTCGACATGGAGCGGGATGGTTTCTGACGTTGAATCCGAACCCCCGGCGACGACCTTGGAAACCAACGAAACGGACCCTATTCGACCCACCCCAGCTCCCGCGCCGTCATCGGCCCGACGATGACGTGCCGCAGCCCGGGAGCCTGGACGAGCCGCCGTTCGCTGATCGGAATGCGCCCGGCCATGATTTCGGCGCGCTGCTGCGGATACAGCGGCTGGCGGTCGGGGTCGGCGTAGCCTTCGGGGTAATTCGGTCGGTTGGTGCCCAGGTCGTACTTGTCCGTGGCGCCGACAGTGTGGAGGAGTTCGTGCAGCAGCACGACCCGGTTGGCGCCGGCTTGCTGGCGCGAGGCGAACAGGTGGGCGGAGGCGACGCGAATGCGCTCCAGGCCGGTCGAATGGGGCAGCCGCTGGCGCCGATTCGGATCGTGGTATCGGGCGATGATGACGATGTCCGGGTCCTGGCCCTGTTCGTCGAAGCGAAAACGCCACCAGCGCAGTCCGGCGACCCAGCGCATGCGTTGCCACAACGAGCCATTGACGGGTTGCTGCTGCGGTGGATCAGTGATCTGGCGGCCGAGGTCGATGTAGATCGGCGTGGCGAGGTCGACGCCGTAGCGATGCGCCTCGCGGGCCATCCACTCGGCGATCGGCGTCAGGTCGTTCTCGTCCAGCGCCTCGATGTAGCGCTGGGCCTGCGGGCTGTTGTCCTGGTTGACCGGGTAGACGCTGACGAACAGCGGCGCGTTCCAGTCGGCGATTCGCCGCGCGTCGCTGAACACGTTGTGGACCACCAGCAGCAGCAAGATCAGCAGCAATGCGATGCGGACCTGCTTGAACGTCATCTGCGGAGTCCTCGTCGGGGCGCGCGCTTCAGCGGTCGGTGCGGCGACGAAGGTAGTTCAGCAGGTCGACCCGGGTGATCAGGCCGAGGAACGTTTCGCCATCCAGTACGATCGCAACGCGGTCGGCGTTGAAAGTCGGCAGCAATTCGTCGATATCGGCGTCGACCTGGACCGATTCGAGGTCGGTGACCATGGCCGACGAGATCGGGTCGTCGAAGCGGTCTTCCTGGTTGTAGATCGCCAGCAGCAGGTCCGACTCGTCGATCAGGCCGACGATCCGGCTGCCGTCGAGCACCGGCAGCTGGGAGACATCGTAGAGCTTCATTCGCTTGTAGGCGTTCGACAGCGGCTCGTCCGGCCGGACCACGATTGCGTCGTGAGTCGTGACGGGGCGCGCGATCAGGTCGCGCAGGTCGCCATGGTTGTCGATGTCGAGGAAGCCCTGCTCTCGCATCCAGTAATCGTTGTAGACCTTCGACAGGTACTTGTTGCCGGTGTCGCAGACCAGGGTCAGCACGCGCTTGGGCTCGGTCTGCTCGCGGCAGTACCGGAGCGCTGCGGCCATCAGCGTGCCGGACGACGAACCGCCGAGAAGACCCTCGCGGTCGAGCAGTTCGCGCGCGGTCAGGAAGCTCTCGCGATCGGAGATCGAATACGCCTTGCGGACCCGGCTGAAGTCGCTGATGCTCGGCAGGAAGTCCTCGCCGATGCCCTCGACCAGCCAGCCGCCGGCGTCCTCGCGGACGGTCCCGGTGGCGATGTAGTCGGCCAGGATCGAGCCCTCGGGATCGGCGAGCACGATCTCGAGGTCCGGGGCGGCCTCGGCAAAGAAGCGCGAAAGCCCCGTCACGGTGCCGCTGGAGCCGACGCCGATGACGATCGCGTCAAGATCGTGGTTCATCTGCTCCCAGATCTCCGGGCCGGTGCACTTTTCGTGGGCCAGCGGATTGTCGGGGTTGCCGAACTGGTTGATGAAGTAGGAGCCCGGCGTCTCGTCGGCGATCGTCCTGGCCAGGTCCTGGTAGTACTCCGGATGGCCCTTGCCCACGTCGGAGCGCGTGATCACGACCTCGGCGCCCATGGCCTTCAGGTTCGAGATTTTCTCGCGGCTCATCTTGTCGGGGATCACCAGGATCATCCGATAGCCCTTCTGCGCCGCGACCAGCGCCAGGCCAAGCCCGGTGTTGCCGGCCGTGCCCTCGACCAGCGTCGCGCCAGGCTTGAGCTCGCCGCGCTTCTCGGCCTCTTCGATCATGACCATCGCGATGCGGTCCTTGATCGAGCCGCCGGGATTATGGCTCTCGAGCTTGGCGTAGAGCGTGCAGGGGCCGGTGTCGAGATGGTTGATGCGGACCACCGGCGTGTTGCCGATCAGATCCAGCACGTTGTCATGAACGGTCATGGTCGCCGCAGGATAAGAGAACCTGCGTAGCGTAGCAGGGCAGGCGACGGGGCGGGGCAGGGGACGGGAAGGTCGCCACCGGCCACAGGGCGGCCGGCGGCGGGGAGGTCTGAGACTTCAGGCGGCCCTGGACTGGTCCATCATCCGGGCCAGCTGGTCCTTGGCCTGGAGTTTTTCCCGCTTGAGCTGGTTCAGGGACTCGTCTGCCATGGGCGCGGTATTGTTTTCAGCCGCGATGACCCGCTTCTCAAGCTGTTGATGCCGGTTGTACAGCTTGCGGAACTCTTCGTTTTCCTTCAGCAGGGTTTCCATCTGATCGCGACGATGTTCGAACATGGCACTTCTCCTTTCGTGGTCGTGACGCGCACAACGTCGCCGCTCCGTCGAATCACGACGGTGCGGCGCGCGAGTGCGTCGGAAAAAGTAGAAACGAGTCGGTTCGGCCAGAGGGTGTCGGCACGCCACTGGCGCTGCCGTATTCGTGCAGAAGCGGTAGGCCTGGACACCAGCAGGGCCTGAGCGCGGGAACGGCGAAGCCGTGCGCTCGAAGTGGGATTGACGGGTTCGAATGATTCGGGGTCTTCCACGTCCTGTCCCGACCGGCTCGGATATCTGTTGTATCGCAGTCGGGGCGGGTTTGGCAAGGGCGAGCGGTCCGGTCGGCGTTCCAGCGGGCCGATGGGAACGTAAGGTCTTGAGTTACGGCATTCCCGGGGGGGGCTGGTCGAGCTGAGTATTTGTTCAGCGCAGCTCTCGATGGTTGCCGCACGTTCGAAGCTGCCACCGAGGTGGACGGGTTGGCCTGCCGCCGGTGCTCGGCGGGCCGTCGTTCCGTAGCTCTGAAACCATCATCGACGGCACTTCGCGCACTCGCTTCACGAGCCGTGAGCGGCTTCGAAGTTGAAACGATATCGACCGTGGAACTGCGCTGCCCGGCGCGGCTCCTGGGGCCAGGCCGCCGCAACGGGTCCGGCCCCATGCATTCCCTCGGGCGCGCCGGACCTATTCGTTGAGAAGGATCACATCCACCCGGCGATTCCGCGCCCGACCTTCCTCTGTCTCGTTGGTCGCGATCGGAAAGTCCTCGCCCATGCCGACGGCGTTCATGCGTCCGGCGTCCACGCCCAGGTCGGTCAGAGCCTCGCGAACCGCCATGGCGCGTTGTTCGGAAAGCCGGAGGTTCAGCTGGGCCGGGCCGGTGGCGTCGGTGTGGCCTTCGATGCGGATGGCGGCGTCGGGCTCGCTGTCAAGCAGTTCGATTACATCGCCCAGGTTCTGCTGGGCGACCGGCAGGAGATCGGCTTCGCCGACTTCGAACAGGACGTCGCCGAGCGTGATGACCACGCCGCGGTCGGTCTCGCGGTATTCCATGTATTCGAGTCGGCGGCGGAGGCTGTCTGCCGCCTGGTTGGCCAGGTCGGCTTCACGCCGCGCCAGCTCGATCTCTTCGGACTGGGCTTCGGCCAGGCGCCGGGCCTGTGCGGCTTCCTCCCGTGCACGCTGGGCATCGGCGGCGGCGCGTTGGCTGCGTTCCTCGGCGCTCATCGCCTCGACCTGGGCACGCTGCATTTCTTCCCGGGTGGCGGTGCTTTCCATCAGCGCTTCCTCGGCTTCGCGCCGGGCCTGCAACACTTCCAGCCGGCTGGCCTGCACGACGAGGTCGGTGCGGTGTTCCTCGACGGCGTCGGCCTCGCGGCGAGCTCGCTCGGCAAACGCCTCGGCGCGGGCGATCTCGACGTGCTTGCGCGCCACGCGAACGCGGTGCAGGCGGGCGTCGGCATCGAGGTCCTCGACCCGCGCCCGGCGCACGGCCGTGCGCGCTTCGGCCACGGCCGCCGGCGCTAATTCGACGGTCTCCTCGTCGGCCAGCAGGTTCTGCAGATCAGCCTGGAGGTTCTCGATCAGGCCGGGTGGTGGGGCCGGCGTTGCGCACCCGGTCAGGGCGAGCGCCAGCGCGAGCATCGCGCAGAGGCGCCCGGGCCAGGGCGTCGATGCCGGCGTCATGGCAGGTCCTCCAATCGCAGGCGGTCGCCGTAGATGTCGACCAGGTCGTCGCGCAGCGCCTCGTAGTCGGCCCGTCGATCGGCCAGCAGCTCGCGGGCCTTTGCGCCGCGGCTTCGGACGATCGCCAGCCGCGCCTGGACTTCGGTCATTTCCACGTGGTGGGCCAACGCCGCCAGTTGTTCGGCCTCGAGTGCGGTCACGGCCTGCTCGTAGTACTCGCGCGCTTCCTCGAGTTCGAGCGGCGCGTGTTCTACGGCACCGGCCTGTTCGGCAAGGGCCAGCGCGTCTTCGGCCGGTCGCAGCAGAGCCGGGTCCGGCGGGGTCGTGGCGCAGGCGGTCAGCAGCAGGGCGAGCAGCGTAGAGAGCAGGACCGCGGGGGCGGTGTTTCGGCGGTGTTCAGTCGGCATCGGGCTGATTTTCCGGGGCGGCGTCGCGGATGGCGGAAATCGTGTCCAGTTCGGCGCAGATGCGCCGGATTTCGGGCCAGTTCGACTCATCGCAGGTGAACCTGCGGGCATTATAGACCTGCGGCAGCAGGCAGCAGTCGGCCAGCGTGGGACGATCGCCGTGGCAGAACCGGCCGGTATCGTCGGAGCCCGCCAGCAGGCGTTCGAAAGCGTCCAGTCCGCGGCCGACCCAGTGCCGGTACCAGGCGAGCTTGGCGTCGTCGTCGATGCCGATCATGCTGACCAGGTACTTCAAGACCCCGAGGTTGTTGAGCGGGTGGGTGTCGCAGGCAATGACGCCGCACAGCGCTCGCACCCGGGCGCGGCCGTCCGGGTCGCCGGGCAGCAGCGCCGGCTCGGGGAAGACCTCCTCGAGGTATTCCAGAATGGCCAGCGACTGGGTCAGCACGTGGTCGCCGTGGACGAGGGTCGGCACCTGGCCCTGTGGATTGAGATCGAGGTAGTCGGGGGCGTGCTGCTGGCCGCCGTCGCGTACCAGGTGTACCGTCCGATGCTTGTGTGCAACGCCCTTCAGGTTCAGCGCCATGCGGACGCGGTAGCTGGCCGAAGAGCGCCAGTAGCCGTAGAGGACGGGGTCGGCGCGGCGGGTGTGCGCGCCGCGGCTTCGGTTCGGTTCGGTGGTCATGCCGTCTCCGGGGGCGGGGTCGATGCGGGCGTTGAAGGCGCTTGACCTGCGGCGGCGGCCAGCCGGTCGATCGCGCGGTCCAGTGCGGCGTGATCTTTCGGATCGAGCGCGGCGAGCAGACGCCGTTCGTAAGCCCGGGCCTCGGGCACGATGCGATCGTAGACGTCCTGTCCATGGTCGCTGAGCGTCAGGTGCTTGGCGCGACGGTCGCTGTCGCTGGCCTCGCGTTCCAGCAGGCCGCGTTCGAGCAGGTTCTTGACCGCCCGGCTGACCGCGACCTTGTCCATCGCCGAGCGCTGCGCGACCTCGGTGGCAGAAATGCGCGGATAGCGGCCGACGATGGCGATGGCGCGCCACTCGGTGACGCTCAGGCCGAAACGTTTGCGATACGTCTGCGCGATGCCCTCACTGATCCGGTTCGACAGCACCGAGAGGCGATAGGGCAGGAAATCGTCGAGGTCGAGCATGGGCCGGCCAAGGTTGATAATAGTTTCAAATGTAACTAAAATCGTGGCATCAATCAATCGTTCCGCCGCAGTCGCGGAAGCACCGACGTTCTCGCCGCGCTGCGTCGACCCCGAATCCGAAGGAGTGTCTGCCATGACCCAGGCCACCAACCATCCCCGGCCCAACCCGCTGGGCGTTCAGAATTTCGAAGTCATCGAATTTGCCTCGCCGGAGCCGGAGAAGCTCCACTCCCTGTTCGACGCCCTCGGCTTCGTCAAGGTCGCCGTGCACAAGGACCAACCGGTCACGCTGTACCGGCAGGGCGACATCGACTTCATGGTCAACGAGACGCCCGACTCCTTCTCCAGCGAATTCGCCGCTGCGCACGGACCGTGCTGCACCGGCTTCGGCATTCGCGTGTCCGATCCGGAATCGGCCTATGAGACGATCAAGGCGAACGGCGGCAAGGATGTCGACGGCGACGTCGACACGCTCCCCCTGGACTGCCCGAAGATCGCCGGTATCGGCGGCAGCGTGCTCTACCTGACCGGCGGCATCGAGGACGTCGAGCAGCACTTCGACTTCATCGAAGGCGTCGAGCGCAACCCGAAGGGTGCCGGCCTGACCTTCGTCGACCACCTGACCCATAACGTTTACAACGGCAACATGGGTCAGTGGGCCAGCTTCTACGAGGACCTGTTCGGCTTCTTCGAGGTCAAGTACTTCGACATCAAGGGCCAGCAGACCGGACTGCGTTCGAAGGCCATGACCGCGCCGACCGGCTCGATCTCGATCCCGATCAACGAATCGGAAGACCCGAAGAGCCAGATCAACGAGTATCTCGACCAGTACAACGGCGAGGGTGTGCAGCACATCGCGCTGTACACCGAGTCCATCTACGACACCGTCGAGAAGCTGCACGCCAATGGCATCGAGTTCCTGGACACGCCGGACACCTACTACGACGTCATCGACCACAGGATTCCGCATCACGGGGAAGACATCCAGCGCATGCGCAGCAACAAGATCCTGATCGACGCCGACCCGAACGAGACCGACAAGCAGCTGTTGCAGATCTTCACCCAGACCAACATCGGTCCGATCTTCTTCGAGATCATCCAGCGCAAGGGCAACGAAGGCTTCGGCGAAGGCAACTTCCAGGCGCTGTTCGAGGCCATCGAGCGCGACCAGGAGAAGCGCGGGGTCCTGTGAGCCGCATCGCTTCCCGAATCGTCGACGTCCACGCGCCAGGAGTTCGAGCATGAAGAGCTGGATCACGCATCCGAAGGTCGAGGGCAAGGCCTCGCGCCAGGCCCACTGCGATCTGCCCGAGGGAACCTACGAACGGGAACTGGGCAAGGAAGGGTTCTTCGGACCGGCCTCGCACATGTACCACCCGAACGCACCGACCGGATGGACCGACTTCGAAGGCCCGCTGAAGCCGCGAGCGTTCGACACCACGAAGCTCGACGCCACGACGGCCTCGCCCTGGGATGCCACCGAACTGATGCACAACACTCACGTTCGCATCCGGCAGTGGAAGAGCGACGGGAACATGGACCACCTCGTCCGCAACTCCGACGGCGACGAGATGCTGTTCGTCCATGCCGGCAGCGGCGAGCTGTTCTGCGACTACGGCCGGATGCCGTTTCGCGACGGCGACTACATCATGCTGCCGCGCGGGACCATGTGGCGCATCGACAGCGACGCAGCGGTCGAGCTGCTGCTGATCGAGGCGACCAACTCGAGCTACATGCTGCCGGACAAGGGCCTGGTCGGCCCGCACGCGATCTTCGACCCGGCGATGCTCGACACGCCGAAGATCGATGAAGCCTTCAAGGCCCAGCAGGGCGAGGGTCAATGGCAGGTGCGGGTCAAGCGCCGCAACGCGATCTCGACCATCACCTATCCGTTCAATCCGCTGGACGCGGTCGGCTGGCACGGTGACCTGATGCCGGTCAAGATCAACTGGCGCGATATCCGCCCGCTGATGAGCCATCGCTATCACCTGCCGCCGTCGGCTCACACCACGTTCCTCGCCAACCGCTTCGTGATCTGCACCTTCGTGCCGCGACCGTTCGAGACCGACCCGGACGCGCTGAAGGTGCCGTTCTTCCACAACAACGACGACTTCGACGAGCTGATCTTCTATCACGCCGGCGAATTCTTCTCGCGCGACAACATCCATCCCGGCATGATGACGCTGCACCCCTGCGGCTTCACCCACGGCCCGCACCCGAAGGCGCTGAAGAACGCGTTCACGCCCAAGGCCGAGGGCACCGAGGAAGTTGCGGTCATGATCGACACACGCGATGCCCTCGAGGTCACCGGCGATGCGGAGACGATCGAGTGGACGGGATACGTGGATAGCTGGAAAGGGTAGAGCGTCGGCACTTGTCCGCTTTCGACCGACGGTGAGCGGGAACCCGGCAACCTGAAAGCTCTTTCTCACGGATCCGCAGAGGCGCAGAGAAGGTCGGGCGGCTCGTCGAAAGGCCCGGCCGGACGAATTCAAACTCAAACCATCGGGAACGAACACCATGAAACTCGCCACGCTGAAGGAAGGCGGCCGTGACGGCACGCTGATCGTCGTCTCGCGCGACCTGACCCGCGCCGTGAAGGCCGACGGCATCGCGCCGACGCTACAGGCCGCGCTGGACGACTGGTCGAACGCGGCGCCGCGACTGAATTCGCTGTTCGAGGACCTGCAGGGCGGAAACGCAGACGGCGCGTTCGACCTCGACATGAACGCGCTGGCTTCGCCGCTGCCGCGCGCCTACCAGTTCGTCGACGGCTCGGCCTACCTGCCGCACGTCGAGCGCGTGCGCAAGGCGCGCGGCGCCGAGGTGCCGGAGAGCTTCTTCACCGATCCACTGATGTACCAGGCGGTCAGCGACGGCTTCCTGGGTCCGCGCGACGAGATCGCGATGGAAAGCACCGAGTGGGGCATCGACTTCGAGTCCGAGATCGGCGTGATCTGCGACGACGTGCGGATGGGCGCGTCTCCTGAAGAATGTGCCGACCACATCCAGCTGGTCACCATCCTCAACGACATCTCCCTGCGCAACCTCATCCCCGGCGAACTGGCCAAGGGCTTCGGCTTCCTGCAGTCCAAGCCACGCTCGGCGCTGGCCCCGGTCGTGGCCACACCCGATGAGCTGGGCGATGCCTGGCAGGATTCAAAGTTGCTGCGCCCGCTCGTCACGCACCTGAACGGCGAGCTGTTCGGCCAGCCCGAAGCCGGCGAGGACATGCAGTTCAGCTTCGCGGAGCTGCTGGCCCATGCCGCCAAGTCACGGCCGCTGGCCGCCGGCACCATCCTCGGCTCCGGCACCATCGCCAACCAGGACACCAGCCGCGGTGCCAGCTGCCTGGCCGAAAAGCGCATGCTCGAGATCATCGCCAACGGCGAGCCCGAAACCCCGTTCATGCAGTTCGGCGACACCGTCCGCATCGACATGACCGACCCGGACGGCAACAGCTACTTCGGGGCGATCGACCAGAAGGTGGTGAACTACGAGCGCTGATTTCCGCGAGCTTCGCCCTCGACCGGAATCGAATGCTGTCTGCGGCTCCGCACTCCGGCGCCGTTCGCGGTCGGCTCGAACGCGAGACTTCAACGTGATGTCAGCCGGATCGGTCCACGCGCCGTGTAGATCGTGTGGATTTCGAACTCGCCGGCCATCCAGCCGTTCGATCCGGCCACCGCGAGCCGACGAGCCGGTTCTTCGTGCAGGCGCACGACGAACGTTTCGGTTCGGGCGCGTCCGAATCTTGCGTGCGGTGGATGATCGATGCGGATGGACAGCCACGACGGGGGCGTCGAGCCCATCGGGGGATCGGGCGTGATACTGGCCGTGATCGCTCGCTCGGGCTCCGAGGTCCGCTCGAGCACGTTTCGAGTCCTGTACCAGTGGGTCATCCCGCTCTCGTTTCTGACCTCGACGTCCTGCTCGGACAGGTCCAGGGGCAGGGCGAGACGGAACCCGGCATAGACATCGAAAGCGTGGATCCGATCCTCCGACGCGGTATCCAGCGCGAGCAGCGCCATGGCCAGTGCGGGTGACTCGGCGGTAAGTCTCCGTAGGCCCGCCTCGGAGAGCCGGATCGAGAACGGCGGCCATCGATCGAGTACGTCGTTCGGGGTCCAGACGAACACCGTACGTGTCTCGTACAGGCCTGGGTCGAACTGGGGCTCGAGTTCGACCTTGCAGGCGGGGGTGTCGATGGCCGTGACGACCTCGGCATAGTCGGGCACGAAGGATGGCCGCTGGACAGAGTCGAGCTCGCTCGAGGGTTCTGTGGCGGTGTCTGCCGACGGCGGGCGAGTCCCTGCAGCGGCATCGGACATCAACGTGCCGACGACCGCGCCGATCATCAGGAACCCGGGTCGGGGGAATCGAAACAAGCCGGGTCCGGCGTCCATAGACCATGCGCTCCGACGCGCCGGACTTCGAGTCCAGCATTGCGCCGAGTCTGGACGCACGGTGGTTAATAAGTCGTAATCGGATGATGATCCGGTGACAGCGTCGGGTGCCTGCAGGCGCGTTCGGCCATCGGCTGGCCGTCGCGGTGCAGCCGCTCAGAAGACGCCGCGTACCTCGAGGTACAGCGTCCGGGAACGACGCCGATCGCGGAGTTCGCGGAATTCCAGCGGGCGGCTGTCGCGCGGGCCGTCGAAGACCCTGCGGTCGCGGTTCTCGTTGTTGCGGAATACGGCATCGACGCCGAGCCGTATGCGTAGCGACTCGATCGCGCGGCTCTCGATGTAGCCGCTGAGGTTGCCGATCCCCTTGAAGCGATCGATTTCGTCGAGGCCGAAGCGCGTGAATCCGTCACGCAGCGAGCCGTTCAGGCCCCAGCCCAAGCGGGCCTGCGGGAGGTCCTGTCGGAAGTCGGCCTCGATCCGCCAGGCGCGTTCGTTGGAGAGGATCCGTTCCCGGCCGGTCAGCGGGTCGTCGACGCCCGAGTCCTGCCAGCTGCCGGTCAGGTCGAGTCGGGCGTTGGCCAGGCCGAGTCCATCCAGCGGCGCGGTCAGCTCGCCGCGGATGCCGTAGCGCCAGCCCGCGCCGATATTGCCCGGCACTTCCAGTCCGTCTTCCAGCGGAAGCACGTCTTCGACATCGTCGATCCGGTCATAGAACGCGGTCAGACTGAGCAGGCCGATCCTGTCGAAGCGGGCCTCCCAGGTCAAGTCCAGCGTCACCGTGGTCTCGGGGCTGAGCGATGGATTGCCCAGGCTGAGCTCGTCGTCGCCGAGGTCGGCGGCGCTGACGAAGTCGGAGAAATCGAGTTGACCGACCCTGCGCAACACGCGGCCGCGAAGCAGCGACTCGTCGTCCAGCGTGTAGGTCAGCGTGGCGCTGGGTTTCCAGAAGAAGAACGATCGTTTCCCGGCGAAGCCCCCCGTCTGGCTGATTTCCGAGGCTTCGGCGGCCAGCTCGAGGTCGATGGCCAGCGGGCCGGACGAAAACGAATCCGCCAGCGCGACGTCCAGTCGCTGTTCTTCGACCTGGGTCTTTGCGCCGGGCACCGGCACGGGCACCAGCGCGCCGTCAATGCGCCGGAACAGCTCGAAATCGCTGTCGAGCCGGTTTTCCGCGCCTTCGATGGACGCCTCGATCAGGTGGCCCGGGATGCCGGCGTAGTCGGCCTCCAGACGCAGGATCTTTTCGGTTTCGAGTCGATCGCGGATGGTGTCGGTCTCCAGGATGCCCGGCTCGTCGGGCGCGCCGCGAATCAGGTTTCCGTTGTCGAACCGTTCATCGCGGCGATACAGTGCGATCAGCTTGGTGTTGGTGTCCTCGCCCCAGGATCGTTCGGCGTCCAGGCCCACCTCCAGGTCCTCGTTCTCCTCGTCCGACCCCTGGCGCAGCAGGAATGCATCGCTATCGACGGGCTGGCGCAACGATCGTTCCCCGCCGTCCTGCTCTTCCCAGGCGTATTGGGCGTTGAACCCGTATCGAGTTCGTTCGCCGGCATAGGTGGCGTTCACGCTGAGGTCGAATTCGTCCTCGATCTGGCCATAGTTCTCGTCGCGGAATTCCAGCAATTCGCCGCTGCCGTCGAGGACCCGTTCTTCGGACTGGCTCTGGAACTGCGAGCGCTCGACGCCGGCTCCCAGCGTGTAGCTGAGTGCGCCGCGGGTGTCGGAATAGCTCATCGCGCCGGATGGAAGAAACCGCGAGCCGGGCTGCTGGGTGGAGGCACGGAGCGACCAGGCTCCGGTCGCGCCGCCGTCCTTCCGGATCACGTCGGCGATCACGCTCTGACCGCGCAGGTCGGTGCCGCCGACCTGTCCGCGGATGACGACGATGCGTTCCACGTCGGCGGCGGGGATTCGCGAAAGCAGGTCGCTCGGCGATTCGCTCTTGGCCGAGACCCGCTCGCCGTTGACCAGGATGTTGCCGGCGGCGCCCCCGAAGCCGCGCGAGCCGGTATCGCCGTCGTCCAGATTGAAGCCCGGAAGGTTGTTGACCATGTCCAGCGCGGTGACCGGTGCGTAGATCGAGAAGAACGTCGACTCGTAGGTGGTTCGGCAGGCCGCGTCGGTGCACTCGGGTTCGGGGGCGGCGCGCGGCGGCGCGAACTGCGCATGGCTCGAGCCTGCACCCGACAGGACGAGCAGCAGGATCGGCAGCGTCGTCAGCCGGAGAAGTCGGGAAAGCGCGCGCATAGCACGCTATGACGTCGGAATCGCGGCCGGGTTCCGTTGCAAGGACACGCCGGCGCCTGGTGCGCGCGACCGACTCGCCAACGATGGCTTCGTACTCAACGACGATATCCGGATCCGGTTCGGCGATGGATCGAAGGGATCCATTTCCGCGGCCGGCGGTGGTCCTGCGTGATCACGCTGAGCGCGGTGACGGTCAGCAGGATCAGCGCCACGCCGCCGTACTGGATCGAAGACAGGCGCTCGCCGAGAACGGCAAGTCCGAACAACGAGGCCGCTACCGGTTCGATCATCGCCACGATCGAAGCGACGGCCGGCGCGGTCGACCGGAGTCCGATCACGTAGAGCACGAAGGAAATCCCTGCGCCGAGCACACCAAGAGCAAGGAACAGTGGCCAGTCCGGAGTCGTCAGCGCCTGTCGTAGCTGCCCCGGGTCGCTGGGGACGGCGAGGACCGGGATCAGCACCAGGAATGCAATGGTCAGGACGGCCGGCGCGCTCCCGTGGCGCGAGGCGTACTTGAAGCCGAAGATGAACAGTGCATAGGACAGGCCCGATGCCAGCCCAGCGGCGACGGCGATCAGCGGAATGGCGCTGGCCTCCAGCCGATGGATTCCGGTCAACAGGGCAATGCCCACAAGGACCATTGCGATCGCGATTCCCTTGAACGCGGTCGGTCGTTCGAGCCCGAACGCGAACGAGACCAGGAAGACGAACACCGGTGCGCAGTACATCAACGTTGCGGCCGCGGCAACGCTGCCGTGCTCGACGGCCAGGAAGTAGAACGCGAAGTTGCCGGCGACGCCGAGTCCGGCCAGCGCCGACCATGACCATAGCCGCCGGTTGCGCAGTTCGGTGCGGTGCGGGTGGGTGACCAACCAGGTACCGACGAACAGAAGGCCGATCGCACCCCGATACAGCGAGATCACGAATGGATCCCAACCACGATCGACCAGCACCCCGCCGATCCCTCCCGACACCCCCCAGAACAGGGCAGCCAGCATCAACAGGACCGGGCTCGGGATGCGCATGGATCTTCCTCTCCGGATCGTCGATCGGGAGTGGCGTACGGTCTCGCAGTCTCGCACGCCCGCCCCGCGCGGGACAAATCCTGGCGGTCTCGCTTGCTGTCATCAAGACACGGCGCACCCGCGACGCGTGCCGTGGTCGCCTTTTCGGGTGGGCTATGCTCGCGGTTCGCCCCGCTCCGGATTCCACGATGCGCACGTTCCTGCTTGCCCTACTGGTCCTGCTGGCCGTCGGTCTGCTGGTGTTCCTGCTTTCCCCGCTGAACCGCATCTACCTGCCGACCGCCACCGGCTTTACCGCCAAGCAGGCCTGCTCGCTGCATTTCGTCACCGGCCTGCCGCTGGACCGGGCGCGGGCGCTGTACATCGATCCCCTGCTCGAGCCGGCACTGCCGGTGTTGCGAGTGGGGCTGGACCAGGACCGAGGCGAAGTCCGCACCAGCCTGGCCGGCCTGTACCGTCAGACTGCGGTCTATCGGCCGGGCCTCGGCTGCTCGCTGGTCCATCACGAGAGCGGATTCGATCGCGCACTCGCGTTGCCCGATCCGGACCCGTTCGAAGCGCTGCCGCTGGATATTGCCCACCGTGCCGAGCGGTTCGACGAGGAGATGCTGGCAGCGGCGATCGAACGTGCGTTCGCCGAGCCCCCCGGCGGCGGACGAAACACGCTGGCCGTCGCGATTCTCCACGACGGGCGGCTGGTCGCCGAGCGCTACGCCGAGGGCGTCGGGCCGGCCACGCCGCTGCATGGATGGTCGATGACCAAGAGTGCGATGGCGCTTCTGGCCGGAGCGCTGGCAAGGGAGGACAGAATCGATCTCGGCGAGGCCGGCATCCCGGGCGCTGCCGACGATCCGCCGATCACGCTTGATCACTTGCTGCGCATGACCTCGGGGCTGGACATCGAAGAGCGCGCCGACGGCTTCGATCCGAACTCCGACATGCTGTTCACCGAGGCCGACATGGCGGCATGGGCAGCTGCTCGTGATCGGCTCCATCCGCCGGGTGCGCACTGGCAGTACATGAGCGGCAACACCGTGCTGGCCGCGCGGGTGCTGCAGAACGCGCTCGGTGATTCGCTGCCCGAGCAGGTTCGAGGGCTGAGGGCTCTGCTGTTCGATCCGTTGGACATCCACACCGCCGTGCTGGAAGTCGACCAGGCCGGCATCTTCCAGGGCTCGTCGTACCTCTATGCCGGGACCCATGACTGGGCCCGGCTGGCCCAGCTGGTGATGCAGGACGGCGTCTGGAACGGCGAGCGCCTGCTGGCCGAGGGCTGGGTCGCTCTCATCGATACGCCCACTGAGGGTTCGCGTGGGGACAGCTACGGACTCGGCTTCTGGCGCGGCCATCCGGACCCGGACGCGCCGGGCGGCATCGTCTACATGGACGGCTTCCAGTCGCAACGCGCGTTCATCGTGCCCTCGTACGACCTGGTCATCGTCCGACTGGGCGCGACGAATTTCGCGTCCAGCGGCACCGCGCAGCTGGTCATGGACGTGATCGGAGCGATCAATGCCGGAATCGACGTCGGTTCCTGAACGAATCGGGACCGTCCAGGCCGCGGCACCGCTGCCAGGCCTGCATCAGACGTCGGGATAGCGCGTTTTCCGCTCTGCCGTGTAGTGCCACCAGGCGCGCGGTTCCTCGCCGTCCATGAAGCGGGTGATCGACAGGCAGACGTCGAGCACGCAGGGGTCGAGTCGCTGGTCCTCCGATCGGCACAGTTGGCCGTACAGGTCGAAGGCGTCGCGCCCTTCCAGGTCGGCAGGCCGGTCGATGCCGGCCTTGAGCAGGCACGCGGCAATCCTCGGCCCGATGTTGGGCAGGTCGGTCAGTTCGGTGAGGT
>Ga0102940_1000159_pt1 | contig 47266 bp, 44 predicted proteins | sample SalPonR2_C_D1_MG_FD_78215 | JGI IMG/M metagenome (GOLD analysis project Ga0102940, IMG submission 78215) | Salt pond soil microbial communities from South San Francisco under conditions of wetland restoration - Salt Pond MetaG R2_C_D1_MG | ecosystem: Environmental > Aquatic > Marine > Intertidal... | reverse complement strand
TAATACATTATTTTTTCCTTTTTTCGTATTGAAAAAAGCTTATGAGCTCAATGAGTTGTTCAGCCTGGGAAGATAGTTCCTCAGCACTGCTCGAAAGCTCCTCGCTTGAACTGGCGTTTTGTTGCGCCACATTGTTTAGTTGCTGAACAGCTTTGTTTACCTCTTCAACACCACGTTTTTGTTCGTCACTTGCTGCAGAAATTTCTTTAACGAGTTCGGATGTTTTCTGTACTTCCGGCATCAGCTCATTCAATGAGTTTTCTGATTCTTCGGTAATTTTTAGGCTGTCTGAAGATAGTCCGATAATTTCATCTGCCGAGGCTTTACTTTTCTCAGCAAGTTTGCGAACTTCAGCAGCTACCACAGCAAAGCCTTTTCCGTGCTCGCCCGCTCTGGCCGCCTCTACTGCAGCATTGAGCGCCAGAATGTTGGTTTGTGCTGCGATATCGTTAATTACATTGATTTTTTCTGCAATCATACGCATCGATTCCAGGCTCTTGTGGCTCGATTCTGCCATTTGTTGCATGCTCTGATTCGATCTTTCTGATATCTTTTCTGTTTCTGCTGCATTGTTGGCATTTTGCTGTATGTTGGCTGTTACCTGCTCAATGGTCGATGAAACCTCTTCAATTGAAGATGCCTGCTCATTGGCACCCTGGGCTATTGATTGTGACCCTGAACTTATTTGATCGCTTGCAGAAGAAATTTCTTTGGCTCCTCCGTTGATGGAACTTACTATTTCGCGCAATTGTTTCACCATTTTTCGCATACTATCAGCAAGGTTGCCAACTTCATCGTTATTGTTTATGTCAAACTTAACCGATAGCGCTCCAGTGGCAATTTTGTCTGCTATATGAGAAATCCGAACAATTGGTTTTGCCAGTCTTCTTCCCAGAAATAGAGCGGCTGCAAATGTAATGATTAACAATACTACCAATGTTGAAATGAGCCAGGTCATAAGCTGTTGATACGATTTTTTTGTGTCTTCAACATAAGTGGCTAACGTTTCTTCTATATCGTCAATATAGTTTCCTGTACCTACAGCCCAATCGAAAGGTTCAAAATATAAACTGTATCCTCTTTTAGGTAGCGGTTCGTCAGATCCGGCTTTGGGAAACCAATAATCGGTATATCCGCCACCTGATTTTGCCGCGTCAATAATTTCGCGAATAAGGTATTTCCCATTTACATCCTGTAAATCCATTCGGTTCTTACCCTCTGCATCTTTTCCAAGCAATACCACATTTGTTCCGTCTGACCGGTCGGCCCAGAAATATCCTTCTTTACCGTAGCGTAACTCTCTCAAGATATTTGCACCAAGGATTTTGGCACTATCCTGACTTATTATGCCGCGTACACTTAGTTGATGAACCTGCTCCAGCATCGAGACAGCTGTTTCTACTTCAGATTTTATTAAGTTGTCATAATCTGTGTAGAGCAGTTCTCTTAATTGTTTTATATCCTTTTCATTCTTATTGGAAGAAATTATTCCGATAATGAGGCCTGAGACAAGCGCCACAAAAAGCGCACTTACAACGGCCAGCAGAATAATTTTGTTGGTTATTTTATTCATAACGAGCCTTTTTCTAGAAGAAATATCTTGCTGCCAGTATTATCCGGTGATTTACAGATTGCTCTGTTTCATCAAACACACCATATTCATCAGGATCATCAGTTCCATAATCTGCTGCATTATAAATGTATTCAAATCCAAACCGGAAGTGGTTTATGGTGTATGTAATACGGGGTGAGACTCTTAAGAGCTGACTTATGCTGCCGCCGCGTGTGTATGTGTTATCTAAATCGACTTTTTCTTCGGTTCCAAGGTTGCCGGTTAAGCCACCAAATATACCAACCTGTAAATTATCATTGGGTTTGTATGCCAGCTCTCCCCACACAGAAAATATTTTGTATGGCGTATATCCAAAATCGTTAACCTCCAGTGTATCTGACAATAATCTTCCATAGCCTCCAAGCATTACGTATTGGCTCATATTTTGGCCATAGCTGAATTTAGCCTGGGCTGTAAAGCGACCGGTGCTGTATTTTGCAAATGCATTAAAATTATAAGTGCCTATTGTGTTGTCGTTTAATCCATCGTTAGTTTCAACTCTCGGTTCGAGCATCATATAACCAGCTGTTATACCTACCTGGAATCCTTTCTTTTTACCTGCCAGTAATTGTACCTGCATATCTGGTACTGCAGCATCGCGCTGATCGTCGGAGGCATCGATTCCACCATTTATGTCAGATGTGGGACCTTTACTGAAATGATATCCGTGTCCTAATGCTGCAAAGGTGGCACGGAAGCCCGGTGTCAGGTTGTAGTCGAAACGAATTTGAGGTGCCCTGTTGAGTGGATTATATATTGCTGCTGCACCAAAAGCCACTACACGTGGGAATACTTCAGGCCCAAACATTGGGTGCCAATATTGACCCATCAGTAATGATGCTTTATCCCATTTTAATTTCATAAATGCATGCCTGATGCGAAACAGGTTTTTATAGTCTTCGGATGTACCAAAAAAGTCCCCTTCTATTTTTCCGGATGATTGAGCTCCTAATACCATTGGTCCTTTTACATTAACCCCAAGTCGTGATTGAAGTGCCAGCATCTCAAGTTGGCCGTTCGTGTTATTGTCGCCTTTTCTGCTTGGAAAAAGGTACAGTTCGGCATCTCGTGTTGTCACCGATTCGTAGGAGTCAAAAATAGATTCGTAATTGATGTATCCATACCATTTGACTACAGGCTTTTCATTTTCCTGTGCTTTTGCAAGATTAAAAAGACTTGCGAAAATTAAGAATAGTACAATGTGGTTTCTCATAAGAATATCAGTTTAATTTTGATCCAAAAATAAACTGAAATTTACTAAAAAATAATGGGTAAAAATACGCGATTCGGCAAAAGAAGAATAAAAGCTAAAACAATCTGATTGAGAATATGGTTTGAGCAAGATGGTCGCTAAAACTATTGTGTTTTTGCTTATACTTTTTTAATAACCTTTTGCCTTCTGCTTTAGCGTTTTGTTTTATTCTTGTGCGAATGGCTTTCCTGAATACTTTTTTCGATATTTTATTGTCGACTTGCTCAAAAATGGGCTTGTCGGAGAGCTGTATTTGTAGTATTTCTGATTTATTTTTTTCTTTTATATTAATTGTTGTAAGAAATTGCCAGTGCATTAGCCAGGGGGGTAAAGCATGTTTTTGTTCATTTATTTGGCTTAATTTATAAAGTGTTTCAGTGTTTTTTTTGTTAAATTGAAAAACCATAATCCTAAGCCACATAATATAACTACCGTTTGCTGAAGGGCCAATTTGGGCGAGTAGGCTATCTGTTTTTTCTATTTGTTTCAGGCTTAGACCTGTTTGCATAGCTGCCGTTTTATAATATCTTTCATGATAGGAGGCAATTGAATCGTTTGGGTAAAGCGCTTTCTGCAGCGAATAACAAATGTAGCTTTTTTGAGGAATGTTCATTTTATGGTAAAACCTGCCTGCCTCACTTAAAAAATGTCCATTATAGGTTCCTGTTGGATCATTTTTAATAATGTGAAAAAGCGTTTTTTCTACATCAAAAATATTTTGTTTCATTAATAATTTGTTGCTCTGGGTATTGATATGTTTCAGGTAGAGATATTCTGTTTTTGTGCTGAACTGGCCCAATGCATCAATTTCAAATGTCAGAATTAATATAATAATTATAAGGTATACATTTTTCATGACTTAAAATTTGTAAGTGAGCATTAAAGAAGGTACATAATTCTTTTGGCTGTAATTTCTTTGGCTCTTTTCCAACTGCAGCTTTATGCCATATTTATATCTAATCAGCTCCTGTTTTTTTTCGAGCCGGTATTTCCCATGTATCCAGTCGAACAGCCAGGAGCCCAAAATCAAGATCGAGGATGTAATAAATAAATTTTGATCTTGTTTCAGGTTGTTTTTGCCCGTAATTATATTTTCTGCCCTTTTGTCAAAAATAATCAGTCGGTATGCATTGATTGCTAATCCGGTATAGCCAGCAATTCGGAGCCCCAGTAATGTGTAGCCCACTGTGTTGTCTTTGGCTTTGAAGTGGATGTAGCCTGGTACAATTAAACTATATGGCATATCCATCATACGAATATTACGGGACAGAAGGCTAAATTCATCAGCAGTCATGTTTGCATTGATTCCTGGAGTTTTTATTTTATCATCCTGTAATCTGGGGTATATATCAAAATCCTGAGCGCTGCTCATTACTGATATAAAAGTGAAGATAATAATCCACAAGTGAAATTTTTCCTGAAACATCAAATTATTATTAGCATATGTTCATTTAATAGCTAGTCGAATAACAGATATGTTGCGGATAATGTTCACTAAAATTCTGCTTGTATAAGTTTCTTAATACAAAAAGTCGTTGTAAGGATACCTTTTGGTATGTATATCTTTAACTTTTTCGTAAAGCATCTCTTTCAACTGATCGATATTGGTTCTTTCTTTGGCGGAAATAAATATACAGGAATCATTATTTTTCGCCATATAGCTACGCTGAAGTTCATCCAATGTCCAGTTTTCGCGGGTGCGCTCTGTAAGGTCGTCGTCGTCTTTAGCTGTGTAGGTGTACTGGTCAATTTTATTGAATACAAGGTGGGTGGGGGTATCTGTACAGCCTATTTCGTTAAGCGTAGTTTCAACTACATCAATTTGTTCTTCATGATTTGGGTGCGATATATCCACAACATGCAGCAGGATGTCTGCTTCGCGAACTTCGTCAAGTGTTGATTTAAATGCCTCTACAAGTGTGGTTGGGAGTTTCCTGATAAAACCAACGGTATCTGACATTAAGAACGGTAAATTGCCAACAACTACTTTTCTAACGGTTGTGTCGAGTGTGGCAAATAGCTTATTCTCGGCAAAAACTTCCGATTTGCTGAGCATATTCATTAATGTTGATTTCCCCACATTGGTATAGCCTACAAGGGCCACCCGAACCATTTTGCCCCTATTCTTACGTTGGGTAGCCATTTGTTTATCAATTCTACTCAATTGATCTTTAAGCCGCGCAATTTTATCTCTAATAATCCTACGGTCGGTTTCAATTTCGCGCTCACCAGGTCCGCGCATTCCAATACCACCTTTTTGTCGTTCGAGGTGGGTCCATAAACCGGCAAGTCTTGGGAGTAAGTATTGATACTGAGCCAATTCTACCTGTACTTTTGCATGTGCCGTTTGTGCCCTTTGTGCAAAAATGTCTAGTATGAGGTTGGTGCGGTCTATTACACGGCCTTTAATAGACTTTTCGATATTGCGTATTTGCGATGGAGAAAGTTCATCGTCAAAAATGACCATGTCTATTTCATGCTCCTCCATGTAATTCTTAATATCATTGAGTTTTCCCGATCCAATAAATGTTTTCGGATTGGGCGTATCCAGTTTCTGTGTAAACTGTTTCTTTGGTTCAACACCTGCCGTTTTGGCTAAAAAAGCCAATTCATTCAAATATTCTTCTGTCTGCTCCTCCGTCTGATGCTGGCTTATTATTCCTACCAATACGGTTGTTTCTGCATCTTTTTTCTGTTCAATGATATCTTTCACGAATAGAATTTTTATAATTTGGCTTGCGAATTTACGGATTTTTTTGGGTTTCAAAAATATAGCTCCATATTCGCATGTGATTTGGAAAATGTAATTTTTTACAAAGCCTTTGTCAATTTTATTAATATATTCGGGGCTGAGTCAAAAAATGTACGAATTTTGATAAATTATTCTAGGAATTTCAAAAAATATACCAATGGATACCTTAAATGCAATTATGAGCAGAAGGAGTATTCGCAAATTTAAAGATACTCCGGTAACTGATAAACAAATTAAGAAAATACTTGAGGCGGCAATGAATGCTCCCAGTGCGGGGGACGGCAGGCCCTGGCATTTTGCTGTTATAAAAGATCGTCAAAAACTCGATGCTTTTGCAGAGAAAGTTGATGATGGAAATGAGATGTTTAAACAAGCGCAGGCAGCGATTTTACTGGTTGGTGATCCTTCAAAAGAAGGTTTCCCTGGTTTTTACCCACAAGATTGTGCCTGTGCAGGTCAGAATTTGCAATTGGCCACGCATGAGCTGGGTTTGGGTACAGTTTGGATTGCATTGTGGAGCGTGAAGCCCAGAATCGATGGAGTGAGGTCTGTAATAGATGTTCCTGAAAATTTGGAACCTTTTGCGTTATTCCCAATCGGTGTTCCGGATGAGAACCTGGATGAGGAATATCGATATGACGTGGCGAAAGTTCATTATGAAAAATGGTAAATACACATTCAAAATTATACCCGCAAGTAAGGCTTGCGGGTATTTTTTATGTGTATAAAGTAATGAGTAGATGCTGTTATATTAGAAATGAAATCTTTGTTTATCTTTGCGTCCTTAAAAAAATAAAATATGTTACTTCTTGATAAACCATATGTTTCTGATCTACTGATTAATACAATCAGAAAAAATAACTGGCCTGTTGTGGGCACAAACATTGCGCGGGAAATGGCTCCTGAACTGCAGGATCTGTTTATGAGCGATGAAGAGGCTGTTGCTGCTTATGAAAAAAATCCCATGATGTATGTGAACTCAGAAAATACAATATCGTGGATTAATGAAAATTTGGCCCATACAAAGCTACCCGAACAAGTCAATACATTCAAAAATAAAGGCTTGTTTCGTGATATGCTCAGTGAGATTTACCCGGAATTTCGATATAAGAAAATTGAGTATCAGAATTTGAAAAACTATAATCCGGAAGATTTTGGTTTTCCTTTGATCATAAAGCCTGCAGTAGGTTTTTTTTCAATGGGTATATACGTGGTAGAGAATATTGAGGATTGGAATAGTGCACTTGCAAAGCTGGAGCAGGAGCTTAAGCAGGTAAGAGGAATTTATCCTGAAGAGGTTATGAATAGCCAGATGTTCCTGCTCGAACAACTTATACCAGGGGATGAGTATGCCGTAGACGTTTATTTTGACCAAGATAGTAAACCGGTGATTCTGAATATTTATGAACACATTTTTACTGATGCTAAAGATGTAAATGACCGGGCATATTTTACTTCTGTGAAAGTTATAGATAAAACCCATGATGTATTCGAAGAGAAATTGCAGTTTATTGGTAAAAAGACCGGAGTGAAACTTTTTCCGATGCACATCGAATTTCGTATTACCCCAGAGGGTGAGGCCATACCAATTGAGTCTAATCCATTGCGCTTCGCCGGATGGTGTATGACTGACCTGAGCAAATATTCCTGGCGCATTAATCCATATGAATATTTTTTCAATCAGCAAAAACCAGATTGGCTATCGATATTTAAGGGCCGTACAGGCAGACAATATAATGCCATTATTGCCGATATCCCACGAAATGTTGACTTGGAAAAAATCGACTACGTAGATTATAAAAAATTTGAAAATGATTTTTCCAATTTGCTGAATATTCACAAAACTAATTACAGGCAGTATCCTGTATTTGCTTTTGCATTTTCTGAAACAAGGTCAGCCGATAAAGAAGAGGTTGAACATTTTCTATATTCTGACTTAACGGAATATATATTGTTGAAATAGTGGGAGTTTATATCGGATTTTAAACTCCAATTTATTTTTGTGGTTGCCCAAAATGTTTTTTCTTTGTAAACGACAGGGAGCTTAATAACTTAAATAAAACTAAAAATGAGAAAAATTGTAATTTTTGCAGCTATGATGGTTGCGCTGGCAGCTTGCAGTAATCAACAAGATGAGAAAAAAGTCGATGATAGTCAGGAAATGACTAAATCTGAGGTAATGACCATTGATAAGTTTTTTCAAAAAGGCGAAGAACTTGCCGGTAAAACAGTATCGGTCAAAGGTCAGGTCGATCATGTATGTAAACATGGTGGAAAACGCATGTTCCTGGTTGGAAGTAAACCCGAATATCGTTTAAAAATTACCACAGGAGAAGATCTTCCAAGTTTTGATGTTGCCTATGAAGGATCAGAAATGCATGTAACAGGAACAGTTGAAGTAATGAAAATGGATTCAGCTTACCTGGCAAACTGGGAAAAAGAATTACGCGAAGGAGCAGCTGAGGAGCATCAAGGACATGAGCATGGCGATGGAGAAGGAGATGGCACCGGAGAAGGAGAAGACCACGAACACGATCACACATCGCACGGTGAGCAAGCCGATATGGGCGAGCATATTCCGGGAATGGAAAAAGTTGAAGGTTACAGAGCAGAACTTAAAGAAACAGGGAAGGCATATATTCCTATCTTTTCTGTTGTAGCCGACAAGGTCGCTGAAACAAAATAATCCATAAATAAATTTCAGTAATATAATCCCGGTGTGAGGCATCGGGATTTTTTTAATTTTGTGCTTTTATTAAATGCTATAAAATATTTGTCTAATTAGCTGATGCGTTTCATACTAATATAGTTTCATTTTTGCAGGGTTGTATCGGCTAAATAATACCAAAATTGAAAAACCATGAAGTGGAGAAAATTTAACAGAAATATACACCGCGACCTTGGGTATTTTTTTGTAGGACTAACCATAATTTATTCTGTATCGGGAATTGCACTTAATCATTTGCATCACTGGAATCCTGACCTAAAAACAGAAGAATATCGAGGTGTGTTTGAACAAGTATATAACTTTTCAGATAACCGCGATGAAGCATCTCAGAAAGCCGTGAGTGAAATCGGCGTTAAATATCCTGTGAAAAGCACTTCTTTGCAGCGCAATGGCAATATTAAGGTTTTTCTTGATGTTGGTGATAACAATACCGGCTCTGTAATAATTGATCCCGACGATAATGAGTACAAAGTTTCGATTCTAAAAAAACGTGTTTTATTGCGGGAGATGAATCTCATGCATCGCAATAATTTAAAACAAATTTGGACATGGGTAAGCGATATCTATGCGCTTGGTCTGATAATTCTTGCAATTACAGGCATGATTATTCTGAGAGGTAAATTTGGATTTAAGCGCTATGGCGTTTGGCTAGTAGGTGCAGGAATTGTAATTCCCATCGTAATCTTCATCATATACATGTAGTTGTCGTGAATAAAAGAATCCTCAGACTTGCCATTCCAAACATTGTAAGCAATATCACCATCCCGTTGTTGGGTATGGTCGATTTAGCTTTAATGGGGCACCTGGACTCGGTAAATTATATTGGGGCAATTGCATTGGGGGCAATGATATTTAATTTCCTCTATTGGGGATTTGGCTTTTTGCGAATGGGCACATCGGGTTTCACTGCACAGGCTTATGGGAGAAGGAGTATGCCCGATAGTATTCATACTTTAGCGCGGGCTTTGCTCATAGCTTTTATGGGAGCTTTATTGCTGATATTGTTGCAGTACCCAATCGAAAAATTGACGTTTTGGCTTATCTCCAGCGAGCCGGAAGTTGAGCAACTGGCCCGGAGTTATTTTTATATTCGCATTTGGGCAGCCCCTGCAACAATAGGTCTTTATGCATTAAATGGTTGGTATGTTGGAATGCAAAATACGCGATTTCCAATGTTTATGGCCATCCTAATTAACCTTGTTAATATAGGTCTCAATATATTATTTGTATTTGGGTTGAATATGAAGTCAGACGGAGTTGCGCTTGGTACATTACTGGCGCAGTATTCAGGCTTGTTCTTTGGGTTGTTCCTGTTTAGAAAATATTATGGCAAATTATTGAAGCACTTTAAACGCGAAAGTTTAAAAAACATCAGTATTTTAAAGGAGTTCATGGCTGTCAATAAAGATATTTTTATTCGTACCTTATGTATTATTATCGTATTTACCTTCTTTACAAGTTCATCAGCTGCAGTGAATAAACATATACTTGCGGTAAATACAGTTTTGCTGCAGCTTTTCTTTGTTTATTCTTATTTTGTAGATGGATTTGCTTATGCAGCCGAAGCCCTAACCGGAAAATATTTTGGTGCGCAAGATGCAGTGTTGCTCAAAAAATCTGTTAAAAAATTATTCGTATGGGGACTGGGTATTGCAGTGGTTTTTAGTGCTGTTTATGGTTTTGGATGGCGCCCTGTTATATGGCTGCTCACTGATAATGCCAGCGTAATTAACGCAGCAGGAGAGTATTCTATTTGGATTGGATTGATGCCACTTATGGCGTTTGCCTCCTTTTTATGGGATGGAATTTATATTGGAGCTACAGCTTCAGTGCAAATGCGTAATTCGATGCTCATTGCTACACTCGTGGTGTTTTTTCCCGTATTCTACATTTTGAGACCGTATTTTGGAAATCATGCTTTGTGGATTGCATTGCTTGCATTTTTGCTCACCCGTGGTATAGCACAATATTTTATGGCAAATCGCGCTGTGTTTTCAAAAGTTTTATCGAAAAGAGCATAAAAAAACACCCCAAATATTGTCTCCAAATTTGGGGTGTGATTTGTGGTTTTTATGAATCTTTCTATTCCGGTTTTACAGCTTTTCTACCAATACTGTAATATATGAAACCTTGATTTTTCATTTCTGAAAGTTCATAAATATTCCTTCCATCCATGATCAAATGGTTTTTCATTAGTTTCTTCATTACGTTGTAATTGGGTGTTCTGAATTCGGGCCATTCAGTTACAAGCAGCAATGCATCGGCATCAACAAGTGCTTCGTATTGATCGCGGGCGTATTGAATTGAGTCCCCTATTCGGCGCTTACTCTCTTCCATTGCTACAGGGTCATAACCTGTTATTTCTGCTCCTTCTGCTTTGAGCTTTTCAATAATTGACAATGCAGGAGCTTCACGCATATCATCGGTATGTGGTTTAAAGCTTAGTCCCCAAAGCGCAATTTTTTTACCTTTCAAATCATTATTGAAATGGTACATTAATTTATTTACAAGTGTAGTTTTTTGACGCTCATTGACCGATTCAACTGCCTTAAGAATATCAAGGCTGTGGTTGTTTTTATCTGAAGTATTAATTAAGGCTTTTACATCCTTTGGGAAACAAGATCCGCCATATCCGGTACCGGCATAAATAAATTTATTTCCAATACGGCTATCACTTCCAATACCTCTTCTAACACTGTTTACATCTGCGCCAACCAATTCGCAAAGATTGGCCATATCGTTCATAAAGCTTATTTTCGTAGCCAGCATTGAGTTGGCAGCGTATTTGGTGAGCTCGGCAGATGGTATGTCCATAGAGATTACCGGATGACCATTGAGGACAAAAGGTTTATAAAGTCGGCTTAAAATATCTTCAGCTTTGGCACTGTCGGTACCTATTACAATACGGTCTGGTTTTAAGAAATCATCAATTGCATCGCCCTCTTTCAGGAACTCCGGGTTAGAAGCTACATCAAAATCGATATTTACACCTCTTTTGTCAAGTGCTTCTTTCAATGTTTTTCTGACTTTTTCAGCCGTGCCAATGGGTACTGTACTTTTAGTAACCACCACCATGTAGTTTTCCATATGTTCTCCTACTTCACGGGCTACATCAAGTACGTATTGCAGATCTGCAGAACCATCTTCATCAGGAGGTGTACCTACTGCAATAAATACAGCGTCTGTGTCTTTTAAACTCTCTTTGAGTGATGTGGTAAAAAATAGTCTGCTTTTGTCGACATTGTTTTTTACCATTGGTTCAAGACCAGGTTCGTAAATGGGAATTATACCCTGACGAAGATTCTGTACTTTATCTTTGTCAATGTCAACACAAGTTACAGTGACACCAGTTTCTGCGAAACATGTTCCGGTCACCAGGCCTACATAGCCGGTTCCAACTACAGATATTTTCATTTTTTAATAAATATTTGGTTCAAAATAAGGTCGTTGTTTTTTTATATGTAATAAAAAGTGGCGCTAAGATAAGCAGATATTTTTTCTTAGAAAAGCACATGTTAGATTCGATTGTTAATCAATGGCTTAATATTTGCAAAAAAGATATCTGCATGTTTTGATCAAAATCTGTTTTTTGTATCCAAAATTTTTGCCGTTTGAAGCGAACTTGTTGCAAAACATTCTGATTTTTCATTAGATGCTCTGCGACATGTATTTATTGTAAAAAAACTTGATAATCTGTTGAATATCCGAAAAAAAAAGATTTATTTTGTGCGCTCAATAGATTTAATCTATAAATAAAGTCTAACTTACTAAATTTAAAGGAGTTTAATTAAATGAACGAAGAAGAAAAAAATTTAGAAAATCAAGAGGTACAAGAAGAAAGGCAAGCCACCTCTGTTCAGCAAACTGAAGAATTTGACTGGGATAATTACGACAAAGAAGTTGATGATTATTCTTCTGAAGAACGCCAAGAGCTTGAAAAAATGTACGACGATACCATGTCTACCATTGGTGAAAACGAAGTGGTTGATGGTACTGTTGTTGCAATCACTAAGCGGGAAGTAATTATTAATATTGGTTACAAATCTGAAGGTATTGTAAATGCCAATGAATTCCGCTACAACCCTGACCTAAAGGTTGGAGATACTGTTGAAGTTTATGTTGAAACACAAGAAGACAAAGACGGACAGTTAAAACTTTCACACAAAAAAGCCAGAGCTCTCCGCTCATGGGATCGTGTGAACGAAGCACTTGAAAAAGACGAAATTATTAAAGGATACATCAAATGCCGCACAAAAGGTGGTATGATTGTCGATGTATTTGGTATTGAAGCATTCTTGCCAGGTTCACAAATTGACGTGAAACCAATTCGCGACTACGATATGTTTGTAGGAAAAACCATGGAATTCAAAGTGGTTAAAATTAACCAGGAATACAAAAACGTGGTTGTTTCGCACAAAGCACTTATCGAAGCTGAACTTGAGCAACAGAAAAAAGAAATTATTGCCAAGCTTGAAAAAGGCCAGGTTCTTGAAGGAACTGTTAAAAACATTACCTCTTACGGTGTATTTATCGACCTCGGTGGTGTTGATGGACTTATCCACATCACAGACCTTTCATGGGGGCGCATCTCACATCCGGAAGAGATTGTTGAGCTTGACCAGAAACTCAATGTGGTTATTCTTGACTTTGACGATGACAAGAAACGCATTGCACTTGGACTGAAACAACTTACCGAGCATCCATGGGATTCACTTGATCCTAACCTTAAAGTTGGTGATAAAGTAAAAGGTAAAGTAGTTGTAATGGCCGATTATGGTGCTTTTGTAGAAATCGCACCTGGTGTTGAAGGTCTGATTCACGTTTCAGAAATGTCATGGTCACAGCACTTGCGTAGTGCCCAGGAGTTCCTGAAAGTAGGTGACGAGATCGAGGCTGTTATTCTTACCCTTGATCGCGAAGAGCGCAAAATGTCACTCGGTATGAAACAACTCAAGCCGGATCCATGGCAAGATATTGAACAAAAATATCCGCTTAACTCAAAACATAAAGCTAAAGTACGCAACTTCACCAGCTTTGGTGTATTTGTAGAAATCGAAGAAGGTGTAGACGGATTGATTCACATTTCTGACCTTTCATGGACCAAGAAAGTGAAACACCCTGCGGAATTCACCTCAATTGGTGCCGATATTGAAGTTGTAGTCCTCGAAATCGACAAAGACAACCGTCGCCTGAGCCTTGGACACAAGCAATTGGAAGAGAACCCATGGGAAGTTTTCGAAACCATCTTTGCTGTTGATTCAGTGCATGAAGGAACCGTTACTGAAATGACTGAAAAAGGTGCTGTAGTTGCACTTCCATATGGTGTAGAAGGTTTTGCCACTCCTAAACACATGGTGAAAGAAGATGGCGGAAAAGTCGGAGTCGACGAAAAAGCGCAATTTAAAGTAATTGAATTTAACAAAGACGCTAAACGTATCATCGTTTCTCACAGCCGTATTTTCGAAGACGAAAAACGTGCCGAAAACCAGGCTACTCGCAAAGCAACTAAGAGTGCTACCAAAAAACTGAAAGATAACCTTGAAAAAACAACCCTTGGCGATATTTCAGATTTAGCTGCACTTAAAGATGAAATGAACAGTGAGTCAGCTGCAAAGGCCAAGTCAAAGAAAGACGACAAGGCTGATGAAGGAAAAAAAGATGAGTAATAGCGTCATATTTTTTTGGATGACTGGAAAGGATATCGTATTTTTATCTAAAATTCTTTACTCCTATGGATTTTAAAATAGAAAAGAAAGATAAGTACACAGAGATTCAGGTAATGGTAGACAAACTGGATACCCACATTGCCCCATCTCTAAAATCAGAATTAGTGCTTATTGCCGGAAACGGTGAAAAAAACATTATACTTGACCTGAGTAATGCTCGTTATTGCGATTCCTCAGGACTTAGTGCAATTCTGGTTGCGAATCGCCTTTGTAAAAATGCCAATGGTGTATTCGTTCTGTCCGGTCTTCAAACAGCTGTTGAACGTTTAATTACTATCTCTCAGCTTGATACCGTGTTGAACATAGCAGATGATATGGTTCAGGCTGAAGAAATGTTAAATAAAGAACTTGATAAGGAGTAATGCGTTTTGAGCTGACAATTCTTGGCTCTGGATCGGCATTACCTACATCAAACAGAAATACTACCGCTCAGGTACTGAATGTACTTGAGCGGTTTTTTTTAATTGATTGTGGTGAAGGTACTCAGCATCAGTTGCGTAAGTATAAACTCTCTTTCAACCACATTAATCATATTCTTATTAGCCATTTGCATGGCGATCACTTCTTTGGCTTGTTTGGCCTTATCTCTACCATGAGCCTCGTTGGGCGCGATAAGCCACTCAATATATTTGGCCCGCCGGAATTGGAGCATTTATTATGGACCGTTTTAAAACCTCAGTTCGAAAAAACGCCCTTCCCAATTAATTTTCATCCACTTCATGCAGAGGCAGAGTGCACCATATATGAGGATAAAGTGGTTAAAATAACTTCATTCCCCTTAAAGCACAGTGTGCCGGTATGGGGTTTTTTATTTGAGGAGAAAGAACGGCTCAGGAAAATAAATTCCGATAAAATATCAGAATACAACATCTCGATTCCCGAGATTAATAACATCAAAGCAGGAGGTGCGATTGTAAGGGAAAATCAAATTGTTTCCAATAAAGAGCTTACTTTTGACCCGCTGCCTCCCAGATCGTATGCTTTTATGACTGACACACTGCTCTCCAGAAGACACATGGAATTAGTGAAAAATACTGACCTGATTTACCATGAAGCAACATTCCTGAAAGAAGACCTGGCATTGGCCAGAAAGACCCTGCATACCACAGCACAGCAAGCTGGTACTTTTGCACATGAAGCACAAATTAAGCATTTGCTTATAGGCCATTTTAGTACCCGCTATAAAAGCGATTTATTGTTTGAGGATGAGTGCCGCAAGGAATTTAAGTATACTACTGCAGCACAGGATGGGGACAAAATCATATGGCCGGATAATAAGCGAACCACTTTTTTAGTCATCAGAGAAGAGGAGACCTTTGAACTTGCCATAAATAAAGAAAATGCAGAAAGCCGCTAATGCTTCACTCTGACCGTAATTTTTTTTGATTATTGCGCTAAAAGATATAGCCCCAGTGGATATTAAAAAATATTTCGTTATTGTTGTTTTGCGCAACTTCAAATCTTCCAATCCAATCATAGTAGGTTAGAAAGTCAATCCCTGCCCCGATACTAACAGGTGTAACTTCAGCAGGAGAACCGTTAATATTTGTGCCATAACCTGCTTCAAAGAAAGTATTCAGAAAGATTGACAGAAAAGGCGCATTGAATTTTTCACTTGGAATCCAGTCAAAATTGAATCTTTTCTGTTTTAGTAGTGTGTATTTAAGTTGCAGTCGATTATTGATCAATAAATCTTTATGATAAATATAGTCTTCGAAACCTCTGATATACCAGGTTTTACCCGGTCCGGAGTAAAGGAAATGAGGGTATTGTTGCGTTAATGAAGCATACCCGTTAAATCCATAAGTGAGTGTGAACTTTGGATGAACAGGGTAGTGTGAACTAAAGGCAAGATCAGTAAAAAAATAGTCCTTTGATCCAAGCCCATATTCAGTTGTAACTTTGAGTTTGTTACCCTTAAGGGGATACATTATATAATCACCCTTGAAAAACTTAAAAGTGTAGCCAATAGCCAGGTATTCAAGATTATGTTTTGTAGGTTCCTCAAATAAGGTATCAATGTTTTGGTGATAACGGTATTTTCTGAAACCGCCATAAAAAAAGTGGCTATAAAAGAATTCCGGCCGCCATCTGATACCTGCAATTAATCTACCTTCTCTGAAAATGTAATGCTCTTTTTCAATATCAACGTATTGCTGATCAATAATAGATTGATGAATCTCTTTTTGCCTAAAATACGATAAATCGATATTGCCGCCAATGTCAGGATGATTGAATAGACGTGGAAAAGCATAATTAATACCGTATTGCTCACGTATACCCATACGTATTTTTAGTTTCAGTTTTTCATTGAGCCCCCTGAAGTTTCGTTCTTCCAGTATAATGCCATAGTTCAGATAGTCTATCTCTTTTCTGCGCACCCAACTGGCCAGGTTATAGTCGGCATATTCAAAAATAGGAATAGGCCATAAATACCAGCGCTCCTGTACTTTAATGAGGATGTTTGCGAGATGCTTGTGCCGTATGATATTTATTTTTGCATAGTGAAAAAGGCGGGTATTAAGCAGGTTTTTCTTTGATTGACTGATTTCAGCACTCAAATCAGCAATGGTATCACCTTCTTTGAAGGTCAATTCACGATGTAGAATTTTTGCGTGTGTTTTGTCATTGCCTTCAATAATAATTTCATTGATAATGGTTGGTTCCTGTTTTTGACCAAACAGCATAAAATTTATGTGAAGGATTATGGCTAAGGGCAGCAGAAAACGCATCAGATGTCCAAATACTGCATGAATGAATCGAAACGGTCTTTAATTACATCATCCATCTTGTCGTCTTCTGAATAGGAGGCACTTACTTCGTATTCGTACCTTTCGAATGTGCGTAGAATGGATGTCAGGTCTTCTTTATTTACTTTCAGTGTTACACGCATCCGCATGGAATCGGTTATATTGGTAACATAGCAAGCTAAAATGCGGGCTTCGTTACTTTCTACAATTTGTGCAATTTGACTCAATGAATAGTCATTGGCATGCATTTCAAGTATGATAATACTACCGGGCGAATCTGAAGCAAATAATTCCGAAAGGCTCTCAATAAGCGTTGGCAATGTAATAAGCCCTTTGAATATTTTTTCGTTTTTTACCACGGGTAGGGCAGTCAGACTGAATTTGTGAAATAAATTGATTATTTCCAAAATATGCTGGTGTGGCTCTACCTGGGCATTTATGTAGTTCTTTTTGAGACTTTCGACGGGTACATCAAACGCATTGGCATCGTAAATCATGGTATCTGAAATAAGCCCATGGTAATTCTGATTATACACCACAGGTAGATGTGAAATCTTAAAGACTTCCATCCAACTCAGGGCTGTATTGCAATAGTCTTTGGGCTTGAGTGCCGGGACTACATCAGACATTATTTGTTCAGCAACCATAATGATGAAAAAACGTTACATTTGTACTCCTAAAGTAAACAAATCCTGTGCAAAAAAAAATATTTTATGACCAGACTTAGCGTAAATATAAATAAAATAGCCACCATCAGAAATGCACGTGGTGGTAATATTCCTGATGTGAGACTTGCTGCAATTAACTGTCAGCGATATGGGGCAGAGGGCATCACTGTGCATCCCAGGCCCGATGAGCGACACATACGCTATCAGGATGTTCGTGATATTAAACCCGAAATAGTAACGGAATTCAATATTGAGGGTTATCCATCCGAAGAATTTTTAAAGCTGGTAACGGAGGTTAAGGCCAACCAGGTTACGCTTGTACCCGATCCGCCTGATGCTTTGACAAGTAATGCGGGTTGGGATACTGTAAAGCATAAAGAATTTTTGAAAGATGTAATTGCAGAATTTCAGGCGGCCGGAATCCGTACATCTATTTTTGTGGAGACAGATCCTGAATTAATTCGGCATGCAAAAGAGACGGGTACAAATCGTGTGGAACTTTATACAGAACCATATGCTTCGGAATTTGTTAATGGCCCATTAAGGGCGGTTGAACCTTTTGCGAAAGCAGCAGAGCTTGCAGGGCAAATTGGACTGGAAGTAAATGCGGGGCATGATTTGGACCTGGATAATCTTGAGTATTTTGTCAAACATGTAAAACCCCTGCATGAGGTATCAATTGGGCATGCCCTGATTAGCGATGCGCTGTATTTTGGGCTTGAGAATGTAATTCAGATGTATTTGCGGAAAATTCACGATGCTCGCTAAGCTGGCAGAGTAACTGTTCTGAAAAATATATAATCGATATGAAGTTAAATAGTCAAATAATTGGTAACGGTCATCCGCTTGTAATTTTGCACGGACTTTATGGGTCATCAGACAATTGGTTGTCACATGGGAAAGAACTGTCTGACCATTACGAGGTGCATTTGGTCGACCAGCGCAATCATGGAAATTCGCCACATTCCAAAGAGCATAATTATACTGCTATGGAAGGTGATTTACTTCAGTATCTGGATGACCATCAAATTGAGCGTGCTGTATTGATAGGGCATAGTATGGGTGGCAAAACAGCTATGTTTTTTGCATTGGCACACCCCGAGCGTGTGAGTGCTCTTATTGTTGTGGATATGTCACCAAAAGCATACGACAGCCTTGAGGATGCCAAAACACTTTACCATAAAGAGATTTTTCAAGGGTTGCGTTCACTTGATCTTTCGAGTTTGAAAAATCGTACAGAAGCCGAAGAGCAATTAGCCGAATATATTCCTCAGGGGCGAATTCGAAAGTTTTTGCTGAAAAATTTGCAAAGAAAGACAGAAGACAAATCTTTTTACTGGCAACTGAATCTCGAAGGGCTGTGGGATAGTCTCGATAATATTTTGGAAGGGATAGATCCCGAGATGACAAGTCCCGTGACAGCTTTTCCGGTATTGTTTATCAGGGGTGAGAAAAGTGGATATATTGATGATGATACCATTCCTTTGATACGTGCAATATTTCCATACGCTGAACTGGAAACTATTGAAGACACCGGTCACTGGCTTCATGCTGAAAAACCTGATGATTTTATGCGTGTGGTGAATGAGTTTCTCGATTAATTTGCATACTCAATTTGCTCATCGGTGAAAAGCGGCTCGTTTCTGTATCGCCGGAATAACTGCATGGTAGCAATAACATCTTTTTGGCAATATGTTACTATGCGATCCAGGTCATTTTCTGCCCAGAAAATTCGATGTACATCACTGCCGTCAATGTCATCTTTGGGTGTGGGTATGTCGAATAAATGCGTTAAAACTGCCAGTGAAGTATAGTTTTTGTAATCGCCAAATTTCCACAGTTCCATCGTGTCGAGGTGTTGTATTTCCCATGGCTTTTTGCCTGCAATTTGCAGTATGTCGGGCAGGAATACCCCATTTACCAACATGCGTCGCGCTATATAAGGAAAGTCAAACTCTTTACCGTTGTGGGCACACATAATTTTCGATGGTGTTGAGAAGCTTTTATTCAGCATTGCGGCAAAATCTTCCAGTAACTTTTTTTCATCTTTCGAAGCAAATGACTTTACCCTGATGCGCTCCTCTGTAGTTGCAACACCGCATGAGATGCATACTATTTTGCCAAATTCTGCATATATTCCGGCCCTGGAATAAAGGTTTTCCGGATTATCTTCCTCATTTTTAGCCAACCTGTCCGCCTTTTTGTCCCAAAGCTCTTTTTCTGCCTCATCCAGTTCTTCATAGTCAGGCTTTAAAGGAACAGTTTCAATATCAAGAAACAAAATGTCGCTAATGTTGATCTCGTAAAGGCTTTTATGTTGCATATATCCTAATGTTATTCAAGATTCATTCTGATAATCTGTGTGAGAATATCTATAGCTACTTTATTTTTTCCTCCTTGTGGCACAATCAGGTCAGCATAAGATTTTGATGGTTCAATAAACTGTACGTGCATGGGCTTCACCGACTTATTGTAACGTTCAAGTGTCTTTTTTACAGATCGGCCTCTTTCTTCCATATCACGACTAATTACCCTTATGAGGCGTTCATCTGCATCAGCATGTACGAAAACTTTAATGTCGAAAAGGTTGCGTAGCTCCGGATTTGTTAAAACCAAAATTCCTTCTACAATAATAACCTTCTTAGGTTTTACTTCTGTGTACTCATTGCTGCGCGTGCAGGTTACGTATGAGTATATTGGTTGTTGAATTGGTTGGTTCTCCTGTAACTCTTTGAGGTGTTTTATAAGTAAATCAAATTCTAAAGAATTGGGGTGGTCAAAGTTAATCTCCATACGTTCCTCCATTGGGAGGTGACTGTTGTCTTTGTAGTAAGAGTCTTGCGACAGCACGCTAACCATGTCATTGGGAATTGATTCTATGATTTTGCGTACAACTGTCGTTTTACCGGAGCCTGTTCCGCCTGCAATGCCTATAATCATTTTTGGGTTAAAGTTAAAAAAATCCTTGCTTTATGAAAAGCTCAGGCTGCAGAAGGCTAAAAAAATGATTTAAGTTGACGCTGGTTTTATCTTTTTTCATTTGATGAAGCCTTATTTTTCTGTTTTTTATATCTTCACCAGTTCTAAAGCGATATCGTTTATGAGTGAATTATATCCTATAAAGTTTGCTCCAATTTTTAAGCAGAAAGTTTGGGGTGGTGATCGTCTGAAAAATGTGCTTAATAAAAAAAATGCAACAGACCATACTGGCGAGAGCTGGGAAATTTCGCCACTGTCAGGAAGCGAGTCAGTTGTTGAAAACGGCTTCCTTGCAGAAAATACATTATCCGAAATTATTGAAGTTTACATGGGCGATTTGGTTGGTGAATCGGTTTTTGATCGTTTTGGAACAGGTTTCCCGTTATTACTGAAATTTATTGATGCGCAGGATTTACTTTCAGTACAGGTGCATCCGGATGATGTATTGGCGCAAGAAAAATATGGAATGAATGGAAAAACCGAAGCATGGTATGTTGTTGAGGCCACCAATGATGCTTACTTATATTCCGGCTTTAATCAAAAACTCACAAAACAGAACTTTAAAAAAAATATTGAACTAAAAACGGTTAAAGACACACTCAATAAAGAATATGTAGGTAAAGGAGATGTGTTCTTTATACCTGCTGGCAGAATTCATGCCACAGGGCCGGGTGTGCTTTTCGCGGAAATTCAGCAAGCATCTGATATTACTTATAGAGTGTATGACTGGGATAGAAAAGACCGTGATGGAAATTTGCGGGAATTGCATGTTGATGAAGCACTTGAGGCCATGGATTTTGAGGTGGCAGATAATTACAAAACTGAATATAGTACTAAGGAAAACCGCCCAGCCCCAGTTGTTAAATCGCCCTATTTCGTCGTAAATAAGTTGCAACTTACAGAGAAATATGATGCTGAATATAACCTAATTGACTCTTTTGTGGCATATATGTGTGTTGAGGGTAGGGTCTCAATTGAATACAAACACGGAAAAACAGAAACGCTGGAAAAGGGTGAGACTGTTTTGATACCGGCTGTCTTTGAATCTGTAAAATTAATTCCGGATGAATCTGTTGAGTTATTGGAAGTTTATATTCCTGACGCTAGCACTACTTCTGAATAGTTTGCTTTGCGCCGTGCAGGTGGAGGCTCAAGAAATTGATCAGGAGGCAGTTGACCTCTTAGGCGAGGTAGATAGTGTGCTTGGCAATAGTCCTGGAATGGAATTTAAAGCAGAGCTTATGGCCCGTATGATTGGCCAAGATTATCATCAGATTGCATTGTTCAAAATTCAGAAAGATCCACTGAAAATTTATTATCGACAATATGAACGGAATCCGATAGAGCTACTTTATGATGAAACGGTGGATAAAGAAAAGGCACTTATTAATCCGGCCGGATTTCCCTACACAAATTTACATCTTTCTCCTTATTCTACATTGATCTTAAAAAGGCAACATCATAGTATTTTTGAAGCCGATCCTGCATTTATGTTAGAACAACTTTTTTATATGTTCGAAGCTTGCAAGCCCGATAAATGTACAATATCGCTGACAGATACCATTTTAAACAACAAGGCCCATAAAAAAATCACCTACATCAATACATATTATAAACTTGATGATATTAAAGTAAATGCACCCGCGAAGTTACTCGATTTTGCCAGAGAGCACCATGTGAATTTCTATTCCATAGTACTGAATAATGAGAATTTATCCGTATCATCAAAACTCAATAAAGGTGATTATGTAAAAGTACCTTCTTCATATGCGAAAAAAATTGTCATCGTTTTAAAAGCAGCTTCAAGGCATATTCGATCAATCACGGTTTCCGATAATGAGGGCGTGTTTGAACAGTACAAATATCTTTGGTTCAAAAATAATGTTGTATTTTCGCCCCATGATTTTTCACCTGAAAACCCGGATTATAACTTTTGAATTATGGAAATAAAGCAATCTCAGTTTATAATAAGCAATGAGGATTACCGAAAATGTCCGGAGCATGATAAGCCAGAGTATGCTTTTATTGGCCGGTCAAATGTTGGTAAATCCAGTTTAATTAATATGCTCACGAATCGCAAAAGCCTTGCAAAGATATCTGAGAATCCGGGTAAAACCATGTTAATTAATCACTTCCTGATCAATGATCAATGGTACCTGGTCGATTTACCCGGGTATGGTTTTGCCAAACGCTCAAAAAAACTTAGAGCCAGGTTAAGAAAAATTATTAATAATTACATATTGAATCGTGAGGAGTTAACCTTGCTTTTCATCCTTATAGACATCAGGCACAAACCAATAAAATCTGATTTGGATTTTATTCAATGGGCCGGAGAGCAAGGTATTCCTGTAGCACTTATTTTTACGAAAGCCGATAAAACCAGGAAGCATGAGTTAAACTCAAATATTGAGCTCTATAAGCAGGAATTAAAGAAAAACTGGGAAGAGTTACCAAAGATTTTTATAACCTCAGCTTTGAAAAAACAGGGGCGCGATGAAGTACTTGCTTATATAGAGCAGGTTAATAAAGAGATTTAGAATTAATTTAAATGACCAAATTAAATTAATTGCTAGAATTAAATCTTTACCTTTGCATAAAAATTCCCAAAACCCAAACAAAATGTCAATTGAATCCCCCATCAAGATCTTCTCAGGAGAAAAATCAACCTACCTGGCAGAAGAAATTGCCCGTGCATATGGTACAAGATTAGGAAAGTATACTTTACAAAAATTCAGTGATGGTGAATTCCAGCCTTCCTTTGAAGAGTCTGTGCGAGGAGCCCACGTATTCATGATTCAGTCTACTTTTCAGCCAAATGATAATTTGGTAGAGCTTATGATGATGATTGATGCTGCTAAACGTGCTTCGGCATACAAGATTATTGCTGTTATACCCTATTTTGGTTTTGCAAGGCAGGATCGAAAAGATAAACCGCGTGTAAGTATAGGTTCTAAGGTAGTTGCAGATACCTTACATTCGTTAGGTGTTTCCCGTATTATGACCATGGATTTACATGCTGACCAGATACAGGGATTTTTCAATGTTCCGGTAGATCATCTTTATGCTTCTTCACTTTTCGTACCCTATATCAAATCACTCAAACTGAAAAACCCGGTAATTGGTTCGCCCGATATGGGAGGTACAAAGCGTGCCAATGCCTATGCACGTTTCCTTGAAACACCTATGTTGGTTAGTCACAAATCGAGAGAAAAAGCCAATGTCGTGGGCCAATTGACAGTTATAGGGCCGGTAAAAGATCGTGATGTTGTGATTGTGGATGATATGATTGATACCGCGGGTACGGTTACCAAGGCATCTGAAATTATGATGGAAAAAGGAGCCAATAGTGTTCGGGTTGTGGCAACCCATCCTGTATTGTCTGGTCCGGCAATGGAGCGTATTGAGAAGTCGCCCATAGAAGAGGTCATTGTGAGTAATACAATTCCACTCAAAGAAAAGTCAGATAAGATTACGGTTTTGTCTGTTGCCAACATTTTTGCCGATACGATTAAAAAAGTTTATCATAGAGAATCGATTAGTGGCAATTTTATTGTATAATTTTTTATATATTTGCGCCCTGAAAAAATGACGTTTAAAGTGTGATGGGAAACCGTTACCCTTTGACCGCTGGTTTTGAGTAACACAAAAAACGTTTAAACAATGAAAGTATTTGAATTAAAAGTAACGAAGAGAGAGCAGACAGGTAAAAAAGAAACCGTGAAGCTGCGTAAGCAAGAAATGGTGCCTTGTGTAATGTATGGTACAGACGAGATTATGCATTTTTATGCCCATAAAAATGAGTTTAAAAACCTCGTTTATACTGACAGTGTATACAATGTTAGGTTGGACATTGAAGGTACAAAACATGATGCGATTATGCAGGACATACAATTTCATCCTGTTACAGACGAAATTTTACACATCGACTTTTTAGCAATAAAAGCTGATAAACCATTTACCGTAGCTTTACCAGTGAACATAGTAGGTACTTCACCTGGTGTATTAGGTGGCGGTAAATTAAGACAAAAAAGACGCTACCTGAGGGTAAGAGGATTGATTAACGACATGCCTGAAAAAATTGATGTCGACATCTCTAAACTTCAGGTTAATGATGGTATTAAGATTGGTGATATTGAATCGGATAAATTAACATTTGTTGATCCACATCAGAGCCAAATCCTTGGTGTTATTTCAGGTAGAGCTGCTGCAGCTGCAATGGAAATTGCCGAACCTGAAGAAGAAGGTGAAGAAGCTGAAGGAGGTGAAGAAGCTGAAGGTGCTGCTGAAGGAGCTGAAGAAGAGTCAAGCGAAGAATAAAACCACTTTCAACCGTGAAATACCTGATCGTAGGTTTAGGAAACATTGGCGAAACGTACAGAGGTACGCGCCACAATATAGGATTTCAAATATTGGACGCTTTTGCCGAAGCGTCCAATGTTTCTTTTAGCCCTGCTCGCTATGGTGATAGGGCTGATGTTAAGTTTAAAGGACGGCAGTTTATTCTTATTAAACCGTCGACTTATGTAAACTTAAGTGGAAAGGCAGTAAATTACTGGCTTCAAAAAGAAAAACTTTCAACCGACCATTTATTGGTATTAACCGATGATCTTGCACTTAACTTTGGCACCATCAGGATTAGAGCCAAAGGGTCTGACGGTGGCCATAACGGATTAAAAAATATTAATGAATTAATTGGTACTAATAAATATGCGCGCCTGCGTTTTGGAATTGGTGATGAATTTCACAGGGGGAATCAGGTCGATTATGTGTTGGGAAAATGGGACCAGGAAGAGAAAAAACAACTTCCTGAGCGCATTGAAACATGCATAGATGCAGTTAAAGCTTTTGGTACGGTAGGTATTCAAAGGGCAATGAATCAATTCAACAATAAATAAGCTTATTTATTGTTTTTATTTGAGATTTGCGGCTCACCACACTCTTCACAATAAAATTGCTTTATGTAAGGGTTTTCAAATACACGATATGAAAAATGCTCGCCATCGAAAAGCATACAATAGCGATTTGCATTTATTTGATAAGCCTTTCGCATTACCCTGGCAAATTTTCTGCTAAGTAACCGATCCCCGAACCGACTGCACAAAGAAAGATATGTAAAAACCATATCTTCAGGCGCTGCTGGGGACTCTACAAAAGCATCAAGCATTTTTATCGCAAAAGCATAATCTTTATTCTGAATGAAAAGCTCTGCCAGTCTTAATGAGTTTTCAATGCTTTCTTCTGTAATATCAACAATTTCTTTTATTTGCTCCAGCCGGTCTTCAATTATATCGTCGCGATCCTCATTTAACGAATCAGCAGCATTGATAACCTTAAATTGAAAACGCATATTCAGGTTGTCAACCGTCTCTTTTGTGAATGATTTATAATAAAAGCGGTCAATGTCGTTTTGTATATCTTCTATTTGTCTTTCATCTTTTAAAGGCTCATATTTCACCCTGCATAAGGCATGGTTAAAAGCAATGTATTCATTATACCTGTCGAGTTCGTGCAACTCTGCTATACGTTCCTTATGTTGCCTTGCCGAGGTGTTTGTGCCTTTCATTTCTAACCAGAGTTTATTCATGAGCAGGCCGGCAAACTCTGATTTTTCAGGAATTTCCTGATTGTAGACTGCTGACATTGGGTACTGTCCATTCATGAGCTTTTTCATGATGTATTTCTGAATTGAAAGGGCAAGTGGCAAATCTCTTTTTTTGATAGCTTTATTAAATTTGCTAATGACGAATTCCTGCTCTTTGGGCCCTGAAATGTCATAGGTCACCTTCATGTCGATTTGAGCATATCGGTGCTTCTTTAAAATCGGTTCCAGTTTTTTTGAAAGATTGTATTTCCTGATATAGTTCTGGGCTTCCTGCATACTCATGGATGCAAGCACATTGTGTTGTGTCGATTGTATGTCTCTTCTGAACTGATCCCAGGCCGGTTCAGTTTTTATCTCCGAAATTATGCTGTCTTTTTGCCGTTTCCTTAAGGCATTTACAATGCTTTGCGCTCTTTTCTTTTGAAGCATGGTATTTTCGGTTTCTATACCCTCAATGGATGAGAAAGCCGAAATATTAAGTTCATAAATAAGGAAGTCGGGTTCGTTCAGGAGCTTTAAGAAAGGTTCTATGTCTTCGGTTCGATAAGTATATTTTTTCTTTTCAAATGGTATTCTAAAGCTGAGTTGCGTACTATCTGCTACTGGATGGTAGTCAAACTTTGAGTTTATGGTTACTGTATCGGCCAAAATTTTAAGTGGCTGTTTGTATTCACCTTCGCAATCAGAAAGAAAAGAAGCAGGTATGCTTTTACATACATGGTTGCCCTGAATCAACAATAAATTTAATTCATAATCTTCATTGGCTAATTCGTCGGGTAGCTTGCCAATTGGAACTTTAACTTCTCTTACATATTTACCTTCGATCTCATTTTTTCGCCAGAACTCATTACTGTAAACCGGGTTCAGCCTCATGCCGCGATTAACCAGGCTATAGTCTACCTTGTTTGGTGCACCACAGAGGTACTGGTCTTTAGAAATAATGTCAATTGCCAGGCCATCTTTTCTTTCTCTAAGGAAACGTTTAAGTGGTCTTGCGTTGTCAAAGTCCAGATATATCTCGTTTTCATCATTTATGCTCAAAGCCGATTGCAGTAAACTCAAATTTTCAAGGCGGTCTATGCGTCTGCAGGCCCGGTCATCATAATGTTCCAGTCTTTTCCACCAAAAGAATGCTGGTTGGGTGACCTCAATTGTAAGGTTCTTGGTTTGTTTAGCTCCGTTATTATCTGTCAGAAAATTACCAAGTATCATGGAAATGTAAACACGCCTTCTCTTTTTTCCCAGCGATATTCCAATACCCATCAGAGTGTATTTGTCAGAATAGAGGTATTCAGAATCACGGCTCGAGTTAAACCATTCAAAAGCAATGTTGTCAGCTAATTTTTTATATGTGTAATAAATTCCGCGCTTTTTTATGGATTCTCTTTCTATTAGTTCAAGCCCTCTGCCTGATCCTCCAAAATGCTGCAGCCTCTCTGATGTAGTGGCTAAGTCTTTATTTTTATTTTCCAGTGTGCGGTCTTCAATTTCAACCATGTAGTCAGCCTGGAGTTTGGCTGCGTTGGTTAGTATCTCAGATTGTTCATACGGGTCAAAACCACGTTTTGTGCGCACTTCATTAATGCGCATGAATACGAGTTTTTCAATAAAGGCTTCTTGAAAAAAACCAGGGTCAACTTCCTGTGTAGCGTTTAATACTTTGTTGCCGACCATATAATTTTCACCGGTCTGGCTGTAAGTAAGAAAATTTCCTAAAAAAAGAATACTTAATAAAGCAACAATCGTCCGCATATACTATAAATCAAAGTGCTACAAAACTAACAATTAATTTAAAACAAAACCAATCAATTCAACCCGTTTTACAGAAAATGAGAACGAATAGGACTAAAATTTTGTATATGTATTATTACATTTGTTGAAAATATTTTTAACCATGAGTGATCCAGAAGCAGTAAGAGTAGATAAATGGTTGTGGGCCGTAAGGGTTTTTAAAACACGCACTCAGGCAGCTGAAGCATGCAAGAAATCAAGAGTGCTCATTGATGGTGATGCAGTTAAGCCCGGCAAGGCAATAAATGTGGGGACCATTATCGATGTCAAAAAACCACCTTTGATTCATACCTATAAAGTTTTGGCGCTTGCAGAAAAAAGAATGGGCGCTAAGTTGGTTAAAGATTTTATGGAAGACCTGACCCCGGAGGAAGAGCTGGCCAAAATAGATATGATGCGTTTCAATATTGATGGTTACAGGCAGCGTGGCAAGGGCCGTCCCACCAAAAAAGAACGCAGAGAACTCGATGATTTTAAAGGTAAAAAATAACTAAACCGTAATATTATTCCCATTCAATAGTAGCCGGTGGTTTCGAGCTGATATCGTATACTACGCGGTTTACACCCTTTACATTATTAATTATTTTACTTGAAACTTTACTTAGAAAATCATAAGGCAAATGTACCCAATCGGCAGTCATTCCGTCGGTAGAAGTCACGGCGCGCAATGCTACCACCTGCTCATAGGTTCTTTCATCACCCATTACTCCTACCGATTGTATAGGTAAAAGAATAGCACCGGCCTGCCACACATCGTCATAAAGCCCTTGTTCACGCATTTGTCCAATGTAAATACTATCAACTTCTTGCAGAATCCTGACCTTTTCTCTTGTGATTTCGCCCAGTATGCGGATAGATAGCCCGGGACCCGGAAATGGATGGCGCCCAATTAGTTGTTGTGAGATATTCAGTGTTTTGCCAACTTTTCTTACTTCGTCTTTAAAAAGCAATTTAAGCGGCTCAATAATTTTAAGGTTCATGGTCTCCGGTAGTCCACCCACATTGTGATGCGATTTAATAGTGGCCGAAGGACCGTTTACCGAAACTGATTCTATTACGTCAGGATAAATGGTGCCCTGGGCAAGCCATTTTACATCTTTTATTTTAGTGGCTTCATCATCGAATACTTCGATGAATACACGGCCTATTATTTTTCGTTTTTGTTCAGGGTCACTTACACCTTCAAGTTGATCAAGAAATTTGTCGCTGGCATCTACACCTTTTACATTTAATCCCATGTCTTTATACGAAGCTAAAACTTCGTCGAACTCATTTTTACGCAACAAGCCGTTATTGACAAATATACAATTCAGCTGTTTGCCAATGGCTGTGTCAAGTAGCACTGCAGCTACACTGCTATCTACGCCCCCTGATAAACCAAGGACCACTTTTTCGTCTCCTATGGTGATTTTTAACTCTTCTATCGCAGCTTCTGCAAATGAAGCCGCTGTCCAGTTGCCTGAAACTCCACAAATGTTTTTAACGAAATTCTCTAAAAGCTTTTTGCCCTCTGTTGTATGGTATACTTCTGGGTGAAACTGGATGCCAAAGGTGTTTTGTTCTCCTATTTGAAAAGCACCGTTTTTTACGTCATGCGTACTGGCAATAGGTTTAAAGGTCTCTGGCATATTTATAATGGTATCGCCATGCGACATCCATACCTGTGTGTTAAGAGTTAATCCCTTTAAAAGTGGTGATTTTTGGTCAATGGAAGTAAGGTTGGCGCGACCATACTCGCGGTGTTTCGATGGAGTTACTTCACCACCTGCTTCGTGTGCAAGATATTGGGCGCCATAGCACACCCCTAAAACCGGCAGCTTACCCTTTATCTGCGACAAATCAGGCACGGGAGCATCTTTATCTCTTACCGAGAAAGGACTACCCGATAGAATAACGCCTTTAAAGCTTTTGTCGAGTTGAGGTATTTTGTTGTAAGGGTGGATTTCACAATAAACATTCAATTCTCGTACGCGTCTTGCGATTAATTGGGTGTATTGCGATCCGAAATCCAGAATAAGAATTTTTTCTTCCAGTACCATTTTGCAAAATTTTGCCGCAAACTTACATAATTTTTGTCTATTCTACCCTACATTTTGAATCAACAATGCATTAAAAATCAACTCTCAATAAACAGAGAAACATAAATGGTTTAAAATCGTATGATTTTATTGATATTCAGCAGAAAATATTCTTTATATTCGTCCTTATCAAAGATCCCTTTTAATATTAAGAATAAATGAAGATTGGAATTTATAGCAGATCTATCCAGGAAACATTTTTCCCGATAATGGGAGAGATTTTGAATTTTTTCAATCAGCGATCTGCAAGCTTACATATACATTCAAATTTCGCCAGTCAGCTCAGAAAAAATGGTTTTAATTTAGATGGAGTTAAGGAATTTGACCATTACAACAACCTGGATCCGGAATTGGAAATGATGATTAGTATTGGCGGCGACGGTACATTTCTTGAGACAGTTACCTACATTAGAAACAGAAATATTCCTATACTGGGAATTAATAGCGGTCGGCTTGGTTTTTTGGCCGACATAGCACCAAAAGATATCATTGAAGCGCTTAATGATGTGTTTGACCATAAGTATACAATTGAAAATCGTTCGCTTATTGGAATGGAAACCTCCGAACCATTGAATTGTGAATTCCCATATGCGCTTAATGATTTTACGATCAGGAAAAATGATCAATCTACACTTGTGAAGATTCACACCTGGGTAAATGGTGAGTTTCTAAATACTTATTGGGCCGATGGGTTAATTATTTCAACGCCCACAGGATCAACCGCTTACTCTCTGTCGGTAGGAGGGCCTATTGTTGTTCCTGAAACCAATAATTTAATAATCAGCCCAATAGCTTCGCACAATTTGACCGTGAGACCGTTGGTAGTAAGTGCAGACCATAAAATAACATTTAATGTAGAAAGTCGTACAGATACACATATTGCCTCGCTTGATGCGCGTACATTTTTCTTTGAAAAATCTATGAGTTTCTCTGTAAAAAAAGCACCTTTTTCAATTAGGATAATAAAAATAGAAGGTCATTCGTACTTTAATACCATAAGGAATAAACTTATGTGGGGAATTGATAAAAGGAATTAAAGGTTTAATCAAAATATGAATGTAATTCAGTAAAATATGGCTAAAATTGCTGTAAGCTTTTGATAGATTCTTAAATATGTATATTTTTACAAATTGGAATAATACAGCTTTCTAAAAATCAATGGAATGAAAAAAATAGTTGTAATCGGTATATTAGCCCTCCTGCTTCCTAATCTAATTTCGGCCCAAAGTATGCGATGGAAACGTACCCGCTACGAATTATATGGCGGCCTTGGAGCAACAAATTTCCTTGGAGAGTTAGGAGGAGGAGAAAAATCAGGAGGACAATTTTGGCAGGATTTTGATTTTTCTGCAACCCGTCCACTTATATCTGTTGGAATGCGCTATAAAATTCTTGAGCCTCTGGCTGTAAAAGGTGCACTTAGCTTTGGATATTTGAGTGGCGATGATAAAGACTCAGAAAACCAGGACCGAAAAGACAGAAATCTGCATTTTCGTGCACCAATTATTGAGCTTGGTGTGCAGGCAGAGTATTCCATTATTAAAGAACGTATTAGCCGTTACAGGAGATCCAGAAGACGAGGAGGTTTTTCCTTAGCCAGTCTGAACCTTAATACCTATGTTTTTACCGGAGTAAATGTTTTTTGGTTCAATCCACAGGCCAAAGCACAAGATGGCAAATGGTATAATTTACAACCCATAGGTACCGAGGGTCAGGGTAAGATCGCTACCCGCGAAAAATATAACCGGCTTGCAATTTCTATACCCCTGGGTTTTGGCTTTAAATATCCCATAACCCAGAAAATTAGTGTGGGGCTGGAATATGGCGGGCGTATAACATTCACCGATTACATCGACGATGTTAGCACAACTTATGTAGATCCTGCATTTTTTGATGATCCTGTGGAACAATACTTGCAGGATCCCAGTACAGAAAATTATCCGGCTGTAGGTGGAAATGATATCAGAGGTAATCCGAAATATGATGATTATTATATGTTTATGGTGGTAAACGTAACATATAAATTGCGCACCGGTCGTAACGGAATGCCAAAATTTTAACCTATATTTGTTAGTTAAAAGTAAGAAACAAAATGCAAAAACAATCACATATGAAGTTTATAGCGCATTTCCTGCTTTTTGTAGTACTTTTCATAAGCCTGGCAAAAAGTGCCGATGGCCAGGTTTATAAATGGAGAAAATTGCGCTATGAGCTAATTGCCGGCGGCGGAATCTCTAATTTTATGAGTGATGTAGGTGAAGCTGAGAATAGCGGCTTGTCAAAATATTTCTGGACCAATGTCAATACATGGCGACCCGTTGGAGTAATTGGTCTGCGAATGGCATTCAGCGACAGGCACAAGGCGAAAGCAGTACTTACCACCGGTTTTCTGTATGCGAATGATGCTTATGGCGCATGGCCTGAAAATCAATACGAAGTAAGAACCTCAATAACTGAGGTTTCTGCTCAATATGAGTTTTACTTAATAACAGAGCAGAAAAAAAGGAATATTTACAATTTTTTAGGAGCATCACAGCGATTTAAAAACTTTGTGTTACCTACTTATCTATTTGCAGGGATTAGCGGAGTTTATTTTAATCCCAAAACTCTGTTCGATGACAAGTGGGTTGCATTAAGACAATACAATACTGAAGTGCTGCCCAACGGAAAAGAGACCTATTTCCCCGTTGCCGTGGCTATCCCTGTGGGTATCGGCATACAATTTAAAATAGCCAAATATATTTCTGTCAATATTGAGGCTGGCTGGAGATTAGCTTTTACCGATTATATGGATGACCTCGGTCACGGCGATTATCCAGATCTTGAAGAGGCTATTGCAAATGGTGAATATACAAGAGCAGCACTATCTTACCGTGGACATGGCTTCGACCGCATGAGCGATCAGTTAAGGCAATCACTCGAAGAATATGTACCTGGTGGAAGCAGAAGTGTTGGTGAATGGTACGATCAGTATCAGTTTGTTACAGCTACGTTGAATTTCAAACTCAAAACCGGAAGAAAAGGAGAGCCAAGACTTCGGTTATACCGATAGTATTTATGAAAAAGGTTAGATTATTATTTCTGTTTATAATATTGTATTATGTCGGCGTTTCTCAAAAGAACGCCGATATTGGTTTAATGCTCGGTGGAGCAACTTACATGGGTGACGTGAACCAGGAAACACCTTTCAGAAGTGTTAAGCCCGCAGCAAGTGCTTTTTACAGATACAATTTTCATACACGTCTTGCGCTGAAGGGGAGCATTCAATATGCACGTGTTGGAGGAGATGATGCATTGTCAGATTTTGATTACCAAAATTTAAGAAACCAGCAGTTTAGTTCCGACATGCTTGGAGCTTCTGCTTTTATGGAGTTTAACTTTTTACATTTCGAACAAACCGTGCGTTATCGATATGCCACCCCATATATTGGCGCCGGCCTGGGATTCATGCTTGTGGATTTTAAACTCGCAGCAAATGCCCTTGAGAATATAACCATTCCATTTGGATTGGGTGTTAAAATTGGACTTACAGAACGTTTGGCAATGGGACTGGAATACACATTGCACAAAACTTTTCGTGACGATTTAGATAAAATTTCTGACTGGAGATATAATTCCTCAGGAAGTTTTCCGTTAAAGCAGAGGGCAAATCCTCAAAACGACGATTGGTTTACATTTTTTGGTGTTTTCCTATCGTATAAATTGAAAGATTGTGTAACTTGCCCCGCCTATTTATAAAATAACAGAAGAGAGAGGACGATGAAGACCCTGAAGGAACAAGTAGCTGAAGGCCAGCTGCCTAAACATGTCGCCATTATCATGGATGGTAATGGTAGATGGGCCAAAAAGAAAGGTAATAAACGTATTTTTGGGCATAAAAATGGTGTTGCTGCTGTTAGAGAAACTACAGAAGCTGCGGCTGAAGTTGGTGTTGATTACCTTACATTGTATGCTTTTTCCACCGAAAACTGGAATCGCCCTCGAACAGAGGTTGATGCACTCATGTCCTTGTTAATACAAACCATTAACCAGGAGACTTCCACACTCCTTAAAAATGATGTCAAGCTCGAAACAATAGGCGATATCACATCCTTGCCTAAAGATGTACAAAGAAAACTCGTGGAAGCAAAACAAAAGACCGCAACCAATAAGCGTACCACCCTCACGTTGGCATTAAGTTACAGTTCGCGTTGGGAGATAAACAAAGCGCTCAAAAATATTGCGAAAAAAGTAAGCGATGGAGAGATTGAAGCAGATCAGGTGGATGAAAGTACATTGATCAATCATCTTGAAACCGCTCATATGCCTGATCCAGAATTGCTCATCAGAACAAGTGGTGAACAAAGGTTAAGTAACTTCCTATTGTATCAGTTAGCATATTCAGAATTATATTTTACCCCAAAACTTTGGCCCGATTTCAGAAAAAATGATTTCTTTGAGGCGATTTTAGCTTTTCAAAGCCGGGAAAGACGTTTTGGCAAAATTAGTGAACAACTACAAAAAAAATAACTAGACGGGAATGCGTAGAATAAGCTTATTATTAGTAATTTTTAGTTTCATTTCATTATCAGGACTTACACAGGTATCGCTCAATAACACACTTAATAATCTTGATTACAACAATCCCAGAGAATATGAGATTGGTGGGGTTACTGTATCCGGGGTCAAATTTCTTGATCACGGAGTATTGGTATCTTTATCAGGATTGCAGGTGGGTGAAACCATTGAAGTGCCTGGAGAAAAAATTTCGAAAGCAATTAAAAACTTGTGGGAACAGGGTCTGTTTTCAGATGTTGAAATAAAAGCCACAAAGATAATTGCCAATAAAATCTTTTTAGATATCTACCTGCAGGAGCGACCGCGACTTTCTGCCTTTTATTTCAAGGGTATAAGAAAATCGCAGGCTTCCGATATTAAAGAAAAACTTACTTTAGTAAGAGGTACACAGGTTACAAAAAGTAAAATTCAGCGTGCTGTAAATACCATTTCCAATTATTTCGTAGATAAAGGTTATTTGGATGCCAATGTCGAGGTGATACAAAAGCAAGATACAGCGCTCAACAATCATATTGTACTTGGTTTTGATATCGACAAAAATGAACGTGTTAAAATAGCATCAATAAACTTCCATGGCAACGAGACTTTCAGGGATGGCCAATTGCGCCGGAAAATGAAAGATACCAAGCAAAAGACCTGGTACAATATTTTTAAACGTTCGAAATATATAGAGACCATATATGAGAAGGATAAAAAGAAAATAATAGATTTCTATAATGAAAATGGTTATCGAGATGCCAAAATTACCCGCGATTCAATATATAGAAATGAAGATAGTTTAGTTGTAATTGATATCTTTATCCAGGAAGGAAATAAATACTATTTTCGTGATATAGAGTGGGTTGGCAATACAAAGTACAGCAATGAGCAATTGAGCATTGTACTTGGCATTAAAAAGGGAGATGTGTACGATGAAACCATTCTGCAAAAACGGTTAAGAGGCGCTCAGGATGCTGTCAGCACTTTATACCTTGATAACGGATATCTGTTTTTTAATGTTACACCAGTAGAAGTAAATGTGGAGAAAGATAGTATCGACCTTGAAATGCGCATTTACGAAGGTAAACAAGCCAGAATTAACAGGGTTACTGTGGTTGGTAACACCAAAACACACGACCACGTGATACGCCGGGAACTTAGAACGAAACCTGGTGAATTGTTTAGCCAGACAGATGTACAACGTTCTATTCGGGAGTTGGCTACACTGGGATATTTTAATCCGGAAAAGCTTAATGTGAATCCCCAACCCAACCCTGCAGACGGTACAGTTGATCTTGAATATATTGTAGAGGAGCGTCCGAGCGACCAGATTGAGCTTTCAGGTGGTTACGGTGCAGGAATGTTTATTGGTACACTTGGATTAAGACTTACCAACCTTGCCATTGGCGACTTCTTTAAAAAAGGAGCCTGGAGACCACTTCCAACTGGTGATGGGCAATCGTTGAATATTCGTGGACAAACTAATGGTACTTATTATAAAGCACTTAGCGCTTCGTTTACTGAGCCATGGCTTGGTGGAAGAAAACCAAACTCATTAACCGTATCATTTTATCATACCGTTCGTTCGGTTGATCAACGCCTGTACGATGTGGAGCGTTTTATGAAAGTAACAGGTGGGTCTGTTGGATTAGGCCAGCGTTTGGAATGGCCCGACACATATTTCTTATTGAATAACAGTGTCAGTTTTGAGCACTATAATCTCAGGGAATACAGCTCTTATTTCTTTATTGATAATGGTCGCTCAAATAATTTGAGTTTTACCACTGTGTTTTCAAGAAATTCTATCAGTCAGCCCATATATCCCAGAAGCGGTTCACTAGTCTCTCTGTCTTTACAAATTACACCACCTTATTCATTGTTTAAAGATAAAGATTTTTGGAAACTGTCAGAATCAGAGAAAGACGAAATCCGCACAGATATCGCCGATGAAGCAGCTGCAGATTATGAAATTGAAAAGCGTCAAAATGCTAAACGATACAAATGGATTGAGTACCACAAATGGAAATTTAAATCATCAAACTTTACTTCAATTATTGGTAAATTAGTATTGAACACCAATCTGGAGTTCGGTTACCTGGGATATTTCAGCAACAGCATCGGCCCCTCACCATTTGAAAGCTTCCAGTTAGGTGGTGACGGTTTATCAGGTTATAATTTGTATGGTACCGAAACCATTGGGTTGAGAGGTTATGCAAACCAGGGGCTTTCAGGGCAATACGGTTCTCTAACGCCTCAGCAAGGAGGTAACCTGTATGAGAAATTAACCTTTGAATTGAGGTATCCACTTTCATTGAATCCAAATGCTACTTTCTACGCACTTACATTCTTTGAAGCAGGTAATGCGTGGTACGATTTTAATGAATTTTCACCATTTGACTTAAAACGTTCTGTTGGTGTGGGGCTAAGAATATACCTCTCTATGTTTGGTATGTTGGGTATCGATTATGGTTATGGTTTCGACGATATACCAAAGTTACCAGATGCAAATAAAGGACAGTTTGCGTTTTCCATTGGCCAACGTTTCTAAAATTTTAAATTATAAACATATGAAAAGGACAAGTCTAATTTTGCTGATGCTCATGCTTTTTGCAGGTATTGGCAGTGCACAGCGATTTGCATACGTAGATACGAGATACGTACTGGACAATATTCCTGAATATGAATCTGCCCAGGAGCAATTGGATATAATTGCTCAGGAATGGCAGGATGAGATAGAAGCAATGTATACTGAAATAGAAAAACTATACAAGGAGTACGAAGTAGAGAAAGTTTTGCTAAGCGATGAGCTAAAAAGGAAGCGTGAAGAGGAGATACTGCAAAAAGAGCGGGAAGTGAAAGAGCTTCAGAAAAAGCATTTTGGTCAGGAAGGTGACCTTTTCCAAAAGCGACAGGAGTTAATAAAGCCTATACAGGATGAAGTTTTTAATGCCATAAAAGAAATAGGCGAAAAAGGAAATTATGCAGTTATTTTTGATGTCGCATCTGGTATGGGCATTTTATATAATGATCCTAAGTACGATAAAAGCGATGAGGTACTTGAAAAACTAGGTTATCAAAATTAACTTTGTATATTTGTATCACTTAAAATTTGAATGTAGAATTAAAGAAATAAAGTAATGAAGCGAGTATTATTAGTTTTAACGGCTTTAGTAATTGCAAGTGGTTTTGCACTTGCACAAAAAGATCTCAAAATAGGGCACATTAATTCCAACGTTTTAGTGCAGCAAATGCCCGAATTTGAGCAAGCCCAAAAAGAGCTCCAAAAGCATGCAAAAGATCTTGAAAGTGCCTTGGGCGAAATGCAAACAGAACTGCAGACCAAATATCAAAATTATAGCTCAAGAGCAGATTCTCTGACACCTCTTTTGCGACAAGCAAAAGAAGAAGAAATTACAGAATTGCAGCGCAGAATGGAAAACTTTAGAACATCTGCCCAGGAAGACTTAAGAAAGAAAGAGATGGAGCTGCAGCAGCCCATTATTACCAAAGTTCAAAAAGCCATTGATGATGTAGCACAAGAGAATGGTTTTACTTACATTCTTGATGCTGTTGAAGGTGGGCCAGTACTTTATACAGCCCCATCAAGTATTGATATTACACCAATGGTGAAAAAGAAATTGGGTGTACAGTAAGACATTTTTACAATCTAAAATAGAAGGCTATCTTTGTATCAGATAGCCTTTTTTTATGGATAAGAACAAAGCAATAGGTGTTTTTGATTCTGGTTTGGGTGGCATAAGCGTTTTAAACCATCTAACCGAATTATTACCAAAAGAGCATTTTGTCTATGTAGCAGACAGTTTATGGTGCCCGTATGGAAGTAAAAGCTATACAGAATTGAGAAAAAGGGCTGATCAAATTGTTAATTATTTGATCAGTCGGGGCGTCAAAATGATAGTTGTGGCATGCAATACTGCCACAGCAGCTGCTATCGATTATTTGAGATCGCGTTACGATTTGCCTTTTGTAGGGATGGAACCGGCAATAAAACCAGCCGCAAAACTGACGCAAACCAATGTTGTAGGAGTATTAGCTACCCCCAATACATTTGACGGTCATCTTTTTCAGGAAACACGAGAAAAATATGCCAGCCACGTTGAGGTGCTGATACAAAAAGGGTGTGGCCTTGTAGAGCTCGTTGAGAATAATGAAACAACCAGTAAACGAGCTTTCGATTTACTCACGGAATACACCCGACCCATGCTGCATAAAAATGCAGATTACCTGGTACTGGGCTGCACACACTACCCATTTCTGACCCAAACAATTGAAAAAGTGGCCCCGGAATTAAAAATTATCGATCCTGCTTTACCTGTAGCAAAACGAGCAAAACAATTGCTTGCAGAATATGATGGATTGAGCAATAAGCAACAAGGAAAAGTACAGTTGTATACTACCGGCGAGTTGAGTAAATTGCAGAACTTTGCTACCACTTTTGTGCAAACAGGCTACGAAACAGATAGTATCTCAATTTGAAAATTTTCTGTTAAACCTATTGCTCTTCTTTATACCAACCAGCATACATCGTGTAATTATTGGCAATTTTCTCTATCATTTCCTGCGTTTGTTCCGGGTCAATATCTTTTACCTTTTTTGCCGGTATGCCGGCATAAATACTGTTGGGTTCCACTTCAGTGCCTGTTAAAACCAAAGCATTGGCTGCGATAATGGTATTGCTGTGAATAACCACATGGTCGAGCACTGTTGCTCCCATGCCAATTAATACATTATCGTGAATTGTTGCTCCATGAATGGTTACATTATGACCCACTGAAACGTTATTGCCAATGTGTACCTGCGATTTTTGATATAAAGTATGTAAAACACTGCCATCCTGAATGTTGACCTTGTTTCCAATGCGAATTGCATTTACGTCTCCACGCAAAACCGTATTAAACCAAATTGTACACTCATTTCCCATCTCCACATCTCCAACGATGGTGGCGTTATCTGCAAAAAAACACCCCGAACCCCACTTGGGATCAAAGCCTCTGACTGATTTTATTAATGCCATAGTATAATTTTACTTATAATTGATATAAATAACATTTAGGGCAACAAAACTATTAAAAACACTTCAATTTTTGTTTGCCGAAATTTAAGATTGCCTTAACTTTGCTTTCAAATTACAAACCAAAACGTTTATCAATCAACCAAAAAGAATTTAACTTATATGAGGTTAAATTCACAATTAAAAGTCGAATCTGTTTGCGTACATAAGTTTTTTATGGTGCTGTGTGATTACTCGCACAGCATTTATAATACGCACGAGGTTCGCTTTTTGTTTATTAAATAAATAAGCTATGGCAACTACAAAAAAGAAGATTGAAAAAGAAGAGGTTGTTATCCGGTTTTCTGGAGATTCCGGCGATGGAATGCAGATGACCGGTACACAATTTTCTAACACAACTGCACTTTTGGGTAACGACGTTTCGACGTTTCCTGATTACCCGGCAGAAATCAGGGCACCTCAAGGAACCGTTGGTGGTGTTTCTGGATTTCAGTTGCATTTTGGAAATGCGAAGGTGCACACTCCCGGGGATTATTGCGATGTACTTGTTGCAATGAACCCTGCAGCGCTTAAAGCTAACCAAAGATGGATTAAAAATGGCGGTACCATTATCGTCAATATTGATAGTTTTTCCGAAAAAAACCTTAAAAAGGCGGGGTTTGAAGAAAATCCACTTCCTGAGTTAAAAAAGGGAGATTACAACGTGATTGAAGCTCCTATACAAACTTTGATACACGAAGCTGTAAAAGACTTAGGGCTGGACATGAAATCGATTGAAAGAACAAAAAATATGTTTGCCCTGGGTATTACATATTGGTTGTTCAACAGGCCACTTAACCACACAGAAACCTTTTTTGAGCAAAAGTTTGCCAAGAAACCAGAAATTATTGAAGCCAATATTCTGGCGCTTCATGCAGGGTATAATTATGCCAATACAGTTGAAGCCTTAAGTTCACATTACGTGGTTAAAAAGGCTGAACTTGAAAAAGGAGTTTATCGCAATATCAATGGAAATACTGCCACAGCATGGGGGTTGATTGCAGCAGCTGAAAAAGCCAAGATGCCACTCTTCTGTGGTTCATATCCCATTACTCCTGCTACTGAAATTTTACACGAGCTTTCGGCAAGAAGAGATCTTGGTGTAAAAACTTTCCAGGCTGAGGATGAAATTGGTGGGATAACCACTGCTATTGGAGCTAGTTTTGCCGGAAATCTTGCCGTTACAACAACTTCAGGACCCGGACTTGCCCTTAAGACGGAAGCTGTTGGGTTGGCAGTTATTACAGAACTACCACTTGTTATTGTTGATGTGCAACGTGGTGGACCATCGACAGGTTTGCCCACAAAAACGGAGCAATCAGATTTACTACAGGCCATATACGGACGACATGGCGAAAGTCCTGCTGTTGTAATAGCTGCCAGTAGTCCTTCAAATTGTTTTCAGTATGCCTTTGAGGCTGGTAGAATAGCGTTGGAGCATATGGTACCTGTGATACTCTTAACAGATGGTTTCCTTGCTAATGGCTCTGAACCATGGCGTGTGCCTGAAATGAGTTCCCTTCCTGCAATTAAAGCACCATTTGTCGAACCAAATGAAAAGGATTATCTGCCTTATGAAAGAGACCCGGAAACACTTACCCGTAAATGGGCTGTGCCGGGTATGAAAGGTTTTGAGCACAGAGTCGGAGGACTCGAAAAAATGGATAAAACCGGAAACGTTTCCTATGTGCCCGAAAATCACCAACTCATGAGTGAGTATAGACAGGAGAAAGTTAATAAAATTGCAGAGGATTACCCGTTACCTTCTGTTGAAGGTGCCGATGAGGGCGAGCTTCTGGTAATTGGATGGGGCGGTACTTATGGCCATCTTCATACTGCGGTAACTGAATTGCAGGAAGAAGGTAAAAAACTAAGTTTTGTGCATTTTAATTATGTCTATCCATTGCCTAAAGGTGTGGATAAAATATTTGAAAAGTTCGATAACTTATTGGTGTGCGAATTGAATCTTGGGCAGTTTGCCGATTATCTAAGTATAAAAGTACCAGGATACAAATACCAAAAATACAATAAGGTACAAGGTCTTCCCTTTACCGTTGATGAATTGAAAAATGCGTTTAATAAAATATTGGAGGACAAATAGCAATGGCTGAAGTAAATAAATTAACTCCGAAAGATTTTAAAAGTGATCAGGAAATACGCTGGTGCCCGGGTTGTGGCGACCATGCTATTCTGAATGCTGTACAAAAAACAATGGCGAACCTTGGTATTCCGCGCGAAAAGTTCGCAGTGGTTTCAGGTATCGGTTGTTCATCCCGTTTTCCCTATTATATGAATACTTATGGATTCCATGGCATTCACGGTCGTGGAGCAGCCATTGCCAGCGGACTGAAGGTTGCCAACCCTGATTTGTCAGTATGGCAAATTACCGGTGACGGCGATGCTATGGCAATTGGCGGAAACCATTTTATTCATGTAATTCGTCGGAATATCGACATGAATTTGTTGTTATTCAACAATGAAATTTATGGATTAACAAAAGGACAATATTCTCCAACATCTCAACTTGGAGCCAAATCTAAAACATCACCTTTTGGAACCGTTGAAAATCCTTTCCATCCTGGGGAATTAGTTATTGGTGCACAAGGACATTTCTTTGCCCGTGCTATCGATAACCAGGTTAAGGTAACAACTGAGATTTTTGAACAGGCAGCACGCTTCAAGGGGACCTCAGTGGTAGAGATTCTGCAAAATTGTGTCATTTTCAATGATGCCATTCACAAGGATATTGTGAGTCGGGATGTGCGTGATGACCGTACAATTTTGCTTAAGCACGGTGAAAAAATGATCTTTGGTAAAGAAAAAGACAAAGGTTTGGTTCGTGATGGTCTTAAACTGAAAGTTGTCACTATAGGCAAAGATGGCTATACCATTGAAGATATATTGACACATGATGCCCATGAAGCCAATCCTGGTATGCATCTTATGCTTGCCAATATGCGATATCCTGATTTTCCGGTAGCACTGGGCGTGATCAGGGCTGTTCCGGATGCAACATATGAAGAGCGCCTCGATCAGCAAATTTCTGAAGTGCAAAAGCAATCTAAAATTAAAAACATGGATGACCTTATGCGTACAGGTGATACCTGGGAAGTTTAATGATTAATTTACGAAAACATAAAGGCTGCCTTTGGCGGCCTTTTTTATGAACAATTATTTGATTTCTGCTGTCTCTTTCAGGATACATCTTTTTATTTTATTAAATTTAACCTGTTAAAAACAAATACTATGATTACGTTAAAGGCTGGTGATAAAGCTCCTGGATTTCAGGCAAAAAACCAAGACGGAGAACCGATCTCTTTAAGCGACTTTAAAGGTAAAAAACTCATTCTCTATTTTTATCCAAAAGACAATACACCCGGATGTACTGCTGAAGCTTGTAATTTAAATGATAATTACAGCGAGCTTACTGATAAAGGGTTTGAAGTGGTTGGGGTGAGTCCTGATAATATTGAATCGCACCAAAAATTTATTGCCAAATACAATCTCTCTTTTCACCTGATTGCCGATCCCGAAAAGGAAGTAATAAATAAATATGGCGTATGGGGAGAGAAAAATATGTACGGAAAAAAATCAATGGGTTTGCTCCGTACTACTTTTGTTATAGATGAAGACGGCATTATTCAACATGTTTTTAAACGTGTAAAAACAAAAGATCATACCAATCAAATATTGGAAAAAATAAAATAACATGACCAAAGCACAAAAAAGCGCTGATGTAAGCGCAGAGAAGAAAAAGGCTTTGCAGGCCACATTAGACAAAATAGAAAAGAGTTATGGTAAAGGAACTATCATGAAAATGGGGGATAGTGCTATTGAAGATATTCCCTCCATTTCAACTGGCTCAATAAGCCTTGATTATGCGCTGGGTGTGGGGGGCTTCCCTCGTGGCAGGGTTGTCGAAATATATGGACCCGAATCTTCGGGTAAAACTACCCTGGCCATACACGCCATTGCTGAAGCACAAAAAGCCGGTGGTATAGCAGCATTTATTGACGCTGAACATGCTTTTGACCGTTTCTATGCCGAAAAATTGGGTGTAGATATAGAAAATCTTTACATTTCTCAGCCCGATAATGGCGAGCAGTCACTGGAAATTGCCGACAGCCTGATACGTTCCGGAGCCATAGATATTTTAGTAGTGGACTCTGTGGCAGCCTTAACACCAAAAGCCGAAATTGAAGGCGAAATGGGCGATTCTAAAATGGGGTTGCAGGCAAGGTTAATGTCACAGGCCCTTAGAAAGCTTACAGCAAATATTAGTAAAACACATACCACATGTGTTTTTATTAATCAGCTGCGTGAGAAGATCGGCGTAATGTTTGGCAACCCGGAAACTACCACAGGCGGTAATGCGCTTAAGTTTTATTCGTCAGTTCGTGTCGATATACGAAAAATAAGCACCATAAAAGATGGTGATGAAATTGTGGGTAGCCGCACACGTACAAAGATTGTGAAAAACAAAGTTGCTCCACCATTTCGCAAGGCCGAGTTTGATATTATGTATGGCGAAGGGATCTCTAAATCAGGTGAAATAATTGATTTAGGTGTGGATTATGGAATTATTAAGAAAGCCGGCTCGTGGTTTAGCTATGGCGAAACAAAGTTAGGCCAGGGTCGTGAATCTGTTAAGCAGGTTGTAATAGATAATCCGGAGCTTGCTGATGAGCTGCAACAGAAAATAATTGACAAACTCAACAATCCGGAAGAATAATCAAACTGAGATAGAACAGCCGGATGACGCCCTGAGCCTCTATCCGGCTTTTTTGTAATTAATTGTTAAGGAATAGAATTATGGGGTTTAAAAATTTATTAATCATACTAACCACATTGGCGCTTTTATGGAATTGTGCGGGGAATGATGGCCATGAACAACCTGATTCAAAACAAAAGGAAGTCGCCGCACGTGATAGTGTAAAGCAAAAAATTGACAGTTTATCAAAAGTTATTAGGGAAACCCCCATGGAAGACACACTGTTTTATCAGCGGGCAAACTACCATTTAATGAATGGCGATGTAAAAAACGCCATTAATGATATGGAGATTGCCTTGAAATTGAACCCGGACGAACTAAATTATTACCTTGATTTGGCAGAATGGGAGCTAAGGAGAGGTGAGTCGGGCATTGCGAAGAATTTACTGGAGAAAATGCATAAGAAATTTCCCGAAAATGTGGAAGCTATGGTTCGGTTAGCAAATATTTATATGGCTGTGGAGCAGTATAAAGAAGCCCGGACCTATTTAATCAAGGCTTCAAGGGTAGAACCCGAAAATCCAAGGTTATACCTTTTAAGTAGTATGATCTTTCAGGAGATGGGAGATGCCGAAAGGGCAATTGAAGATTTGTACAATGCTTTAAAATATGACCCAAATTACTACGATGCACATATAATGCTTGGGCTTATTAATGCACGTTTAGGTAAAGACGTAGCCATTGATCATTACATGAATGCCATGCGCGTGCAACCCGATAATCCTGAAGCAGTATATAACCTGGGTATGTACTATCAGGAAAATAAGCAGTATGAAAAAGCCATTGAAACTTATAAAAAAGGCTTAAATACGGTCGATAGCACACACCAGCACTTTCTTTTTAATTTAGGCTATATTTTGGAAAATTACAGGGCCAATCCTGATAGTGCTGTTTATTACTATCAGAGAGTAATTGAAAATTACCCTGAAGATTACCGGGCATTTTACAGAATCGGGCAATGCCACGAAGCTATGGGCCAGGAAAAAAAGGCTATGGCCAGTTATGAAATGTGCTTAAAGATAAATCCTGATTTTGATTTGGCCTACAATGCCTTATCGCGCTTGAGTGAGAAGTACAATAAACAACGCCAATAATCAATCTTAACTAAATAACAATACTATGAGAATCCTGATAAGTTTTATGATTGCACTTTTTGCCTTTTCATGGTCATGCAATCAAGATGCTGGTAAAACAGCAACAGAAAATACTCCACAGCCGGAATTCAATATTGAGTTAACACAGGCTGAAAAGGATGGTGGCGTAATGACACCTGAAATTTTGTGGAAATTCCGCCGCTTAAGCGATCCACAGCTTTCACCCGATGGTGAAAAAGTTATTTTTGGGCTTACCGTATACGATGCCCCAACCAATGAAAGCAAGACAGAAGTTTTCATGATTCCTTTTAGTGGAGGTGAGGCTGAAAAAGTACTGGAACTTGGAGGTTCACAGTTTAATCAGCGCTGGCTCAATAATGAGCAATTTGCATTCATCAGCACTCATGAGGGAAGTGCCCAGGTGTACAAAGCATCTGTGAGTGGAGCTGACGCCAAAAAAGTAACAAATATTAAGGGCGGCATAAATAGCTTTGAATACAGCCCTGATGGCAGCAAAATTTTATACACAAAAGATGTTAAAGTTGTAAAGGATCTTGAAGATAAATATCCGGACCTACCAAAAGCAAATGCCATTGCAGCCGATGATTTAATGTACCGCCACTGGAACCACTGGAACGATGATAAGTTCAGCCACATTTTTTATGCGTCAACAGGTGATGGACTGATAAAGGACGGAAAAGACATTATGAAAGATGAACCATGGGATTCACCACTTTCACCCTGGTTCGACAATGCGCAGATTACATGGTCGCCCGATGGCAATACTATAGCCTATACATGCAAAAAACTTACTGGTAAAGCCTACGCCGTTTCTACAAATTCTGATATCTATTTGTACAATTTGCAAAGTGGTGAAACCGATAACATAACCAAAGAAAATAAGGGTTATGATAAATACCCGGTTTACTCACACGATGGACGTTATATCGCTTATGAATCTATGGAGACACCGGGTTATGAGTCAGATAAAAACAGGTTGTTTGTGTATGATGCTGAAACCCAAAAACGCCAATACCTCACTGAAAATTTTGAGGAGAATGCCTCAGGATTAACCTGGTCAGAAGATGATACTGAAATTTACTTTGTAAGCGGTATTCATGCAACTTATCAACTGTACAAAATGGATGTGCAGACCCGCGAGGTTACCCAAATCACAGACGGACATCACAATTATCAGTCGTTTGCATTGAACGGTGATAAAATGTTGGGCATGAAAATGAAACACAGTATGGCCAGCGAATTGTTCGTGGTTGATGAGGCAAGTGGTGAAGAAACCAAGCTCACTCATGTAAACAAGCATATTTATGACCATATTACTATGGGCAAATCAGAAGAGCGATGGATAGAAACCACTGACGGCAAAAAAATGCTTGTATGGGTTATTTATCCGCCAAATTTTGATGACACAAAATCGTATCCTGCATTGTTATATTGCCAGGGTGGTCCACAAAGTGCAGTTAGCCACTTTTTCTCTTATCGCTGGAATTTCCAAATGATGGCAGCCAACGATTATATTATTGTGGCTCCTAACCGCCGTGGATTGCCAACTTTCGGACAGGAATGGAATCGCCAGATTTCTGGGGATTATAGTGGACAAAACATTGATGACTATTTTTCTGCCATCGACGCATTAAAAAAAGAGCCTTTTATTGATGAAGAGCGGTTGGGTGCTGTTGGTGCAAGTTATGGCGGATATTCGGTATTTTACCTCGCCGGACATCACCAAGGCCGCTTCAGTGCATTTATTTCACATTGCGGAATGTTTAATTTCGAAAGTTTTTATGCAGCCACAGAAGAGACTTTTTTCCCGAATCACGACATCGGTGGTGCGTTTT
>Ga0102940_1000158_pt1 | contig 47274 bp, 35 predicted proteins | sample SalPonR2_C_D1_MG_FD_78215 | JGI IMG/M metagenome (GOLD analysis project Ga0102940, IMG submission 78215) | Salt pond soil microbial communities from South San Francisco under conditions of wetland restoration - Salt Pond MetaG R2_C_D1_MG | ecosystem: Environmental > Aquatic > Marine > Intertidal... | reverse complement strand
CCTTGGTGCTAACAGACAGGGCGATTTATATATGGGCCCTACGAGAGTTAAGGAGAGAGCTACAAAAAATATCATTAATATATCGCAGCAGTTGCTTAAAGATAATAAATGGAATGTTGATAGCATGGATATGCTTATACCCCATCAGACAGGTCATGCCATTGTGCAATCGGCTGCTGCAGCTTTGAAAGTACCAGAGAAGAAACTTTACCAGGAAGTTCAGTTAGAATATGGAAACCTGAGCGGCGCCAGTGTGCCATTTGCGCTCGGACTCCTCACAGATGAAAAAAGACTAAAACCAGGAATGAAACTGGTTACCTCTGTTTGTGGATTAGGGGGCGAGTTTGGTGGTTTTTCCTATATTGTGCCCAGGCCCAGGAAGAAACCTCAAAAGTATCGACCTTTAATTGGTAAATTAGCACTTGTAACAGGTGCTACCGGTGGGCTGGGAGAGCAGGTTACTAAACAGCTTGCCAGCGAAGGCTGCAACCTAATATTGCAATACAACAGCAACCTTAATAAAGCTGAGGAGTTAAGTAAATGGCTTGACAAGCAGGATGTTGATTACCGAATAGTGAGGTGTAATTTCGCCGATCAAAAAGAAGTAGAGACTTTCGCAACACAAATTAAAAATGAGTATGAAACCATAAATTATTTGGTACATACTTCTGCTATCACCGGAAGTTTGAGCCGGGCTACGGACGTAACAGCTGAAGAAATGGCCAAAGGTCTGCAGGTAAATATGCTCAGTATTCGCACCATTACAGATACCCTTACTTCAAATGTGACAGATACCGTGCTCGTTGTGGGGTCTGTAGCCGAGGATGCACTTTTTAGTGGGTCATCGACCTATGTGTCATCAAAAAGAGCACTGCATAGTTATACAGCAGGTATGGCAAGGCCTTTTCATAAAAAGGGTGTAAAAACCATTTACTATATGCTTGGCTTGTTGAACAGTGGTATGGTCGATAAATTGAACCCAAAACAGCAGCTGGCCGCAATGATGAGCATTAACCAGCCCAGATTACTACCTGCCGGCGAGGTTGCCGATAGGGTAGTGCGATCGCTCTACAGACCTAAAGTTGCCAATGTGCAACATTCCTGGGAAGGCGACCTGATTGTACGACGTGATGGGTATTACTGGACAAAAAAATAAAGATATGAAGGAATTCAATTATATATTAAGCGGTTTTGGACATGCCGCTGGTAAATACGAGGTTACAAATCGTATGCTGGAAGAGGCTGCAGAAAACGATATGCTTGATGGATTTAATCCCGAATTGATTAAGCACAGCAAAAACTACCAGGCATACTTAAAAGAACATCCAGATGTAACTCCCTTTGAGTATTTTGTGGGTTACAAAATGGGATTTCAAAAAAGACATCATGTGACGCCATGGCCACCTATTAAACAAAACCAGGATGTGGCAGAAAATTCACTCGATTTACTGGTCGAGGCAGTACAGAAAACTTTAGATAATGCTAATCTTGATGCTGAAGATATCGATGGATGGATCGTAAGTACCGTTTCTCCGCAGGAGCAGGCACCAGGAATTGCTGCCACCTTAAAATGCTATTTTACCAAAGAAGATAATATTACTCCGGCAATGACGCTTACATCGGGGTGTGCAGGGTTTAATATTGCCCTGCGCCGCTCACTGGATTATTTTCGTTCCAGGCCTGATGTGAATAACATTCTGATTGCCAATACCGAAACCATGTCGCACTTCCTCAACAGAAAGCGGGATTTTGTATATCATGCTACTTTTGGTGATGCTGCTGCAGCCGCAATTATTTCACGGGTTCCTAAAAAAGACAAACACGAAGGCGTTGGTGCAATATTAAACCATCATGACCTCCGGATGATTGATTTTGTAGGCGTGGATAAAGACTGGAATCTGTATATGGATGGGGGGGCTGTAAAACGCCGGGCAGTGCCCAATCTTATCAGTTCATCGAAAGAAGTACTGAAACGCGATGGATGGAAACTGGATGATATAGATCTTGTAGTACCACATCAAACAGGTAATGCCATCTTACATACCGTAGCAGACGAATTGGGTTTATCCAAAGAAAAAATGTATCAGGAGGCTCAGAAAGAGTACGGAAATGTTTCTGGTACTACAATACCCATAGCACTCTCACTACTGCAGGAACAAGGCCGATTAAAACCAGGCATGAAACTTTTATGTCCCACTGCCGGAGTTGGAGGTGAGTACGGTGCATGGTCATATGTGGTGCCAGAAAGTATGAAAGCTGCTGGCAATAAAGTAAAGAAACCACATTCACGTCTGAAAAATAAAAAACTGCTCATTTTGTTTGCCGATAATGCTTTGGGCGTTTTGTTGGCCGAAAAGTTAATTGAAACGGAAGTTGAAGTAGAGTTTCACGTCAATAATGATAACGAGTATAAAAACAAACTTGAGGAGCTTACAAATAGATCAGAAAACTCTAATTTAATTCATTATCAGATAACTTCATCTGGCGAAGCAATCCAGTTTCTTGAGAAAATGGAAAAGCATGAGTGGGATTATGTAATGAATATAGGACTGGCATCGGAGACTATTTATGGTTTCACGGACCTGGCCGAAGCTACAGGTAATATCCAGGAAGCCTTTGACAGGCTTAGCCGCGGCCTGCTGCCTAAAGTCCGACAAACCATGGTCGCTGTTGGACATCCTTTGGAGAACGCTCCGCTTATAGAACCAACACCAATAGCCTCGGTTGCCAATGGTTGGCACGGGCTGGCAGGGAGTATGGCAGGTGAAGCCATCTCCAAGGGTGTACGCACAGTGTGGTTTATTCCGGCTGTTTACAGGGAGTTGACACACTATATGTCTAAAAAGGGCCGAATAGCTGCTATGAAAGGTATGCATCAGGAAGCTTTGTGGGAAGATATTGATCAGCTGGCCGAACGCCTTATACGGTCTTTATACTTACTTAAAGTGGCGCATACAAATGACAGGTACGAAGGTCCAATGATTTTAAGAACAGATGCTTGTGCATTTCGTAAGTAAGTTAAATTAATTTTGGTACCAATGAGCTCATTCAAATGGCTGGCAGCGCTGCTGCTTATAGTGATTAATATTGGTTCTCTGGCCGCGCAAAGGGTGTTTGTTTATCAAACACCTTTCACTAACGGCATAATAGAGGCTGTTTATCAAACTGATTCAACGGATTACCAATTAAAGGTTTTCGTAGAAGAGCATGGTGCCCGCCTTACTGCAGATATTCTTGGTGAATACAAGGGAAAAGAGATTAATAAACGTTTAATTTACACTGGTGAATTTCGTTTTACTTTCGACCATAAAAACAAACTTGTGACAAAAATACCGCAAGAAAGAGATTCTGCCCTTTTTGCCCCTGAATATTATACCCAAACCGGAAAGGATGATATTTTAGGTTATCAATGCAGTGTATACAAAAATGAGCAACAAAAACTCTGGTTTTATGAGCATCTTTTAATGAAATTAGCTGTCGATGGAAAAGTAGTGTACTACGTAAAATTTATTAATGAGAATGCCGCGCTTCCCAGCAATATCTTTAAGATACCCGGCGACTATGAACTCAGAGAAATTAATTACAATTTTGGGGATTAGTCCACAGTTACAATTATTTTGTCGGCCAGTTTGAGGCTGATATGACGCGACTCATTACCCACAATAATTTGGATTGCTTCTATTGATTTATCCACTTCGTTTATTCTGATTTTTTTACCCATAAGGCTTGCCAGTTCTACCCAAAGACTACTTTGATAGTTTTCAGCTACTGGTTTAATTGCAATTGGTCTTACAATCAAATCGGTTTCGCAATTGCTGAGCAAAAAGGTTTTAAAGGGCAAGGGGTCATCTATCGGGTGCCCGAATAAGCTTATTTCGGGTGCCGGGGTTAAGTTTTTCATTTGTTCAACAATAAACTCCGAAAGTGTGGGCTCTGAATTTATTGCCTCACTTTTAGCTCTGTAGGGTAGTATCTTAAATTGAGTGAAGTAGAATTTTTCGATAATCGCAATTCTGTAAAATAGTTCTTGAGCAACTTTTTTACCTGATTTTGTTAGTTCATAGGGTTTATAGGGTTCGTACATAATGAACCCTTCATCGCGCAGCGTTCTTGAGATATCGGTAATTGCAGCTTTTGATATTTTTAATTTCTCTGCAAGGAAAGTTGTTCTCAGGCGATCTCCCCGTTTGGCGTGTTCGTAAAGAGTTGTTAAAAAAATTCTTGCGTTATGCGAAAGCATTTTTACAGTAACTGATTAATTTTTTTTAATAGCTTTTTGGGTCGAATAGGTTTCGTCAGATATTCGTCGCAGCCCGCCTGCAGGCTAAGGTCCTTTTCGTCACTCATAGCATAAGCCGTTTGCGCTATAATGGGCAGGTCACTTCGTATTTCCTTAATTTGCTTTGTAGCTTCATATCCATTCAACCTAGGCATTTTGATATCCATGAGTACCAAATCAATTTTTGGATTTTTATGTACCTCTTCAACGGCTTTTTGTCCATCTTCTGCCCATATAATTTTTGCTCCTGTATTTTTCAGGGCTTCTTTGATAAACATAAAATTATTTTGTTCATCCTCAGCAACAAGAATCTGAATGTCTGACCAGTCGTAAGTTTCAGCCAACTCAGTTCGGGCATTGTCCTGACTTGTATCGTGTTTATCCAGTGGAAATGAGAAGAAAAATTCAGAGCCTTTAAGTTCATCTGTGGTGAAATCAATATTGCCGCCCAGTATTTCTACAAGTTTTTTCGAAATGGATAACCCAAGGCCGGAGCCTCCAAACTGCTCAATGGATTTACCATTATTGTAGTGCTCAAAGATGTGTGCTTTGTCTTGCTCTGATATGCCGAGTCCGGTATCTTTCACAAAAAATATGATTTCATCTTCTTTGAGGCGGTATCCGAATTTTACCTCGCCTTTGTTAGTGTATTTTAGCGCATTTTTAATCAGGTTGCTAAGCACCTGTTTTATGCGGAAATCATCGTGCTCAAAATACAATGCCTGGTCTTCGTTGCCCGGGATATAGTATTCAAGCGATACGGCATGTTTATGTGCCGGGTCGCGGTTTTCTTCTATGGCTTCATGCAAGTCGACAAGCATCTGGTTGATGTTAAACCTGTTTTTATTTATTTGTATCTGGTTGGCTTCAATTTTTGAAAGGTCTATGATATCGTCCACCAGTGTCAGTAACGAAGCTCCGCTTTTACTGATGAGTTCTGTAAATTCTTCTCGCTGGTCGTCAGTTAGGTCCGGATCGGTTAATAGGTCTGAAAAACCAATAATGGAGTTTAAGGGTGTTCTGATTTCATGCGAAAGATTGGTTAAAAAAATGGTTTTAAGCTTATCGCTTTCTTCCGCTTTGCTTTTGGCTCTGTGTAACTGTCGCTGAATGTCGGCTTGTTGTGTTATGTCTCTGCTTATTCCAACAATACCGGTGAGTTCTCCATTATGATCAATAATAGGAACTTTAAGTGTGTCGTATAGTATTTTTTTGCCTTTTTCGTCGGTCTCCCATGATGATAACTCTATTCGCTCCCTCGTATTAAGTATCTCCTGATCGGTTCGTTTGTATTCTTTGGCTCTTTTTTCATCGAAAATGTTGTAGTCTGTTTTACCTACAAAATCTTCTTCTGATTTGAAATTATTAAACGCTTTAAAAGCATTATTGGCACCCATGTATTTTAGTGTGCGATCTTTGTAAAATATTAAATCAGGTATAGAGTTAATCAGGCTGGTTAGTAATGCTTTTTCTTGTCGTTGTGCTTCATCCTGCTGTTCTCTTTCAGTTATATCAATGCCAACCAATATACTTATAATCTCCTTACTGGTAGCTTTTTTAATTTTTCTTTTGGTAAGGTCAAAGGTGCGCATCCGGGAATTTGTATCAACCAGTTTCATATGATAATTCAGGGCTGATTGATCGTTGCCCTCATGCTCAAGTAACGAAATGAGGTTTTTGTCAGGTAATGATTTGGTATCAATTTTTTTATTTAAAATTTCATCTTTCGGTTGCCCTATGAGTTGCAAGAAAGCTTTGTTTACAAGTCTGATTTTTTTGTCTTCATCCTGCGCAACTATTATATGTGGCAGGGTATCAACCATACCTTCCACAATTAATTGGTAATCGTACAGTGTTTTTTCTGCATTATGTCTAATCTCAATTTCCTTGGTTTTTAGTTGCTTGAGGTAAGCATATTTTCTTCTTTGGTTTAAAAACAGAATTATCAGTACCACAATTATAAAACTCAACACGTAGTATGGCCAATAGACCACTGATTTTTTCTCTTTGATTTGTTTTGGATGGACTTCGCCAAACCATTTCTGATAAATACGGTTATATGTGCCGGTTTCTCTTAAAATATTTAAGCCTTCATTGAACTGGATGAGCAAACTATCGTTAGTTTTTGAGAAGGCAAATGAGTATTGCAGGTTTTTGAAGTTGATCGGTGGTACCTTAATCATTTTGTAGTTATTGCGTTCTATTAAATATTTCCCGCTTAAACTACTTATAATAGCCGCATCGGCATCTCCATTTATAACATCTTGAAGGCATTGGTTTTGTGATCTTCTAAGTGTAAGGTGACCTGCAAATTTTTTATTGTTGCGCATCATTTCGTAAAGCAGCTCATTTCGCAGCGAAACCTTGTAAGGCATTATATCCTGGGGGGTTTGTATAGAGGATTGATACGGAATGTAAATTCCGAAAGAGACCATATTGTAGGGAATAGATAGGTTATAGTCAGCTTTATTTTCCTGAGATTGAAAACAAAAACTGATAAAGTCGATTCTGCCACTATCTAACATTTGCTGGAGTGTCTCTTTTTCGCCTTTGACAAATTCCAGGTCGTAGCTAAACAGATCAGACAGCTGGTTCAGGATGTCGATATTAAAACCTATTATTCTCTCATTAGATGTAAACTCATAAGGCGGATAATTTGTGCTTATGCCTACACTAAGCTTTTGTTTTTCTGCTTGCGCTAAATTTAAACTTGTAAAAAACAGTATAAATAAAAATAATCTACGCATCTATCAATGTTTACCCTCAGTGTATTTAATATTAGTTTTTAGCTGCCATAGAGCCAGAGCAAAGCGTTTAAACTTAAAATTTTTTTAATCACTAATATGTGGTTACTCTATAGCTTTAGCTTTGTTGCTTATTTCAAATTAATCAACAAGATATAAAAATAACACTTATATGCCAAAGAGCCTACAGGGAAAAGTATTTTTCTTTAATTTTGATAAAAAATGTATTGATAACGAACAATTAAAAGTATGTCTGTAAAATCACGCAATATTTCTACTTATATCAAGTGTCTCACCTTTTTGTTTTTATTTGTTTCAATCACTACTTTGGGGCAGGTAAATTCGATATTAAAAAATATTAATAATCCGGCAAAATCATTCGTTATTGATCAATATCAAATAGATTTGCCCAAAGATAAACGTCAAATAGAGCAGGAGGGTACGGCATATCAATTTGCTGTTCCCCTGGAAACCAATCACCCCGTAGCGCTCGAAGCCACACCCGGTAATGGCGATGATCAATTTCACTATTTATTAAAAGTTGGTGCTAGCGGTGCTTACGCGTTGAACTTTACGCTTAAAGGCTTAATAAAAGGTGATGCCGTTGCAGTGTATGTTAAGAATCTCAAAACCGGAAAACTCTATGGTCCTTTTGATCCTGTAAATAACAGTTACGATCTCACGGCTTTTCCTGTGTTTTTCTCGAACGAAGTTATTGTTGAAATTATTACCGATGAAAAACTCGATAAAGGAACAACGCTCCTGCATAGAGTTGGTGTTACTTACGAAAGCAAATATATACAGGGTTCTGGCGATTGCAATGTAGATATTAATTGCGAGGAGGGTATGCCCTGGCAAGAAGTGAAAAATGCTGTCGTACGTATAATGTATGATAATGGCTGGCTATGTTCGGGCACTCTAATCAATAATACAAGAAATGACTCTACACCATATTTTTTAACTGCTAATCACTGCATTGGTAACGATTATTCTGCGGCCAATATGGTGTTTTATTTTAAATATGAGAGTTTATACTGCGATGGCCCCGAAGAGGATTATCCTGAGCTTAATGAATTTACTTTAAGCGGTGCAACGCTCAAATCTACGAAGTACGATTCAGAAGGAAAGCTTGATTTTACATTATTAGAAATTTCAGAGCAGGTGCCTGCCAGCTATGAACCATACTTTGCAGGTTGGAATGCCACTGAGAATGCCCCCGGAGAAACGGTTGGGATACACCATCCGAAAGGTGATGTGAAAAAGATTTGTATCGATTATGATTCACCCGTTACATCGCATTTTGCTGAGTACGACCGATACAGCTTTTGGCGCATAATGCGGTGGGATGTTGGAGTTACTGAGGGTGGTTCGAGCGGAAGTGGTTTGTTTAATGCAAATTTTCAGTTGGTAGGGACACTTACCGGAGGTGAGGCCGATTGCGACAATCCTGTTAATGATTACTATTTAAAGTTTAGCAAAGCTTTTGACCAATATCCGGATTCAACCCAACAGCTTAAATATTGGCTCTCTGCCGAACAAGATGTTTCGTATTGGTATGGCTGGCCACTGGAGGATGAGGATGTTGTGGATGAATATCGAATAGGACCAAATCCTGTGGAGCAGAATTTAACAGTTTTTCATCAAAATCTGGAAGGAAATGTGGCTGTTAAATTATGGGATATTGCGGGCAACCTTGTATGGGAACAAATTTATTTGGATGTGAGCAGAATGGTAATTATAGAGATCCCTGCATCCATTGATGGACTGCATATAATTGAAGTAAAAACAAAAAATAAAACCATAAAGAAAAAGCTAATTATAAATTAGATAACTCTTTAATATGCGATAAATCTCAAAGCATCGTGTTTTTTTATGGTATTTTTTTGTTTTTTTGTGTTTTTAAAGCCTTCGCTAAAGAGCCTATGCACAGAATAGCAAAATTTTTATTAAGAATTTTGGGATGGAAACTACAGGGCAGAGTTCCTGAAGATCAAAAGTACATAATAGCTGTTGCACCCCATACATCTTATTGGGATTTTGTTATTGGCCGCCTTGTGGCAAGTGTAATGCGGCAAAATGTTCATTTTCTAATAAAAAAGGAACTTTTCTTTTTCCCATACAGTTTATTGCTAAAAGCACTAAAAGCGATTCCGGTCAACAGAAATTCTCCAAAGGCCATGATCGAAAGTGTTTTGCAAAAGATGCAGGGGCAAAAGAAGTTTGTGTTGGTGGTAACTCCCGAAGGCACTCGTAAAAAGACAAACCGGTGGAAAAAAGGTTTCTATTTTATGGCCAATAAAGTCAATATCCCAATTTTGCCAGCTGCTATCGATTATGATAAAAAGGAGGTTGTGCTCGGACATATAATAAAACCCTCAAATGATGCACAGACCGATTTCGAAAATCTGGTCAATTTTTATAAATTCGTAAATCCGGAACCACGGTATAGCGATCAGTTTGCATACCCAAAAAACCTCTAAATGCTATGGATAAATTGCGCGTAACTTTAATGCAGTGGGATTTGATTTGGGAAGACGCGGCTGCAAACCGGCTTCGTTTTAGTGAGCAATTTGAATTTTTAAAAGGCAAAACCGATTTGGTTATATTGCCTGAAATGTTTACCACAGGCTTCTCAATGTCACCCGAAAAAGTGGCTGAAACCTGGCCTGGTGAATCGGTTGAGTGGTTAAGAAAAGAGGCTGTGCGATTTGGCTTTGTTATTTGTGGAAGCACTATGATAAAAGACGGGGAGCGGTTTTATAATAGGTTTGTATGGGCCGATGCCAGGGGCAACCTTGAGTTCAATGATAAACGGCATCTATTTCAGATGGGTGGTGAACATGAGGTATATTCACCCGGCAACCAGCAAATTGTAATTAATTTTGGCGGTTGGCGAATCGCTCCTTTTATATGTTACGATTTGCGTTTTCCTGTGTGGACCAGAAACCGCAACAATTATGATTTGGCGATTTATGTGGCCAACTGGCCTGCAGTAAGACATCAGGTTTGGGAAAAACTACTTCTGGCAAGAGCCATTGAAAATCAGTGTTACGTTGCTGGTGTAAACCGGGTTGGAACCGATGGCCGTGAACTTAAATACAGTGGTAATTCATATATGATTAATCCCCGTGGTGAAATTGCCCTTGATTTTATACCCGGAATTGAGGAAGCAAAAACCGTTGAAATCTCCTTAAATGAACTTAATGCATTTCGTGATAAATTTCCGGTAATGACAGATGCCGATGATTTCGAAATCAGGATTTAGCTTGCGGTATCCAATGGGGCATAGATTTCGAACCTGGTCGCTTCCCATAAAAAAGGTCATCGAGTATTACTGCTACACGCCTGAATAATTTTGAATAGCGTATACCACTTCTTACAGCGTTATGCAAGAGGTTATTGGCATGGGCGTACGGACATACTGCCATGCAACGGCCACAATCGGTACCGGCGGTTTGCCAATAAGTAAAGCAGCTTTCAGAGTTTATTTTCCACCTCAAAACACCATCATGCACTTTGCGCTCATCAAATGATATAGCCTGACCTGGACATACTGCTGCACATTTTTTGCAGTAAGTACAAAATTCATTCATGCTGTAGGCGATTGATGCAGGCTTACTCAATACGAGAGGCGCATTAGTGGTAACCACGGCAATACGTACCCTGGGGCCTTGCCCGGGAGTCATTAATAAACCCATTCGACCTATTTCTCCCAATGCTGCATCGCGGGCAACGAGCGGGCATATTAATTCATAATTACCGTCGATATGGGCTTTAGCATCATAACCCATCTCGCGCAGGAATGTAGCAAGCTGCACAGCCGGAACTCCTGATTTGAGGTACTTTTCGGCCGATTCCATCACCGCAGAACCTTTAGGTGCTGCATTAATCATGGATTCATCCATTTCCACTGTGAGGGCTATTCCATATTTGTGTTGAGGTGTTATGGCCTGATTGTAGGCACTGCCGCGACCTTTTGTATGATAATAATGATAAGGCTGCATTTCAGTGACTCCTATATCCGCCATTCCTTGTTTGAGCATCCACTTCTTAATAAAGTGAGTTAAATCTTTAGCTGATAATTTTTGTTGGCCCTTTTTGACAGGTCCATCAATAAAAGGTCCCAGTTGGCCTATGGTTTCAAAAGAAGCTTCTGCTGCTGCAAAACTAACAGGGTGGTAAAACAAGGAATCAGGGTCCAATAAGCCCGGTTTTTGTCTCCATTTTTTATCGGGATCATGATGTTCCGGGTGGGTTGTATAATAATCCTGATACCTTTTACTTCCAGGCTCCAGTTCCCGTCTTGAGAACATGGTTTCTCTTTCGTCGTGCTGCACCGTTGGCTTTACAGGAGCAAATTTCTTTTGTTTAGGATTACAAAGAAATGCCAGTAGTACTAATGAAGTTATTATTATGATGGAAACAGGATAAACTGAACCGGCCACAGCAGGAATAAATGCCGGCAACAAAAAAGGCACGGGCAGGCTGAGTGCAAATATCAAACTCCAGATAGACGCTCTTGTTTCTTTTTCATATGCAGAAATTATCATGGCTGTTATTGAGACAACAAAAACGGCTATACCAATAATGAGGTTTACAAGGGTGGCTAAATACATATTAGGGCAAAGAATTTATTGCTGGTAATTGCATTAGCAAAGATAATTTTTTAGTTGTTTAAACAAAAAGGGCTTATTAAACATTAATTATACTATAAGCAGGGGGGCTTTTAGTATGTATGTTTTGAATTGTCCCTTAAAAGTTTTAATATGCAATAAAATAGTACTATGGCGTTAAATCAACCAGCAATTGAAATTTTGGGTTTACAAATTAATGAACCTGTTACTGTAGCCACAGACCTATTGGTAGCCGGTGTTTGTTTATATGCTTTTATTAAATTATTGCAGTTACCCTACCGTAGCAAATTAAAAACCTATCTTTTATGGTATTTTATGCTCATGGCAATTGCAACAACAATTGGAGGGTTGATAGGCCACGCTTTTTTGTGGTACTTTACGGCTAGTTGGGAGAACCCCGACTGGGTAAATAACATTATAGAACAAATTGCATTCCTGGAGTCACATGAACCAGCTTACGCATGGAAGCTGCCCGGGTGGATTGTAAGTATGTTATCCATTATGTTTGTTGAACGTGCAGCAATCGAACAGGTCAGGCCAGTTGTGAAACGGGGTGTTGGTACTGCATTTAAAGTTGTTAACCTTGTTGAGCTGTTCCTTTTTATGGCCATTACCCTGGCTACCCTCAATTTTCGTTATGTGGAGATTCACTCGGGTTATGGATTAATGTTCGTAGTGCTTAGCTTGCAAGGTTATGCCTACATCAGAACCAAAGACGAAGGTAGTAAGCTGTTTCTTTACGGGGTTGCAGTAGCTGCAGTGGCTGCCCTGTTTTATATGAATGAAGTTGGAATCAGCAAATGGTTCAATCATTTCGATATCAGCCATACATTAATGGCTGTTAGTGCCTATATATTTTACAGGGGTGCAGTAAAAATGTTAGAGAAAAATCACAATAGGCTGCTATTCAGTTAATTTAGTCTCATGTCAAGCATAATCTGACGGGCCAGGTATTGATCTTTTCATTTTTATCGGCGTTAAAAAATGTTTACAGAACGCCGCTATGCGCACATTTTTTGCCTTGCTACAAACGAAAATCTCTTCTACTTATCCGAAACATTAAACTTGACATGACACTAGTAATATTCGTATTCGTAGTTTATTATCTGTTCTGGTTTTTTAATTTCCATGTTCCAGTAAACATCTTGTTTCAATAGTCCATTGGGGAAATAATCGTAAGTAATTTTTTCAACTATTTCACCATTGTCGTTTTTTCGGATCATTGATTTTTTCTGACCCTTCTCATTGTAGGTGTGGGCAACTTTATTCCGTAATTTTCCCTGTGGTCCGTAATTTTTAACGGTGAGCGAATCACTTTTGTGCTTTTTTATAATAAGTTTGTTTGTTCCGGCGTCTTTTTCAGGGTCAATTTCTTCTGTGTAGCAAATGTTGCCACTCTTATCGTACCTGATTACTTTAATAATTTCACCGTTTTTATTGAAAAAATAAGACTGTATGAGTCTGCCTTTATCATCAGGTTCATAAAAAGCCAAATCATGTGCATACTGCATCATTTTTTTCACATGGTACTTTTTATACAAATTATCGGTTTTTTCCTGGGCGTTTTGTTTTGTATCCTGTTCTGATGGTCGGCATGCTGAAAATAAAACTATGGCAGCCAAAATAAAAATGAGTCGCATATCCCTGTTTTTGAGGCTAAAGTAAGTCAAAATAACATGCTTTGCAAAAAATATATGCTCAACCACTATATTCTGAACAATGGGCATATTGTCAGCTGTATCAGGAATAGTTTTTAGGTCTATGTATAGTCGACCGGATATAACTTTCTTTGGTCTGTTGTGATTACGCTCGTTGTTTTACTGACTAAGTAGCCGTGTGAGGTATGTTGTAGAATCAATGTTCATTAATTCTACATTATGGTAATAAAAGTCTATGATCTCTTCGTATGATTTTCCCATGCGTGCCATTTGCATAGCTCCCTCTTGCGAGAGACCAACGCCGTGCCCATATCCCCGTCCTTTTACGATGAGTTTATCGTTTTCCGGGTAAATGGAAAAGAATGTAGACCTGAGTTTAAACTTATTTCGCACGTGTTTTAAGGGTACAAGTTGCCCTGCTACTGTCATGTTTCGTACACGAACTGATTGGTTAAAACTGAAAATTATATCTGGATCATATTTTTCAGGTAGTTGAATGCCAATGTGTTCCATGAAATCTACCCAGTCAGATAGCGGAATAGTATCGGTCCAGTGTGAGTTATGCTGATCGGCCCAAAAGGGATCTTTTTTACCCCTGAGGTAAGGCATCGCAGCACTCCATACATCTTCAGAATTAATTGTAAAACCACCACTGTTTGAATGAAACGCGGCTGTAATGAGTTGCCTGTTTTCATCTGTAATGACTAATCCTTTTGTAGTTGATACTGCACTGTGAATGGTTTTATTTCGGGTTTGTATACCTTTATATACCTGGCAATGCACATCGTCACATAGGTTGAAATTTTCGTTTTCGTGTCTGTCAATATGATTCAGGGCATAAGTGCGACTAATGATGGCCTGCGATTTATAGTACTCATGTTTGGCTCTTGTACCGCTTTCTGCTTCTACAACCGAGGCCACATATTTTTCAAAAGCAACCTGGTTGATAATTGTAAGCTTATCTTCAGGATGAATGGCAATTTCTAGGTTACCCTCGTAACGCCGCTTTTTAAGGGCAGGGAAGGCCGGTTCCAGACTAAACATGCTGTTTTCGCGTTTGGGGCTGATGCCTATTTTCTGCGATAAACCCATATGCTTTTCAATGCCCCATACACTAATTTGATCTCCAACCAGGGTGATGTAAATGACGTCGTTTCCTCTGATTTTTTCTTTAAATCCATTATCGTTTTCCAGGTAATAAGCACCTTTTAAAGGTTTAAATACCAGTGTCTTTACATCAAATTTATGGTAAAGCCCTATTCGTATGTCCTGGCTCTGTAAATTTTGAAAAATAGTTAAAATAAGTACGAAAAATATAAGTTTTCTGATCATTTCAGATCTTCTTTTAAGCGTTTAACCATTGACTCTGCAGCTCTTGCTGATGCGCCGGTATTCCCCATTTTTGTATATAATTCCTGGTATTGATTTAATAAATTGGCTCGCTTCTCACCATTGGGTAATATGGCCTTTAACTCTTTTTTGAGCTTCGAAAATGTAAAATCTTTTTGAAGCAACTCTTTAATAATCTCTTTTTGCATGATGAGGTTTACCAGTGTAGCCCATTTTACTTTGATCACTAATCTACCCACTGCATGAGCAAGAATGCCACCTCCAACCTTGTAAACTGCAACCTGCGGAGTCCCGATCAGGGCTGTTTCCAGGGCTGCCGTTCCTGATGCCACAATGCATGCATCGGCATGTTTCACCATTTGATAAGTGTCGTTGTGTATGAGGTTGTTGTTTTTGTCATCATCCATGAATTGCTCATAGTAATCTTCGCTGATGCCCGGAGCTGCTGAAATTAAAAATTGATATTCAGGGAAGTGTGGCTTTAAACGCAGCATCATTGGAAGTAATCCTTTGATCTCCTGCCTTCTGCTTCCGGGTAACAAACCAATGATTGGTTTGTGGGGTAAATCGTGTCTTTTCAGAAAATCGTCCAGTAACTCACCACGGTTAAGTTGCGCATCAATGGCATCTAGTAATGGATTGCCCACATATTCAATCGGGTAATTGTACGATTTGTAGAAATCGACTTCAAAAGGCAGAATGCTGTATAACCGGTCCACATATTTTTTAATGGCTTTAATGCGATAAGTTTTCCATGCCCAGATTTTTGGAGCGATATAGTAAAAAGTTCTGTATCCGTTTTTCTTGGCGTATTTGGCTATGCGTAAATTAAATCCGGGGTAGTCAATGAATATTACAACATCGGGGTTATAATCAGTAATATCTTGTTTACAAAGTTTTAAATTCTTACGGATTTTCCCAAGACTTTTGATCACACTCATATAGCCCATTACGGCGGTTTCTTTGTAATGCTTCACCAGGTCGGCGCCATTTTCCTGCATTTTATCGCCACCCCAGGCCCTTACCTGAGCTTCCGGATCATTTGCACGAATACCTTTTATAAGATTTGCTCCGTGTAAGTCTCCAGATGCTTCGCCTGCTATTATGTAGTATTTCATCTGTTTAAAATTTTTAGTTTTTAGAAAATGAAGAAACTAAAAATTCCTTCACATTCAGGAACTCACATGAATTTATTTTAATCATAATCGTGTGTGTATTTTTTGATTTAAAAAATTCATGTTCGTTTCATATTCTGCCGGTTTGGGGTTGTTTTTATCCGAGTCTTAAATATGCCACCATTATTGTAATCAGCATCACAGCTGTAAGTACGCCTTTAGCAGAGCGATTGCGCTTTGTCCATATAAAAATAAAAAACAGTAATAGATTTGGCAATGCACTTAAACTAACGACTGATGAAAACATTTCTGTTAGCTGCAGAGCTGTTAAAAACCTGGTTAATGATCCGAATTCGGCCTGATTGATTAAATAAAAACCGAAAAAAGATAATATGGTAAGCACTACAGCACTACCAAGGCCAAGCCAAATATTATCGTATTTTTTAGTTTTCCTGATCATGATCGAAATTTAGTTTAGTAACGTGTTCAAGGGCATGATAGGCTGTAAAATCTGCTTTTATGGGCACCACAGCTACGTAATTATTGGCCAAAGCCCACTCATCAGTATCTTTGGCTTCAGGCTCAAAATTATTGAATGAGCCGGTGAGCCAGTAATAATCTTTATTGTGGGGGTCTGTACGTTTTTCAAAGTTCTCCTTCCATGTACCATGCGTTTGCCTGCACACTCTCAGACCTTTAATTTCATCAGATTTTGCTTTTGGTACGTTCACGTTTAGGGTGGTGTATGCTGGTAAATCATGCTCAAGTACATACCTGAAAACACGGTCGGCATAATAGGCGGCAGCTTCAAAGTCGGCTTCTGCAGAATGGTCGAGTAATGAGAACCCAATTGAAGTAACACCATTTAAACACGCCTCAACTGCTGCACCCATTGTCCCCGAATATATGACAGAAATGGAGGCATTCGATCCGTGGTTAATGCCACTTACCATGATATCGGGTTTACGGGGAACAACCTGATTTAAACCCAGTTTAACGCAATCGACAGGTGTGCCATTGCATTTGTAGAGCGTTACTCCTTCTCCTTCGCGTACTTTTTTAAGTCTCAATGGCTCTTTTATTGTAATAGCATGCGACATGCCAGATCGCGCACTCTCCGGGGCTACTGCAATTACTTCACCATATTTCGAAACAACTTCGATTAATGTTTGCATGCCTCTGGCATAGTAGCCATCATCGTTTGAGACAAAAATTAAGGGTTTATTCTGATCTTTCAAGGCTAACTTTTTTGGTTTAAATGGCAAATATAAATAAAGTTTCGGGTTTGCAGTAGCATATACTAGGCGTTCTTTTTATGTTGCTTTGTTTTATGCTAAACCAAACTTTATACATTTGTGTTTAATGCTAAAACCAACTTATAATGGCAAAACTGAGCAAGAAAAACAAAAATGCTGTTTTAATTATTCTGGCAATCCTTATCATGGCCGGAGGAATGGCCATTCGCGTATTACCAATAGCTGCACTGGGTGCAGTTTTTTTATTGGGCATCTTAATTAATGACCTAATTTCAAAGATGTAGACTGATTTTTTCGGTTGTAGGCTCTGCGCCCCTTTAAATTGGTAATTACCTGTGACAAATTGATTTGAAATAACAGTTAATACACATATCGCTATCTTCGGTTTGTTTGAACGATATGGTATTATCGAAAAGTTCCGTTAAAATATTGCTTAACTGGGCTTTAAAGTCATTTTTTAAATCGGCGTACGTCTCTTTTTTGCGGCCTGAAAAAATAATTGGATGAATTGGCCTGTTTTCCTGAATATAGAGTAGAGAAGGAATAAGCTCTTTGTTTTGTGCAAATGTATAGTTTTCTATTATGGTAGTATAGAGGTAGGCCTGGAAAGCTGCTTCAGGCCTTTTAGGTAAGTCATGCGCAAAAAGATCCTCAAATCGCGGTTTTTGTGTTGGAACTTTACCGGTTTTATAATCAATTACAAATATTTGGTCTCCTGAAGCCTGTAAGCGATCAATTTTACCGGCAATTGTTATTGTTTGGTCCTGGTTTATCTGGTGCTTTATCTCATATTCCTCTTCAAGACCATATAAACTAAATCCTTCGTTTTTAATATCGTTTTCAATCACCCTTTTTATATACTTGAGGGCAACCTGTTCAATAAGCGAAATCATACCATTTGAATTTTTTTGCAATTCAATGTTGCCAAACTGCAGCCCCATGATATGGTTAATATGTTTGAGAATTGTCTCATCATTGAGCAATGGTAATAGCATGTCTTTCGATATGGGCTTTTTTGTCCCTGAAAGGGGCTTGTAGAGCAATTCCATTGTATCGTGAAAAATTTGTCCAAAGATTCGCTGGTCAATACCAGAATCTAATTGCTCCGGTTCTTTAATTTTTGCGATATACTGCAGGTAAAACTTTAGCGGACAATTAAGATAAGTATTGAGCTGAATCGGGTATATTTTTCGCTTTCCGTTCAGGTATTGATTTAATAATGGCTGAACGCTTTGATCTTTTTCTATTACAATTGGGTTTTCATTAATTGGTGTAACGACGTGCTGGTATTTGTTTTCTGTAATTGTATTCGGAAATTCGAATGCTATTTGCTGCAAAAATCTTGATTTCTCACCATAGTCATTATCAGCTTCGTTTGAATTGTATATTAGTGTAAGGTTTTGAGCTCTTTGGATGGCTCTGTAAAAGTAATATGCGAAAATAGCATCCTGGTTTTCAAAGGTGAGCAGTCCATAGGCTTTGCGTAAATTGTAAGGAATGAAGCTGGGCGCAACCGATGAGGAGGGCAGGAAACCTTCATTTACCGCATTAATAATCAGGTTTTCGAAATCAAGTGTTCTGGCTTCAATAAGCCCCATGATTTGAATTCCTTTTAAAGGTTCGCCTTCAAGTGTGAGATTGATGCTGCTTAGAATTCTGTCAATAAGCCGTACCATGAGCTTTTCGGGCAGGTCTAATTTGTAGTTTTCAATTTGCTGGGTGAGCTGATTGAGGGCGCTATATATTTTTATTCCTGCCCCTGTATTAAAATAGTCCTTTTCGTTTTTTTCTTCATCATTGTATTCCACAATGGCCTTTAAAATACTTTTTAAATACTCAATGAGGTTAATGTCTCTATCGGGGAAGACAATTGACCCGATTGGATCGGCCTGTAGCGTGGCTACTTCGCAAAACATACGTTTCTCATTAACTAAAGTGTCCCGGATTTCTTTTAAATATGGTGTATTGATGATATCCTGTTGCAGAATTTCAATTACCCAGGCGCTTTTGTAGAGCGTATTCCCTTTATTTTCTATTTTTTGTTGTTTAACCTGCATCAGGATTTTTACCAGGCCTAGCAAACTGGTATTTTGCAATGGCAACCCCATGGTTACATTAATTTTCCCTGTGTCTTCAGGTAGCGTCTGTAGTAATGGAGTTAAAAGGCTTTCATTACCCAGTATTATGCCGTTTTTCAGCGGATCTTCATCCTGGCTTTTGGCTTTAGAGGTTATTATTTCGGCAGTTTTCTGAGCCATTTCAAGTTCTCCGGGAACACCAATACACTCAATTTTCTGTTTATTCCTGAGATTATCGAATTTATGCTTCTTGCCAAGAGCTGACGGATACAGGCTTAGGTTTTGTCGCATGAAATATCCTGCCTCGTGATGTTTTTTGTCTAAATACCACTGGTCATAGTCCCAGTAAAATAACCCACCTGTCTCTTTAGCAGCATTAAATATTTGTTTTTCGGCGCCACTTAGGGCATTAAATCCTATAAATACTGGTGTCTTCTCATCAAAGTTTATTTGGTTTTTATCAGCCTTTATAGCAGTTTCTCTGTAAAGCATGCCCTCATAACCCACCGCGGCACTGGAAAGCTCTTTTTTGTATGCTTCATATATTTTATATAAATGCTTCCAGAACTCAAGAAATTGTCCCCGCACTTTTTCCTGGTTTTTAGCTCCTGTACCCCTATATATGTTTTGCCAAAATTGTTTGATTAGTTCAACCTGGTCGCCTTCTAAATCATCAAATAGTTGTTCAATCTCTTTAAGGTCATGTACATATTTAAATAAATGGCCTGCATCAACAAGATATTTGTCAATATCATCGAAGTCGGCTAAAAGCATTTCTCCAAAGTACCAAAAGCTATCTATTGTTTCTTCTTTGGTAATAATGTTGCTATAGGTTTGATACAATAATGATATTGCAGGAATAGTTTCTATGAGTTTTAACTTACTCTCATTTTCAACAAATTCATTTATTGTAAATATTGAAGGTGCAAACCGGGGCTTTTCTATCAGTTGTGATAAGATATGCTTTAGAAATGTTCTTGATCTTTTCCCTGGCACAATGATTAGCAATTCATGTAGCGAATGATTTTTACGTTCTAGCAGGTCTTCTGCAACAAGCTCAAGAAATTTTTTCATGTTTATATAATTAAACAGTAAATGTAATTAGAAGAAAAAATTTAACAAATTTTATACTTCTTAATAATTATTCGTATTTTTTTGTAAATTGTATATCAGTGAATTATATCGCAGATTCTATTTCAAATAGTTATAATAAAAAGGGCCTATTGTAACGGGAAAGCAATATAGGTAGGCACTTTGCACAATTTTGTTTAACGTAAAAAAATATTTTAAGATAAATACATCTTTAAATTTTAATCTAAGAAACATATAAAAAATATTTAAAGAATTGAATAATAATAAAATAAGGTATTCTAATTTAGAATTATTCTAAATATTAAGACTTTTTTAACATAATTATATTTGGTTTTTGTTCAATTATGGTTTATATTTGTTAAACAAATTAATCATAAAAACTCGACACCTATGACTGCAATTGAATTCAACAATCAATTAACCAACTTAAGAGACAATCTACACAGATTTGCCTACAGGTTAACCACAAATGCCGAGGAAGCAGAAGATCTACTGCAAGAAACTATGCTTAAAGCTTTAAGTAATAAGGATAAGTTTCAGGATAAAACAAATCTTAAATCCTGGACTTTTACCATTATGAAAAATACTTTTATAAATAATTACCGTAGGGCAACACGCTCACAAACAATTCTGGATACAACTAAAGAGCTGCATTTTCTCAATGTACCTCAAGATTCAGGATTTATTTCTCCCGATGCCAGTTTTTCTGTACAGGAAATTCGTAAGGCCATAAATAACCTGGAGATAGAATATCGTAAACCATTTACGATGCATACTGAAGGTTTCAAATATAAGGAAATTGCCGAGGAGCTCGGATTGCCTATCGGGTCAGTGAAAAGTAGAATTTTTATTGCCCGTAAAAAATTAATGAGTATGTTGCAGGACTACAGCCGATAAAAAAATTTTTCTATTTTATGGAAAGCTGTCTCATATGGGGCAGCTTTTCTTTTTGTCTTCGGAAACAAACATTGGAAACGCTCATTTGTTACTAGAAAAAAGTTAAATTTCATACTACATATGGATAAGCTCTCATTTCTGGGTAATGCAGATTTAAATGCAATTGAAGAATTATACCAGCAATATACTGAAGACCCCAATGCTGTAGAATCAACCTGGCGGCATTTTTTTGAAGGTTTTGATTTTTCACGCAAGCAATACGGCGAAACTGAAATAACCAATAAAGAATTTAATGTCATAAACCTTATACATGCCTATCGGCAAAGGGGACATTTGTTTACAAAAACTAATCCCGTAAGGCAAAGACGACAGTATCGTCCGACTTTAGACCTGGAGAACTTTGGTTTGGAGCAATCCGACCTTACCACTGTTTTCCAATCCGGTACTTTAATTGGTATTGGCCCTTCGAAACTCGAAGATATTATAGCGCATCTAAACGAAACTTATCGCGATAATGTTGGAGTTGAGTATAAATACATAAGGCATCCGGAGGTTGTAGACTGGCTTGAGAAAAGAATGGAAAGTACCAGGAACCAGCCTAAATTCAGTTCTGATAGGAAAAAGCATATTTATAAGCATCTGGTACAGGCCGTGGGTTTTGAAAAATACCTACATAAAAAGTTTATTGGTCAAAAGAGTTTTTCGCTGGAAGGAGCAGAGGCGCTTATTCCCGCATTGGATTCAATTATTGAAAATGGTGCCGAAAAAGGTATAAAGGAGTTTATAATTGGAATGTCGCACCGTGGCCGCCTGAATGTGCTCTCCAATATTCTGAAAAAACCATATTCCAATATTTTTCGGGAGTTTTTAGGTAAATCATACGAAAAAGGGATAAGCCTTGGCGATGTTAAATATCATCTTGGTTATGGAAATACAGTAACGACCGATCAGGGAAAAGATGTAAGGCTGAATCTGGCACCAAACCCATCGCATCTTGAAGCTGTTGGTGGTGTAGTAGAGGGTATTGCACGATCTAAAATAGACCAAAAATATAATGGAAATTATAATGAGGTGGCTCCAATTCTGATTCATGGTGATGCCGCCATTGCTGCACAGGGTGTGGTTTACGAAATTATTCAGATGTCGCAGCTGGCTGGTTATAAAACCGGGGGAACCATTCATCTCGTAATAAATAATCAGGTAGGCTTTACTACCAATTACCTTGATGGGCGTTCAAGCACTTACTCAACCGATGTGGCTAAGGTTACAAGAAGCCCTGTATTTCATGTGAATGGAGATGATGTTGAGGCGTTGGTTAATACCATTAATCTGGCAATGGAATTCCGCCAGAAATGGCATGCCGACATTTTTATCGATATTCTTTCGTATCGGAAATACGGGCACAATGAGGGCGATGAACCAAGGTTTACACAGCCTAAACTATACAACATCATAGCAAAACATCCCGATATCAGACAAATATACGAGCAACAATTGGTTGAAGAGAAGATAGCTGCCAAGAATGAGTTGACACAGATTAAAAACGATTTCAATAAAAAGCTTGACAATGCATTTGAGGAAGCAAGGAAGAAAGAATCATTGGACATTAAACTTTTTTTGGAAGAAGACTGGAAAGGATATCCTTACCCGGATGAGAAGTCCATTAAAAATCAAATAGATACATCATTTGATAAAAAACAATTCCTTCAGCTGGGTGAAAAACTCACCAGTTTGCCACAGAAGCTTAAATTTTTTAAGAAAGCCATTAAAATTGTCAACGACCGCAAGGAGATGATCAAAAACGACAGGTTGGATTGGGCAATGGGCGAGTTGATGGCTTATGCTACACTTCTTAAAGAGAATTATAGAGTGCGCATTAGCGGGCAGGATAGTGTACGGGGAACTTTTGCGCACAGACATGCTGTTTTTATGGATGTCAATGGCGAAAAGCATTACACACCGCATCGTAAAATGACTTCTAATCCTGAAGATTTTCAGATTTACAATAGTTTGCTTTCTGAATACGGGGTTATGGGCTTTGAATATGGATACGCTTTGGCTTCGCCGGATACACTTACCATTTGGGAAGCTCAATTTGGCGATTTCTCCAATGCTGCCCAGGTCATTATTGACCAATTTATCAGTTCAGGTGAGGAGAAGTGGGGGCTCAAAAATGGGTTAACGCTATTGTTGCCTCATGGTTACGAAGGGCAGGGGCCCGAACACTCCAGCGCACGTTTGGAGCGCTTTTTAAGTATGGCCGCATCGAATAATATGCAAATTGTGAATCCTACAACCCCGGCAAACTATTTCCACCTGTTAAGAAGACAAATGCACCGAAAATTCCGTTTGCCACTTGTGGTATTCACTCCAAAAAGCCTACTGCGACATTCAGAGTGTGTGTCATCTGTTGACGAAATGACAAACGGGAGTTTCCAGGAGGTAATTGATGATGACCATAACGATCCCCAAAAGGTATCGCGTGTAGTATTTTGTAGTGGAAAAATTTACTACGATTTACTTGCTCGCAAAAAAGAGCTGGATGTGGACGATATCGCACTGGTACGAATTGAGCAGCTGCACCCTTTCCCGGAAGAGGAGGTTCAAAAAATAATCGAAAAGTACCCAAATACCCTGTTATGGCTATGGGTGCAGGAGGAGCCTGAGAATATGGGGGCCTGGAAGTATGTGCGCGATCAAATAGCCGATATCCCGCTTCAGGTAGTAGCCCGACTCAGAAGTGGTAGTCCGGCCACAGGTCTTGCCGCAATACATAAAACAGAACAGGAAGAGATTATCAATAAAGTTTTTAAACCCTGCACTTGTGAGTTGAATAATAAATATTGCGGATTGCAATGTGTGACAGGTAAAGCACGAGAAGAAATTAAAAAACAGCGTGACTATATTCTTGAATTACGAAAACACAACGTATTATGATTATTGATATAAAGATCCCAACACCAGGAGAATCTATAACTGAAGTCGAAATAGCTTCATGGCTTGTTGAAGATGGTGCCATTGTCGAAAAAGATCAGGAAATTGCCGAAATTGAGTCGGATAAAGCCACATTAATGCTAACCGCTGAAGAAGGCGGCGAGATTGCCATAAAAGCGCCTGAGGGTGAAAGTATTAAAGTTGGAAGTGTGGCATGTACTATCGATACCAGTAAAGCTGATCAGGCCACTGATAGTAAGGCTGATGCTTCTACTGGTGACAAAACCGATGTGCAGGATGATCAATCTGAATCGGAGAAGGAGAAAAATAAGGAAAAAAAATCTGATGATAAAACTCCGGCACCTTCAAAAGACAAGGTGAAAACTGTTGATGAAGAACACAGTCAAGTAAAAACAACACCTGTTGCCGATAAAATTATGCAGGCACATGAAGTATCGGTTGATGACGTATTGAAGGGACTTGCGCGTTTAGATAAAAAAACAACCGAACGAGGTATTAAAGGACTCAAATCTCCAGATACAAAAGAATCTCAACCCGCCGGTGAGCGTTCAACAGAACGGAAAAAAATGTCATCGCTTCGCAAAAAAATTAGTGAGCGACTGGTAAAAGTTAAGAATGAAACAGCCATGCTGACCACATTCAATGAAGTTGACATGTCGGCTGTAATGGATATGCGAAAAAAATACCAGAAAAAATTCACTGAGAAACATGGCATCAAGTTAGGATTTATGTCATTTTTCACAAAGGCAGCTGCCGTAGCGATGAAATCATTTCCTGAGGTAAATGCCATGATCGATGATAATGAGCTTGTATATTTCAATTATGCCGATATTGGTATTGCTGTGCAAACACCCAAAGGTTTAATGGTCCCAGTAATACGCGATACAGGCGATAAGTCACTGGCACAACTTGAATCGGATATTGCAGAAACGGCCACAAAGGCAAGAAATGGTAAAATTACCATTGATGAGTTGCAAGGCGGAACATTTTCTATTACCAATGGTGGAATTTTTGGGTCGATGTTGTCTACACCTATCATTAATCCGCCACAGGCAGGTATATTGGGCATGCACAATATTCAGGAAAGACCTGTTGCCATAAACGGACAGGTGGTAGTGCGACCCATGATGTACATTGCATTGTCATACGATCATCGAATCATCGATGGAAAAAGCTCTGTAGGCTTTCTGAAAATGATAAAAGACCTGATTGAAAATCCTGTTATGTTGCTTAGTGGTGGCGATGCCAATGAGCAGTTATTAGAGCTGTAAAAGTTAGCTCAGGGGATGGCGAAAAATAAAGGTGCTGCCTTGACCGGGGGCCGACTGAAGAGATATATCACCGCTTAGATTTTTGGCAATTTCCCGGGCAATGGTTAAGCCCAGTCCGGTTCCGCCAAAACGCCGTTTCATGGCTTGCTCAACCTGCCTGAAAGGCTCGAAAATAATGTCGTAGTATTCTTTCGGGATGCCAATTCCTGTATCTTTTACAATAATTGTAATGCTGGTTTTTTCCAGTTTGGCAGAAACAGATACCAAGCCTTCGGGTGTGAATTTCAGGGCATTGTGTACTAGCTTTTTTACTACTTGTTTGTACCTGATCGGATCAGTTTTAATTTTGGGTATATCGCCTTCATATTGCAAATTGAACTCAAGACCTTTGTCGCGTGCTTCAGCAATGTAAAAATCATATATGCTGTCAATAATTTCTTTCAAATCAGTTGTTTTCTTACTGAACTTTGATTCCCCGCTTTCAATCTTAGATAAATCAATAATATCCATTACAACCGATTCAAGTTGCATGGTGCTGTCTGAGACGATTTGTAAATAGCTGTTGCGTTTTTCATTACTAAGGCTTGAATTCATAGCCAATTGGGCAAAACCTACAATTCCGTTCATAGGTGTGCGTATTTCATGACTTATATTGGCCAGAAAAGCACCCTTTAGTTTTTCACTTTCTTCGGCCTTATCTTTTGCCATTTCGAGCTCAGTTGCATGCTCCTGGAGTTTTTTATTGATGTTTTTCAACTGACTGTTGGCTGATTTAATCTCCATTTCAGCTTTAAGCTTCTCGGTGATATCTCTTATTATTGCAAAAGAACCATTAAAGTTTTTTTCAGTATCATAGATTGGCGAGGCATTGATTTCCAGATTCTTTTTACTGTTTTTTCTTGTTATTACTTCAATGTAATAGGTGCTCGAGTTGCCCATTCTTCGCTGTTCTTCTTCGTGCGATATTATTTCTTGTGAAGTTGGCGTGGCGACATCTTTCAACGTTTTCGAACCAACCTGATGAGGTTGTACCTCGAAGATTTGCTCAGCAGCGGGATTCATGAATGTTATTTCACTGTTTTTATTGGTTATGGCCAAACCATCATTCATATTCTCTACCAGGTACCTGTATTTGGCTTCGCTTTTTTTAAGCTTCTGTTCTGCAATTTTTTTATCTGTAATGTCGCGTATTATGCCGATATTACTCTCTAGCGTTGGATTATAGTCGGACTGTATTTCATAGAATTTATCATAAACCTGAATAGCTCTTGGTCTGATGCGGTTGCCTTTTAACACATGAAATAACTCAGAGAGTAATTCTTTAGCCAGTGGCCTGGGTAATTTATTGTTTATTAGTTCTAGTGCACTTTTATTTATCAGCGATTCTTCATTGGTATTAAGCAGTTCATTAAATTTTTGATTGGCATCTAAAACCCTGCCTTCTTTATTAATATAAATAATGCCCACACCGGCAGTTTCAAATACATCCCGGTACCTGGTTTCACTCTCTTTTAACTTTTGTTTTGTTTCAATCTGGGTCGTAATATCCTCAGCAACTTTTATAAAGCCTTCGAGGTCTCCTTCTTCGCTGATGTGCGGTGTAATTATAGCTCTTTCCCAATATAAATCTCCATTCTTTTTTTTATTGAGCATTTTTCCCTGCCATGCCCTGCCAGATTTTATAGTAGTCCACAATTTATCGTAAAATGCATTATTATGCGTTCCCGATTGCAAAATATTCGGGTTTTGTCCCTTTACTTCAGCCAATTTGTATCCTGTTATTTTGCTAAATGCTTTGTTTACAAATTGTATTTCTCCTTCCGGATTTGTGAATATTATGGCAACAGGAGCTTTTTCAAGTATTACAGAGTGGAGAAAAGAACGGGCTTCAGCTTTTTTCTGGGCGGTTATATCAGAAATATAAAGGACTTTATAATTCTCATTACCTTCTTTAAGATTTTTTTCTTTTATTTTCAGGTATTTTTTACGCTCATTAGCAGCTTTGAGCTGTAAAACTAGGCTGTCACCTTCATTTTTTTGCTTAAAATTTAATGTTTTTCCTGTTTGCTTTCCCTCAGGATTGAGTGCTTTATAATACCAGCCAATATTTTGATTTTTGAACTCTTCGGTATTAATGCTTGCAAAACCCAGTGCAGCCTGGTTAATTTCAATTATTTTATCATTTTCATCAAGTATGATTATACCTTCTTCGCTATGCCTTAATACATTGCTTAAATCAATAGTCAGGGCAGATTTTTCTTCAATGGTTCCTGCCATGCCAATTCCATGAATCAGTTTTGCCTCACCATTAGGCCTGCCATTGAATTGAACTTTTTGTATTTTGTTTTGCTGAACCTTTAGTGATAAATTAATATTAAGGTCCTTTCTTAGGCCTTCTTTAATAGCAATTATTTGGTCCGAAAGTTCTTTTGCCGAACGAGGTAGTAAATAATTGCTGAAATCTGATATAGGTACTTCTGATGCCAAGTCTATCCCGGTTTGGATACCGAAATTTTTTTCCAGCCATATTGTGTTTTTATGCAAATCTATTTCCCATTCAAAGGCATTTGCCAACTTCTTAAACTCTTCTATATTGTTTGTTTTTCCTGGCATGCTTAAGATTTATACGCAATAGAGAATTAAATGAGACAATTTTTTAATGAAAATATTTGTTGAAACATGCAGGTCTTTATTATTTATTATGGACTATTTTTTCTATATACCCTGATGCTAACTTGACAATTATATTTCATGCAAATTAGACCATTTTTTTAAGCTGATAAATACGTAATAATACCCAAATTAAACTATTTGTTATTATTTAAACAATAAACGCTATTTACTATCTATAGCCATATACAGAAATATAATTTTGATATATTAAAAAAAAGTATTATACTCACGCTAAATTTAAAACCATATTAATTTATGTTAGACATTGTAAAAATTACAAAAGAGGAAGAATTTAAAAAGACGAGTAGAGAAGAGTTTTTAGATTTTATGTTTACTCACCTGGATCGATTTGGAGATCCTAAGGAAGACATAAACAAATCAATAGATTATGCATTTTCTGATGCCAAATCAGAAGGCGGCTTTTTATTAGCGGCATTTTATGAAGATAAACTTGTTGGCGGCCTCATTATGAACGAAACAGGCATGTCAGGATATATTCCGGAAAATATTCTTGTATATGTTGCAGTAGATGCCAAATACAGAGGAAAAGGCTTTGGTGGTGAGATTGTTAAAGAATCTTTCAAACAGGCCAAAGGAGACGTGAAACTGCATGTTGAATATGATAATCCGGCGAAAAGACTTTACGAGCGACTTGGTTTTAAAAACAAGTACGCTGAAATGCGGTACGATAACAAATAATTCTGTCCGGAAATAAAAATTAAAAGGCTGTTGTTGCATAACTTTTGCAATAACAGCCTTTCATTATAAATAGCAAAAACACAAAATTATAAATATGGCACATCTGAATATTAAGATAAGCGAAATAAAGAAAAATATACGAACCATTACCCGGTATCTGGATCAGTACGATGTGAAGTGGAGCCTGGTAACGAAGGTTTTTTCAGGCGATCGTGAGTTTTTGAGAAGACTACTGACTCCGGAAATTGTGAAAAACCTGCATTCTGTTGGTGATTCACGTCTTACCAGTCTTAAAAATCTTAAGGCGGTTTACCCCGAGATTCAAACCATTTATATTAAACCTCCGGCCAGAGTATATGCCGACGAAGTTGTAAAATATGCCGACATCTCGCTTAATTCATCATACAATACCATTGTAGCTCTAAATGAGGCCGCAAAAAAACAAAAGAAAACCCACAAAATTATTTTAATGGTTGAAATGGGCGAGTTGCGCGAAGGTATTGACCGTGACAACCTTGTGAACTTTTATAAACGGGTTTTTGAAATGTCTAACATTGAGGTTATCGGGCTGGGCTCAAACCTTGGTTGTATGTATGGTGTTGAGCCTACCTACGATAAACTACTGCAATTGTCACTCTACAAAAGATTAATCGAATGTAAATTCAATAAAAAGATGGATTTTGTTTCCGGTGGTAGTTCAATCACATTGCCTTTACTTGAAAAGGGAAATGTACCACCCGAAATAAACCACTTCAGAATAGGTGAAGCTGCTTTTTTTGGTACAAGTCCTTATGATAATAATCAGTTCCTTGAACTATCTACAGATACATTTAACTTTTATGCCAACCTTATCGAGCTGGAAGAAAAAGGCATTGTGCCCGATGGCATAATTAATGAAGCTAATATTGGCCACACTGCAGGTTTTAAAGAAGTTGACCTGGATAAGACTACCTACAAGGGAATTGTCGACTTTGGTATGCTTGATGTCGACTATCATGACCTAACACCAAAAGATCCTGAAATTAAATTTGTGGGAACGACCTCTGACATGACTGTTTATGATTTGGGTGAGAATATTGACGACAAAGGCAATAAGAAATATTCTATTAACGATGCCATTTGCTTTAAACCTTCGTATATGGCTGCAGCAAGGTTGCTCCATTCTAAATTTATCGACCTGTCATTTGAAGATGAATAGAATATAGAGGTTCGTAGTTTAGTCGTTTGACGTTAGAGATTATTTGGCAACAAAAGTTGTCGAAAGAGCGTTATTTTACTACTAATCATAACCGTAGCGCAATGAAAAAATTAAAAACTATTCTCCTCATATTGCTTACAGCAACATTTGTACAGGGGCAAAATTATGAACAAATAGACAATTATGTTCGTGCCCTTGAGTTTAAAAGTAACGTTGATTTAGCTGAAATGGCTGAAGAAATTACAGCCAAAAGTAACACCGATGAAGAAAGACTGCGGGCTATATTTGTATGGATCGCACATAATATAGAGTATGATGTAAAGTCATTTAAATCAGGTAAAATACCTAATTCAACAGCAATAGGTGTTGTGCAAAAAGGCAGGGCAGTATGTGAGGGTTACAGTAATTTGTTTCAGGAACTGGCATCAAATGTTGGTATAAAATCACTCATTGTTTCGGGATTCAGTAAAGGATATGGATACCAGAACCGCAAAAAACTGGAGACTTCCGATCATGCATGGAATATTGTATTATTAAACAATGACTGGTATTTGATAGATGCTACCTGGGGGGCCGGCCACCTGAACATGAGGGGTCGATATGTACCTGCAATGCAGGAAAAATATTTTATGGCTGATCCGGCATTTTTTGTCACAGAGCACTTGCCCGAAGATCCCGCAATGCAGCTATTGCCATGCCCCATTAAACCCAAAGAGTTTCTGCAAGATTCAAGCAAAGTGTTGAAAATTGCACGGAGCAAAGAAAAATGCTACAGCTATAGGGACACGCTTGCTGCGTATATTCAGCTTGACACTGTGCAACAAAAAGTGGCTTCGGCAGAAAGAATGTATCGCTATTTTAATGACAATGTTTATAAACCTGCAATACTTCTAAACCAGGCTGCCTATGCATATTCAAAGCCGCTCAACGATGGTTCCGTTGAGCTGGATAAGAAACTTGAGCTGGCCCAAAAAAGCCTTAAGTACTATAAAAGGGCAGAGGAGATATTGAGCGGAGCTGCCAGACCTCATGAGCGGGACTTGAAGAGAATGGTGAAACAAAATATTGCCAATGTGGAGAAGTTTATCGACTTTTATAAAAAATAGATTTTAATTGCTTATGCGTTATATAATAGTTCTTTCGCTGATTTTTTTATCGCTGGTTGCAAAACCCGAAGGACTGGCTTTAATTGAAGATGATCAAAACCGGCTTTTTATTTTTGATAAAGGCAACTTTAACCAGGTGGAGCATAATAAGGTGTTGCAAAAGCATATTGGGAGTGACTTTGTGGCCTATATTGATTACATGAATGACCTGAAAGTTTACTATAACGGTAAACTTACCGAAGTAGCCGAAAGCATAAATTCTTTTGTTGCTTCTGAAGACCTTATTGCATGGAAAATTTCAAACTACCTCTATGTTTGGCAAGACGGCATCACAAAGCAAATTTCGCGCGATGTGCGAATGATGAAAACCAAAGGCGAAATACTGTTTTTTGAAGATGATTTTGATAATGCCCTGAAAATTTATTACAAACACAAAGTTTACCTTTTTGCCCAAAACCACTATTCACTGCAAACAAAAGCACTTGATATAGGCAGAGAGAGTTTGGCAGTGCTCGACGGAGACGATCAACTATTCGTTTTTTCGAAAGGTGACATGCATGTGCAGAAATTCACACAGCAACGCATACTATTTAGTGCAGGAGGAGACGGGATATTGGTGAAAAATTTCGATACCGGAGCCCTGGAATTTATCTCGGGCGAAGATATTCAAACACTTGAATATTTTCCGCCAACATGGTTTAAAACCCGTTACAACTGGCAGGTTTGGATAGACCAATCCGGTAATTTTAACTACTGGGATGGCACCGGAAAAGAGTTGCTTACATACCAAAAACCCAGACTAATAGAGTACAGTCCGGAGGCCTTACTTTACGAAAATGGTAATCAGCTTTATGCAATGCACAACGGTACTGAGACTTATGTATGTGACTATATTCCTGAAGTTTATCAATTTTACAATAATTATTTTGTTTTTTATAACCGCCAAAGACAGGTAGAGCTTGTGGAGAATGGCAATTCAAAAGTAATCAGTACCATGCCCGAGGTTAGCTTCGACTTATATTTTGATGTTATTGTTTTAAGAGAGGGAAGGAAAAGGCGTGTTTATTACAATGGTAAAATATATACATTGTAAAATTAGTTTTTCGCATCATAAATAACAAAAAAAACAGGGGTTTCAATATTTCGAAACCCCTGTTTTTTGTGGTGTAATCAATTTTTAGTCTTGCTGTTTTTCCAGCATCTCTTTTATTGCTTTTACCTGTTTTTCCAGTTCATCAATTCTTGCTTTTTGTTTTTCGATGATGCGTCTTTGCTCATTTAGATTTTGTTTCTTGTTCATGTAGGGTTCAATAAAGCTGCTTCCCGGTAGTACTCTAATACCTGTTGTATCAGGTAATTCGGGTGGTTGACCACTGATCACGTTAAAACCGCCAAGGGCCAAAAATTCATAAGGACTGGTATGCGTCATTTGTATACCCTGGGAAGATAAGTTTAGGTATTGGGTACCCTGACCCTCTTTTCCGGTACTTAGCTCCTCCACAGCAAAGCCACTGCGGTTTGGAAAATCCGGTCCGGAGTTCGGAACATAAAATCTGGTACTGTCAGGGGTTAGCCTGAAAAGATCATAAGAGCCTCTTTTACCCCCTGTAAGGCCACCCACTGCAAAGCCACCTTTTTGAGCTTTGCCTGTTTGTTCCTGAACATATATTCTGGTGCTGTCGGGCGAAACTGTAAACAAATTGTAAGGAATATTTTTACCTCCCGTGAGTCCACCTACGGCAAAACCACCTTTCTGGGCTTTACCTATATCTTCTTCTTCTTTTACATATATGCGCACACTGTCGGGTGCAACCTTAAAATAATTGGTTACTGTTTTATCTTTTCCTCCTGTAAGGCCACCCACAGCGAAACCTCCTTTAGCACTTTTTGAGGATTCGTCAATATGTATCTCTACACCATCTTCGTATACAGAGAATATGGGCATCCCCTGGCTATTTCTCACTTCAAAAATAGGGTCGGTTTCTCCATATGAAGCATCACCCTGTATGAGCAGTTTTGGTATCCCGGGTTCAGCCCCTATGGCCAGTTTATTTTCCATCAGTGTCAAAGCACCAGTAGAAACCCAGTTGTTACCATTAAATGTTAAAATTTGTCCCTGTACGCCTTCGGGCATAGCGCTGTTAGCAGCATGCAATGCATAAGGCACTGCTAAAATTGGTGATACCCCGAGTGCAGTGTAGTTTGCTCCTCCATCAAGCGATACTGAGGTTGAAAGCATGTATTCGCCGCTACCCCAGTTAATAGAATTAAAATCTCCAGATACGGGAACACCGGCACCTACATGTATCGAAAATTGACCAAAATCATTGGTGGTAATATCATGCGTTTCAGTGTAAACAGGCATCTCGGTCATGTCTAAAACAGACAACTCGAGCATGGCTGATGAATTGGTCATGAGTGTCCCATCCTGGTCTCTCATTACGCCCTGGTAATTGAATGTGTTTGGCTGTGCATAAGTGCTCAGAGTAATCACAGCCAAAATAATAGCCATTAAATTTTTCATATTTGTTAATTTTATTGTTTTATGACTTTAGTTTGACTTAATATATTATTGTTATCGGTTATAAAAAGGTAATAAATTCCGGGTTCGAGTTCTTGCATGTTTAGGGTTGTTTTGCCCCTTACCTGATATAATTTTTGCATTTGCCCGAGGTTATTGTATAGCTTGATTTGATAATCTGAAAAATTGTTGTTTGTAAATTCTATGTTTAAAAAGTTGCTGAAGGGGTTGGGATAAATGTGCAACTGATCAGACAAACTGTGGCCTGCAATGGCGTTTCCGTTATCTATTGCGCCTGATTGAAATCCCTGCTCCAGGTACAATCCAGACAGTGCATCGTAATAGCTGCCGGTAACTGTTTCACCAAGGGTATATGATAACTTTACCCCCAGGTTCTGGTTTTCAAAATTTTCCCCTGAAGTACTGATTACATCTTTAGAAATAGACTGGGAGCTTAAGTTGATATGGCAAAGAAATATCAATGTAGTGATTAAAAGCGTTTTCATATGTTTAGAATTTTGATTTTAGTGGTCATATGGAGCTCGCCATGATGTATCAAATTTCCGTCACACAAGGTTTTCAGTTTTTATTATAATCATACGGGTGTGTGTCAAAATTTTTGTCATGGCTCGGTTCATATGTTTATAATTTTGATTTTAATGGTCATTACTTGTCCCGATGCTAATCGGGATGGAGCTCGCCATGATGAATCAAACTTCCGTCACACAAGGTTTTCAGTTTTTATTATAATCATACAGTTGTGTGTCAAAATTTTTATCATGGCTCGGTTCATCTCATTATCTTTTTTATATTCAGCTTACTAATTGTTTTCAATTGTTAATTAGTTGAACAGATTGAGGAAAGGTTTGTTTAGGTCAATAAATACAGCATTAGTAGAATATGTTGCTTTTTTTGTATCAAACCGGAATTGCATAAATTTTGCTTGCAATATTTAAACTAAAGTTTTATGAGTACTAAAATAATTGTGTTACTGCTGACTTTTCTGATGGTGACGCTACAAGCCCAAAGTCAGGAGATAAAGAATGAGAAAGAAAAATATGTGGACAGGAACGTTTTCCCGGATGAAGCGCTTAAGCAACTAGATGCCTTATCAGACGCTAAACGTATTAGTTATATCCGACAGGTTGATGGAGACAATGTGTCTTTTGAAGCAAAATTTAAATTTAATAATAAGAAATTGAGCGTAGAGTTTGCTCCAGGTGGTAGGCTTCAGGACATCGAGGTGCTCATAAAGAAAAGAGGCCTTCCTGACGGACTTTATGCAAAATTTGATCAACTTTTCCTGAGGCTGTTTGACAAGTATAAAATTACAAGAATGCAAAGACAATATAAACCCGGTCGGGGTTACAGCGGGGTTTCTTTAAACGATTATTTGGAAAATTCATTAAACAAATTCGAAATTAATTATGAGCTCGAATTGCGGGTAGTTGAAAAAAACAGCAATGAAATCGGACATTATGAGTTTCTGATTGATGAAAATGCTGAAATACAAAGAAAAAGACGAATTAAAAAAGTAATTGATGATAATGAGGTATATTAAAATGCGAAGTACAGTATTTCTTTTTATTTTTCTGCTATTTGGCATCAACGAGCTCAGAGCAGATAATGATCCGGACTTTTATTGGGAACCCAAATTGTCTACCTCTTACAAATTATCAACACGATATACCTTACAGGCAGGAGCCAATATCAGGCAGGATTTACAGTGGGGTACAGCAGATTATTCAGGTATTCGTAAAGCTGAGGCGCAGGTTTTTGCAACCAGGGCTACTTTTACAGGGAATAAATTAAGTTTAGGATATGTTTACTCCGGCAGTAATCAGTTCAGGCCATCACGAAAAGTTGAAAACCGCCTGACCTTTCAATACAAGTTCAAAACCTCATTTATTAGCAATAAATTTAGCCACAGAGCGCGATTCGAAAACCGTTTATATACAGAAGATTATTTTACCAGGTTAAGATACCGCTTGAGCTATAGTGCGCCAATTAACGGTGAGCGTCTCGATGAGGGAGAATTTTACTGGATCGTTTCAGACGAAATACTCTGGAACTTTAATAATAAAAACTATGATGTCGAAAACCGGTTGAGTTTGGGATTGGGGTGGCTTCCATCAAAAAAACAGAAAGTTCAGTTTGCATTACAGTATCGCGGGTCCGATATTAATACCAGTGAAGTTGGACACGCTGTTTTTCTCTCCACAGCCTATTATTTCGGAATATGAAAAAAGCCTGAGTTGGTTCTCAGGCTTTTGCAGTAGCGAGACCCGGACTTGAACCGGGGACCTCATGATTATGAATCATGCGCTCTAACCTGCTGAGCTATCTCGCCGTATTTTTTAATGCGGGTGCAAATATATAGAACTAATTTCTTTTTACAAGAGCAAGGGCGAAAAAAATGTGAATTATTTTTTATGTTGTCCTGTATTAATTATCATATTTTTTTTATATTGCAGTGAATACAAATAATTTGCTGTTATGTCAAAAGATAAATATACGCTGGAGTATCCTTTTAATTCTTCCCCAAAAGTTTTGTTCAACAGGCTGAGTACAGCAAGTGGATTATCAGAATGGTTTGCAGATGATGTCTATGTCAATGATAAAACATTTACATTTGTTTGGGATGGTATGGAGCAGAAAGCAGAAATGTTAATTCGTAAAACACCTGAAATAGTTAAGTTCAAATGGCTCGATGAGGAGGAAGAAGAAGTAAGTGAGATGGACCCCTATTTTGAATTTAGAATCAGAAAAGATGACCTTACCGGCGAAACAGCCTTGCTTATTACGGATTTTGCCCATGATGATGATAAAGATGATGCTATAGAGCTTTGGGATACACAGATTAACGCACTTAAACACAAATTAGGTCTTTAAGGTATTTCATCCGTAATTAAAAAGTGCTATTTTTGCTTGCTAATAAAGAATTCGCGGGTGAAAAAACTTAATCTATTTATATTAAAGTCATTCATTGGCCCTTTCATTGCCACATTTTTTGTGGCTATTTTTGTATTGCTCATGCAATTCTTATGGCGTTATGTCGACGACCTTGTGGGTAAAGGACTGGGTTTCGATATTATTGCACAAATGTTAGGGCTGGCAAGTGCCACTATGGTACCCACAGCGCTGCCTCTTGCTATTTTGCTCTCTTCACTCATGACATTTGGTAACCTGGCCGAGCACAATGAGCTGGTTGCCATGAAAGCTGCAGGAATTTCACTGTTCCGGATCATGCAGCCTTTAATGTGGTTTGCAGTCGCTACAATGATTGGGGCTTTCCTTTTTTCTAACTATGTACTTCCCGTGGCAAATCTTAAAGGGCGAACCCTTATTTATGATATAAAAAAACAACCTGCCGAGGTAATGATACCCGAAGGCACTTTTTATAATGGCATTGAGGGGCGGTCCATTAGAGTAGGAAAAAAGGACAATGATTCGGATATGATGTACAATATCCTTATTTATGATCATACAGAAAAGCGGGGAAATAATTTCGTTACACATGCAGATTCTGGAACACTCGTATTTACAGAAAACAGGGATTATCTAATACTGACGCTGTTCAATGGTACCTCATACGACGAGAAAAAACAACAGAGAGGCAGGAAAGCACATGCCTATCCAATGGAGAGGGTCATTTTTGAGAAAGAACAGCTGCTGTTCGACCTTACAAATTTAGATATGGAGCGAACGGATGAAAATTTGTTTAAAAATAATTATCAGATGCTCAGCGTCGATCAGCTGACCTATACCATCGACTCTCTTGATGGTGAGACTGTTGAGCGCAGAGATAAGTATACAAACAACTTAATTAAACGTAATTATTTTAAACGGCTTAATAAAAACCAGGATTCAGTATTCATGCAAGATTTTGCCAATGTAGAATCTTACCCTTTTGATACGCTTTATCAGAAATTTAATTCACGATTGAAAGGAATTATTATTTCTTCTGCCCTCAGTTATGCACGATCGGCACAAACACAGATTCATAGTGCCCGCAACACCATGAGGAACAAAAAAACATGGCTCAATAAGCATAAGATCGCATGGCACAAGAAATTTACATATTCCTTTGCGTGTTTATTGTTGTTTTTTGTAGGTGCGCCTCTGGGTGCTATCATCCGGAAAGGAGGTATGGGATTACCCACTGTAATTAGTATCGTGTTGTTTTTAATGTACTACATCATTTCCATTACCGGAGAAAAATATGGTAAAGAAGGTGCTGCCGATCCAACATTAGGAATGTGGGTGGCTACAATTGTGTTTATTCCATTGGGCATTTATTTGACCATACAAGCATCGAAAGATAGGGTTGTATTTAATATTGATAAATATATTGTTGCTGTTCAAAATGCAATAAACCGGTTTATGGCATTCAGAAGGTACCGTAAAATGAAACGATCGTGATGTTTTTACATTTAAATTCACGCCTGCTAGAGTTATATTGATACAACGGTTTATTTGAAAATTGAACTAAGTAGAAGCTAAAGACAGAACAGAAAACTTATGGTATGCAAATATTAATGTTGGCCAATAAAATGCCTTATCCACCCAAAGATGGGGGGTCTATAGCCACACTATCGATGGCAAAAGCTTTTGTTAAATTGGGGCACAGGGTAACCATATTGGCAATGAACACCTATAAGCACCATTTTGAGGTTGAGGATTTACCTAATGATTTAAAATCAGAGATCGATTTTTATACCGTTTATGTAGATACCTCCATTAAACCACCTGAAGTATTAACGAATCTTATTTTTTCACGTTTACCATATAATGCCAAAAGATTTATATCATCTGCCTACAAGCAAAAACTCGTGAAATTACTTCGCGAAAAACAATTTGATATTGTTCAGCTTGAAGGTTTGTACCTTTACCCTTATATCGGTATAATACGGAAGCACTTTACCGGACCTGTCTCATTCAGGGCACACAATGTAGAGCACGAAATATGGCGCAGGAGCCTCACAAATCAGAGACAGGGCATTAAGCGGATGTATATGAAAGTGCTTACCAATCGTATGGAGCAATTTGAAGTACGGTCACTCAATAAATTCGACTTGCTTGTACCTATTACCGAAAGGGATGGACACGTTTTTGAGTTTTTGGGAAATAATTCTCCAAAATGTATTGCCCCGGTTGGTATTGATCTCGAAAACTATAAATATAAAGCACCAACCGACTATAAACCTGAACTTGCCTTTATTGGCTCACTGGATTGGATGCCCAACCTGGAAGGTATAGACTGGTTTCTTGATAAAGTTTGGCCTGAAATTATTAAGCAAAACCCTGATGTGAAGTTCCATATTGCCGGACGAAATGCACCGCCAAAATATGAGCACAAAGTAAAACGTCGGAACGTAGTTTTCCATGGCGAAGTAAATGATGCACTTGATTACTTGAATGAATTTGCATTTATGGTTGTGCCCCTGTTGTCAGGAAGCGGTATGCGGGTTAAAATTGTGGAAGGTATGGCCACGGGTAGGGTTGTTTTTACAACTACTATTGGTGCCGAAGGACTAAATGCTACTGACAAGGAGAATATTTTTATTGACGATGATCCCTCGAAAATGGCACATACTATACTGGAGACAATAAAAAAACCAGAAAAAGTAACTGAGGTTTCTAAAAATGCAAGGTCATTTATTGAAACCGAATTTGACAATACTGAAATCGCCCAACGGCTGATTGATTTTTTCAATTCTCATTTAAACAGCGCTGAGGCATGATTTACCTTTTTTGGATACTGCTTTTTTTGGTGATTTATAGTTATGCAGTATATCCTGTGTTGTTATATGTGTTCGGATATTTGTTCGGGAGGAATCGCCAAAAACTACAATCTGCAGACAATGAACAACTTCCTGAAATCACACTTCTTGTTACCGCTTTTAATGAACGGGATTTTGTTGATGAAAAAATCCGGAATTCAAAAAAACTGAAATATCCATCAGATAAGCTTACATTACTTTGGGTTACTGATGGCTCAGACGACGGAACTCCTGAAAAAGTTGCAGCGTATCCACAGGTCAAACTTATGCATGAAGATGCACGTCGCGGGAAAATACATGCCATGAATCGTGCTGCACAGGCAGTAGATTCAGATATTATTGTGTTTTGCGATGCCAATACTTTTTTAACTGAGGATACATTAATCAATATTGCCCGTCATTTTCAGGATCCTAAAATTGGATGTGTAGCCGGCGAAAAACAAATAATAGATAGTAATTCAGCAGCCGGAGCAGGTGAAGGGGCCTATTGGAAGTATGAATCCACCATAAAAAAACTTGATTACCGTTTTAATACCACACTTGGTGCGGCCGGAGAGCTATTTGCAGTGCGCAAAAATTTATATGAACCGGTAGAATCAGACACGGTGCTCGATGATTTTATTATATCATTGAGGATTGCTGCTCAGGGCTATGCTGTAGCATATGAACCGGGAGCTATTGCCCGTGAATTTCCCTCTTACAGTGTTTCAGAAGAAATGAAAAGAAAAGTAAGAATCGCTGCAGGTGGTTTTCAGTCATTAAAAAGATTAAGTTTCTTGCTGAACCCATTAAAATATCCACGTTTGGCATTCCAATTTATTTCCCACAAGGTGTTTCGCTGGCTGATATGCCCTTTGGCATTACTGGTACTAATCCCTGTACATGTTGCTGTAGTGTGGTTTAATCCCGATAATTTGCTATATGTAATACTTGCAATAGCCCACCTTCTGGTTTATATAACTGCACTTAGTGGCTGGATCCTGGAAAAACAAAAGTTTCCATCCGTGTTTTATTTGCCTTATTATTTTGTAACTACAAATATTGCCCAAATACGTGGACTGGCAAGGTACTTGAAGAAATCTCAGTCAGTTAACTGGGAAAGAGCTAAAAGAGCCCGTTAAAAATATTAATTTTGCAGCAAAATAAATTCTATGAGTAACCAAAACGATACATACAAACTGAATACTATTCCGGAAGCTATTGAAGAAATTAAAAAAGGTAATATTTTAATAGTGGTAGACGATGAAGACAGAGAAAATGAAGGTGATTTTATAACAGCAGCAGAACTTATAACCCCTGAGAAGGTCAACTTTATGGCCAAATATGGTCGTGGTTTGATTTGCGCGCCAATTCCTGAAGGCCGCTGCGAAGACCTTGACCTTGAGTTAATGGTAGGCAAAAATACCGCATTACACGAAACCCCTTTTACGGTATCTGTAGATTTGCTTGGCCATGGATGTACTACAGGTATTTCAGCTGCTGATCGCTCAAAAACAATAAAAGCACTTGTGGAGGATGAAACAACTCCGGAAGATTTAGGACGCCCCGGACATATCTTTCCACTTAAAGCAAAAGAAAAGGGTGTGATCAGGCGTGCCGGTCATACAGAAGCTGCTGTAGATTTAACACGATTGGCCGGACTTAAACCCGGTGGTGCACTCGTGGAAATTATGAATGACGACGGTACCATGGCCCGGCTCCCCGAGCTTATGGAAATGGCAGAAAAGTTTGATCTCAAAATCATTTCTATTAAAGACCTCATTGCATATAAACTACGAAAAGAGAGCTCTGTAATAAGAGGAGTAGAGGTTGACATGCCCACTGAATATGGACATTTCAGGCTAATTCCGTTCCTTCAGAAAACCAATGGAATAGAACACGTTGCACTGATAAAAGGCGATTGGGATGAAAACGATACTGTATTGGCAAGGGTGCACAGCTCCTGTGTAACCGGTGATATCTTCGGCTCAAAAAGATGCGACTGCGGTGAGCAATTGCATAAAGCAATGAAAGCCATCGAAGAAGAAGGAAGAGGTGCCATAGTTTACCTCAGTCAGGAGGGACGGGGCATAGGCCTGATGAATAAAATAAAGGCCTACAAACTACAGGAAGAAGGGTACGATACCGTCGAAGCTAATGAAAAGTTGGGTTTTGACCCCGATGAGCGCGACTATGGAATAGGAGCCCAGGTACTACGTGAGTTAGGAGTACGTAAACTAAAATTACTTACAAATAATCCGATAAAACGTGTCGGTTTAGAAGGATATGGCATTGAAATAATAGAAAATGTACCGATCGAAATTGAGCCTAATCCACACAATATGTTTTATCTGAAAACTAAACGCGATAAAATGCACCATCACTTTAAGTTTTTTCAATATGAGGTTGATGAACTTAAACAACGGGATGAGAAGGAGAAAAAACAGTGAAACTATGCACCGCATTGGTGAAAAAATCTGATATATTTCGGCTGGCATTAAAAATTACTTAATTTTATAAGGTTTATTCTAAATACCCATATTGTATGTCGAGATTAAGGGACTTTTTTAAATTGGGCGGTAGCCTGAGACGAAAAATGCTTTATTCGCTTTTCCTGACTTTTCTGCTGATTCTTGGAGCAGTTTTATCCTACGTCACAATAAAAAGCGAGCAACTTGCCCTTAATAATGCCCGTGAGCTAGCACAATCTTATGCAAATGGCTACGCCAAAAACATTCAGGACCGATTGAATATCGATATGGGTATGGCCCGGGCCCTCAGTCATTCATTGCATGGTTTTACCAATTTACCTGTTGAGCAAAGGATGTCGATCGATAGCAATATGATGTACAATATTGCCAGCCAAAATGAGGAGTTTCTTGCAGTTTGGACCATTTGGGAACGCAAAACCTTCGATACTACATGGACGCTGCCTTATGGCAGGGGACGGTTTACCATATTCAGAGAAAAAGGGCAACTAAAATATCGCGAAGAGCTTTTAGACCTTGAAGGCGATAAAGTTGATGGTGCGTATTATAAAATGAAAGTTTCAAAGGAAGAAACCATTCTTAATCCATACTCCTTCACATATTCTGGCAACGAAGAAGATGCCATACTGGAAACAAGCCTCTGTGTACCAATTCTGCAAAATGATCAATTTATTGGATTGGCCGGTATGGATATAAGTCTTGAAAGTTACCAACGGGTAGTTAATCAGGTTGAACCCATTGAGGGTAGCCAGTTGTATTTGTTGGCCAATGACAATAGCTTTGTGACGCATCCCGATGATAATATGTTGGGTGAGCATTTTAATGAGAGTTTTCCCGCATTGGTTGATACGTTTAGTATTGAAAAACACGTGAGCGATGGCGAGCCTCTAAGCTTTGAATACGAAAACGGTAAAACATATTTTTATTCATTTGCTCCAATATACGTCGGAAAATCTACAACACCCTGGTCATTGATGTTAAAAGCACCATTGGATACCATAATGGAAGAGGCGCGCAGAGGTGTATTTATTTCACTTATTGTAGGTTTAATTGGTTTAGCCCTTATGACGGTAATTGTATGGATTATCAGCAGGTCAGTGACACGACCCATAAAATCGACCACAAGGGTATTACAAAAACTCGCAAAAGGAAACCTCGAAGATATTACTACACTGGAAGTAACATCAAAAGATGAGCTGCAGGATATGTCAGACTCACTCAATACACTGATGTCCGGGTTACAGCATACCGCAGAGTTTGCCCGTAGTATTGGAGAGGGGAAACTCGATACGGAATATAATCTCTTATCAGAAAACGATACGCTTGGGCATGCTTTGCTTGATATGCAGGAGAGTTTAAGAAATGCGCGCCTCGAACAAAAGAGACGTAATGAAGAGGAAGAGCGTCAGAACTGGATAACAGAAGGACTGGCAAAGTTCGGCGATATACTCAGAAAGAATAACGATAATTTAAAGCAGCTCTCCTTTAATATCATGAAAAACCTTGTCGATTATATTGGAGCTTCGCAAGGTTGCATTTATGTGCGGACAGACGATGAGGAAGAAGAAAAATACCAGCTTACTTCAGCCATAGCTTACGACAGGCGAAAACTTTTGAAAGATGTGGTTGAACCCGGAGATGGATTAATTGGCCGGGTTGTACACGAAAAACTAACCATATACATGACCGATGTACCCGATGATTATGTTTTTATCACATCTGGTCTGGGAGAAGCCAATCCGAAAAGCATTTTGATTGTGCCATTAATTCTGAATGATGAAGTATATGGAGCTTTGGAGTTGGTTTCATTTAATGAATTTGAAAAATATCATATCCAGTTTGTTGAGCAAATTGCCGAAAGCATTGCATCCACAATTTCAAGTGTGAAAGTTACCGAGCGTACCAACAGGTTGCTTAAGGAGTCGCAGCACCAACGTGAGGAGCTGTCGTCACAAGAGGAAGAAATGCGGCAAAACCTTGAGGAATTGAAGGCTACACAGGAAGAGGCTGCACGCCGCGAAACAGAGATGAATGCATTAATTGAAGCCCTGGGCTCTTCCGTGCTGATTACTGAGTTTGATCTGGATGGAATGGTGCTGAATATAAACCATAAATGTGTTGATTTACTGGGGATTCAGCCAGAAAAGATGAGGGGAAAGCATCATAAAAGCCTTGGGTTGGATAATACTACTGCTTCTGGTGCCTATAAGAAATTTTGGTCAGATCTCAACCGGGGTAAAACAAAGAAGCGTATCTCAGAAGTCAATATTGCAGGTAAAACCAAATATATTGAAGAGACTTATATTCCAGTAACCGATTCTGAAGGTACCATCCACAAAATAGTGGGTATTGGCTACGATTTTACTAAGGTAAAAGAGAAAGATCTGGAGATTGAGCGGTTAAAAAATGAACTGGATCAAAAATAAATAACCTTATAGTGTAGCTTAACTGTTTTTTAACACCTTTCATTTGTAACTAAAACACTGTAACTTTCGTCAAAGTTTTGTTACATTTAATAAACTATAAAAATCACAGTTATGAAAATTTCCACATGGGCACTTACAGTGCTCTTTTTGTTCTCTGCATTCGGAGCAGGTGCAACCGAAAAACCCCGTATTGAAACTTACAAACTAAAAAACGGACTCACCGTAATTCTTAAAGAAGATCACCGGCAGCCAAAAGTTTTTGGCGTTGTCATTACCAGGGCAGGAGCTAAAGATGATCCTGCCGATGCCACTGGTATGGCACATTACCAGGAGCATATGCTTTTTAAGGGCACCCAAAGCCTTGGTACAACAAGCTGGGAAAAAGAAAAACCGCACATCGACCGAATTTTCGAATTGTATGATGAATTGGGTCAAACTAAAAATGATTCAGCCCGGAAAGCCATTCAAAAGCAGATTAATGAAGCTTCCCTGGCTGCAGGTGAGTATGCTATATTAAATGAAACCAGCTTTTTGATAAATGCAATGGGCGGTACCCGGCTTAATGCCGGAACAGGACCCGATCAAACTATTTATTACAATCAGTTTCCCCCCAATCAGATTGAAAAATGGCTCGACCTTTATTCTGAAAGGTTTTATAAACCCGTATTCAGAACTTTTCAGTCGGAGTTGGAGGTCGTATATGAAGAAAAAAATATGTATGATGACCAGTTTTTTACCGGATTATACGAGGCCTTCAATAAAGATTTTTTCAAAAATCACCCATATGGGCAACGCACCACAATTGGAACGGCCGAAGACCTGAAAAACCCATCGCTTAGTAAAATGTATAAATTTTTCACCGATTGGTATCGCCCCAATAATATGGCATTGGTGATGGTAGGCGATTTTAACACAGAACAAATAAAACCACTGATTGCAAAAAAGTTTAGTAAATGGGAGAAAGGTGAGGTTCCTTCACATAAAACTTACACAGAAGAACCATTTGATGGACGCGAATTCAAGAAAGTCCGTATGTCGCCTATTCCGCTTGGAGCCATTGGTTTTCGTTCCCCATCTGAAAAAAACGATGATATTTTAAAGTGGGAAATGACCGTGAAAGTGCTTGCCAATAGAATGCAAACCGGCTTACTCGATCAATTGATGGTCAATAATGAGATGCCTTTGGCAACTGTTTTAAACATGCCCTACCAGGACTATGGCCAAACAGTAATGATTTACTTCCCGGGATTTTTTAAACGCCTTAAAAAAGGTGAGAAAAAAATAATGGCCCAAATAGAACGACTCAAAAAAGGCGATTTTTCTGATGATCTTTTGGAGGCCATAAAAGCCGAAATGTATAAAACTTATCAGTTAAAGCTTGAGTCTATCGAAAACCAGGCTGTCAATCTTGCCTATACATTTACCAATGATAAAGACCCACAAAGTGTTTATGAGCGTCCTCAAAAGATTAAAGCGGTTACTAAAAACGATATCGTTGAAATGGCCAATAAATACTTTACCGATAACCGGCTTGTCATGTATTCAAAAATGGGATTCCCCAAAAAAGAAAAACTTCAGAAACCCGGTTACGAGCCTGTTGTGTCCAACACCAATGCCAAATCGCCCTATCGCAAAAAGTTTGAGCAAATTCCCTCGACCGATTATGAAATAGAGCCTGTTGATTTGGACAAATCAGTCCTTAAAGCTGATATATATCCCAAAGTACATCTTCGCCAGTCGCATAACCCACTCAATGATATTGCGCAGCTGCATATACAGTTTAATAAAGGTCGCAAACATGATATGATGCTAGCATACACCGCTCGCGCTATGAACAATGCGGCTCCTGAAGGAATGAATTTGCAGCAGTTTAAAGAGGCAATGGGAAATACAAACTGTAATTATAATTTTTATTCAAATAATGGTTATATCGGAGTCAGCATTAAAGGTCCAGAAAGTAAATTGCCAGAAGCATATGACCTGGTTAGCCAATTAATTGCCAACCCGACCATCACCAAAGACAAGATTAAGCAAATGTACAAAGAGGAAAAAATATCCCGCAAAATGGAAAAGACTGAGCCGGATATGATGGCTTCGGGATTGTACAATTACTTGATTTATGGTGATAAGTCGCCTTATTTAAATAGACTGCCTGTAAAAGATATTAAAAGACTTGATCCTGAAGAACTTTTTAATCCGTTTCGTGATGCGTTGACTTTCGAAGCCGATTTGTTTTACACCGGCCAAAACAGCCTTGATGAAACTGTGGCCGAGATTAAAACACATTGTCCTTTTTTAGCTAAGGTAAAGGTTGACGGAAATGGTTTCCCGGCTCCCGGCTTCAGGAAATTTGAGCAAAATGAGGTTTATTTCATTGATCATAAGCGTGCAAAACAAAGTAAACTGTTCTTATTTATTAATCAGGATAAGATAGCACCCGATGAGGTTCCTTTGGTAGAAGCATTTAATATGTATTTTGGCGGTGGCTTTTCTGGTCTTGTGCTGCAGGAAATACGTGAATACAGAAGCATGGCATACTCTGCTGGGGCCAATTTTCAATTGCCCGTTCAGAAGGAACACAATGCCATTTTTGCCGGTTTTGTTGGCACGCAGTGCGATAAAACCCTCGAAGCATTGGAGATTTTTAACGGACTTATCCGTGATATGCCTGAAAAACCTGAAAGAATGGACATGATCAGAAATTACCTGGTAAATTCTGCAATTACTAAAAAACCAGGTTTCAGGGGCTTGCCCTGGAAAGACAGAACCTGGAAGCGGGAAGGGTTTGATAAAGATCCTATCCCGGATAAAGTGAAGGCGTATCAGAATCTCACATTCGATGATATTGTGAAATTTTATGAACAAAAAATAAAAGATAAAGCCGTTGTGATTGCTTTGGTGGGAGATGCCGAACAAATAAGCATGGACGGACTTAAAAAATATGGAGATATCCAGGTAAAAGAGTGGGACGATGTCTTTACGAAATAAATTTAACCGAAACTAAATACAAAAGCGCTGTTCTTGAGGAATGGCGCTTTTTTTATTGCTTTTGGCTTCTTTTAGTTATTTTT
>Ga0102940_1000156_pt1 | contig 47421 bp, 45 predicted proteins | sample SalPonR2_C_D1_MG_FD_78215 | JGI IMG/M metagenome (GOLD analysis project Ga0102940, IMG submission 78215) | Salt pond soil microbial communities from South San Francisco under conditions of wetland restoration - Salt Pond MetaG R2_C_D1_MG | ecosystem: Environmental > Aquatic > Marine > Intertidal... | reverse complement strand
TGTGATGACAAGCGCGCTCATCTGCGGCGTCAGGGCTCCTGGCAAGGCAATCCGCATTCCCGGCGAGCCCTGCCTTGCAGCCAAGCGCTTTCCGTCTCGCTGAATGTTGCAGGATCAGTGGCGGGGTACACTAGATGCCGTCAGCAACCTCGATCTCGCGGAGTGAGTAATGGACAGCGGTTCCCGAGCTGCGGCCGCTGCAGCGGCCGCCGGCAGGCCTCGGAAATACAACGCGGACAAGCTGTTCAAGCGTCTGCGCAAGAACGCCGGCAAGGCCATCGGCGATTTCGGCATGATCCGCGACGGCGACCGGGTGATGGTCTGCCTGTCCGGCGGCAAGGACAGCTACGTCATGCTCGACCTGCTGCTCAGTCTCCAGCGCCGCGCCCCGGTCGATTTCGAGCTGTTCGCATTCAATCTCGACCAGAAACAGCCGGGGTTCCCCGCGCACGTGCTGCCCGACTACCTGGCCGGGCTCGGGGTTCCGTTCGATGTACTCGAACGCGACACCTACTCGGTCGTCAAGTCCGTGATTCCGGAGGGCAAGACCACCTGCGGGCTGTGTTCGCGGCTGCGTCGGGGCAACCTGTATACCTATGCGAAGGAAAACGGTTTCACCAGGATCGCGCTCGGCCACCACATGGACGACATCGTCGAGACCTTCTTCCTCAACCTGCTGTACGGGGGATCGTTGAAGGCCATGCCGCCGAAGCTGAAGAGCGACGACGGCGCGAATATCGTCATCCGCCCGTTGGCCTATTGCCGCGAATCGGACATCGGCAAGCTGGCCGAACTGCGCGAGTACCCGATCATCCCCTGCACGCTGTGCGGGTCGCAACCGAACCTCCAGCGCCAGGTCATCAAGCAGATGCTGGCTGAATGGGACCGGCGGCAGCCCGGCCGTACCGAGACCATCTTCAAGGCTCTGACCAATGTCGCGCCGTCGCAGCTGTGCGATACCGAACTGTTCGATTTCCAGGCGCTGGACGCCGCCGGGCCGGCCGCGCTGGACTGGCTGCTGCCAGGGCATTCGAGCCCCACGGGTTGAAAGTTACGGATCGTACGCGTGACCTCTGGTAGTGGCGTGGCGACGGAGAACGCCACAGACTGTTCGACCTGCGGAAAACCGTCGCCTGAGCGGCTCGGTCCGCGTCGAGGATCGACACGATCGATCTGTCACTGGATTCGCGGCCGCGCGCATCGGCCGCACTCACGCTACGGGAGTCCCCTCATGAAACACGTTCTCGCACTATTTGCCGCCCTCTCGCTGGCCGGTTGCATCTCGATCAACAGCGACGTGATCGTCGAAGACGGCCAGACATCGGATTCGATCACCACCGTCAACGGTTCGGTCGACATCAGGACCGGCGCCATCGTCGATGGTGATATCAGCACGGTCAACGGTTCCGTTTCGTTGGCCAATCGCTGCAAGGCCGGCGACATCAGCACGGTAAACGGCAAGATCGAAGTCGGGTCGGAGGCAGTGACCGGTTCGGTCGAAACCGTCAACGGTGCGATCCAGATCGGAACTCGAGTGGCGATCGACGGCAGCGTCGAGACGGTCAACGGCCGAGTCACGCTGGGCGAAGATGCGGTGGTCACCGGCACGGTCTCGGCGGTCAACGGGCAGTTGCTGGTTCGCGGCGCCGAGGTCGGCAGCCTGGTGAACGTCAACGGCGGAATGATTCTGGAGGCGGGCAGCATCGTCAACGGCGAACTACGCGTTCGCCGTCCACGTGGCGGCGACGAGGAGCCAGTGGTAGTCGAGATTCACGAAGACGTCACCGTGGCCGGCCCGCTGGTGTTCGAGCGGCCGGTTACGCTGCGGGTCCACGAGCGCGCCCGGATCGGCGAAGTCGAGGGCGCCGAGCCGGCCTACTACAATGACTGAATCAAACCGCGCCGGGGGCGACCTGCCCCGGCGCGATCCATCAGTCGTAGCGGGTGCCTTCGTGCTCGACCCAGCCGCCGGAGCCCGGCTGGCCGGTGTCGAAATAGGTCAGCGAAACGATGCCGCCCCGCGCTTCCCAGTCGTAGTATCCCTGGAATCGGACAACGTCACCCCGCTCGACGGGAATCCGGTCGGCGTTCTCCAGCGAATGCCGGATTTCGACCTGCATCTCGTCGTTCGGCTTGACGATGAACCGCTGGGTCTCCCCGGCGATATTGTCGTCACCCAGAATCTGCGTCACCGGACCGGTGCCGCTGACCCAGATACCTGTTCGACCGGACTCGAATGTTTCGATCAACCGGTCATTGCTGATTGGTGCTTCCCCGCCGCCACAACCCCCAAGCACAAAGCAGAGCGAAACGATCAGAACCTGCGAGAACAATCGCATCTTGTCACCCCGTTACTTTGTCGTCGACGAAGCCTAGCAGATTTCAGAATCCGCGATTATGGGACAAAGGTCTCGATTTCGAGTTCAATTCATGCGAACTCGCAGTGACCGACTGAGCGTTACCTGATTAGCCGCATGGCCCACTTAGAGACCAGCGCTGCGGAGCAATGCACAGGGAGGCGGCGCCGAGCCGGAGGCAGGACGCCGAAAGAGGATGTCAGCGCTTGAGATTCTTGCGCAAACGTTCCAGCGCGGCCAGCTGGGCGACCGCTTCGGCCAGCCGGGCCTGGGCCTCGGCCATTTCCATGTCGGCGCTGCGATCCGAAAGCGCGCGCTCGGCCTCTTCCTTGGCGCGCAGTGCGGCCGCCTCGTCAAGGTCGTGCGCCCGGGCGGCGGTATCGGCCAGCACGGTCACGACGTGAGGCTGGACTTCGAGCATGCCGCCGGAGACGTAGTAGAACTCCTCGCCGCCCTCCGGAAGCATCACCCGGACCTGGCCGGGCTTGATCCGGGTCAGCAGCGGGGCGTGCCGCGGCGCAATGCCGAGCTCACCTTCCTCGCCGGTGACCACGACCATGCTGGCGTCGCCGGAAAAGATCTCCGCCTCTGCGCTGACGATATCGACGTGAATCGTTGATGCCATTGTTCAGTCACTCCCGATCGGGACGGTTTCGCGCCGTCGAACACTGGAAGAGGGCGTGATTCGCGGAGGCTGGCAAGACTTGAGGTCGTTCTGGAAGCGGAGCGTACATCAGTACGTGAGCATTCCGGAACGGCCGAAAACGCAGCCAGCATTCGCGAAGCGCGGCCTCTTAGGCGGCCTTCTCGGCCATCTTCTCACCCTTTTCCACCGCCTCTTCGATGGTGCCGACCATGTAGAAGGCCTGCTCCGGCAGGTGGTCGTATTCGCCGTCGACGATGCCCTTGAAGCCGCGGATGGTGTCCTTCAGGGACACATACACACCCGGCGAGCCGGTGAAGACTTCGGCGACGAAGAACGGCTGGGAGAAGAATCGCTCGACCTTCCGGGCGCGGGCGACGGTCATCTTGTCTTCCTCGGACAGTTCGTCCATGCCGAGAATCGCGATGATGTCCTTGAGTTCCTTGTACCGCTGAAGCGTGCCCTGCACCTTGCGAGCGACGTCGTAGTGCTCCTGTCCGACGACCAGCGGGTCCAGCTGGCGCGAGGTGGAATCCAGCGGATCCACGGCCGGGTAGATACCTAGCTCGGCGATTTGGCGGGAAAGCACGACGGTGGCGTCGAGGTGAGCGAAGGTCGTGGCCGGTGACGGGTCGGTCAGGTCGTCGGCCGGGACGTAGACGGCCTGGATCGACGTGATGGAACCGGTCTTGGTCGACGTGATGCGCTCCTGCAGTGCGCCCATTTCGGCGGCCAGGGTCGGCTGATAGCCCACCGCCGACGGCATACGGCCCAGCAGTGCGGACACCTCGGTGCCGGCCAGGGTGTAGCGGTAGATGTTGTCGATGAACATCAGAACGTCGCGACCTTCATCGCGGAATTTTTCGGCGATCGTCAGGCCGGTCAGCGCCACGCGCAACCGGTTGCCCGGCGGCTCGTTCATCTGACCGTAGACCAGCGAGACCTTGTCGAGGACGTTGGAGTCCTTCATCTCGTGGTAGAAGTCGTTGCCTTCGCGGGTCCGCTCACCGACGCCGGCGAACACCGAGTAGCCCTCGTGCTCGATGGCGATGTTGCGGATGAGCTCCATCATGTTCACGGTCTTGCCCACGCCAGCGCCACCGAACAGGCCGACCTTGCCGCCCTTGGCGAACGGGCAGACCAGGTCGATGACCTTGATTCCGGTTTCCAGCAGCTCGTTGCTGGAGGCCTGCTCTTCGAACGTGGGTGCCGCGCGGTGAATCGGCATGCGTTCCTGCTCGCCGATCGGCCCGGCTTCGTCGATGGGGTTGCCCATGACGTCCATGATGCGGCCCAGCGTCTCCTTGCCGACCGGGACCGAGATCGGTGCGCCGGTGTTCTCGACTTCGAAGCCTCGCTTCAGGCCGTCGGTCGAGCCCAGCGCAATGGTGCGGACCACGCCGTCGCCAAGCTGTTGCTGGACCTCGAGCATGATGTCGCCTTCCTGGATGATCAGCGCATCGTAGACGCGCGGAACTTCATCGCGCGCGTATTCCACGTCGACCACGGCGCCAATGATCTGGACAATTTTCCCGTTGCTCATCACTCAACCTCGTTTCTGGTTCGTGGGCCGGCGTCCGTTGATCCCGACGCCCGTCCGATTTTCGATTCGTTGTTCCACAAGTCGCTACGCGGATCAGACCGCGGCCGCGCCACTGACGATTTCCGAAATTTCCTGCGTGATCGCGGCCTGCCGAGCCTTGTTGTAGGCCAGGTTCAGGTCGTCGATCAGGTTGGTCGCATTGTCCGAAGCGCTCTTCATCGCCACCATGCGTGCGGCGTGTTCGCTGGCCAGGTTCTCCAGCGTGGCGTGATAGATCAGCGACTCGATGTAGCGCACCAGCAGATCGTCGAGCAGCGTTTCGGGATTCGGCTCGTACAGATAATCCCAGTACTGCAGCATCGGCTCGTCTTCGGTCGGCGGCAGCGGAAGCACCTGGTCGACGGTGATCCTCTGGGTCATCGTGTTGATGAACCGGTTGTAGCAAACGTGCAGCTCGTCGATCTCGCCTTCGCGATAGCCGTCCAGCATGATCTTGATGGCGCCGATCAGGTCTTCGATCTGAGGCTGCTCGCCGAGGTCCTGGGTGGCTGCGGCGATATCGACCTTGATCCGCTTGAAGAACTGGGCGGCCTTGCGACCGATCAGCACCAGGCGGACTTCCTGGCCGTTTTCCTGGTGCTCGCGAAAGCGCGCCAGAAGCTGCCGGAACATGTTGTTGTTCAGACCGCCGCAGAGGCCGCGGTCGCTGGAGACGATGATGTATCCGACCCGCTCGACCCGGTCATGCGCCTGCGTGAACGGGTGCTTGTACTCCGGGTTGGCGTGGGCCAGGTGGCCGACTGCCTGCCGCACCATGCGGGCATAGGGCCGGGACGCCTGCATGCGATCCTGCGCCTTGCGAATCTTCGAGGCCGAAACCATCTCGAGCGCGCGCGTCACCTTGCGGGTGTTCTTCACGCTCTTGATCTGGCCGACGATTTCCTTGGATCCACTCATATCGTTCCTCGGGGGGCGGGGCGCTCAGGCCACGTCCACGGTCTCGGGTTCGTCAGTGCACTCGGTGCGAGTCGGGGTCGCGAGCGACCGGGCAGGTAGTGCTCGGGTTCACCAGGAACCCGTCGACTTGAAGTCGTCCAGCGCCTTCTTCATTTCCGCGGCCAGGTCGTCGTTCCAGTCGCCGGTCTCGTCGATCTTCTTCATCAACTCGCCGTGCGAGTTGTTCATGAAATCGCGCAGGGCATTCTCGAACGGCACTACCTGGTTCAACGGCAGGTCGTCGAGGTATCCCTCGTTGCCAGCGAACAGCGAAACGGCCATCTCGGAGACCGACAGCGGCGAGTACTGGGCCTGCTTCATCAGTTCGGTAATGCGCTGACCGCGCTCGAGCTGTTTCCGGGTCGCCTCGTCGAGGTCGGAAGCGAACTGCGAGAACGCAGCCAGCTCGCGATACTGGGCGAGGGCCAGGCGGACGCCGCCGCCGAGCTTCTTGATGATCTTGGTCTGCGCCGCGCCACCGACTCGCGAGACCGACAGGCCGGCGTTGATGGCCGGACGGATGCCCGCGTTGAACAGGTCGGTCTCGAGGAAGATCTGACCGTCGGTGATCGAGATCACGTTGGTCGGAACGAACGCCGAGACATCGCCGGCCTGGGTTTCGATGATCGGCAGGGCGGTCAGCGACCCGGTCTTGCCCTTGACCTCGCCGTTGGTCATCTTCTCGACGTAGTCGGCGTTGACTCGAGCAGCGCGCTCGAGCAGCCGGGAGTGAAGGTAGAACACGTCGCCCGGGAAGGCCTCTCGACCCGGCGGACGCTTCAGCAGCAGCGAGACCTGGCGATAGGCGACAGCCTGCTTGGACAGGTCGTCGTAGACGATCAGCGCGTCTTCACCGCGGTCGCGGAAATATTCGCCCATGGCGCAGCCGGCATACGGCGCGATGTACTGCATCGCGGCCGAATCGGCAGCGTTGGCGGCCACCACGATGGTGTGATCCATGGCGCCGTGTTCTTCAAGCTTGGCCACGACATTGGCCACCGACGAAGTCTTCTGACCGACGGCGACGTAGATGCACTTGATGCCGGTGCCCTTCTGATTGATGATCGCATCGATCGCAACCGCGGTCTTGCCGGTCTGACGGTCACCGATGATCAGCTCACGCTGGCCACGCCCGACCGGGACCATCGCGTCGATCGACTTCAGGCCGGTCTGGACCGGCTGATCGACCGACTGACGGGTGATGACGCCCGGCGCGATCTTCTCGATCGGTTCGCTGCCGGCGGCCTCGATCGGGCCGGCGCCGTCGATCGGCGTTCCGAGCGCGTCGACGACGCGGCCGAGCAGCCCTTCGCCGACCGGAACCTGCAGGATCTTGCCGGTGCAACGAGCGGTATCGCCCTCGCGCAGGTGCTCATAGGCGCCGATGACCACGACACCCACCGAGTCCCGCTCCAGGTTCAGCGCCAGCCCGTAGGTGTCGCCGGGGAACTCGATCATTTCGCCCTGCATGGCGTCGGCCAGGCCGTGGATCCGGCAGATGCCGTCGGACACACTGACGATGGTGCCCTCGTTCCGGGCCTCGCTGACCACGTCGAACTGTTCGACGCGCTTGCGGATCAGTTCGCTGATTTCGGTCGGGTTGAGAGTCTGCTGCATAGCTTGTTTACTCGTTCAGATTCGGTGAAATACCGCGGGTTGTCGGCTCGTCCGCTCAGCGCACCAGCTGGCGGCCGAGCTGCTGCAGTCGGCCGCGCACGCTCGCATCGATGACCTTGTCGCCAGCGCGCACGATCAAGCCGCCGATCAGGTCGGCGTCGACCTCGGTTTCCATGTCGACGTCACTGCCAAAACGCTGCTTGAGTCGATCGGCCAGCTTCTGGCGCTGCGTCTCGTCCAACTCGACCGCCGAGGTCACACGGACCTTGATCCGGTCCTCGCTGGCCCTTCGCAGCGTCTCGTACTGCGCCGCGATTTCCGGCAGCAACGGCAGCCTTCGATAGTGCATCAGCACGTCCAGGAAGCCGCGCACGGGCCCGTCCATGTGCTCGCCGAGGACATCGCCGAACAGCGAAAGCAGTCGCTCGGCATCGACGCGCGGATGTCCGATCAGGGCGGCGGCCTCGGGATCAGCGGCGACCTGCGCCGCCAGGCCCAGTGCCCGGCTCCAGTGATCGGCCGTACCGGACTTGTCGGCCAGCTCGAACGCCGCGCGGGCGTAGGGGCGGGCAAGCGTGGTTTCGGCGAGCATGGCGGGTCAGAGCTCCTCGGCCAGCTTGTCCAGCATGGCCTTGTGCCGACCGGCATCGAGCTCCTGCTGGAGTACGCGCGAGGCCCCGGTGACGGTCAGCTCGGCGAGCTTCTCGCGCAGCGCTTCACGGGCCTGGTTCGTGGCCAGCTTGATCTCGGCCTCGGCGGCGGCCACCTGGCGGTCGCGCTCGGCGATGGCGTCCTGCTTGGCCTGCTCGACGAGCTCGTTGCCGCGCTTGCCGGCCTGGTCGATGATCTCGCTGGACCGGGCGCGCGCCTCGCGAATGACCTGCTCGGCTTCGGCCTGGGCTTTCTCCAACGCCTTTTCGGCCTCGTCGGACTGCGCAAGACCCTCGGCGATCTTCTGCCGGCGTTCTTCCATTGCCCGGGTCAGCGGCGGCCAGACGAATTTCATGGTGACCAGGATGAAGACCAGGAACGTGCCGGCCTGTCCGATGATGGTGCCTAGACTCAAGTCCATAGCTGAAACCTAGAGATCAGATGGTTTTGGATCGGTGACGCTCGCCGCATCAACCGCCGGTAACGGCAGCCAGCAGCGGGTTGGCGAACAGCAGCAGGGCAGCGAAGGCCACGCCGATGATCGACAGCGCATCGAGCAGGCCGGCGATGATGAACATCCGGACCTGCAGCATGCCGGCCAGTTCGGGCTGGCGGCTGGCGCCTTCGAGGAACTTGCCGCCCAGAAGGCCGAAGCCGATTCCGGTACCCAGGGCTGCGAAAGCGAAGATGAGGCCGACAGCGATGGCGGTGTTGGCCTGGATCAGAGCAATGGTTTCCACTTAGTGTCTCCTGACGGTGTTGTGCTTGAAGGTGTAGCGGTTGATGAGATCGAACTCAGTGTTCTTCATACGCCAGCGACAGATACACGATCGTCAGCGTCATGAAAATGAAGGCCTGCAGCGGGATGACCAGGATATGGAACGCGGCCCACGCGCCACCGGGCATGAACTGGATCCACCAGGGCAGCAGCGCGATCAGGATGAAGATCATTTCCGCCGCATACAGGTTGCCGAACAGACGCAGCGCAAGCGAAACGGGCTTGGCGATCAGCTCGACCACGTTCAGCAGCAGGTTCGCCGGCCACAGGATCGGGTTCTTGCCGAACGGGTGGAACAGCAGTTCCTTCGCATAGCCACCCCAGCCCTTGCCCTTGACCGAGTAGATCAGGATCAGCGCGAACACGACGATCGACAGGCCGAACGGGCCATTGATGTCGGCCGAGGGCACGACGCGGGTGTACTCGAGGCCGAACAGCTTGTAGGACAGCAGCGGCAGATAGTCGACCGGAATGATGTCCATGAGATTCCACAGGAAGACCCAGACGAAGATCGTCAGCGCCAGCGGCGCGACGAACTGACGCGGCCCGTGGAAACTGTCCTTGACGGAGTTGTCGACGAAATCGACGAGCATCTCGACGAAATTCTGGAGCTTGCCCGGCACGCCGGCCGTGGCGCGGCGCGCGGCCAGAATGAAGAAGAACAGGAAGAAGAGCCCGAGCGCGATCGAGACGACCAGGGTGTCGGCGTGGATCGTCCACAAGCCCTCGCCGTAGCTCAGGTTCGTGATGTGATGCTTGACGTATTCGCTCGGTGACGGAGTGCCGCTAGCCATGATTCAGTTCCAGGTCCCTTGCTTCTAATCGTCCTGCGGATTCGTTTCCGGCCCGCTGCGACCCAGTCGCCACATGGCCAGCCAGTACGCCACGACCGTGACGACATACCCGATGAGCACTGGGCCGAAGTACTCGGCGAACCAGTACGCGACGGCCGCGAACAGTACCACTGCGATGACCAGCTTCATGGCCATCGCGCGGTAGAACGCCGCAACCATCGTCGCGACCCCCGCTTCCGCGGAGACCACCCCGGTGCGCAGCGCAGCGATCGCTGTCAGCAGGATTCCGATCCCGCCGCCGGCGAGGAATGCCACACCCGCTGCCGTGCCCGAAAGCACCACCGCAACCAGGGCGCCGACGACCACGAGCACGGCCTGCGTGCGCAACAACCAGACCGCCATCCGGGCAAACCCGGCCTGCGTTTCCTCGATCTGGCGATGGTCCGGCTGGCCGGATTCGGTAGCCACGTCCCTGGTATTCCCTGTCGCTCATTGCGCCGCGTGCATTTCGAACTCGACACACACGACGGTGTGCGCGATCCAGAGCCAAAGAAGTATAGCAGTTCCACTCTCTCGGTGGGGCGTCCGCCAACGTCGGAACCATCGCGCCGCAAGGCCGGATCCATCGGCTGGGCCGATCGGCCACGGGGGTGACGAGATCGCTGAACGAAGCATTTCAGGCGAATATGTAAAACCTACTTTACATAAAGTAAAGCTTGCTTTACAATAAGGCTTGTGCGAACGGACAGGAATCCGTCATGAACGACCTGAACTTCAACGAAAAGAGCGCCTGGGGCACGCTGGTCGCCCTGCTGGTGCTCGGCATGCTGTACTTCTCCTCGGTCGTCAACCTGTGGCGGGCCGATTCACTGGATCTGCCCGCCGTGTTCGGCCTCGGCGTGGGGTTCACAGTGCTTCTTGTGATCGTGCTGACGGCCTACCACATCCTCATCGCCACGCTCAGAAAACCGGAGAACGACGACGAACGCGATCGGCTGATTCGGTGGCGAGCGGGCCATATCTCGGGCAACGTGCTCGGCGTGGCCGTGATGATCGTGGTGGTCCAGATCGTCGTCGGCGGCATGTTCGGAGGCGGATCCGACAACACGGTAGCCACCTCGCCGGCACTGATCTCCATCGCACTGATCGCCGCGATCTGGCTATCGACGGTCACCGAACTCGCGCTGACGGTCCGGTTCTACCGCCGGGGGGCCTGATGCCGGCCAGCATCGTCAACCGGGTCCGCGAGCTGCGCCGGGACGCGGACATGACGCAGCAGGCGCTGGCCGAGGCCGTCGGCGTCTCGCGCCAGACCATCAACGCGATCGAGACCGGGCGCTACGCCCCATCGCTGGAAGTCGCGCTGAAAATCGCCCGGGCGTTCGACCTGGCCACCGACACGGTGTTCCGATTGAACGAAAGTGCATGAACCCGATGAACCGGCTCGCTTGGGTATAGTCGCGAACCGCCACCGCCCTTCCGGAGACTGTAGATGACCGCTTCGTTCAACGACGTCACCGCTCTGATCACCGGCGCCTCGATGGGCGTCGGCGCCGCGACCGCGCGCGCCTTCGCCGCGCGCGGCGCCAACCTGGTGCTGATCGCGCGCGGCGAGGACAAGCTGCGGGCGCTGGAGGCCGAACTCGACCTCGGCGAACGGGTGCGCGTCGCGCCGCTGGACGTTACCGATCTCGATGCGTTCGCCGCGCTGCTGGCCGACGCCGAGCAGCGCTTCGGCTCGGTCGACGTGCTGGTCAACAACGCCGGCTACCACGCCCGCGGACCGGTCGAGACGGTCGATGCCGACGAGCTGGGCCGAATGATCGACGTCAACCTGAAGGCGCCGGTGATGGCCACCCGACTGGCGCTGCCCTACCTGCGCCGCGCCCGGCGGCCGGCGGTGATCAACGTCGCCTCGCTGGCTGGCCGCACGCCGGTGCCGGGCTCGGCGACCTACTCGGCGACCAAGTTCGGCCTGCGCGCGTTCGGCCTGGCCTTGTTCGAAGAGCTGCGCGGATCGCCGGACACAGCGGGCATCAAGATCGCGTCGGTGTCTCCGGGCCCGATCGACACCGGCTTCATCATGGACGACATCGACCGGGTCACCGACCTGACCTTCTCGCAGCCGATCGTGACCGCCGAGCAGGTGGCCGAGGCAATCGTCGGGCTGGTCGACAACGGCGTCCTCGACCAGCCGATGCCGCGGCTCAGCGGCTACCTGACAACCATCTCGTACCTGTTCCCGCGCGTCGGCCGCGCGCTGCGCCCGATGCTGGAGAAGAAGGGCCGCAGAACCAAGGAGCGCCTGAAGCGCGAGCGCGGCGGCTGAGCCGCCGGACGCCCGCTCAGTCCCGCAGCGCGCCGACGATCGGCATGCGGGCTGCCCGGACCGCCGGCGCCAGACCGCCGACCAGGCCGATGCCCAGCGCCAGCAGCACGCCCTGGACCAGCAGTTCCGGCGTGACCGCAAAGTCGAACACCACCTGGGTGAAGCTGGCGAAGTTCAGCGTCGAGACCGTCATTCCGTTGAACAGCAGCCAGGCCAGGCCGGCCCCCAGAACCCCGCCGATCAGCGCCAGCAGCATCGCTTCGACCAGCACCGAGACCACGACCGCCCCGGGCGAGAACCCGAGGGCGCGCAAGGTGCCGATCTCGCGAGCGCGCTGGGCGACGACGTTGTACATCGTGTTCAGCGCGCCGAACAGGGCACCCAGCGCCATCAGGATCGCAATGCCGTAGCCGGCCACCCGGATGAAGGTCGACAGCGCCTGCGACTGTTCGGCCAGGTACTCGGTCTCGCGCTGGACGGTCACTGACAGCCGCGGGTCGGCGGTCAGCGTGTCGCGAAACGCGCCGAACGCGTCGGCATCGACCAGCCGGCCATAGACCGATGAATAATTGTTGCCGCGTCGATATGCCCCCTGCAGCACCGCGCTGTCGGTCCACAGCTCCGAGCTGGCCGCGCCGCCGCCGGTGAACCGCCCGACCACGTCCCAGCGCTCGGTGCCGAATTCCAGGGTATTGCCGACCTCCAGCCCGACGAACTGGCCGGCCGCGCCGTCGCCGACGATCAACTCCCGCCGGCCGGGTTCGAACATCCGTCCCTCGACCAGCTCGAGATCCGTGCGGATCACAGCCGCGTCGATCGCGACGCCACGCAGCGGCACGTTCGCCGAGGTGCCGGCCGACGCCTTGGTCAGGTCGATGATCACGTAGACCTCGGGCGAGACCCGCTCAAGCTGCGGCGCCTGCTCGATCAACCTCACCTGCTCGCCGTCGAGCCCGGATTCCAGCTCCGAGCCGGCGCCGGAACGCATCACGACCACATTGTCCGGCGACGCACCGCCTTCCAGCGATCTCTCGAAGCCGCGCGCCATCGAGAGAACGGCTACCAGCACGGCGACCACGCCGGCCACGCCGACGATCGCCACCAGCGACGGTCCGAGCCGGCCGGGAATCGCGCGCAGGCTGGCGCCGGTGATGGCAAGGGCCTGGCGCACCGTCAGGTCCGTCCCATCGCGTCGACCACCTTCAGCCTTGCCGCCTGCCACGCCGGCAGCGCGCCGGTCACCAGGCCCAGGGCCACGGCCAGCGCCAGCCCCCAGCCCAGCGCACCGACGCTGGGCGCGAGTCCGGGAAAGAACTGGGCCATGGCATCGGCCGCGCCCTGCACGGCCAGCGAGCCCAGCGCCAGCCCGATCGCGCCCCCGACCACCGCAACGACCAGACTTTCGGTCAGGATCATCAGCAGGATGCGACGGTCGCTGAAGCCGATCGTCTTGAGCACCGCAAGCTCACCGGTCCGCTCGCGCACGGCCTGGGCCATCGTGTTGCCGGTGATCAGCAGAAGCGTGAAGAACACGCAGCCCATGATCAGCTGGACGATCAGCCCGATGTTGCCGAACTGGTTGGCGAAGCCGGCCGCGAAGCCGGCCTCGGTCGAGGTCTTGGTCTCGGTCGGCGAATTGGCGAAGCGTCGGTCGATGGCCTGGGCGACGGCGTCGGCCTGCGCGGGATCGTCGATCTGCGTGATCACCCAGCCCACTGTGTCACGGCCGAACTGGCGCGACTCGTTGAAATAGTCATAGTGCATGTAGGCCTGTTGTTCGTCGGCCTCGGTGCCCGAGCCTGTGAAGATCGCCTCGACGACGAACGGCCAGGAGAAGTCGCCGTTCTGCCTCGGAAAGATGCTCGAAAACAGCGGCACCGAGTCGCCGACCTCCCAGCCGAAGGACTCGGCCATCGCTCGGCCGACCATCAGCCCGATCTGGTTGTCGCGCATCGCCTGCCACTGGTCGTCGGAAACCTGAAATTCCGGGTAGATGCGGCGAAGTTCCTCGACCTCCGTCGGAAACAGGCCGAACTGCGAGCGCGGGTCCTGGAAGTAGGCGCCGAACCAGGTCTGGTGAGTGGCCTCGACCACGCCATCGATCTGGCGGATCCGCTGCACATAGCTCAGCGGCAGCGGCTGGATGAACGACACGCGGTGCAGCGTCACCAGCCGGTCGGCGCCGGCCAGCTCGACGCCTGCAGAAAAGGCCCGGTTCAGACCGCCGAGCAGCGCGAACAGCATGAACGCGATGATCACCGAGGCGAGCGTGAACAGCGTCCGCAGCCTGGTCCGGGTCAGGTTCTTGCCGACCAGTAACAGCATCCCCATCAGGCGGCCTCCGCGAGCGTGCCCTTGTCCATGTGCACCTGTCGGCCGGCCCGGTCGGCCGCAGCGGGGTCGTGGGTGACCATCAGGATAGTCTTGCCGTGCCGCTCGTTGAGCGTGTTCAGCAGATCGAGGATGTCGTCTGCGGTGGCGCGGTCCAGGTCGCCGGTCGGTTCGTCGGCCAACAGCAGGTCCGGATCGGAAACGATCGCACGAGCGATCGCCACGCGCTGCTCCTGGCCGCCGGAGAGCTCACGCGGCAGGTGGCCGGCGCGATCGGATAGCCCGACGATCTCCAGCGCGGTCATCGCACGCTCGCGCCGCTCCTTGCCCGACATCTTCTTCAGCAACAGCGGCAACTCGACGTTGCGCCGCGCGCTGAGCATCGGCATCAGGTTGTAGAACTGGAAGATGAACCCGACGTGGCCGGCCCGCCAGCGGGCCAGCTCTCGCGAGCCGAGCCGTTCGATCTGCCGGCCGTTGACCCCGATCCGGCCCGAGGTCGGCTGGTCCAGCCCGCCGATCAGGTTCAGCAGCGTGGTCTTGCCCGAACCGGACGGCCCCATCAGCGCGCAGAACTCGCCTTGTTGGATCTGCAGATCGAGGCCGTGCAGCACCTCGACCTTCTCGCGGCCCTTCTGGAAGGTCTTGACGACCTGCTCGATGTCGACGATCACTTCGCTCATGTGCTGGGTTCCTCCTGAATTCAGCCGGCCTCGCGCACGGCAACGCCCTCGGCCAGCGCATTGCCTCCGGCGGTCTCGACGATCCGATCGCGCTCGGTCAGCCCGGCCAGGATCACGACTCGATCGCCGCGTTGCGCGCCGGTGCGTACGGCGCGGCGCTCCAGTCGGCCGTCCTCGACCCGCCAGACGTAGCGGCGGGTTTCGTCATCGAACACCGCCGAGGTCGGCACGGTCAGCGCCGGCGAGGCCTCGGTCTCGGCCGGCATCTCCGCGTCCTCGTCGAGAAAGCGAACGCTGATGCCCATCTCGGGCAGGATGCGCGGATCGCGCTCGAGGATGGCCACTCGGACCCGCACCGTGGCCTTCTGGCGATCGGCGGCCGGCACGACAGTATTCACTTCGGCCGGAATCGACCAGTCGGGGTAGGCGTCGAGAATCGCAGTCACGCGCTGACCGGCCCGGACCCGGTCGATGTAGCTCTCGTTGACGTCGACCTCGATCTCCAGCGAGTCCATGTCGACGATGGTGCCGATGCCGGTCCGGGTGAAGCCGCCGCCGGCGGAGATCGGCGACACCATCTCACCGGCCTGGGCGGCGCGGGCGACGACCACTCCGGAAAAAGGCGCGCGGACGGTCAACTCTTCGAGCAGCTGGGCCTGCAGCGCCATTTCGCTGCGCGCGACCTCGATCTGCTCGCGTCCATTCGCCAGGCGCGCCTCCAACGCGCGGACCTGCGTTTCGGCCTGGTCCAGGTCGGACTGGCTGGCCAATTCGCGGTCGCGCAGCTCGCGCTGGCGCTCGAGCGTGCGCCGGGCGTCCTCGAGCTCGACGCGGATCTCCTCCAGCGCCGTCTGCGCCGCGCGCAGCCGCGCCTCGGTCAGGGCCAGCTGGGCGCGCTCGGTGGCATCGTCCATCCGGGCCAGCACCTGGCCCTGCTCGACCCGCATGCCTTCCTCGATCAGCACTTCGGACAGCTTGCCGGTGACTTCCGCGGCAACCGTGGCCTGGCGCCGGGCAACGACGTAGCCCGATGCGTCGAGCACGCTGGCGGCGTTCGATCGCGCGCCCGTCGATTCGCGCACCGGCTGGACGATCTCGACCTCGATCGCGCCCGGCCCGGCCAGCAGCCGCCAGCCGGCCACCGCCAGCACCGCGACCACGGCCGCACCGGCCAGCCACGGCCAGACCGCCCGCCCGCTGTCGGCATGGCGCTGATCATCTGAGATTTTCAGACGATCGATCAGCGGGTCGGACTCGGCCATCGGGTCGTGACTCCTCGTAGCTCGGCCTCGAATATAGCCCGGTCCGGTGTCACGAAACAGTGACGCCTGTCACTCCGGACGACTGCCTGTCGTCACTGGTCCGATGCCGGAGTTCGCGAGAGGCTGATTGCATCACCCAATGGAGCTTCGACCATGACCCCGTTTCGAGTTCTCCTTGTGGTCCTCGGCCTTGCCCTTGCCCGGCCGTCCGGTGCGGCCGGACCCGCTGAATGGACCGGCTTTCGCGGCGACGCCGCCGAAGCCGTCGCTGCCGGCGATCCCGCGCGGCTGCACGACCTCGCCGCTTCGCTCGAGACGCTGGACGAGGCGCCGGCCGGCTGGACCGATTACTGGTCCGCCTACCTCCACTACCGCATCGGGTTCCTGGCCGATGACGCCGGCTCCCCGGCTCCGGCCCTGGAGACCTGCATCCGGCACGCCCGGGCGGCCGTGGATGCCTCGTCCGGTGACGGCCCGCTGCGCGCCGAAAGCCAGGCGCTGCTCGGCGTCTGCCATTCGGGCCTGGCCGGCACCGGCCCGGCTGCCAGCATGCAGCACGGACAGCGGGCCGCGATGCTGCGCGACGAGTCGCTGCTGACCGCGCCGGACAACCCGCGCGTCCTGATCCTCGCCGGTGTGCAGGATGTCTGGACGCCGGTCCAGTGGGGCGGCAGCCCAGAGCGGGCCGAACGCCAGCTGCGGCGCGCGCTGGAACATCTCGACCGGGAGGACCCGGCGCCGGACTGGCAGCCGCGCTGGGGCCACAGCGACGCGATCGGCCACCTCGCCCTGGCGCTGGACCAGCTCGACCGGCCCGACGAGGCGCGAGCGGTGCTTGACCGAGCGCGTGCCGACGGCCGCTGGAACGGCTGGCTGGACTGGGTGCGCACGCAGATCGGAGTCGCCGACGTGAACCGAAGCGTCGACGAGCCGCTCCGGTAGAATCCAGCAATCCACCCTTGCCCCGATTCGATGAACGGATTCACCTGCAGCGTCTTCCGCGCGCTCGGCCAGCCCTTGCTGCTGACCGGTACGGTCGTGCTGTGGCTCGCACTCGGCAGCAGCGGCGAAGCGGTGGGACTGGCCTGGCTGGCGCTGGTCGGGGTGCTGGCGACGCTCGAACACCTCGTGCCCGACCGGCCGACCGAGCGCCCGACGCTGGCGAAGCGCGCGGTACTGATTGCCACCGGGATCGTGCTCACGATCGCGCTGGGCACGCTGGGCGCGGTCTACGAGGACGCGCTGCGCCCGGTGTTCGCGCCGGTCGCCGCATCCGGACCGGGCGCCCTGTGGCCGAACTCGCTGCACTGGAGTCTGCAGGCGGTGCTGCTGTACCTGCTGGCCGACGGGATCAACTACTGGATGCACCGTGCGGTCCATCGCTGGGGCTGGCTGTGGCGAATCAGCGGCCACGGCGTGCACCATTCCTTCCACGGCCTGAATGCCCACCACGCGGTGCTGACCCACCCGCTGGAGCTGTTCTTCCTCGCCGCCCCGATGGCGCTGGCCGCCGCGGTCTTCGGTGTCGAGATGCAGGCCGTCGCCGGTGCCACATTGCTGATCGCCTCGATCGCCACGCTGGCCCATACCAACCTTGCGCTGGACACGCCCGGGCTCGGCTGGATCGTCACCCAGCCGGTCCACCATCGCCTGCACCACTCGCTGGACCGCGACGAGCGCGAAACCAACTACGCCTGCACCGCGATCGTCTGGGACCGCGTGTTCGGCACCTTCGACGGGCGCGTTGCGATGCGCACCGGTCTCGATCCCGATCCGCCGACTCTGCGCGATCACCTGCTGCGGCCGTTCCGGCGGGCGCGTCGCTGACCTCGCCACTCGCGTCCGGCGCGCGAGCCGGACCCGGCGGACCGCCAGGCGATATCGCCGCTGCGCTACGCAACTACCGGGGCGAACCGCCCTCGAAGCGCACCATCTGCTTGATCTCGTCGGTCTTGAAGCCGAGCAGCATCGGACGAAGGACACCGGGCAGGACGGCGACGTCGAACAGTTCCTGCACCACGCCTTCGATCCGCATGTGGTGCAGCAGGTCGCCGGTCTCTAGGTCGACGACGACCAACCCGCAGCGCGGCTCGGCGTTGCGCTTGGCCAGCTGCTCGTCCAGCGCCAGGCCCTGGAAGGAATCGCTGCGCGGCTTGGACAGGCCGATCAGCGCGTAGCGGCCGTGGAAGGCCAGCCCGCGCGCGAAGCCCGGCACGAAGCACAGCGGCTCGAAGCGGCCCGTCCTGAGATCCACGGTGCCGAACTCGCCGGCGCCGGAGTTCAGCAGCCACAGCTTCTTGCGGTACCAGCGCGGCGAGTGCGGCATCGACAGCCCTTCGCAGAGGACTTCATTACTGCGCACGTCCATCACCAAGCCGCCGTCGGCCCGGTGGTCGCGCCAGCCCTCGGCCACGTCGCTCTTGCTGATCATCGTCACCCAGGCCGGCTCGCCCTCGAACATCGCCAGACCGTTCAGGTGGCAGCGATCCTCCGGCGCCAGGCGCGAGATGAACGGCGGTTTCCAGACCACCTCGAAGTTGCTGGTCACCGAGGGCCGGGCCAGGCAGCTGAACAGCGTGTTGACGAACACCGGCTCGCCGTGGCCGTCGATGCCGATGTCGTGCGCGTCGACGTCGCCGGTCGTGTGGCCCAGGTGCGGAATGAACAGCCGGTCGTAGCCCTGGTAGTCGTGACCCGGGTCGAGCACGTTGTTGAAGCGCCACAGCTGGTACTGGCTGGCCAGGTACATGCGCTGATCGCGCGCGGCCAGGCCCATGCAGCGGGCGAAGGTCCGCTCGGCGATGCTGATGCCCTGATCACCGTGGCCGATAAAGAACACCTTGCCGGCCTGGTAGGTCGAGAAGGCGATGCTGGCGTTGAAGCCGCTCAACCAGCTCTCGAACTGGCGCGAGAAATTGAGCTTGAACGGCGGTGGGTTCTGGGCGGTCGCGGGTTCGGTCATGGGGCTCGGGCTACGGGTCGTTGAAGGCATCACGATCGTCGATCGAATCATGCCGGGGCGATGCAATCGATCCCGGCGAGCATCCGCCGGCGTTAAAGCGCCAGCCTGAACGGTCGGGGCGCTACTCGGTCTCGAACCCGTCGATGAACAGACCCACCGGGTCCGTATCGGTGGCGCTGTTGTCGGCCGGGTTGATGTCGGTCTGGCCGGCGGCCAGCGTGATCGTCGCCGTGTTGCTGACCGAGTCGCCCTCGACCGCGGTCACCGTTGCAGTGAACTCATACATCAGGCTGGCGCCGGCCGGCAGGTCGACCGGCTCGCTGATGCCGCCGCTGCCGCTCGGGTTGGCGCAGGCCGCGCCGCCGAACGCGGTGCAGTTCCAGACGGCACCGTTCACGCCGGTCGGCACCGGGTCGCTCAGCGTCGCACCGGCAATGTCGGTGGCGCCGACGTTGGCGACATCGATGAACCAGGTGGTCGGCAGGCCGGCGTCAACAAAGGCCGCGCCGTTGCTCTTGCTGACCGCCAGGTCCCGCGAGCTTCGCCCAAACACCACGTAGCTGCGGCCCGAGTAGGCACCGTTCGGGTCGGCGCCAAAGGCCCCGATGATCAGATCATCGATGCCGTCGCCGTTGACATCGCCGGCGCCGCTGACCGACCACCCGGCGGCGTCGCCGGCAATTTCACCGTTGAGGGCGAAACCGTCGCTGCCGTTCAGCGTCGACAGGTCGAAGGGGTTGGGCAGGCCGGTGTCCGAACCGAACACCACGTAGCTGCGGCCCGTCCGGACACCGTCTACTTCGGCGTAATCGGCCCCGATGATCAGATCATCGATGCCGTCGCCGTTGACATCGCCCGCAGTGCTGACCGAACGGCCGGCGTAGTCAGCGATCACTTCGCCGTTGAGCACGAAGCCATTGCTGCCGTCCAGAAGGCCCAGGTCGATCGTCGCCGCGAACGCGGAGTTCGAACCGAACACCACGTAGCTGCGACCCGCCGCTTGGATGCCGGCAGCATCGGCGAAGAAGACCCCGATGATCAAGTCATCGATGCCGTCGCCGTTGATATCGCCGGCAGCGCTGACCGAGCGCCCGGCTAAGGCGCCCAGCGCTGAGCCCATTTCGCCGTTAAGGGCGAAACCGTTGCTGCCGTTCAGCGTGGCCAGGTTGAATGGGTTGGGCAGCGCGGTGTCCGAGCCGAACACCACGTAGCTCTTGCCGGCATCATTGTTGCCGTTCGGGTCGGCGCCAGAGGCATCGATGATCAGATCATCGATGCCGTCGCCATTGATGTCGCCGGCAGCGCTGACCGAGCCCCCTGAAAAGTCAGAGGTCGATTCACCGTTGAGCACAAAACCGTTCAGCGCGTTGAGGCTGGACAGTTCGAAGGGGTTGGGCAGCCCGGTGTCCGAACCGAACACCACGTAGCTCTTGCCGGCATCATTGTTGCCGTTCGGATCCGCTCTTCGAGCACCGATGATCAGGTCATCGGTGCCGTCGCCGTTGATGTCGCCGGCAGCACTGACCGAACTCCCCGAGTAGTCATAGGCCGATTCACCATTGATCACAACGCCGTTGCTGCCATCCAGGCTGGACAGTTCGAGGGGGTTGGGCAGGCCGGTGTCCGAACCGAACACCACGTAGCTGCGACCCGAGGAGTTGCCATTCGGACTGCCGAAAAAGGCCCCGATGATCAGGTCATCGATGCCGTCGCCGTTGATGTCACCGGCGGCACTGACCGAACCCCCGGAGAAGTCAGAGGTCGTTTCACCGTTGAGCAGAACGCCGTTACTGCCATCAAGGCCGGACAGCTCGAAGGGGCTGGCGAAGCCGGTGTCCGAACCGAACACCACGTAGCTGCGGCCCGAGGCTTCTCCGTTCGGGTCGGCGCCATAAGCCCCGATGATCAGGTCATCGATGCCGTCGCCGTTGATATCGCCGGCAGCGCTGACCGAGTAACCGGAGGAGTCCGATGCCGCTTCGCCGTTGATCACGAAGCCGTTCGTGCCGTCCAGCGCCGACAGTTCGAGCTCGGCCGGGAACGACTGGGCCAGGGCTGCGGATGGACCACCGACACCCAGCGCTGCCGCCACCGCCAGCGGCAGCACGCGGCGCGCCGTCGGCGCGCTCGGCAGCGATGCCGGGCGCGCGCCGGCCTGGCGGACACCCACCCGGTGTGCAGGAACTTGCAGGGAAGCGGTGCGATGCTGAGTCATGGGGTCCGACCTTCCGTTCAGGGCGTGGGATCATGCAGCAAGAATCCTGCAGCTGGAGATGATGTCCAGGATGCGACAGCATCGACGTTGTTGCACTGTAGCGGCCGCGCCGCGTCCGCGCAAACGGATCGATCGACGCGCCGTGCCCAGGCCTACTCGGTCTCGAAGCCGTCGGCGAACAGCCGATCGATCCCGTTGGTTTCGACCGCACCGAGATCGGGCGCATCGCCGCGGAATCGACCGAGAATGTCTTCCGGACTGGACAGCAGGGGATCGCCGGCATCGATCGCGGGGCCGGCGACCGCCGGCGTGCCGTATTCCTCCACAAGTCGGAGGAACACTTCGCGGATGGTCGCTGAACCGTCGGCGAACTGGCTGCCGTTCCAGGTCGGCGGGACCAGCGCGGCGTTCTCAGGCAGCAGCGGGTCGCCGACCACGGGGCTTGGGTCGTCGTCAAAGCGCAGGGCCTGGCCGTTGTCCGCGGGAATGGCGTTGCCGCCGTTGAAGTAGAGGTTGGCCTCGAGCAGCGCCGAGGCGGTCTGGCCGGACGGGGCATCGAACAGGTCGACGCCCGAGAAGGCCTCGCTGCCCATGGTGCCGGTCGGGTCGGACCAGACGTTCTGGGTGAACACGAGATTCGCGTTCGGCATGTTCGAACCGCCCGTGATCAGCCTCGCAGCGAAGGACCGCGACGGCAGGTCGCCGACCACGGTGTTGTTGCGGACCACGATGTCGTTCGAGCCCTGCACGGTCAGCGATGTTCGCATCAGGTCGGCGGAGTTGCCGAGCATCAGGTTGTTCTCGACCAGCGCGCCGTCGGTTTCGAAGAAGGCCGTGCCGTCCTCGCCGAAGCGGACGAAGGACTGGCCACCGTTGCCGTTCCAGTTGAGGAACACGTTGCGGCGGATCGTGACGTCCTGCACGCCCTGCACCGTGTCGCTGCTGCCGTTGCTGTCCTTGACCACGATGTAGGAGCTGGTGTCGGGGCGCGCCGTGGTGTTGAAGAACACGTTGTCTTCGATCGTCACGCCGATCACGCTGTTGATGTCGAGGTGTTCGTCGCTGCCGGACTGGTCGTAGAACAGGTTGCCCTGGATCAGGATGTCCTCGGCCCCGTTGTTGACCTTGAGCAGGTCGTTGTTGGTGCTGGTGTGGATGATGTTGTCGCGGAACACGATGCCGGAGACCACCGGGTCCGTGCCGCCGTTGCTGCCATTGAAATCCCCGAGAAGGTCCTGGACCTGGACGACCAGTGCACCGGTGTTGCCCGGCGCATGGGTGATTTCGAAGCCTTCGACGATGAAGTTGCGGCCGGTGAACACCTGGATGACCGCGCCAGCGTCGTGCTGAAGCCTGGCGCCGTATCGGGGTTCGGCGCGAATCGTGACCGGCGGATCGAATTCGCGGTCCAGTCGCGAACGTCCGTTGTAGGTGCCGGGCCCGACCAGGATGCGGTCGCCGCCGGCGACCTGGTCGATCGCGAAGTCGATCGTCGCCCAGGGGTTGCCGGGACTTCCGTCGCCGGTCGCGTCGCTGCCGCCGGTCGCGACAAAAAAATCGGCGGCCGGGCTTGCGCCCGAACCGCCGATCAGCAGCAATGCGGCCAGCAGGTGCCGGCCGCGGTTGCTGTGCGGGTCAGGGCCCGTCGATGTCGTCCTCGATTTCGTCCACGGCGTCTTCGGTTTCGTCGGCCGCGTCTTCGATGGCGTCTTCGGTGGCATCCACGCTCTCCTCGACCGCGTCCTCGGCCTCTTCGGCAGGGCTGTCATCATCCACGACGCAGCCGGTCAGGAGCAAGCCGCCACCGAGCAATGCGAGAACGAGCAGCGCCGAGCGCCAGACGTTTGCGGTGTAGTTCTGAAGCTGCAACATCATTCGTTTCCTCGAGATTGTAGGAGTGCAACCAACAGTAGGCGTTCGCATGGAGCGCGGCGTTGATGCAGGTTAACGAACGAATACCGGTCAGCTTATAGGGTTTGTTCACACTCGAAACGACAAGGAGCTTGCCATGTTGGGATGGGCGCTCGTATTTCTCGTCGTCGGCTTGATCGCCGGCGTTCTCGGCTTCAGCGGCATCGCCGGTGCCGCAACGCAGATTGCCTGGATCCTGTTCGTGGTCGGCATCGTGCTGGCCATCATCTTCGCGATTGCCGGTCGACGACCGAGGGTGTAGAGCAACCTCCGACCGAGGGCCGTCAACGGCTTGCTCGTGAAGCGGCGGAGCGGTCAATCCGCGCCGGCGCAGAATACTTCAAGACCCAGATAGCCCGGATCGAAGTCGCACCTGCGCTTCAATTCGTCGATGCCGATCAGGTGGACGCCGTGGTCGTTCATGTCGACCAGGCTCTCGTCGCGCAGTTGGGCCAGCATCCGACTGATGTGAACCGACGTCAGCCCGAGCAGGTCGGCGAGGAAAGTCTGGGTGACCGGGAGTCGGTACCGATCGGCAGGGGGACGCAGCCTGTAGTGCATTTCGAGCAGGAAGTGACCGAGCCGCTCGGCGGCGTCGCGACGACCCAGCGAGGTAATCCGCTCCTCGAGCAGCAACCGCTCGTGCGCGACCAGCATCGCAACCTGATCGCCGAGGTCGCTGGACGCGCAGAGTTGCTCACGCAGTCGGTCCCAGCCGATCTCCCGCACTTCGGCCGGGCCCAGCGCATGCAGGGCCGATAGCGGCCGTTCGAGGCCGACCTCACCGAGACCGACCACCTGTCCGGGCAGCCAGACCTCCAGCACCTGGCGGCGTCCGTCGGGAAGGACCCGCGCCGAAAACACCCCGCCCGACTCGATCACGAAGATCGCGTTGCGCGGCTGCCCGGCCGGCCGGAGCGTCGCGCCGTCGTCGAAGCTGCGCTTCGGAACGTCGCCACCGTCGAGCAGACGCTGCCGCAGATCGGTCGCCGAGTCGTGCTCGCGGGAGGGTCGCCCCGAAGCCTGGACGCCCGCGGCGTCGCCTCGGGTCGTCATCGGCGAACGTTCAGCCATCGCCCCGGAAGCGTTCGAGCAACCCGTCGAGCTCGTCGAGAGTGGTGTAGCGGATCGTCACCTGGCCCTTGCCGGAGGCCGAGTGCCGGACGCTGACGGGCGCGCACAGCGTTTCGGTCAGTTCCTGCTCCAGCCGCTGGATGTCCGGATCGGGCTTGGGCTTCGGTTTCTTCGCCGGTGCACCGCTCTTGACCCGGTTGACCAGCGCTTCGGTCTCGCGCACCGAGAGCCCGAGCGTGACGACCTGGCGCGCGGTATCGACCTGGAGTGAGCCGCTGAGCGCCAGCAGTGCGCGCGCATGGCCCATGTCGAGCTTCTTCGCGTCGAGCAGTTCACGCACCTTCGGCTCGAGGTCGAGCAGGCGCAGCAGGTTGCTGACCGAAGCGCGCGAGCGGCCGACGTTTGCGGCCGCCTGTTCGTGGGTCAATTCGAATTCGTCGATCAGGCGGCCGAGAGCGGTGGCTTCCTCGATCGGGTTGAGGTTTTCGCGCTGGATGTTCTCGATCAGCGCCATCGCCAGCGTGACTTCGTCGGGCACGTCGCGGATCACCGCCGGAATCTCGCTCAGCCCGGCTTTCTGCGCGGCGCGCCAGCGGCGCTCGCCGGCGATCAGCTCGTAGCCCTTGCCGGCGCCGAGCGAACGCACGACCACCGGCTGGACGACGCCCTGGGCCCGGATCGAATCGGCCAGTTCCTCGAGCCGGTCCGGATCCATGCCGGTTCGCGGCTGGTACTCGCCGGGCCGGATCTGCTCGATCGGCAGATTCCTCAGCGCACCGTCGGTGCTCGCTTCACCGGCGGCGGTCCTGCTTGCGGCATGCCCGCTGCGGGACTTGCCCAGCAGCGCATTCAGGTTCTTGCCCAGCGGGGCTTTCTTGCGCGTAGCCATCGGATCAGGTTCCCATGCGTCGGATGTATTCCCCGGCCAGCCCCCGGTAGGCCAGGGCGCCGCGTGATTCGGGGTCGTAGGTCAGCACCGATTCGCCGTAGCTCGGCGACTCGGCCACCCGGACGTTGCGGGGCACGATGGTGTTGTAGAGCTTCTCACCGAAGTTCTCGGACAGTTGGCGGGCAACCGCGCCCGACAGGTTGTTGCGGATGTCGTACATGGTGCGGACCAGGCCTTCGATCTCCAGGCCGGGGTTCACCGAGTCCTGGATCTGCTCGATGGTATCGACCAGCGCACTAAGGCCCTCGAGGGCGTAGTACTCGCACTGCATGGGGATCATCACGCGGTGGGCCGCGGTCAACGCGTTGAGCGTCAGCACGTTCAGCGCCGGCGGGCAGTCGATGATCACGTCGTGATAACGGCCGGCGACGGTCTCGAGCGCGGCCGACAGCACGCCGGCCCGGTCGTCGCGGTCCATCAGCTCGACCTCGGCGGCGGTCAGGTCGCCGCTCGCCGGCCCGACATCGAGCTCGGCCGAGGTCGGGCGCACGATCACGTCGGCGAGCGAATGACTGCCGATCAGCACGTCGCCCATGGTCGGCTGGTCGGCGTCGAGTTCGATGCCAAGGCCGGTCGTGCAGTTGCCCTGCGGATCGAGATCCAGCAGCAGCACCCTGCGCTGCATCGCGGACAGTCCGACCGCCAGGTTCAGCGCGGTCGTGGTCTTGCCCACGCCGCCCTTCTGGTTGGCGATCGCGAGGATGCGAGTCGATTTCGTCACGTTGGGGCCTCTCCTGACCGGTCCGTCGCCGCACGCTGCGGGCCGACCATTGTAAGCAGGCCGGGGCGGCGCGTCAGCCTGATTCCGAACCGGCCGATGCGGCCTCGTCGCCGATCGGCGTTCGGCGCACCACCGCGAGTGTGCGCGGCGCGTCCTGGCCCGGCCAGGCCAGCGGCTGGACGTCCACCCCGTAGCCGGGCGGCACGCCGGTTCGTTCGCCTTCGTCCAGCTCGGCCTTCATCGCCAGCAGAGGTGCACCTGAGTCCAGCCACGGGCCCAGCCAGTCGACCAGCCGCGGCAGCGGCGCCAGCGCGCGGGCGACCAGCGCGTCGGGCGGCGGGTCGATGTCCAGCGCTTCGAGCCGCGCCTGGATCGGTTCGACGTTGTCCAGATCCAGCGTTCGCTGGACATGACGCAGGAAGCGCACCTTCTTGCCGTTGCTGTCGACCAGCACGAACTGCCGCTCCGGCTCGCAGATCGCCAGCACCAGCCCGGGCAGCCCGGCCCCGGTGCCGGCGTCCAGGACCCGCGTGCCGACCAGGTGCGGCCGCAGGCTGAGGCTGTCGACCAGGTGCCGATCGACCATCTCCAGCGGGTCTTTCAACGCGGTCAGGTTGTAGGCGGCGTTCCAGCGGACCAGTTCGGCCAGATAGCGCAGCAGACGGTCGCGCGTCGCGTCCGGTAGCGCCTGGCCGAGCGCGGCGAGGCCGGCGTCCAGGCGACGAGCGGCGGCCTGTGGATCGAACGATGGCGGAGTGCGGCTGGACATCGGGCGGACCGGCTTCAGGGTCAGCGCAGCAGTGTAGCGGGACCGGGTCCGCCTGGCTCACTCGACACGCCGAATGGTCACGTCGAAACCGAGAACAGCAGTCCGGCGCTCATCAGGCCGTTGTGCACCGCGTGGCACAGGATCGCAAGGCTGATCGAGTTCGATCGGTGCCGGACCCAGAAGAACACCAGGCCCACGACGTGCCCAGCGCGACCAGCCAGACCGGCAGGCGGTCGATCGTCCGCCGGTAGGCCCACTGTCGGAACACGGCTTCCTCGAACAGCGGCGCGGCCACGACGACTGCGACGAGCCCGTAGGCCAGGACCATCACCTGGGTCGCTTCGGCCGCTTCCGGGGGACCGGCCGGCAGGATCGCCGCCAGCGGCACGAACACCAGCGGGACGGCCAGCGGCGAAAGCAACGGCACGTAGGGCCGACGGCGCAGGAAGTGCCAGCTGCGGCGGACATCCTCCCGCCAGGGCACACCGCGCAACAGGAACAGCGCCACCGCAACCGGAACCAGCGCAGTCAGGACCTGCAGGCCCGGATGAATCCGATCCGCAGATGGCAGGCCGAGCGAAGTCTCACCGCCGAGCACCCCGACGCCCGCGCCGTGCGCAGCGCGACCCAGGCGCTCGAGCTCCATCAAGGGGCCCATTTCGCAATCGATGACCCGGTCGGCGCGATCGGCGTCGGGGTAGACGCTGTCGTCGGGAACGGGAGCGACGACGCAGCGCTCGAAGCTCGGTCCGGCGTCCTGAAGCACCTGCTCGAGCCGCGCATCCGGGTCTGGCCCATCGACCACGACGTAGGCCCGGTAGGCCTCGTGGCTGGGCGACAGCAGCACCAGCGCGACGCCGCCGAGCACGTTGACCAGCAGCGCGAGAACGACCGCCTGGCCGAACGGCACGGTCTTGCGCCATTGCCCCCAGGCGCGTTGAATCATCGGGGCCTGCCCCGGAACGCCCTCCGCATCGGCCATTGGGATTCCCGCGATCGCCAGCGCGATAGCGTACGACGGCCCGGACCGGGGGCGGGTAGGAATTCTTCCCGTCTGCTTGTAGGAAATCGACCCGGCCGGTGCAGTCGATCAGCCGGATTCCGTCCCCGGATCCGCGGCCCTCGACCCGTCATCGCCGGCCAGGGCCGCGCCACCATCCGTCAGAAGCAACTGCCCTGCACGATCCGCGTCAGGTCGAGATTCTGGTCGGCGAATCGAGGCAGCACCGAATCGACCAGCATCGATGCGTTGTTGCAGTCGTCGAATTCGAGGATCAGCGTGCCGAACGGCGTGCGGACCACGTCGGCGGGGTCGAACCCGCTGCCGAAGCCGGTGCCCGAGGTGATCACGATGTCGGTGAACTCGATCCGGTTGGTCTCGATCGTACCGGTGCCGATCAACCAGGCCGGTTCGCCGTCGAGGTAGGTGTAATAGGTGATCACGTGCAGTCCGCTCGCGCCTTCGGCGGCCAGCTGGAAGCCCTCGCCGGAACGCTGCGGGTCGTACCAGTTGCCGGCGCGAACTGCGTTGACCGGGTCCGGCACGCCCTGGTCGCAGGCCACCGGCACGATACGCTGCATCGGCAGCAGCACCGGTTCGAAGCCGTCGGCCACCGGCGTCATCGAGACCGAGCCGCTGTTGCAGTCGACGAAGTCGATGCCGACGCTGCCGAACGGAATCCGCTCGACGTCATCGGGATCGAACGACGCGCCGTACTGCGCGCCGCGCGTGATCACCATGTTGTCGCTGACGATCCGGCCGTCGACCAGTTCACCGGTGCCGATCATCCAGACCTGGCCGGCATCGCGATAGACGTAGCAGGTCAGAATGAAGGTGATGCCGTCCGCTTCGCGGGTCAGCTGGCAGCCTTCGCCGGAGCGGTCCGGGTTGAACCAGTTTCCGGAGACGGTCTCGGCCAGGTCGTCGTCGGACAGGCCGGGCGCCGGGTCCTGGGTGCCCGGAATCACGCCGGTCGACCCGAAGGCCCCGATCCGAACGCGAGCATCGGCGCCCTCGCCGTTGATCACGGTCAGCGACAGGTTGTCGATTGCCGACCAGTCGATCGCGCTACCGACGATCGTCATGAACGCACTCCGAGGAATCTGCAGCGCTCCGGCATCCACGCCTTCGACGAATCCGATCGCCAGCGAGCCGTCGGCGTCGACGACCTGCAGCGACAGCGTCGCGAAACCGGTGGCCTCGAGCACTTCCAGTTCGAACGCGCCGGCCGAGGAAAAGTCGAAGAATTCCGCCTCGGAACGATCCCAGCCCGACGCGCAACCGCCATTTGCGTTGACCGGATCGACCACGGCCACGTCGATGACGCAATCCCACTGACCGCCACCGATGGACGCGGTCGTGATCGACCCCGGCGCGGCGTCGTCGCCCATCACCGGGGCCAGCGTGCGGAACCCACCGAGCACCCCGGGCGCATCGATCACGCCGAGCTCCGGCGGGATTTCTTCGCCGGGACCGACGGTCAATGGACCCTGCGGAACCGCGAACGGGTCGATCACGGCATGCGAGGTGATGGAAAGACCCAGCCCGAGGGTCAGGATCCAGACGCTGAGTCTGCGATGGTTCATGTCGACATCTCTCCCGCCGCCCGCACTGCAATGACGAAATGCCATTGCCGAGACACGGACGGCTCGATACCCTGGTTCTCAATACGCAGACTCGGCCAGGACCGCGCCACGACGCTCGGCGGTCGGTTAGGCTTCCCGACATGAAGACCTATCGCCGAAGACGCTGGCCCTGGCTGCTGCTCGCGCTGCTTGTCGCGCTCGTTCTGCTGGCGCCGGGCCTGCTCGGCGCCTTCGTCCACCAGCGCGTGTCGACAACGCTGGCCGAATCCTGGCCTGAGGCCACGGTGCGCTGGCAGCGCGGTTGGTTCGCCAGCCGCGTCGAGGCGGCGGATGGACAGGTGCACCTGGTGCTCGACCTGCGCCACCCACCGCTGGACCTGGCCGCACCGCTGGCCGCCGGCGGGACGCTGACGCTGGCCGATCCCGAGGCCCGCATCGCGCTGGATGGCGCGCTGCATTGGGGTCTCCACCTCGACGTCGCGGCCCGGGCCGACGATCTCCGGTCGAACGCCGATGTTTCGATCCGGGCCGATCAGCCGCGCCTGGCGCTGTGGCGCGGACGCGACGGCGCACTGGATCTGCACCTGGAAGCGGCCGCGCTGACGCTGACCGGGCCACCCGACGCGCGGCTGAACACGCGTGACCTCACTCTGACGGCCGCGTTCGACGGCGGTAATCCGGGCCATTTCGAACTCCACTTGAACGCCACCCGCCCCGGTCGGCCCGCAAGTCGGCTACGGCTCGTCGCCGATCGCATCGATGCCGAACGCGCCAACAACCTGCTCGAAGCGCTGTCCGCCGCGCTGGAGACCCGGCCCGGCAGCGCGACCGCTTCGATCGCCTGGCTGGGCGTGGCCAGCGCCTGGGAACAGCTGGCGCGCGCCGGGCTGGTCATCGAGCTCGAACCGCTGGTGCTGAACGGCGCTGCGACCCTCGAAGGCCGCTGGATGCCGGCCGACGGGCCGCCGCGATGGACCGGCGGCGGTCGGCTCGATACGATCGAAGACTGGTGGATCCCGATCGCCGGCCTGGCCCGGGCCGAACCCTCGGTGCAGCTACGCGAGGAACTCCGGCTGCAGCTCGAACAGGCAGCGCGGACCGGTAGACTGGTCATCGACGGCGATCGCTTCGAACTTCGCGCCCCGCCGACCGAATGACTCAACGGGCCCGCTGCGGCCATCGCATTTCCCGGAGATCCACGATGTTCCTTCGCTGCCTTCTGACGTTCGGACTGGCGCTTGCGCTGGTCGCACCGACCTACGCCGCCATCGAACCGGCGCCCGACCGAAGCACCGGCGACGGCCCGTTCGAGCTGCTGATCCTGCGCGGCGGCATTCTCGTCGACGGCACCGGCGCGCCGCCGATCGGTCCCGTCGACATCGTCATCGAGAACGAGCGGATCACCCGCATCGTGAACCTCGGCGCGCCCGGACTGCCAATCGCGCTCGACGCCCGACCCGAGCTGGCCGAGGGCGGCCGCGAGATCGACATCAGCGGCCACTACGTGCTGCCCGGCCTGGTCGACCTGCACGGCCACATCGGCGGCGCCGCGCAGGGCACGCCGGCCGAATACGTCTACAAGCTGTGGCTGGGCCACGGCATCACCACGGTTCGCGATCCGGGCTCGTTCAACGGCCTCGACTGGACGATCTCGGAGACTGAGCGCAGCGCGGCCGGCGAAATCGCCGCGCCGAAGCTCGTGCCTTACGTGGCCTTCGGGATGGGCCGCGACGAACCGATCACCACACCCGAGCAGGCCCGCCGCTGGGTTCGCGAAGTCGCCGAGCGCGGCGCGAAGGGCGTGAAGTTCTTCGGCGCGCGGCCCGACGTGCTGCTGGCCGCGATCGACGAATGCCGCGAACAGGGCATCGGCAGCGCCATGCACCACGCGCAGATGAACGTGGCTCGGGCCGACGTGCTCGACACCGCGCGTGCCGGCCTGACCACCATGGAGCACTGGTACGGGCTGCCCGAAGCGATGTTCCATGACAAGACCATCCAGCACTACCCGGCCGACTACAACTACGCCGACGAACAGCACCGCTTTGCCGAGGCCGGCCGCTTGTGGGCGCAGGCGGCCGGTCCGGGCGATCCGGAATGGGTCGCGGTCCGCGACGAACTGATCGAACTCGGTTTCACGATCAATCCGACGCTGACCATCTACGAAGCCAACCGCGACTTCATGGCCGCGCGCACCGCCGAGTGGCACGCCGACTACACCCTACCCTCGCTGTGGGACTTCTTCGCCCCAGACCGCAACGCCCACGGCAGCTACTGGTTCGCCTGGACGATCGCCGACGAGATCGCCTGGCGCAACAACTTCCGACGCTGGATGGCGTTCCTGAACGACTACAAGAACCACGGCGGCCGAGTCACCGTGGGCTCGGATTCCGGCTACATCTACAAGGTCTACGGCTTCGGCACCGTCGAGGAACTGATGCTGCTGCAGGAAGCCGGCTTCCACCCACTGGAGGTGCTGCGCGCGGCCACGCTGCACGGCGCCGAGACGCTCGGCCTGGCCGACGAGATCGGCTCGGTCGAGGTCGGCAAGCGCGCCGACCTGCTGGTCGTCGACGCCAACCCGCTGGCCGACTGGAAGGTGCTGCTGGGCACCGGCGCGGTCCGCGTGACCGAGGACAACCGGGTCGTCCGGCGCGGCGGTGTGAAGTGGACGGTGCGCGACGGCATCGTATTCGACGCCGCTGCGCTGCGCGCCGAGGTCCGGATGATGGTGGCCGAAGCCTGGGCCGCCGAAGGCCGGACGCTCGAGCAGCCGGGAGCCGGCGGCGACTGAACAGCGCGGGGTTGGCGACGGGATTGGCGACGGGATTGGCGACGGGATTGGCTATCGGCGATCCACGGCCTATACTGGATTCGCGTCAAGCCTCAGGAGACCGGCCGTGCACACGATTCAGCAGATCCTCGACCGCAAGGGCCACGACATCCACTGGATCGAACCGGACAGCAGCGTGTTCGACGCGGTCCGGCGCATGGCCGAACTCGGCATCGGCGCGCTGCTGGTCACCGAGGACGACCGACCGGTCGGCATGATGTCCGAGCGCGACTATGCCCGCAAAGTCATCCTCGAAGGCCGAAGCTCGCGCGAAACGAAGGTCGGCGACATCATGTCCGCACCGCTGATCACCATCGAGCCCGAAGCGGCTGCCGACGCAGGGCTGGCGCTGATGACGCAGAAGCGTATCCGGCACCTCCCGGTGATGGACGGCGATGCGCTGAAGGGCGTGGTCTCGATCGGCGACCTGGTCAATGCCGTCATCGACGACCAGCACCACCTGATCGAGCAGCTGGAGCGCTACGTCACCGGGTGACGGCCCGCGCCGCCGACCGACGTCCCCGATGGACGATTCGACCGCTCGCGCGCTTGCCGATGCGCTGCGCCTGCCCGCCACGGGGGCGCGCCTGGTCAACCGCAGCGGCGCCACGTTCGGGGCGACGGCGCGACTGGACCTCGACCGGCTCGTCCTGTTCGCCAAACGCATGCCCGCCGCGCGGGCAGAACCACTGGACTGCGAGGCCGACGGGCTGCGGCGACTGGCCGAGTCGAAGACGCTCCGCGTGCCCAGCGTTCGCGGCATGGCCGAGATCGGGGGCGATCGCTGGCTGGTCCTCGAGTGGCTGGACCTGAGTTCACTGTCCGGGGCCGCAGCCAGGCTTCTCGGCGAACGGCTTGCGCACCACCATCGCACCGCGATCGCCGATCGCCACGGGCTGGATCGCGACAACTGGATCGGCGGCACGCCGCAGGTCAACACGCCGACCGGCGACTGGACCGAGTTCCTGTTCGAACACCGCATCGGTGCCCTGCTCGTCCGCCTGGCACAGGCCGGAGCGACCTTCGACGAAGGCACCCGCGACCGCTTGCACGACCGCTGGCGGCAGGAGTTCGCCGACTACTGCCCCGTGCCGTCCCTGCTGCACGGCGACCTCTGGTCCGGCAACGCCGCGATGCTCGGCGACGGCATGCCGGTCGTCTACGACCCGGCGGTGCACTACGGCGATCGCGAATGCGATCTGGCCATGGCCGCGCTGTTCGGCGGCTTCGGAAGGACATTCTTCGACGCCTACCGGGCGGCCTGGCCGCTGGATCCTGGCTGGGAACGGCGGCGCGGCTACTATCAGCTCTACCACATGCTGAACCACGCGCTGCTGTTCGGCGGCGGCTATCTTGCCGATGCCCGCCGAAGGATCGACGCGCTGAGCCGCGGGCCTGGCCGATCAAGGCTGTGAGTGGGAACCGTCTCGCCGCTGGAGTATCCTAAGATCATGATCCTGCACCGCCTGCGCCGTAACCTGCCTCGACTCGCCCGCGTCCACGCGGCGCTGTTCGTCGTGCTCTGGGCCACGGTCGTGGCTACACCGTGCGTGATGGCGATGCAGGCCGAGCCGCCGGCGATGGCCGGCCACGACTGCCCGCACTGCCCGCCGCAGCCGTGCCACGACCTCGCGATTTCGCCGGACTGCGACCACGCTGATCCCGCGGACCGAACGCGCAGCGTCGATCCGGGGCAATTCGTCGTCGCCCTGCCGTACGAACCGGTCGATGTCGAGCCCGGCTGGCTCAGGTCTCGTGACGGCCCACTCCCGCTCTCCGTATCGGCCCGCGCCGGGCCCCGACCGCACCTGCTGCACGTCCGCTTCGACGAGTAGTCGATTCCCCGATCCACCGCCGTTCGCACGGGCCGTCGGCCCGTGCGTGTCGTTTCGCGTTTTTGATGCGATTGGAGATCGACCATGCAACCCGTAGTACTGCTTGTCCTGGCGCTGTCCGCCCCGCTGGCCGGCGCCCTCGAATTGAGCGAGGCCGAACGTCTCGCGATCGAAGCCGACCCGACCCTGATCGCGTTGAGCGCGCGGGGGGAGGCCCGCACGCTCGACGCGGTGGCCGACGCCCAGCTGCCGGACCCGATGCTTCAACTGGGCAGCCAGAGCGTTCCGCTGCCCGAGTTCGACGTCCGCGACGAACCGATGACCCAGCTGCAGCTCGGCGTCGAGCAGCGCGTGCCGCCACGTTCGCTGCGCGACGCCCGCGCGCGCCGGGCGACCGCCGACGCCGACGGCCTGGCGCTGGAGGCCGATGCCCGGGCGCTGAGCGTGCGCGCCGCGGTCCGCCGGGCCTGGGTCACCGCGCTGAGCCTGCAGCGCCTGACCGAGCTGACCGAACAGCGCGCCGCGCTGCTGACCCGCTATTCCGAAGCGCTGGACGACGGCCTGCAGAACGGCCGGGTCAGCCAGCAGGCGGTACTAGAGGGCCGCAGTCGGGCGATTCGCGTGCAGCGCGAACTGGCCCAGCTGCACTCCCGACGCGCCGAGCAGCGAGCCCGGCTGGCCGAGCGACTGCCCGGAATCACGCTGCCCGAGCGGCTCGGCGACACCGCCCTGCCCGACGCCGCCGCGATCGATCTCGACGGACATCCTGCGGTCCGCGCGGCGGCGGCCGACCTCGCGCGAGCCGATGCGGACATCGCCGCGGCCGAAGCCGCGTTCGATCCCGGCTGGTCGTGGTCGGTCGGACTCGGTCAGCGCATCGGCACCGGCCCGATGGGCGCGCCGTCGGACACCCTGCTGAACGCCCGGCTGTCGATCGACCTGCCGCTGTTCACCGAGCGGCGGCAGTCGAAGCGGCTGGAGGCCGCCCGCCACCGACACCGCGCGGCGGCCGCCGGTCCGGTCGAAGCGCAACGCGCACTGGAAGCCCGGCGCGCCAGCGCGCAGGACGCGCTCGAGGCGTTCTCCGAACTGGTCGTGCTGTACGGCGACCGGGTGCTTCCGGCCTCCGAGGCGGCCGCCGAAGCCGCGCGGGGCAAGTACCGCAACGGCTCGATTCCGCTCGAGGACGTGCTGGCCGCCGAGATCGAAGTGCTCGACGTCCGCCATGAACGCATCGAGGCCGCACTGGAGCGGGACCTTGCCCGTGTCGAACTCGCCTACCTGGGAGGCCTGTGATGAACCGTACCTTCCTGTTTCTGATGATCGCGACCCTCGCCGTAACCGGCAGCCTCTCGGCCCAGGACGCGCCCGCCGACCGTGACCACTCGGAGATGGACCACTCGGAGATGGACCATTCGCAGATGGACCATTCGCAGATGGACCCTGCCTCGGCATCCGGCGACGGCGAGCGCGAGATCGCCTACTGGGTCGCACCGATGGACCCGAACTTCCGGCGCGACCGGCCCGGCACGTCGCCGATGGGCATGGACCTGGTGCCGGTCTACGTCGACGAACTCGCGCCGTCGGGCACGGTGCGGGTCGGCCAGGCGGTCCAACAGCAGATGAACCTGCGCACCGCAAGCGTCCGCGAGGGCCGGCTGTGGCGCCGGATCGACACCGTCGGCCGGGTCGCCTGGGACGCCGAGCGGATCAGCCACGTGCATTCGCGCGTGTCGGGCTGGATCGGTGAACTGGCGATCGACGCGGTCGGCGACCCGGTGACCGAGGGCCAGTTGCTCTACACCCTGTATTCGCCGGACCTGGTCAACGCGCAGGACGAACTGCTGCGCGCCCGGAACGGCGGCGCCGGCCTGCTGGCCAGCGCACGCGCCCGGCTGCGCACGCTCGGCGTGCAGGAACCCGTCATCGAGCGCATCGAGCGCGAGGGCCGGGCGATCGAGTACCTGCCCTGGTACGCGGAGCGCTCCGGCGTGGTCAGCATGCTCGGCGCCCGCGAGGGGATGCGCGTGACCCCGGAACTCGAGCTGGTCGAGATCGCCGCGGAGACGCCGGTCTGGGTGATCGCCGACGTGGCCGGCCGCCAGGTCGACTGGTTGCGCGAAGACCAGGTCGCCGAGATCACCACCGACTACCGGCCCGGCACCGCGTTCCGGGCACGGATCGACTACCTCTATCCGCAACTCGACCCGGCCACCCGCACCCAGCGCGTCCGCCTGCCGGTCGACCTCGACGAACCGCTGCTCAAGCCCGGCATGTGGGTCGACGTGCGGATCTTCGCCGGTCCGGTCGACGGCAACGTGTTCATCCCGCGCGAGGCGCTGATCCGCACCGGAATGAACGAACGCGTGATCGTCCGCAGCGAGGCCGAGACCTTCGAGGTGCGCGAGGTGACCTCCGGCATGGAGTCCGGCGAGTTCGTCGCGATCCTGGCCGGGCTGCAGCCCGGCGAGACGGTCGTGACCTCGGGCCAGTTCCTGCTCGACTCGGAGGCCAGTGTCGCCGCCGACGGTGCGCGGATCGAAGGAGGCGGGCATGCACACCACTGACCCGCGCATGGACGTGCGGACCGCCGGGGGCCGGCCATGATCGAGTCGGTCATCCGCGCATCGATCGCCAACCGCGGCCTGGTCGTCGTGCTGGCGCTGGTGCTGTTCGGCGCCGGCCTCTGGGCACTGCGCGCCACGCCGGTCGACGCGATCCCCGACCTGTCCGACCCACAGGTCATCGTCCGCGCGCCCTACCCCGGCCAGGCGCCGCAGGTGGTCGAGAACCAGGTCACCTACCCACTGACCACCGCGCTGATGGCGGTGCCCGGGGCCCACACGGTGCGCGGCTTCTCGATGTTCGGCGACGCCTTCATCACCGTGCTGTTCGACGAGGGCACCGACCCGTACTGGGCCCGCGCCCGGGTGCTGGAATACCTGAGCCAGGTCTCGGGGCGCCTGCCCGACGGCGTCCGGGCCGAGCTCGGCCCGGACGCCACCGGGGTCGGCTGGATCTACAAGTACGTGCTGGTGGATCGGAGCGGGAACACCGACCTGGCCGAGCTGCGCGCGCTGCAGGACTGGTTCCTGAAGTTCGAGCTGCAGGCCGTGGCCGGGGTGTCCGAGGTCGCCACCATGGGTGGCCAGGTCCGCGGCTACCAGGTCGTGCCCGACCCGAACCGCTTGCGCGCACTGGGGCTGGACCTCGGCCAGCTCAAGCGGGCGATCCAGGCCAACAACGCCGAGACCGGCGGCTCGCTGATCGAGCTGGCCGAGGCCGAATACATGGTCCGGGCCGATGGCTACCTGCAGTCCATCGACGACCTGCGCGCGGTGCCGACCGGAATCGTCGCCGAGGGCACGCCGGTGCTGCTCGGCGACGTGGCCGAGATCCGGCGCGGCCCGGTCGCCCGGCGCGGCATGGTCGAACTCGACGGCGAAGGCGAGGTGGTCGGGGGCATCGTGGTCATGCGCCACGGCGAGAACGCGCGCGCGGTCATCGAGCGCGTCGAAGCGCGGCTGGCCGAACTGGCCGGCAGCCTGCCCGACGGCGTGGAGATCGTCGAGACCTATGATCGCTCGGGGCTGATCGACGCGGCGGTTTCGACCCTGTGGACCAAGTTGATCGGCGAGTTCGTCGTGGTGGTGCTGATCATCGGCGTCTTTCTCTGGCACTTCCGCTCGTCGCTGGTGGTGCTGGTCTCGCTGCCGCTGGGCGTGATCGCCGCGTTCGTGATCATGAAGGTCCAGGGCATCAACGCCAACATCATGTCGCTGGGCGGCATCGCCATTTCCATCGGCGTGATGGTCGACGCGGCCATCGTGCTGATCGAGAACGTGCACCGGCACTTCGAGCGCGAGGAGGGCGAGCCGGACGAGCGCCGGCGCTGGGCGGTGGTCGAGCGTGCCGCGCTCGAGGTCGGCCGGCCGATCTTCTTCACGCTGCTGCTGGTCGCGCTGTCGTTCCTGCCGGTGTTCGCGCTGCAGGCCCAGGAGGGCCGGCTGTTCGCGCCGCTGGCCTTCACCAAGACCTACGCGATGGCGGCTGCCGCCGGACTGGCGATCACGCTGGTGCCGGTGCTGGCCGGGTACTTCATCCGCGGCCGGCTGCGCGGGCGCGAGGCCAACCCCATCGCGCGCGGGCTGCAGGCCGCCTACCGGCCGATCGTCGCGTTCGCGGTGCGCCGTCCGCTGGCGGTGGTCGTCGCCGGCCTCGCGCTCGGGCTCTCGGCGCTGTTCCCCTATGCCCGCATCGGCAGCGAGTTCATGCCGACGCTCGACGAAGGCAGCCTGATGTACATGCCGACCACGCTGCCGGGGCTGAGCCCGGGCGAGGCGCGCGAACTGCTGCAGCAGACCGACCGGATCATCGCCGGGCACCCGGAGGTCGAACGCGTGATGGGCAAGATCGGTCGCGCCGAGACCGCCACGGATCCGGCCCCGCTGACCATGATCGAGACCTTCATCACGCTGAAACCGCGCAACGAATGGCGGCCCGGCGTCACCACCGCCGACATCCAGCGCGAGCTCGGCGAAATGGTCGATTTCCCGGGCCTGACCAACGCCTTCGTGTTCCCGATCCAGACCCGGATCGACATGCTCCAGACCGGCATCCAGACCGACGTCGGCATCCTGGTCACCGGCGAGGACCTGGCCACCATCCAGGACCTGACCACGCGGATCGCCGAGGTCGTCGAACCGCTGCCCGGCACGGCCAGCGCGTTCGCCGAGCGGCCGGCCGGCGGCCGCTACGTCACGCTGTCGCTGGACCGGACCGCGCTGGCCCGGTACGGCCTGTCGGTCGCCGACGTCCACGAGGTGGTCCGGTTCGGGCTGGGCGGCGCGACGGTGACCGAGACGGTCGAGGGGCTGGAGCGCTTCCCGGTCACGCTTCGCCTGCCGGCCGACTGGCGCGACTCGCCGCAGAAGCTCGTCGACCTGCCGTTCGTGACTCCGGGCGGCGCCACGGTCGCGCTGGGCCAGGTCGCCGACGTGGCGATCGACGACGGACCGCCGCGGATTCGCACCGAGAACACCCGGCCGGCCGGGCTGGTGCTGGTCGAGGTCGACGGCGAGGACCTCGGCGACTGGGTCGACCGGGCACGCGAGCTTCTGACCGCCGAGGTCGACTTCCCGCCCGGCTACGCGTTCGCGATCAAGGGCCAGTACGAGTACCTGGAACGGGCCTCGGAGCGGCTGCAGCTGATGATTCCGGTGACCCTGGCCATCATCGTGGTGCTGCTGATGCTGACCTTCCACCGGTTTTCGGATGTCGCGCTGGTACTGCTCGTCGCACCGCTGTCGATCTCCGGCGGCCTGTGGCTGATGTGGCTGCTCGGCTACAACCTTTCGGTCGGCGTGGCGGTGGGCTTCATTGCGCTGGCCGGGCTGGCCGCGGAGGTCTGCGTGCTGATGGTGGTCTACCTGAACCAGGCGGTCGCGGACCGTGACGCCGAGCACCCCGGCGATGACGCGAGCCTCGAGCAGGCCATCGTCGACGGCGCGGTCCGCCGAGTCCGGCCGATCACCATGACCCAAGCCACGGTCTTCCTCGGGCTGCTGCCGGTGATGCTGACCGCGGGCATCGGCTCGGAAGTCATGCAACGGATCGCCGCGCCGATGATCGGCGGGGTGTTCGCGGTCTGGCTCTCGGCGCTGGTCGTCCTGCCGGCCGCCTACCGGCTGTGGCACGGGCGGTCCAGATGACGGTGGCGCACCCCCATGAATCGGCGCCCGCACGGCGCCGCCGCACCCACCGGGCCCAGATCTTCGCCGTCCGACCCCGGTCGGGCGCCGGGACCGCAGCAGCGCTGCGTGCGCGCCATTCGGACCGCGCCCCGCATCCCCCCATTCCCGACCCTGCCAAGGAGAATCGATCGATGTCCGTTTCCCTCGCCGCACGTCGCGTGTCGACGCTGTTCGCCGCCCTGTGGACCGTGGCCTGCGTGAGCCCGGCCGGCGCGCTCGACGACCCCCGGGCGCACGATGACCACCGCCCCGGCTCGCCTGCCCACGAATCACCCTCGGAACAGGATCACCATCATGGCCATGAAGACCACCACGAACGCGGCGACGAGGGCCACGGCCATTCACTCGACGCGGTCGAAGTGGTGGCCACCCGCGTCGGCCGCTCGGCCAGCGACGAGCCGATCCGGGTCGAAGTGATCGTCCGCGAAGAAATCGAGGAAAAGGCGATCATGCGCCCCGGCAACATCTCGATGCTGGTGGCCGAGACCGGCGGGGTGCGCGTCCAGACCACGTCACCGGCGCTGGGCAGCGCCAACATCCGGCTGCAGGGCCTGTACGGCCGTTACACCCAGCTGCTCGCCGACGGCCTGCCGCTGTACGGCGGACAGGCCGCGTCGATCGGCCTGCTGCAGATCCCGCCGACCGACCTCGGCCACGTCGAAGTCATCAAGGGCTCGGCGTCTTCGCTCTACGGTGGCTCGGCCCTGGGTGGTGTGATCAACCTCGTTTCACGGCGACCCGGCGATGCCTTCGAAGGCGAAGCGCTGGTCAACCTGACCACCCGCAATGGCCAGGACGTAACGACCTATCTGGCCGGATCCCTGAACGACTCCTTTCAGGCCTCGCTGACGGCGGGCGCGCACCGGCAGAGCGCAAAGGACCTGGACGGGGACGGCTGGATCGATATGGCCGAATACGATCGGGTGACGGCTCGGCCCCGCGTGTTCTGGACCGGCGACAACGGCGCCCGGGTCTACGCCACCGCCGGCTTCATGGCCGAAGAGCGGATCGGCGGCACCCTGCCCGGCCGCACCGTGCCCGACGGCACGGCCTTCCCGCAGACCCAGGACACCCGGCGCTTCGATAGCGGATTCATCGCCGACGGGCCGCTCGGCGAGGTGCTGGGCTGGAACCTTCGCGGCTCGGCGATGATCCAGGACCACGACAAGCGCTTCGGCGAGGTCACCGAAGACGATCGTCATGAAAGCTATCTGCTCGAGAGTTCACTGAACGGCTACACGCTGCTGTCGAACTGGGTGGTCGGTGTTGCGCTGCAGTCCGACCGGTTCGATTCGCAGGATTTCCCGGCCTTCGACTACGCCTACGACGTGCCCGGCGTCTTCGGTCAGCTGGATTACGACCTGAGCGACGACCTGTCGACGTCGGTCAGCGCCCGGCTGGATGACCACAGCGAGTACGGCACGCAGTTCAGTCCTCGCATTTCGATGCTGTACCGCCCCGGCGACTGGACGATTCGCGGTTCCTACGGCCAGGGCTACTTCGCGCCCACGCCCTTCGTGGAAGAAATCGAGGCCGCCGGCCTGTCCCGACTGGCGCCACTCGAAGGCCTCGAGGAGGAGACCGCGGAGACGGCGTCGATCGACGTCGGCTATTCCTGGGGAAACCTCGAGACCAACGCCACCTTGTTCGCGTCCAACGTCGAGGGCGTGACCCGGCTGCAGCCGTTCTCGTCCGTAGTCGACGGCCCCTTGGACCGCGTACGCCTGATCAACGTCTCCGGGGAGAGCCGGATCCGCGGGACCGAACTGCTGCTGCGCTACTACTGGAACAGTTTCAAGTTCACCGGGAGTTATCTGTACCTGGATGCCACAGAGCCGAACCTGGTCGGCGACGGCCGCCGCCGGATCCCGCTGACGCCCGAGCACTCGGCCGGTTTCGTCGCCATGTGGGAACAGCACGGCCGCGGGCGCGTCGGCTTCGAGGCCTATTACACCGGCACGCAGCGGCTGGAAGACAATCCGTACCGAGAAGAAAGCAAACCCTACTGGCACCTGGGCCTGCTCGGCGAGATCACCCTGGGCCGGGCGAGCTGGTTCATCAACTTCGAGAACCTGCTCAACGTCCGCCAGACCCGCGAGGACCCGCTGGTTCGCCCGGCCCGCGCGGCGAGCGGCCAGTGGACCACCGACATCTGGTCGCGCAACGACGGGTTCGTGGTCAATGGCGGGGTCCGGATCCGCTTCGGCGAATGAGCACGGGACCACGCGCATGCGCTCGATCCTGCGTGGCGGACAGTCCGAACCGCCGGCGTCGTTTCCGTGGGCATACCACCGATCGCTTCGATCGAGCGCTCCGGCAGCGAATCCGCAGCGCTTGACGACCTGCCGGCGCCGCCGGGCGGGTTGCCCGGCAGCGGAGCGTGGGTTGATCTGGATCATACTTACATTCGTATCTATGAATATACTAAGGGCCGTCCTATCGATTCAAGGGCCTCGCCATGAGCCGACTCTCCCTTCCTATTCTCCTAGCCGTCGGGTCACTGGCCCTTGCCTCGCTCGACGCACTGGCCGATCCGGACCCCGGGGCCCTCTACGAGACCCACTGCGCCAGTTGTCACGGCCCGACCGGCGCACCGGATCCGGACGGCCCGGTCGTGCAGGGGCTCGGCGTGGTACCGGCCAACTTCACCGACCCGTTGTTCAACAGCCGCGAGCCGGCCGCTGACTGGGCGATGGTCATCCAGCACGGTGGCGCCGCACTGGGGCTCTCGGACCGCATGCCGGCCTTCGACGGCACGCTGACCGAACAGGAAATCACTTCACTGGTCGATTACCTGAAGGGCATCCCGGGCGAGCACGATTATCCGGACGGCGCGCTGAACCTGTTCCTGCCGCTGAACACCGTCAAGGCCTTCCCCGAGGACGAGGTGGTCTGGAAGAGCGACTACGTCGTCCGCGACGGCGCCAACGTGTGGGAAAACGTGTTCGAATTCGAGAAACGCGTCGGCCAGCGCGGTCAGCTGCTGGTCGAACTGGTCCAGTCGGTCGAGCAGGGCGACAGCGATTTCGACAAGATCGAGGTCGGCGGCAAGTACGTGCTGCACACCAACGCCGCGAATACCTCGATCACCACGCTCGGCGGCAAGGTCGAGTTCCCGGTCCACGGCGGCGACGAGGAGTTCATCCCCTTCCTGGCCTTCGGCCGCGTGCTCGGACCGGAGTGGACCTTCCAGGGCAGCGCACGGGCGAAACTGCCGTTCGGCGACTTCGGCGACGGCAGCGCCGAGCTGGCCGGCATCGTCCACTGGACCCATTCGCCGTGGCCGCGCAATGTGTTTCCCGGGCTCGAAGTGCTGGCCGAGATTCCGTTCGATCGGCCCTCGGGCGCGGATTTCGCCGAAATCTCGATCATCCCCCAGGCCCGTGTCGGCCTGACCCGCGGCGGCCACGTCGCGTTGAACTTCGGCCTGCAGGTTCCGATCACCGAGCGCGACCGCTTCGACTACGTCGCCCAGATGAACCTGCTGTGGGACTTCGCCGACGGGCCATTCTGGCAGGGGTGGTAGCCGGGCCTGTTAGTCTCGAAGCATTGCATTTCCAATCTGTGCTTCGCTGATTCATGGTGAAACACTCGAAGCCTCCCGAGTCGCCCCACAGGCGCTCTGTCGGCATGACGAGCGGACAAACCTGCGGGAAATCGGCAGAGACCACGCCCTTGACTGGAGAATCTTCCAATGACCGACGACACCGGACCCTACCTTCGCTTCATCGCCATGATCCTGAGCTCGATGGTGGTGATGTTCTGCCTGATGTATCTACACACCTACGCCCTGGACCATGTCCGCTGGAGCGAAACCCGCTTCTTCATGACCCTGATCATGGGGGGCGGAATGGTCCTGGTCATGTTTTCGTTCATGCGCGGCATGTACAGCAACCGGAAGGCGAACATCGGGCTCGTCGCCGCGGGCATCTTGATGGTCGTCGGCGCAACCTGGCTGGTCCGAGGCCAGCAGACCGTGGACGACATCGCCTACATGCGAGGGATGATTCCGCACCACTCGATCGCCATCCTGACCAGCGAACGCGCGATGATCGAGGATCAGCGCGTACGCGCTCTGGCCGACGACATCATTCAGGCGCAGCGCCGCGAGATCGAAGAAATGGACTGGCTGATCGAGGACATCGCGGCCAACGGCCCGGCGACGACACAAGCCGCCGCAGCTGAACGACCCCTGCCCGATTTCTCCGCTCAAACGGAATGAGCGAATCCGGCCACGACCACTGCTGCCACGGTGACCACGCCGAGCCCGAACCGGGCAGGAACTACGACCACGTGCCCGAGGACTTCGACGGCACGGTCTACACCTGCCCGATGCACCCTGAGGTGCGCGAGCCCGGCCCCGCCGACTGCCCGCTGTGCGGCATGGCGCTGGAGCCGGAGACCGTGTCGCTGGAACCGGAAGACACCTCCGAACTCGACGACATGACGCGCCGGTTCTGGATCGGCGCGGCGCTGACGATGCCGATCCTGGTGCTGGCGATGGGCGGCATGGTGCCCGGCGTCGATATGAATGCGCTCGTTCCGCACGGGATCCGGGTCTGGCTCGAGCTGGCGCTGGCCACGCCGGTGGTGCTGTGGTGCGGCTGGCCGTTCCTGGTCCGCGGCGTCCGCTCGGTGCAGCGCCGTTCGCTGAACATGTTCACGCTGATCGGGCTGGGCGTGTCGGTGGCCTATCTCTACAGCGTGGTCGCGACCGTGGCGCCGGGCATCTTCCCGCCGTCGTTCCGGAGCGAGTCCGGCCAGGTCGGGGTGTACTTCGAGGCTGCCGCGATGATCGTCACGCTGGTGCTGCTCGGCCAGGTCATGGAACTGCGCGCCCGCTCCTCGACCAACCGGGCCATCAAGAGCCTGCTGGAGCTGGCGCCGAACACCGCCCGCCGGATCGATGAGGACGACAACGAGGACGACGTCCCGCTCGACGAGGTCGAGGTCGGCGACCGCCTGCGCATCCGGCCCGGCGAGAAGGTGCCGGTCGACGGCAGAGTGGTCGACGGCCGGTCCTCGATCGACGAGTCGATGCTGACCGGCGAGTCGGTGCCGGTCGAGAAGCAGCAGGGCGACGAGGTCATCGGCGCGACCGTCAACGGCACCGGGTCGCTGGTCATCGAAGCCGCGAAGGTCGGTCAGGACAGCATGCTGAACCAGATCGTACAGATGGTCGCGAAGGCCAGCCGCTCGCGCGCACCGATCCAGGGCCTGGCCGACCGGGTGGCAGCGTGGTTCGTGCCCACGGTCATCCTGTGCGCAGTGATCGCGTTTATCGTCTGGGCGGTCTGGGGCCCGGACCCGGCGATGACCTACGCGCTGATCAACGCGGTGGCGGTGCTGATCATCGCCTGCCCGTGCGCACTGGGCCTGGCCACGCCGATGTCGATCCTGGTCGCCAGCGGCCGGGGCGCCTCGATGGGTGTGCTGTTCCGCGACGCCGAGGCCATCCAGACCCTGCGCGACGTCGATACGCTGGTCGTCGACAAGACCGGCACGCTGACCGAGGGGCAACCGACGCTGACCGAGGTCGTCGCCGCCGACGGCTTCGATGAATCGGAGGTCCTGCAGATCGCCGCCTCCCTGGAGCGCGGCAGCGAGCACCCGCTGGCCGAAGCGATCGTGACCGGCGCCCGCGAGCGCGAGCTCGAGCTGCACCAAGTCGAGGACTTCGACTCGGTCACCGGCCAGGGCGTGACGGGCGCCATCGATGACCGGCGAATCGCGCTGGGCAACGCCTCATTGATGGAGTCCGAGGACATCGACGCGTCGGCGCTGGCCGACCGGGCCGAACAACTGCGCGAACGGGGTCGGACCGCGATGTTCCTTGCGATCGACGGCCAGGCCGCCGGCCTGGTCGCGGTCGCCGACCCGATCAAGGACACCACCGCCGAAGCGATCCGGGCACTGCATGACGAGGGCCTGGAGATCGTCATGCTGACCGGCGACAGCGAGACCACCGCCCGCGCCGTGGCCCGGGAACTCGGCATCGACGAGGTCTTCGCCGACGTCCGGCCCGAGCAGAAGGCCGACCACGTCCGCGAGCTGCAGGAGGAAGGCCGCGTCGTCGCGATGGCCGGCGACGGCATCAACGACGCCCCGGCGCTGGCCACTGCCCGGGTCGGCATCGCGATGGGTACCGGCACCGACGTGGCGATGGAATCGGCCGGCGTCACCCTGGTCAAGGGCGACCTGGTCGGCATCGTCCGCGCGATCCGGCTGAGCCGGGCGACGATGAGAAACATCAAGCAGAACCTGCTGTTCGCGTTCGGCTACAACAGCCTCGGCGTGCCGATCGCCGCCGGCGTGCTGTATCCGTTCTTCGGCCTGCTGCTGTCGCCGATGATCGCCGCGGCGGCGATGTCGTTCAGCTCGGTGTCGGTCATCGGCAACGCACTGCGGCTGCGCCGCGCCGCGATCGACTGAACCGCGCCCGACGGCAAGCGGCGCGCCGATGCGTTAGGGTGATCGACATGCAGGGCGCTCTCTCCACCTGGGGCGAAGCCGCCTGGACCTCGCTGGGCTTCTTCTGGAAAGCCGGCTGGGCCTTCGTGCTGGGCTATTCGATCAGCGCGATGATCCAGACCTTCGTGCCCAAGCACCGCCTGACCCGCCACATGGGCGAGGCGGGTTTCAAGAGCACCGGGATCGCGACCGCGTTCGGTGCGATTTCCTCGTCGTGCTCGTTCGCCGCACTCGCCGCGGCGCGCTCGCTGGTGATGAAGGGCGCGCACTGGGTGGCCGCGGTGGCCTTCATGTTCGCCTCGACCAACCTGGTCATCGAGCTCGGCATCCTGATCTACCTGTTCCTCGGCTGGCAGTACGTGGTCGCCGAGATCATCGGCGGCCTGGTGCTGATCGCAATCAGCTCGCTGCTGATCCGCTGGACCTGGCCGGAGCGCTGGCTGGACCAGGCGCGGGAGAAGGTGCGCGACGAGGCGCCGAGCGAAGACGAGGAGTTCGACCCCTGGCAGCGCATGACCTCGTGGGACGGCTGGCGGCGGGTCGGTCACCAGTTCGTCATGGAATGGCAGATGGTCTGGAAGGAAATCCTGATCGGCTTCACCATCGCCGGCTTCATGAAGGCCTTCGTTCCCGCCGCCTTCTGGGAGGCGCTGTTCCTTCAGGGCCTCGACCTGGACCTCGCGGCCTGGGTCGTCACGCTACAGAACGTGATCGTCGCCCCGTTCGTCGCCGCGGCGACGTTCATCGGTTCGATGGGCAACATCCCGCTGGCCACGGTGCTGGCCAGCAGCGGGGTGGGCTTCGCCGGACTGATGGCGTTCATCTATTCCGACCTGATGGTGCCGCCGCTGGTCCGCGTCAATGCGCAGTACTACGGCTGGAAGGTTGCGCTGTACATCGCCGGCATCATGTTCGTCAGCATCGTCTGCACGGCCCTGCTGCTGGACTTCGGCTTCGGCGCCTTCGGCCTGCGGCCCGAGGGTGCGGCCGACCAGGCCGCCGGCGATGCGTTCGCGATCGACTACACCTTCTTCCTCAACGTCGGCTTCGTGCTGGTCGCCGCTGTCCTGATCGCCCTGCACCGCCGGCACCGGGCGGCCCCGTCCGGCGACGGCGGTCATGAAGACGACGATGGCGGATTCGGCATCCAGGACGCCGTGGTCGGACTCGCCATCGCCGCGCTGCTCGGCGGCTGGGTTCTGCATTTCCTGATCGATTGATCACCCGGTCGTGATCCGGCGCGCCGGACGCGGCCCGCTCGCTGGCCCGCGTAGAATGGGCCGCATGGAAATCTTCAAGGAATTCCAGGTCGAGGCCGCGCACCGGCTGCCGAACCTGCCCGCCACCCACAAGTGCTC
>Ga0102940_1000155_pt1 | contig 47659 bp, 26 predicted proteins | sample SalPonR2_C_D1_MG_FD_78215 | JGI IMG/M metagenome (GOLD analysis project Ga0102940, IMG submission 78215) | Salt pond soil microbial communities from South San Francisco under conditions of wetland restoration - Salt Pond MetaG R2_C_D1_MG | ecosystem: Environmental > Aquatic > Marine > Intertidal... | reverse complement strand
GAGACACGGGAACTGCCGGTGAACCGCCGACACGAGCTGAAGTACGCGTTCTGAGGGCCGAAACGAGCGGGGCGAGCCGATGGGCCCGCCCCGCTGGGGAATGCACAATCTCGGAGGCACAGACCTCGCCCCCCCTGGGGGGCGGAGGGGGGCGTCGCTAGAGCAGCTCCGCCCGCCGATCCACGATCTCCGCTGCCCCACGCTGTTCCTCGATCCACTGCTGCAGCAGGACCCGTTGACGGGTGAACATCACCTGGCGGGCGAGTTGCGATCGCATGGACGCGAACGCCTCTTCGTCGAACTCCTCCTTGTACAGCAGCTCGAGAGCGTAGACACCACGTTGGGTCCGGACGTCCTCCTCGAAGTCGCCGACGTCCATGGCCAGGGCTGCGCGCGCGAAGGGCGTGGCGAAGCCGATGTCCTGGATGTTCTGGCGGAGTGTGAAGGTGTCGGTGACGGCGTGCTGGATCAGGTCGTCGTCGTCGGCCAGGGCCTCGAGGCCCGTGTCGGCACCCGCGCTCTGGAGCGCTTCGCGCAGACGCTCACCGGCGATCTCGGCACGACGGTCGTTGAGGACTGCGCTGTCCACCAGACTGCGGACGTCTTCGAGCGCACGATGACCGGCCGGGAACTTCTCGGCCACGGTGAAGAAGTAGAGCGCATCCTCGGTCTCGAACATCGGCGACAGCGCGCCGACGTCGTTGGAGAAGGCGAAGCGCGAGGCCGGCAGGGAATTGCGCACACCGGGGATGTTGAAGCCCTCCTGGAAGGGGGCCGTCTCGACGATCTCCACACCGAGTTGGTCGGCGGCCGCGGCGAGTCCAGCCGTTCGCGCGGTCTGCTGGGCGGTGTCGACCTGCTCGCGCAGCTCGTCGACGGTGGCGGTGGACGGCGCCAACTCGAGCAGCAGGTGACGCGCGCGCATCTCCTCGCGCTCACCCGCGTCGTTCAGGCGTTCGTCCGTGCACTCGATGATGTGGTAACCGAACTGCGTCTTCACGGGCTCGCTGACGTCGCCCACGGCCAGGTCGAAGGCCACCTCGGTGAAGGGCTCGGTCATGCGGTTGCGGTCGAAGAAGCCGAGATCGCCGCCCACGCTCGCGCTGGTGTCCTCGCTGTAGGTCCGTGCCGCCTCCTCGAAGGTCAGACGGCCCGACACGATGTCCTCACGGATCTCGGAGAGGATCGAAAGGATCTCCTGCTCGTCCTCTTCGCTCGCGGCCTTCTCGACCTTCAACAGGCTGACGGACGTGCGGGCGGGCTGTTTGTAGTCCCCGAGGTTCGCCTCGTACCAACGGCGTGCCTCGGCGTCGGACACCGTTTCGTCCTCGAGCTCGACGTCGCTGAAGCGCACGCCGACGTACTCGGCGACCATTCGTGTGTTCTGCTCGCGGTAGGCCTGGCGCAGTTCGGCCTCGCCGACCACGGCCGACGCCATGATCCGCTGCTGCAGCTTCTGCAGGGGAATGGTCTGACGCAGCGACTCGCGGACCTGGTTCCAGTTCACCGAGGGGTTGTCGAGGTCCTCGTAGTACTGGTCGATGTCGTCGTACTGCGCGAGCAGCGCGGGCGGGGGATTGTTGCGCAGGATGTCGGTGATCTCGGCGTCGGTCACACTCAGCCCGCGGCGCTCGGCCTCGGCCTCGAGCAGCACCTCGTCGATCAATTCCGAGTAGGCGCGGTCACGGGCGCGCAGGCGATCACTCTCGGTGATCTCGCTCGTCGCTCCCTGCTGCGCGCTCATCGACGACAGGATGGACTGCGCACGCCGCTCCCATTCCATGGCTCCGATGTCGGCACCGTTCACGGTGGCGACCACGGTGGAATCACCGGTCTGTTGCGGCGCGCTCCAGTCGCCGATGCCCCACGCGAGGAACGTGAAGCCGATGAAGGTCACGATGATCAGCCAGAAGACCACCTTGACCCGCTCGCGCAAGACTTGCATCATGCCGCATCACCTTCCAGAGCAGCCCCGCGGACTGCCGGTGTCATGATTCGGGGAAACCGAGAAACCACTGCGGACGCGCAGGGCCCGACGGCGAGTCCGGCCGGTTCGACGACCGCTCCGGCGACTCGCGGGCAGAACCTAGACGGTATCACGCGCCGTGCGCAGCGGCAAGAAGGCCGGACGGTCCGCGCGCTGTTGCTGATCGCTCTGCTGCTGGACCCGGGCCGAGCCTTCGCCGAGGGAAACACCCCGTGGCCCTGGCCGGTTCCCGTCGATCCGCCGCAGATCACCGCCACCTTCATGGAAGCGCGGTCGGGGGGCTATCACACCGGGCTCGACATCCGGACGGGGGGGCGCACGGGGATGCCGGTGCGGACGCCGTTGACCGGTGACGTGGTCCGCATCCGCACCTCGGCGCAGGGCTACGGCAAGGCGCTCTACCTCGGCGTCGGCGGGGGCAGGACGCTCGTCTTCGCGCACCTCGCGGCCTTCGCCGACCCGGTGCAGGAGCTCGTCACCGCGCGGCAGGCCCGGTCACGGCGGTACGAGCAGGACATCCATCTCCAGGCCGGAGCCCTCCGCTTCGAGGCCGGGGAGGTCGTCGCTCTCTCCGGCGACACGGGAACCGGGGCTCCGCACCTCCATCTGGAGGTCCGGGAGGGTTCGGTCCCCGTCAATCCGATCGACTTCTTCGACGTGCCCGACCGGGCGGACCCGCGCGTGACGGCACTCCGCGTCGTTCCGCTCACGCCCGGGGCTCGTGTCGAGGGACGGCTCGAGGCCGTGGTCGCCGCTCCCGGTGACACCGTGATCGCGGTGGGGACCGTCGGCCTGCAGGTCATCGTGGAGGACGGAACGGGCATCAATGGTTTCCGGCTGATGCCGCGGCGAATCCAGGCCGTGTTCGACGACGGCCGTCGCTACGCGGTGGATCAGGATCGGATCCGGTTCCGCGACCGGTGGCAGCGGGGGCTCGAAGTCGTGCCGGACGGCGACGGCACGCGTTGGCTGAGTCTGTACCGGCGCCGGGATCTCACCCACCGTGCGCGTGGCGCGGGAGGGTCCGAGTCGGGACGGATTCGCGTCGGCGAGCGGGCGCGGAGGGTCTCCGTGCTCGTGGAGGACCACGCGGGTCGGAGTTCGGTGGCCGACGTCGTATTGCGTCCCGATCCGGCGGTGGAGGCCGAGGTCCCTCCCTTCGACGTTCCGGCCTCGACCGGGGCCTGGGTCGCGCACACGCCGGCCGGGATCGCCCTGGGCGTGCGGCCCGACCCGGCGTGGGCGACTCCGGATCTCGTACGCCGCCGCGGCGACGGGCGGACCCTGTCGAGTCGCCTGCAGTCCTTCCGAGACGCCGAGGCGGAGTGGTGGTGGGTGATTCCTCCGCGCGAGGCGCTGATCTCGGGACAACTGGTGATCGAGCAGGGGAAGCGTGAGCAGGTGTTCCGGTCCATCGTCACGGTCGACGGGGGTGAATTCGCTCCGACGTCGCCGACCGCCGTCGACTTCCTCGACGGCGAGGTCCGGGTCCGCACCCCGGGTGCCGAGGACATGTCCACCGACACGGTCCTGTGGATCGACCCGGTGGCGACCGATGCGCCGGCGCTGCACGACGGGACGGGAGCAGCCTTCGAGGTGGTGGCCCCGGGGGCGGCCTTCCGGCGGGGGATCGAGGTGAGCGTTGCCGTCGGTGGTGCCGCCGACGAGTTCACGCTCGCCGCGCGCGATCGGCGCGGCCGCTGGTCGCCGGAGTCGGGAGTGGAGCCCGATCCGGACCGGCCCGGGGCCATCCGGACCCGCCTCACGGACACCGGCGTGTACCGCGTGATCCGCGACGTCTCGCCGCCCGCCGTCGGGCCCTTCCGTGTCGAGGGACGCGTGGTCCGCGGTCGCGTGACGCTGTCGGCCCGCGCGCGGATCGACCACGGCGTGACCCGTCCGCGCTGGCCGGCGATCGTGCTCGACGTCGCCGACCACGCCAGCGGTATCGATCCCGACGGCGTGACGGTCACGCTCGGCGGCCAGCGCTATCCGGCCCGCCCGGAACTCGAGGACGACCACGTGTGGATCGAGTGGGACGTCGACCCCGGACCGGGCGTTCACGACCTGCGGGTGGAGGTGGCCGACCGTCTGGGCAACGTCGCCACCACGCGGCTGACCGTCGAACTCGTGGACTGAAGGTCCCGTTCGGGGGCGATGGCGCGAAGCGTCTTGTCCGGCGGGACGACCTGGCATAGGGTGCGCGCAGCACCCTCATGGCGTCCGTTCGGCCCGACGATTCCACCAACTCGTTCTACGGCAATGATTTCGACCGCTCCGTTCGTCCATCTCCACAGCCACAGCAGCTTCAGCCTGCTGCGCTCGGTCCTGCGGGTGCCCGAGCTGGTGCGCTTCGCGGCGGACCACGGAATGCCGGCGATCGCGCTGACCGATCGGGGCAATCTCTTCGGCGCGGTCGAGTTCCACCAGGCGGCGCTCGAGGCCGGCGTGAAGCCGATCTTCGGCATGGAGGTCTCGGTCGTGCGCGACCGCCGGGCGGAGGATCCGGCGAAACGAGGCCCGGCGCGATCCCTCGTCCTGCTGGCGGCCGACCGTGTGGGCTGGAACCACCTCATGAAGATCTCGTCGCTCGGGTGGCGCGAGGGACTCCACGACGGAGCCCCGCACGTCGACGACGAACTCCTCGGCTCCCACGCGAAGGGGATCATCGCCCTGAGTGGTGGCGGGGACGGAGTCGTCACGGCACCCCTGCGCGACGGCGACCTCGACCAGGCCACGCGTCTGGCCGGTCGCTATCGGGAGATCTTCGGCTCCGACTCCTTCTTCGTCGAGATCCAGGACCACGGGCTGGACTGGGAGGAACGGGTCCGCGCGCTGGCGTCCGAGCTCGCGCGGCGGGAGGGGCATCGTCTGGTCGCCACGAACCACGCGCACGCGGTGCGCCGCGAACAGTCGAATGCACTCGACGTCCTGTGGGCCATCCGCAACGGCACGACCATCGACGATCTCGACCGGGTCCGCCTGGAGTCGCCCGAGTACCACCTGAAGAGTTCCGACGCGATGCGCGAACTCTTCGAGGCCTATCCGGACGCGGTGGCGAACACGGTGGCGATCGCCGAACGCTGTGACGTCGACATCGGCACCGACGAGTACCACCTGCCCGAGTTCCCCATTCCCGACGAGTTCCCCGAGCCCATCGACTACCTCGCCCACCTGTCGCGCGAAGGGGCCGTCGAACGGTACGGAGAACGCAACGAACGGATCGACGCGCGTCTCGACCACGAGCTCGGCGTGATCCGGTCGATGGGATTCGCCGGTTACTTCCTGATCACCAGCGACTTCGTGCGGGCCGCGCGCGAGCGGCAGATCCCTGTGGGGCCGGGCCGCGGCTCGGCCGCCGGTTCGCTCGTGTGCTACTGCATCGGGATCACCGACATCGACCCTCTGCAGTACGACCTCCTCTTCGAGCGCTTTCTGAATCCCGAGCGCGTGTCGATGCCCGACATCGACATCGACTTCTGCTTCGAGCAGCGGGAGAAGGTCATCGACTACGTGGTCGAGACCTACGGCAAGGAATCGGTCTGCCAGATCATCACCTTCGGCAAGATCCTCGCCCGCGGTGCGATCAAGGACGTGGGCCGCGCCATGGGCCTGGGCTACGGCGAGACCGACCGCATCGCGAAGATGATCCCCGACGAGCTGGGGATCACGTTGGCGCAGGCGCTGGAGAAGACCGAGGAGCTGCGAAACCTGCGCGAGGAGGACCCGCGCTACGACCGGCTGATCCACACCTGCCTCGAGCTGGAGGGCACCTACCGCCACACCTCGATCCATGCCGCGGGTGTGCTGATCGCTCCGGGCGATCTCATCGACCACATGCCGTTGCACAAGACGACGAAGGACGAAGTCACCACGCAGTGGGACATGGTCAAGGTCGAGGAGATGGGCTTCCTGAAGATGGACTTCCTCGGCCTGCGCACGCTGACGGTGATCGACAAGGCGCTGAAGTTCCTGCCCGAGCTCGGCGGTCCGTCGATGTCCGATCGCGAGATCCCGCTCGACGATCCGCCCGTGTACGACCTTCTCGGCCGCGGCGAGACCGTCGGCGTGTTCCAGCTCGAGTCGAGCGGCATGCAGGAGATCCTGCGCAAGCTGAAGCCCTCGGGCTTCGACGACGTCACGGCCGTCAACGCGCTCTACCGTCCCGGGCCGCTCGGCACGGGCATGGTCGACGACTTCATCGACCGCAAGCACGGCCGCAAGAAGATCGAGTACGAGCACGAGATCCTCGAGCCGATCCTCGAGCCCACCTACGGCGTGATCCTGTACCAGGAGCAGGTCATGCGCATCGCGGGCGACATGGCCGGCTACTCGCTCGGCCAGGCCGATCAACTGCGACGCGCCATGGGCAAGAAGAAGATCGAGGTCATGGCCGAGCAGAAGGTCGTCTTCGTCGAGGGCGCGGCGGAGAAAGGCGTGGAGAAGGAGACGGCCGAGCACGTCTTCGACCTCATGGCCTACTTCGCCGGCTACGGCTTCAACAAGAGCCACAGCGCGGCCTACGCGGTGCTCGCCGTGCAGACGGCGTGGCTCAAGGTCCATTGGCCCTCGGCCTTCATGGCCTCGACGATGACCAGCGAGATGGGCACGACCGATCGCGTGGTGACCCTGGCCGACGAGTGCCGGCGCATGGGGCTGACCGTCCACCCGCCCGACGTGAACACCTGCACTGCCGACTTCCGCCCGACGCCCGACGGCGTGCGCTACGGTCTGGGCGCGATCAAGAACGTCGGGCTCGGGGCCATCGAGGCGATCGTCGAGGCGCGGAAGCGGCTCGGCCGCGACTTCGAGGACCTGTACGAGTTCTGCGACGAGGTCGATCCCGGGCGGATGAACCGGCGCATGATCGAGGCGCTGATCCTGGCGGGCGCCCTGGACACCCTGCCCGGCCGGCGCGAGCAGAAGGTGGCGGCCCTGGATCTCGCCCTGGCCCGCGCGCAGCGGCGTGCCCGTGATCGGGACCGGGGCCAGACGAGCCTCTTCGGTGGGGACGGCGACGACGGCGGTCTGACCGAATCGAGCGGCGTTCTCCCCGACGTCGCGCCGTGGACGCTGCGCGAGACCCTGTCCCGGGAACGCGAGCTCATCGGCATGTACCTCAGCGCCCATCCTCTCGACGAGGAACGGCGGCTGCTGGACCTGTTGCAGCCCTTCCCCCTGGGGGAGATGGGCGCACTCGAACCCGACCGCATGGTCGCGTGTGTCGGCGTCGTGACGTCACGCCGGGTCGTGACGTCGCGCAAGACGGGACGGCTGATCGCCTTCGTCGGCATGGAGGATCTCAGCGGCCGGGCCGAGACCGTGGTCTTCTCCGATGGTTACGAGACGCACCGTCAACGCATCGCCAGCGACGAGCCGCTGGTCTTCGTGTTGCGGACGTCGCGGCGCGAGGGCGAGGACACGAACCGGATCGGGCTCGAGGATCTGCTGACCCTCGACGAAGCCCTCGCCCGGCTCGTGCGTTCGATCACGCTCCACGTCGATGCGGAGGTCGACGCCGGACGGGTGGAGCGTGTGTTGGAGGCCGTGGCTGCCTCTCCGGGGGACACGCCGATCCGGCTGAGTGTGCAGGGTTCGGGGGCGGACACGATCGACGTCCGCACGCGACGCGGCGTGACCCCGAGTGCCGCCCTTCTGCACGCCTTGATCGACGCGCTGGGCGACCCTGCGGTCGAGCTCGAGGCGATGCCCGCGGTGCGGCTGGTCCCCGATCGTCCTCGGATGCGCCGTCGGCCCGAGACCGCCGCTTCGACCGCCGCCTGACCCCCCGTCCGTGGCCGGACATTCGGGTGGGCGCGGGCGCCGGCCTGCGCTACTTTCGGGATTCGCCCGCCGGTCCGGTCCCGGTGGACGCGACGCCCGACCCGTTGAGCCGAGATCCCGCGAGGTGCGACCATGGGTGATCCCAAGCGCGCGAGCGTCACGCTCGACTTCGAGAAGCCGATCGTGGAGCTCGAGGAGAAGATCCTCGAGCTGCAGCAGTCCGCGCAGAACAGCGATCTGGACGTCAGCGACGAGGTCGCGAAGCTCCGCGCCCGGGTCGAGAAGCTGGGCAAGGAGATCTTCAGCTCGCTCGAGCCCTGGCAGCGGGTGCAGTTGGCTCGGCACCCGCGACGTCCGACGACGCTGGACTACGTGGAGCGGATCTTCGAGGACTACAAGGAGATCCACGGCGACCGGGCCTACGCCGACGATCCGGCCATCGTCGGGGGCATGGCCCGCCTCGGCCACCGTCACGTCATGATCATCGGCCATCAGAAGGGCCGCGACACCAAGAGCAACATCCGGCGGAACTTCGGGATGCCCCATCCCGAGGGCTACCGCAAGGCCCTGCGGCTCATGAGACTTGCCGCCAAATTCGGACGACCGGTCATCACTTTCGTGGACACTCCGGGGGCCTATCCGGGGGTCGGGGCCGAGGAACGGGGCCAGGCCGAGGCCATCGCCCACAATCTCCTGGAGATGGCCGGTCTTCCGGTTCCGATCCTGGTCTTCGTGACCGGCGAGGGCGGCAGCGGGGGAGCTCTGGCCATCGCCGTGGGCGACCGCGTGACGATGCTCGAGAACAGCATCTACTCCGTGATCAGCCCCGAGGGCTGCGCTGCGATCCTCTGGAAGGACCAGTCGAAGGCGAACCAGGCCGCCGCGGCCATGCGCATCACGGCCGAGGACGTCAGTGGATTCGGCGTGGTCGACCGGGTCCTGCGCGAACCCGTCGGCGGGGCTCATCGGGATCCCGACGGAACGGCGGCGATCCTGCGCGACGCTCTGCTCGAAGACCTGGAAGCGCTCGAAAGTGTTGAGACACAACAACTTCTGGATGATCGTCTGCAGAAGTACCTGAACATCGGCGTGTTCCACCAGGAGTGAGCACCGCCACGGCGTCGTCGGTGGCGCCAAGTGCTTGGATCGAATACGCTTGGCCGGTTCTCCCCCGGTCCGCCGGGGGCGGCCGCCGCTTCGTCGAGCGGTGGGCCGGCCGACAGGCCCGAAACCTGCAATCCCTACCGGGGCCTGGTGACTCCTTTCCGCCGAGGTGGATCGTGATCAGCAACGAACTCGTCGAGATCCTGGTGTGTCCCGAGGACCACACGCCCGTGCATCGGGCCGACCAGGAACTCCTCGACAGCCTGAACGAGAACATCCGCAAGGGTGAGCTCAAGACCCGCGAGGGCGAGCTGGTGCTCGATCTCCTCGAGGAGGGCCTGATCCGTGAGGACGGGAAGGTGCTCTACCCCGTTCGGGAGGGAATCCCGATCATGCTGGTGAGCGAGTCGATCTCGCTGGCCGAGGAGGACGCGGGCGCCGAGGCATGAGCCCGACCTCGCTCCGGATCCCGGCCCATTCGACTCCCTCCGCCCGACCCGTGCGTTCCGAACCCCCGAGGCAGTCCTCGATGAACGACCGCACCCGGAGACGACCGCCGTCGATCTGGATGGCCGCCGTGCTGTCGATGATGCTGGTGTCGGCCGCACAAGCGGTGGGATACCAGTGTTTCGACGCCCGCTTCACCGTGCTCGAGTCCGGTCTGGACCGGACCGTCACCCTGCTCGAGGTCGACGGCCCCGACGCGCGCGTGCCCGAGTCCTACGCGGTGGCCCTGCCGACCGACGAGCGGCCCGAGATCTGGTTCGTGGAGATCGACGGCCAGCCCATCGAGCCCTTCGAGGACGTCTCGGGGGTCGCGACCTTCAATCGCCCCGGGCGTGCGCGCGACCTGTGGATCTGGGACTTCCGGGCGCGCGCGGCCATGTCGAAGGTCCGCGAAAGCCTCGGGCGCCCCGACGCGGCCTCGGTGACGGTGGAGTTCCGGCACCCGGCCCCCGCCGGCATGCACGCGCGCCTGGCGGAGCGGCGCGCGTTCTCCCGAAGTCCCGGAATCGCTCTCGACACCGACCGGGATCCGTTCGAGCGCACTCTCGCGGCCAGTGTCCAGAACGCCCGGGCCGCACGCGACATGCTGCTGGCAGCCGAGCGACGTGTCCTGGTCGGACCGATCGACGACATCTTCTCGCGTTCCACGCGGTGGATGCGGATCGAACTCTCCGAAGGCGGTTTCCACCGCATCGACTACGGCAGTCTGCGCTCGGCGCTCGGTGCCGACGTCGACCTGATCGATCCCGACACCATCCGGATCTTCGGCGCGCGCCATCGGACGCAGCCCGAGCGGGCGGAGGATCCCACGGCGAGCTGGACCGCCGACTCCCACCTGCGCGAGCGCGCCATCCGCGTCCGCGCCTCGGGCGCGACCTTCGGCCCCAGCGACGAGATCGTGGCCTACCTCCCGGGGCGTTCGGGTTGGTCCGACGAGTTCGATCCCGAGGCGGGATGGCTCGAACAGGACGAGCTGATGACGGCCGACCGGATCGCCTACTGGATGACCTGGGACGAAGCCGGCGGCATACCCGGTGACTTCGACGGCGCGCCCCTGCGGATGGACACAGCGGCGAGCACCCCCGTGGCGAGCGATCGCACGCTGACCGACGTCCGTGTCCGCTCGCACTTCGAGGAGAATCGCTTCGTGGCCTTCGGCCTCGCTCGCGACGACTGGTCGTGGCGGGAACGCATCCAGCCGGGCGAGTCCACGACCTTCGATTTCGCCCTGTCCGACGTGGTCGCCGACAGTGCCGCGTGGTTGAAGATCCGACCGATCGCCAGCCGGGCGGGCAGCTCGGAGAGCGACTTCGCCGCCGAGTACTTCCTCAACGGGGCGTCGCTCGGTGGTGTGCGGACCTGGAACTACACGACGCAGTCCGACCAGACGGGGCGCAACATCCCGGTGTACCGCTTCGGGTCGATCCCGTTGCGTCCGGGCGGGAACAGCCTGACGGTGAGCAACCGCACCGAATCGCCGTCGCCGCGGCTGGTGGTCGACTCGTTCACGCTGCACTGGCGCCGAGCGCTGGAGGTCGGCGCCGATCCCTTGCGTTGGTACGTTCCCGCTCCCGAAGCGCGCAATGAGACCTGGCGCTACGTCGTGACCGACGACCAGGGGCGCCTGGGGACGGCGCTGGTCTTCGACCGCACCGATCCCTGGAGTCCGCGCCTCCTGAGCGGTCCGCAGATCGAGCCCGACGGGTCACGGTTGGAGTTCGAGGTCGACGTCTCCGAAGGTGTGGCGCGCCGCTTCACGGTGATCCTCGACGAACAGCTGCGCGCTCCGTCGTCGCTCGAGCGGCGCCGGCCGCGACTGCTGCGCGACGAGGTGACGACGCCCGCGGGCGATCCGGGCGATGGTTGGGACATGGTGATCCTCTACCCGCCGGTCTTCCGGGACGCGGCCGAGGACATGCGTGACCTGCGGAGCCAGGTCCTCGACGGTCGTTCCGCTCCTCGCGTGACCACCGTCGCGCTGCAGGACGTGTACGACCAGTTCGGACACGGCACCAAGGATCCCGCGGCGATCCGCAACTACTTCAAGTTCCTGTACGAGGTCGATCGTGACTTCTCGTACGCGCTCATGGTGGGCGACGCCAACCGCGACGCCCGCGGCGTGCTGCCGAGCAGCGATCCCGACTTCTGCCCGACCTGGGTGCAGGACTTCTGGCCCGAAGAGGGTGGGTCGAACAACTACGCCGCGGTTCCCTTCGGTCGTGACGACTGGCTCGTCTGCTTCCACGACGATCCTCTGCTCGACTTCCGTCCCTTCGGAATGCAGCTCGACCTGCCGGACGCAGCCATCGGTCGGTTGCCGGTCACGTCGGTCGCCGAGGCCTCGCGCCTGGTGCAACGGATCCTGGACTACGAGTTCGACCCCGCGCCGGGGACCTGGCGCAACCGGGTGCTGCTGGCGGCCGACGACGAGTTCGCACCTCCGAACCGTACGGGTGAGTCGCAACACATCGGCGAGGCCGAGTGTGTGTCCGAGATCGTGCTCCCGCCCGCTCTGGACGTGACGAAGGTCTATCTGACCGAGTACGAGCGCCCCACTCCGAGCGCGGTCAGCAAGCCGGGCGCGCGGCTGGACTTCCGGAAGCGCTGGGACGAGGGCGCGTTGGTGGTCCACTACATCGGGCACGGTTCGCCGTCGCAGATGGCCGACGAGGTCCTGTTCCGGATCGAGGACGTGGCGACACTCGACAACGGCGGTCGACTCCCGTTGTTCCTCGCCTTCAGCTGCGACGTGTCGATCTACGAGGATCCGACCACGCGCAGCATGTCCGAGCAACTCGTGCTCCAGGAAGAAGGCGGGGCCATCGCCACCATCGCCGCGGCCGAGGTGACCTTCAGCAACCTGAACGAGGAACTGACCGAGGCCTTCTACACCGCGCTGTATCCGGATCCCGACGATCCGATCAATCCGGCTCGGCGGCTGACTCGCTCGCAACCGATCGGGCTGGCGCTGCTCGGTGGCAAGTGGAGTGCGCCGGGCGTCCAGTCGTCGACGCTCGCCCAGGGCAACAACGCGAAGTACCTGGTCCTCGGCGATCCGGCGCTGCGGTTGCGCTCGCCGGAGGAGTCGGTCGAACTCGGGGGTGCGCTGAGCGAGTCCTTCCGTTCGGGACAGGAACTCGATCTGGCCGCCGCACTCGAGGCCGTGGCCGCGCGCAACGGGACCTGGTACGTCGAAGCGCGCGAGTCCGCCGATTCGGTGCAGTTCCCGTTGCCGAACGAGCGGACCCTGCCCTACGTGCTCGACGGGGCCGCGTTCTTCCGCGGGACCGGCAGTTTCGACGACAGCTCGCTCGACCTGAACGTTCGCACGCCCGCGGTCATGCGCTTCGGTTCGCAGGGGCGGCTGCGCGTGCTCATGGAGAGCGGCGAGAACCAGTACGTGGGGCTGGCCGAAGGCGTGGATGTGATCCGCGCTCCGGTCGACAGCGACGACTCCGAGGGTCCGAGCATCACCCTGGAGTTCGCGCAGGGCGCGCGCCGGGTGCAGCCGGGCTCGGTGCTGGTGGCGACGATCGAGGATCCGAGTGGGATCAACACGCTGGGCACCACGCCGGCCAACTCCATCCTCTACGAGATCGGCGACACGGGCCTCAGCACCGACGTCACCGAGAGCTTCGCGCTCGACGAGGGGAGCACCACGCGGGGCACGGTGGAGGTACCGCTCCGCGAGATCGAGGCGGGAAACTACACGCTCCGCATGACCGCGAGCGACATGCTCAGCAACGGAGGTAGCTCGGAGATCTCCTTCGAGGTCGTGCCCGGCGGCGACGCCGACATCGGGAATCATGCGCCCGTGCCGAATCCCTTCCGTACGTCGACCCGTTTCGTGGTCGACGTGGTCAGCCCGAGTGGCCTTCCGGCCGATCTCGAGATCGACATCCGCGCCCTCGACGGGTCACCGGTGCGCACACTGCGCATGCGCCTGGATGGGGGCGGGGGGCGCGCCGTCGTCGAGTGGGACGGCCGCGATCGCCGCGGTGACGAGATCGCCAACGGAACGTACCTCTACATCGTGCGCGCGCGCTTCGCGACCGAACCGCCGGTGACCGAGACGAGCACTGGCCGTGTCGTTCTCATGCGTTGAGCGCGTGTGCCGAGGAACCCGATCCCGAACGACCCCGACACCCGACCATTCTTGCAGGAGGACCACACACCATGCACCGCCACCGCAGACTCGGATCGATCCTGCTCGGATCGCTCCTCGTGTTCGCGGCCACGGAGGCCGCCGCGGTCAGCCAGAGCACCGCGATCAGCCTGACCTTCCCGATCGGGGCGCAGTACAGCGCGCTCGGCGAGGCGGGCACCGCCGTGAATCGTGACGTGACCGCCCAGTGGTGGAACCTCGGTGGTTTCGCCTTCGCCGCCGACGAGGGACGGACCCTGCACGGGCACGTCATGTACAGCCGCCTCGTCCCCGATCTGGCCGACGACGTCGCCCTGTACTGGATGGGTGGTGCCGCCTACGTCGAGGGCTGGGGCATGCTCGGTGCATCGCTCACGTTCCTCGATCAGGGCGAACAGATCCAGACGGGTCTCGACGGCACGGCCGGCGACACCTTCAGCTCGTCCGAATGGGCCCTCCAGGGCTCGTACGGTGTGAAGTTCGCCCCGAACATCGGTGTGGGCATCGGCGTGAAGTACGTGCGCATCGACCTCGCGCCGGGCAGTGTGCTGGCCGACCAGGGCGCCAGCGGCAACGGCTCGAGTTGGGCCGCCGATCTCGGCGTGCTGTGGGACGTGACCGACGACGTGCATCTCGGGGGCACGCTCACCAACCTCGGTGGCGACGTGACCTTCGTCGACGAGCAGCAGGCCGACCCCCTGCCGACCAACTACCGCCTGGGCTTCGGCTGGGACGTGTTGAAGACCACACAGAGCCGTCTGACGGTCATCTATGACTACATGGACATGCTGGTCGACGGCGACGAGACGGTCGTCCATGGCGGAGGCGTCGAGTGGACCTACGCCCAGTTGCTGTCGGTGCGGGGTGGCTACAAGTACGACGACGAGGGCGACATCAAGGACATCACGTGGGGCTTCGGCTTCGACCTGGAGCAGGCCATCGGGACGCCGCTGGTCTTCGACTACGCCCGGGTGCCGCAGGCGCAGGACCTCGAGCAGGTCAATCGATTCAGTCTCGGGATGCGCTGGTAGCAGGGGAGCCCACGATGACGCCACGACGAACGACGCGACACGCCCGGGATCGAGGCCGGGTCGGTCGGGTGGGTGCCCGACGGTTCCGGTGTGTCGCGCTGGTGCTCGCCGTGGCGTGTGCGCTGGCAGCGACGACCGGGGCCCACGCAGCGGGCACCGGCTCGGCGGAAAAGGTCCTCCCGGTGCTCGAAGGCACCGACGACGGCCCGCGTCCTCTGTTGCGCGGGCAGCGGTCGGCGGTCGATGCGACCGCATCGGCGCGGTTGGAGCTGCTGCGCGATCGGGCCCGGCAGCGCGGCGAGAGTGCGGCGCGGGTCCGCGAACAGCTCGGCCCGCACGGCATGTCGCGCAAGGGTCTGGCCCGCCGTGACGCCCGTATCCGGCGCCTGTTGCGCTCGGGCGGAATCGCCCAGCCCGAGACGCTGAGCGTCCTGCTGATCCGGATCGGTTTCCGCGAAGACCGCTCGGGCGAACTGACGGCGGTCACCACCGACGGAAACTTCCAGTTGGAGCCGGCCCCCGAGGACACGGTGATCTTCGATCCGCCCCCGCACGACCGGAAGTACTTCGAGTCGCACATGCGCGGTCTGGCCGAGTACTGGGGCAGCATGAGCAACGGGCTGATCCACGTGGAGAGCCAGGTGCTGCCCGAGGGCAACGACGACGCTTATTTCCTCAGTGACATCGCGGACTACGGGCCGGGGTCGGGCGGATCGTGGACGGTCGAACTGCTCGAGAAGCTGGTCCGGGACATGATCCTCGAGGCCGACCGGGGAACGCTGGCCGACGGAAGTGTGCGGTTGGCGGACTTCGACTTCGACGACCCGAACACCTTCATCATCTTCGCCCATGCCGGCGCGGACCTGCAGAGCAACCTGGTCTTCCAGGAAGGGCAGGAGGGCTACTCGCCCAACGACATCCCGACCTTCTTCGTGTCGCTCGGTGACAGCGCGCGGGTGCAGCTGGAGTCGGTCGACAGCGACTCGGGTACGCAGGGTCTGATCACCGAGTGCAGCGTGATTCCCGAAACCACCAACCAGGACGGTCTGGCCGGGAGCATCTCGGCCGCGCTCATGCACGAGTTCGGGCACGCCCTGGGACTTCCCGATCTCTACAGTACGCTCACCGGTCTGCCGACGATCGGCTACTGGGGCATCATGGATTCCGGGACCAATCTCGCGGCGGCGATCGGGATCGACAGCGACGGCGACGAGGCGGCCGACCGGATCGAGATCGTCACGGGGCTCTTGCCACCGGCGGCGAGCGCGTGGACTCGGTGGTACCTGGGCTTCACCGAGGAGATCCGTGTCGGCAGTGATCCGGTGACGGTCGACCTGCCCGCGTCGTACCGGCAGGACACGCGCGAGAAGGTCCTGCGGCTGGACGTCTCTCCCGAGGAGTTCTTCCTGGTCGAGAACCGCTGGATCCCGCCGGTGAGCGAGGGCAACTGGGCGCTGTTCAGCGATCCCGAGACCGGTGTCGTTCTCTACCTCGGAGACTTCGACGCACCCGGCCCCGAGCCGCGCAACACGCACCTCTACGACTTCTTCATGCCCTTCGCGGGTGGGTTGCAGGTGTGGCGCGTCCGTCAGGACCGCGTCGAGGCCTTCGACGCGAACAACTCGGTGCAGGCCTTCCGGGACCGACTCGGCGTGGAACTCATCGAGGCCGACGGCGTGCAGGACGTGGGAGTCTTCGACTTCAACACCCGGGGGTTCATCGGGAGCGACGAGGACTCCTTCCGCGACCTCAGCACCTTCGTCTACGAGACGACCGACAGCACGGGCGCCGTGGGCACGGAGACGATCACCTATCCGCGGACCTCGACCGAACTCACGCCCGACGGCCTCCCGAACAGCCGCAGTACCTTTCGGATCCCGACCGGGGTCCGCCTGAGCGGGATCGGTCCGAGCGACCGCGTGGCCACGCGCGTGACGGCGCGGATCGAGGGACTCTTCGATCCGGGGACCGGAGCCGGATTCCCGGTGGAGCTTCCCGACGCGCCGAACGGCGACGGCGTGCCGACGATCGTCCGGGGCGCGGCGATGAGCCCGGTCCTGGTGGACCTGGGCGGCGAGCCGACGGTGATCGTGGCCGCAACCGTGGCCGATTCGAGCGCGGCCCCGGGCCTCTACGCCTACGGCGTGGACGGGAGCCCGCGCTTCGCGGCCGCGCGTGTGATCGATCTGGCCGGGGAGCCGGCGGGAGCGCTCGCCGTCGTCGCGGGGGATACGCCGCGTGTGGTGACGGTGTCGGACACGGGTGTCCTCGAGGTCTTCTCGCCGACGGTGAACGGTCTGCAACGCGACGTCTCCGCCACCTTCGGCGATTCGGTCGACGTCGGCCCCGTCGTGGTGCAGGACGACGGCGCCACGTGGGTGGCCGCCGGCAATCGGGCGTCGGCCCGGATCGCCCTGTGGCGGCTCGACGGGGGATCTCTCGTCGACGACACCCTGATCGAGCCGGATCCCGCCAACGGCGTCCTGAGATCGAATCTCGTCGTGCACCGATGGGGTGGGGTCGATCATCTGGCCGCGATCACCGACGGCGGTGTCTGGACCTGGAACGCGACGGACGGTGCGCGGTCGGAGCCGACGGCAGAGCCCTTCGGTCACGACGGACGCCTCGTTGCGTGGCCGGACGGAGAGGACGACCGGCGCCTGGTCTTCGCCGACACCACCGGAGCCGTGATCGAGGTCGTGCGGCAGGCCGACGACACCTGGACGCGGTCGGAGTTCGGTGATCCGCTCGACGCCGCACCGGTGGGCGACCTGGCCGTGGCGGATCTCGACGGCGACGGGCGCAACGACCTGGTGTTGTGCAGTGAATCGTGGATCTCGGCCCGTCACACGTCGGGCGTCGAGATCGTCGGCTTCCCGAAGCGTCTGTCGGATCACTACGTGGTCACCGACCCCTTCCCCGACGAGGTCGCCAGTGGGCCGCTGGTCGCCGACGTCGACGGCGACGGGCGCAACGAGGTCGCGTTCGTGAGCACCTACGGACTCCTGCAGGCGGTGGACACCGACGGCGGGCCGACGCCCGGTTTCCCGAAGCGGGTGGCCGGAGGCGGTGTCGTGGCTCCGCTGATCACCGATCTCGAGGTCGGCGACGAGCTGCGGCGCGCGGTGTTCCTGTTCGACGCCCTCGGCGACACCCTGGACTCCGGATGGCGCACCTTGTCGGCGCGGCTGACGGCCGTGGATCTCGGGCCGCGGGCGGTCGCGGCGCAGAGCTCCTCGGAATGGTTGCTCCGCGGCGGCGACGTGCGTCGGTCGGGGCGCGGCAGCCTGGGCAGTCCGGCCGGTGGAGCCGACGAGGCGGTGGCGAACGCCGCACCCGCGGTCTGGCCGAACCCCGTGCGGGGCGAGACGGGAGCCCGCGCGACCGTTCGCTTCTTCAGCGGCAGCCCGCACGATGCGGAACTCGTCGTGTACAACCTCGAGGGCCAGGAGGTGCGCTCGGTGCGCCGATCGATCGACGACGACGGCGTCCCGGTGTCGGTGGAGTTCGACACCACGGGTCTGCACTCGGGAGCCTATCTGTGTCGTCTGGACTACGTGGGCGCCCGCGGGCGCACCACCGACGTCATGACCCTCTACATCGAACGGTGAAGGACACGATGAAGCTGCAGTCGATCCCGTCCGTGTTGCTCGTCCTGTGCATCGTGTCGACGGCGAACATCGCGGGCGCGGGGGAACTGGGAGTGATCGAGCGCGACCTCCTCGCCCCGGCACCGACCGACGGCCGCCCTCGCGTGGATCTGGGCTCGGTCGATCCCGCGATGCTGCTCCAGCAGGATTCGTCGGACGCGCAATGGGAGGGTGGCGGCGTCGCCGACACCGCGGCGCCCCGGCGTTGGTGGGCCGTGCTCGCCTCGGCGGCCGTGCCGGGTCTGGGGGAGACCCTCACCGGCTACTACCTGCGCGGCGGCGCCCTGATCGCGGCCGACGTCGCCGTCTGGGCCGTGTGGTTCGACAAGAACGCCGAGGGCGACGACCTCGAGGAAGAGTACCGTGCCTTCGCCCTGGAGCACTGGAGCGAGGAGCAGTGGAAGGCGAGCGTCGGGGGAACACCCGACAGCGGCATCGACGAGAACTTCCGCCTTTGGGCCGAGGACGTGGGCGCGACCGATGCCGAGACCTTCCTGGACATCCCGCTGTGGGTCTCGCGCGAGGACGACGAGCGCGAGTGGTTCGAGAACCTGGGCAAGTGGGACGTCTTCGCCTGGGGTTGGCGCGAGTTCTGGGACCCCGCCTGGAACGAGGAGAACAACTTCGAGGTCACGCGCGGCGGGGCCTACCGACCGCAGCCCGACGATCCCGGAACCTGGTTCGAGTCCGACGATCCCTTCGCCACGCCGCTGCGCCGCACCTACCAGGCCATGCGCAACGAGAGCAACGACGCCTTCGAAACGCGCGACACGCTGACCAACGTCGCGCTGCTCACGCGCGTGTTCAGCTTGTTGCAGATGGCCTACCTGGAGGGGTTCATCGGCAACCGTTACGATCGATCCGTCCCCGAGAGCGAAGGCCCGGTGTCCCGCGGCCCCTCGGTCCGGCCCTTCGGGGTCAGTGGGGCGAGCCTCGCCTGGAAGGTGACCTACTGATGATGCGCGCAGCCCTCGTGACTGGTCTTCTCGCCGTTTCGGTGTCCACGGCCGCGAACGCGAGCGCTGTGGCCGACGGTGGCCAAGCCCGCTCGAGACTCGAGTCGGTCTCGCGCGAAGCCGTGCTGGCGACCACGCCGCAGTCCGACCCCGCGCTCATGCAGGCCGAGCCGTCCTTGCTGCAGGATCGTCTGCAGCGGATCGGGCACGGTGCCTGGTCCCTTCTGATCCCGGGATGGAGTCAGTACCGGGCCGGGCACACGAAGCGGGCCATCGCCTTCGCCTCGGTCGAGGCCGCGGTGTGGGGTACCTGGATCTTCAGCGAGATGCAGGGACGCCACCGCGAGGACCGCTACGAGGAGTTCGCCGGCATCTTCGCCGGTGTCGACTCCGGTCGCGACGACGACGAGTACTGGCGTTCGGTCGGCGTGTACGTCGACTCGGAGGAGTTCAACGCGCAGGTCCGCCGCGAGAATCGCGCCGCCGCTCAGGAACAGGAACTGAACGGTGAGCCGGTGACGGTGGGACTGAACGACGGCACGATCCCCGAGTCCGACAGTTGGGAGTGGAACAGTGAGCGACGCCGGCGCGAATACCTGCAGCGCCGGTCGGATGCGATCTCGGCCTACGATCGCGCCGACTTCGTGCTGTTGTTCGCGCTCCTGAACCGCGTCGTGGCCTTCGCCGATGCGGTTCGCAGCGGGCCCGTCGGCGCCGCGGAGCCGCAGGGGTTGATCGAGGCCCGTGGATTCTCGGTCGACGTGGACTTCGATCCCACGCCGACCGACCCATCGGCCACGCTCCTTCTGGGGCGGAGCTTCTGATCGGCGCCGCGGGCGGATCGGCCCGGCTCGCGGCCGCGAGCCTGCTGGGCAGCCTGCTGCTGCTGCCGGCGTGCCGGCCTGCCCACGTGCCCGTTCCCGAGGACGTGCTGCGATCGACCGATCCGGTCGTGCCGACCGATTTCCAGGTCGTCGACGTGATCGAGAGCCGGCGCGACGCACCCTGGGGTGCCATCAGTGCGCCGACCGCGGTGGCGGTCCTGCCCGACGCGCGCTTCTTCCTGGCCGACAGCGCCAGGGGCATCATCCATCACTTCGATCGCGACGGGCTGTACGTGGGCGGGCTCGACGGCCCTTCGAACCTGGTTCCGATCGACCTCGTCGAACACGGACTGCTGCTCTTCGTCCTCGACGCCGCCGAACGTCGCGTGCTGCGGTTCACTGCCGACGGGGTGTTCCGCGACGTGTTCCTCGACGTGCGTCAGCTCACCCGGCGCAACACCATCGATCCGTCGGCACTGGCCATCGACCGCGACGGGCGCGTCGCAGTGGCCGACGCGCGGAACCACGAGGTGCTGGTCACCGGTCCGTTCCTCGACCTCGACGTGGTCGTAGCCGAGTGGGGGAGCTTCGACGGGCAGATCGACACCCCCGTCGGTGTGGCCTTCGGCCTCGACGGAATCCTGTACGTCGCCGATCGGGGCAATCGCCGGGTACAGGCCTTCGACCGCAACGGTGTGTTCCTGCTCGGAACGCGGTCGATCGACGAGATCGACCCACAACTGATCGCGCCGACGGGGATCGCGTGCGACCGGTGGGGCAATGTGTACGTGGCGGACACCGGGGGACAGCACGTGGTCGTGTTCTCGCCCGATCTGCAGGTCATCGATCGCATCGGAACCGACGAGTTCGACGACGGGCGCCTGCGAAGACCGGTGGACTGCGCGATCGGTCCCGACGACCGCCTGTACGTGGCCGACGATCAGCGCAAGGCCCTGGTCGTCTACGAGATCGTGTACCCCTGAGCCGACCCGGTCCGCGGGAGGGGGCGGTGTGCGCACGCGCGTGATCGTCGTCGTCGTCGTGCTCGCCGGCGTGTGGTCCGGTGTCGCGGGGGCTGCGGCCTCGACCGATTCGCTGCAGTGGCGGGGGCCGTCGTCGCTGGCCGTCCGCACCGACACCCTGCGGGTGGACGCCCTGCAGGTCCGTCTGGATCTGACCCGACGTCCCGTGGTCGAAGTGCTCGAGCTGCGGATCGACGGGCATCGCGTAGGAGCCGAGAGCTACCGCGTGCTCGGTCCCGCCGGTGCCGTCGTGTTGCGGCAGGCCCGTCCCACCGACGCGCGGGTCGTCGTCCGGTACCGCTTCGACCCGGTCCGTCTGCCGGGCTTCGTCCAGTTGCGCGAACCCCTCGACGATCGGGTCGACGAACCCACGACCACCGGCGTCCGGGCGCCGCGCGACACCACTCGTACGCAGCGATCGCCGGGTCTGCTGAACATCCGCGGCAGCAAGACGGTGAGCGTCCAGGGCGGCACCAACCGCGACGCCACCGTCGACCAGGGCCTGAACCTGTCGGTCACCGGCAGACTCACCGAGACCATCGGGGTCCGCGCCGAGATCAGCGACGAGAACCTGCCGATCACTCCCGAGGGCAACACGGAGGAACTGAGTGATCTGGACCAGGTGCGGATCGAGCTCTTCGGGTCGCGCGGCCGTGCGACGCTCGGCGACTTCCGGGTCGATCGACGCCTCGGCCGTTTCGTCCCCTACAGCCGCAAGTTGCAGGGACTGAACCTCGAGGGCTACGACCGGCGGGCCCGCGTGGAGTTCATCGGGGGCGCACCGCAGGGTCGCCGCATCGAGGTCGAGATCTTCGGGCGCGAGGCGGTGCAGGGTCCCTACGAGTTGCTGGACGTTCGACAGGTCGGAACCACCTTCATCGTCGCGGGTAGCGAGCAGGTGTGGGTGAACGGCGAACGCGTCACCCGCGGCGAGGACCAGGACTACACGGTGGACTACGTGCGGGGCACGATCACCTTCACGTCTCGGCGCCCGATCGACGCCACCACGCGCATCGCCATCGACTACGAGGCCGCCGACACGGGATACCGGCGCAACGTGGTGGGAGCCCGGGTCGACAGCGTGGGCGTGGGCGACCTTCGCTTCGGGCTGGTGGCCCTGCGCGAGGGCGACGATCCCGACCGGCCGCGGGATCGATCGCTCGAGGACTCCGAGATCGCGGTGCTCGAGGCGGCCGGGGACGATCCCGAGGCCGCACGCAGTGCGGGCGTGCGGCGGACCGATCCGGGCGAGGGGGCCTACGAGGAACGCTTCACCGGTGACGGCGTGCGCTTCTTCGCCCTGGCCGACAGCAACGGTGGCGATTTCGACGTCGACTTCCTCTTCGTGGGTCCAGGGGAGGGATCGTATCGGGTCCTCGGCGCGAACGCCGAGGGAGAGTTGACCTACGAGTACGTGGGCCCCGGACAGGGTGACTACGCGATCGGTCGAGCGCTTCCCCTGCCCGCGGTGACCGACGTCATCGTGGCCCACGGGCAGTGGGGCCGCGACGAGACCACGGGCTACGTACGCGCCGAGGTCGACCGTACGGCGCACGACGCGAACCGGTTCAGCCCGCTCGACGACGGTGACAACGCGGGATCGGCCTACGGGCTCGAGTTCCTCACCCCGCGACTCTTCGGCGAAGCCGACGACGACACCGGACTCCGGTTGCGAGGTCGCGCGGAGCGCATCGAGGACCGCTTCTTCGCGCTCGGTCGTCTGCGTGCGCCCTTCTTCTACGAAGCCTGGAATCTGCAGGACGAGAGACGCGACGCCGCCGAGGATCACGTCGATCTCGGGGGTGAGTGGAAGGGGGACGAGCGCCGCGTGGACGCAGCCTGGCAGCTCCTCGATCGCGGTGCGGACTACAGCGGTCAACGGTGGACGACGACCGGTGCGGGACGACTGCTCGGTCCCGTCCACTTCCGCCACGCCCTGGCGTCCACGCGGGCCGATCGTCGGGGTGGCGGGGCCAGCGATCGCGACGACAGGCGCGTGCGTCTGCAGTGGAGTGACCGGGGTTGGATCCCATTCGTCGAGTTGCGCTCGGAGCGCTTCGAAGACCGTCGCCAGGAACGGGCACGCGGGTACCGCAGCGGAACGGTCGAGCTCGGCAGTGAATGGACCGGTCTGGGAGCCCTGGCCTGGACGCACGAGGTCGCCGACTCCCTCGACAGCGACGGTTCCGGCTTCGACTTCGCCCGCGACGTCAGCCAGGTCCGCGGGCGCCTCGGCCTGGGTGGTGCGGACTCGCGCTTCGACGTCGACGTGACATGGCGGCGAGCGGAGCTGCCCGGCGACGTGGCCGAGACCACGCGTCTGGCCGCCATCGGCTACGACCGCCGCGACCGGCAGCGCGGATACTCCCTCGATCTGGACTATCGGGTGAGCAACGAACAGAACCGCGTGCTCGGCCGCGAGATCGTCTTCGTGGGCATCGGCGAGGGTGACTTCGACATCGAGGGCAACCCGGTGGGGGTGAACCAGGGTGACTACGACGTGGTCTTCACTCCGACCGACAGCCTCGTGCGCGCGACCGAGGTCGAGTGGTCGGCGCGACTCGACGTGCAACCCAACACGACGCGCTTCGGAGGCTTCGGCAACTCGCTGTTGTGGCAAGTGACCGAGCGCAGTCGGACCGACGACACCACGCGCCTCCTGTTGCTCGATCCCGGCGTGTTGCGCGATCCCGACGTGACGCTCTTCGGCGAGCAGCGGCTGCGCAACGAGTTGACGCTGCTGCGACGCATCCGGCGCTTCGACCTGCGCATCGACCACGAACGACGCGACGGTCTGGACCAACGTTTCCGGGAGGGCGTCGAGGAGCGGCGCAACCGGCTGACCGAGGCGCGTCTCGAGAGCGAACTGGCCTCGGGATTCGCCCTGCGACTGGAAGTGGGAACGGAGACGCGTGAGCGGTCGTCGACCGACACCACGAATCCCCTGCGGCGCAGCTACGAAGTCGAGGACCTGTCGATGGCCACGGCCCTTCGGTGGCGACGTGACCGCTCGACGCGGATGGAACTCGAAGGACGGTGGACCGACCGGAGCGAGGCGATCGCCGAGATCGAACAGACGATCCTGGCCGTGTCGCCGTCGTTCACCACGGGTCTGCTCGGCCTGCAGGCCACGGTGCAGGCGCGCTTCGCCGACGTCCGGGAGGCCGACGAGGTGACCGTGAATCGACCGTTCTTCTTCGAGCGGCCCGGGACGCAGCGTTCGGCATCGTTCCGCTTGCAGTGGGGTGGCCGTGGGGATCTGTCGGTGAGTCTGCGGTACTCGGTCCGGGACGAGCCCGACCGGCCGGTGCGTCAGGACCTGGGGGTGGAGACGCGTGCGCGCTTCTAGGGCATGGTGGATCGTCGGCCTCCTGTGGCTCGTGGCGACGGACGTTTCCGCCGCCACGACACTGGTCGTCGGCGACGACGAGGCGGCCCAGGTGCTCCGCGACCGACTGGTGGTGCCGGCGCACCAGGACGCCGCCGGTCGCGCCTACGAGGTGCTGCGCTCCGAGGGCTGGTTGTGGGCACGGGTGGCCGTGACCACGCGCGGCGACACGACCCGCGTCCGGGTCGACCCCGGGCGCCGAGCCCGGGTCGGCACGCTGCAGGTGCGCTCCACCGACGACGAGCTGGCCCGTGTCTGGCGCGAGGCCGCCGCTCTGGGCGAGGGCGTGCTGCTGCGGCCTTCGCGCTTCGAGGCCGCTCTGCGCCGCGGGCTGCGCGCCGTGGGCGAACGGGGTCATCCCTTCGCCAGCGCGACCGTCGTCGAGCAGACGGCGGACCCGGCCACCGGCCGGGTCGCGCTGACGGTGTCACTGGTCACCGGACCGCGCCGCCGCATCGGCGCGGTGGTCGTCGAGGGCGCCACGCACACCCGGCCCGACGTGCTCGCCCGCTTGAGCGGTCTGGAGGTCGGAGACTGGGTGCGCGAGTCGACGCTCGAGGAGTCCCGTGCCCGGTTGGAGGGGCGTTCGCACCTGGTGCGTTCGGTCGAGGCGGTGGGTCTGCGTCCGCGACCGGGTGAGCCCGACGAGGTCGACGTGGTGCTCCGGGTCGAGCAGGCGCCGACCACGGGGTCGTTCTCGGCTGCCATCGGCGCGGTGCGCGACGACGAGGACGAGACCCGGATCAGCGGGAGCGTCGACCTCGTGCTGCTCGACCTGTTCGGGACGGCGCGCGCCTTCACGGGCCGCTGGAGCGACGACGGGCGTTCGCGCCGACGGCTCGACGTCTCGTACCTCGAGCCCGCCGTCTTCGGAACGGGGCTGGACCTGAGGGTCGAGGCCGGCCAGCGGCACGAGGACGACGGCTTCGACCTGGTCCGGGGAGACCTGCGTGTCGAGCTGCCGGACGCATCGGGGCGTCTGCTCTCGTTCTCGATCGGAGCCGACCGGACCACCTTCTTCGGCCAGCAGGGCCGGGTGCGACTGCGGCAGCGCTTCGGCGGGAGTGTGGGATTCGCCGCGGATCGCCCGCGTTCACGTGGGTTCTACGGGACCTTCCGTTCGGCGGTCGAGGCAGCGCGGGTGGTCGACCGTCTCCGTGACCCCGAGGGTGACGACAGCGTCGAGGCGACGATCGCGCAGACCCTCGTCGAATTCGACGGTCGCCTGGCCAGCGCCTTCGGTCGCAACGTGGCCGTGGCCCTCGACCTCCACTGGAGATCCACCGAGACGGGTGATCTTCCGCTGCCCCGGAGCGAGCAGTGGGCATTGGGCGGCGCCACCACCGTGCGGGGCTACGCCGAGGAACGCTTCCTGGGCGAGCGCGTGGCGTGGGGCGGGGGCGAGGTCGTCCTGGGCCCGGCCGACGGCGGTCAGGGCTTCCTGTTCCTCGACCTGGGCTGGGTGCAGACGACGCGCGAGGACGACGTCGACGAGCAGTGGTTGCGCGGCTTCGGGGTCGGGCTGCGCTCGCCGACGACGCTCGGGGCCATCGACCTGAGCCTGGGCTTCGCCGAGCGGGTCGGCTTCGACGCGGGCAAGCTCCACCTGGTGCTCGTGCGGGGATTCTGAGCCGAGATCGGCCCCTGGCCACCGCGGGCGGCTTCTGGCATCTTCACGCTTCGTCCAGCTTCCCGCCGAGGAGCCGCCGACCGTGGATGCCGATCCCCGAATCGACTTCGACACCGCGCGCGACCGCGTGGCCTGGCTGCGGGCCGAGATCCGCCGTCACGACCAGCTCTACTACGTGAAGGCGAAGCCGCAGATCTCCGATCGTGAGTACGACGCCCTGGTCGAAGAACTCACGGTACTGGAGCGACGTTTCCCGGAGCTGCGGACCGAGGACTCGCCGACGCAGAGGGTGGGCAGCGATCTGGCCGGATCGTTCGAGCGCGTCGAACACTCGGTCCCGATGATCTCGCTGGCCAACAGCTACGACGCCGACGAGGTCGTCGCCTTCCACCAGAGGCTCACGCGACTGCTGGGCGAAGAACCCGAGGGGTACGTGGTGGAACCGAAGATCGACGGGGTCGCCGCGGCGCTCCGGTACCGCGACGGCGCCCTGGCGTTGGGCATCACCCGCGGGGACGGCACGCGTGGCGACGTGATCACCGAGAACCTGCGCACCATCGACGACGTCCCCGAGGTCGTCGACACCGGTCGCGCGCGCGCACTGTTCGGGGACAGCCCCTTCTTCGAGATCCGCGGCGAGGTCTACATGCCCACCGTGGCGTTCGCCGCCTTCAACGAGACCCGCCGGGAAGAGGGACTGGAGTCCTTCCGCAACCCGCGGAATGCCACCGCGGGTTCGCTCAAGACCCTCGACGTGGCCGAGGTGCGCAAGCGGCCCCTGCACTTCTGGGCCTATGCCATGGCGGTGCCCGGGGCGCCGGCCATCGGGACGCACACCGCCGAACTCGACGCACTCGAGGAGCTGGGATTCCCCGTGCCGGAACGTTGGCGCGTCAGGAGCCTCGACGATCTCTTCGAGACACTGGAAGGGCTCGGGCGACGCCGTGCCGATCTCGAGTACCAGATCGACGGCGCGGTGATCAAGCTGGACGACGCCGAGCGCTGGCCGGAGCTGGGCTCGACGGCCAAGAGCCCGCGCTACGCCCTCGCCTACAAGTTCGAGGCCGAACAGGCCGTCACGCGCCTCGCGTCGATCGAGGCATCGGTGGGTCGCACCGGTGTCGTCACTCCCGTCGCGAATCTCCAACCGGTCCCGATCGCGGGGACCACGGTCGCGCGGGCCACGCTGCACAACCAGGACGAGATCGATCGCAAGGACATCCGCGAGGGCGACACCGTGATCGTGCAGAAGGGCGGCGACGTGATCCCGAAGGTCGTCGGGGTCGTCGTCGAGAAACGCCCGGCCACCAGCGAGCCCTACCATCTACCCGCGACCTGCCCGAGTTGCGGCTCGGCGCTGTACCGCGAGGAAGGACAGGTGGCCGTGCGCTGTCTGAACGCGGTGTGTCCGGCCCAGTTGCGGGGCCGCATCCTCCACTTCGTCGGCCGCGACGCCATGAACATCGAAGGACTCGGCGAGAAGTGGGTCGATCTCATGCTCGAGCGCGGCATGCTGCGGGGGCCGGCCGATCTGTATCGCCTGCGGCGCGAGGACGTCGTGGAACTCCCGGGATGGGGGGAGAAGAGCGCCGACAAGCTGATGGGCTTCGTCGAGCGTTCGAAGCAACGACCCCTGGGCAATCAGATCTTCGCGCTGGGGATGCGTCACGTCGGGATCGCTGCGGCGCGACAACTCGCTCGTCACTTCGGAGGCTTCGATCGACTGCGCGCCGCCGACGTCGTCGCACTCGAAGACGTCGCGGACTTCGGGGCCATCACCGCGAAGAGCCTGTACGAGGAGCTGCAGCGCAATCGCGAGGTCCACGACGAGCTGGTCGGACTCGGACTGCTGGCCACCGAGGAAGAGGTTGCCGAGCCGGTCGCGCAGGACACTGCGTTCGCCGGACGCAACTTCGTCCTCACGGGTTCGCTCGAGACCATGGAACGCCGCGAGGCGAAGGCCCGGATCGAGGAACTCGGGGGAAGGGTCACCGGCAGTGTGAGTGGCCGGACCGATGTGCTCGTGGCCGGTGGGTCGGCGGGTAGCAAGCTCTCCCGGGCGCAGGAACTGGGCGTCGAGATCTGGGACGAAGCACGGTTCCGTGAGGAACTCGGCGAAGGAGCCGACGCGTGACGGCGCGCGTGTGGTTGACGGCACCCATCGCCCGTCCCGGGGGCGTGCGGGTGTGCGTTCCGCTCGACGGTGGAGAGACCGGGTTCGTCGACGCCGAAGGCACGCTTCCTCCGGGCCAACACGTCACGTTGGACACCGAACCCGATCTGACCACGCTCCTGCACACACTCTGGCCGGCCCGAGCCGAAGTGCTGCGTCATCACGTCGATGTGCTGGGTACGATCGACAACCGGCTCGACCTCGAGTCGGCGCTGCAGTCGACGGCGGCGCTCGTCGTGTGGTGGGTCGCGTTCTGGCGCGAGCAGGACGACGCGTGGAGGCACGCGCGGGTGCGAGCACTGTCCGCTCACGCTCCTTGGATGGTCCACCTGCTCGAGTCGACCCCGCTGCGGGCCGTGGCCGAACCTCCCGAAGGCCTTCGTCCCGACACGGCCGCCGAGGAACGGCGGCGCGACGTCGACGACGAGCACTGGGCCGCGTGGAACGACCGGACTCCCGAGGAGATCCTCGGCCCCGACGGAGCGCTGGCGCGTCTCATCGGCGACGGGTTCGAGTTCCGCGCCGGTCAACGGGACATGTCCGAGAGCGTGGCGAAGGCGCTCGATCGTCAGGAACACCTGATGGTCGAAGCAGGAACGGGAATCGGGAAGTCGCTGGCCTATCTGGTCCCGTCGCTCCTGCACGGAGGACGCACGGGCGAGCGCGTGGTCGTGAGCACCCACACGCGGAACCTGCAGTCGCAGTTGATCGATCACGACCTCCCCCTGCTCGAACGGCTGGGGTATCCGGGCGAGGTGCGGCTGCTGCTCGGCCGTAACAACTACCTGTGCCGCCGCCAGCTACGCCGAGTCTCGCACGCCCGCGTCGAATCGAGCGAAGGGGCGCTCGCGCAGTTCGCGCTCCTGCTGTGGTCGCGGTACAGCCGTGAGGGCCGCCGCGAGGAAATCGCCGACCACCCATGGTTCGCCGACCACTGGCTGCATTTCTTCGAGTCGGTCGAGCCGTGTTCACCGCACATCTGCCACCGCGATCCCGTGTGCTTCGTGGTGCGGGCGCGACGGCGCGCGCGCGAGGCACCGGTGGTGGTCGTCAACCACGCTCTGCTCATGATGGACCTGCGCAGCGGCCAGTCGCTGGTGGGGCCGGCACGGGTGCTCGTGGTCGACGAGGCTCATCATCTGCACGACGTGGCCACGCGTGCGCTCAGCCACTGGATCGCGCCCGAGCGTCTGGAGGTCTATCGCAACCTCACTGGAGATCGCAGCACAGCCGGTGCGCTGCGCGAGGTCTTCTCGCACGTGGTGCGGTCTGCCGGGGGCGATGCCGACACCGAGGCGTGTGCGCGCGCCACGGATCGCGCGCTGGAGCATTTCCTCGAGACCTTCCTGATCTGGTACACGGCCCTGGCCGAACTGGCAGCGGCCCGCCTGGGGTCGGACTCCGGCCGCCCCGGAACGCATCGGATCCACGACGCCGACGAGGCCTTCGCGCCGCTGCGTGACCGCAGCGCCGCGTTGCACACCGCCGGCGAGACCCTGGAACGCGATCTCGCGCGACTGCTCGCGCTGGGCGCGGAGGTCGAGGAACAGGGTGCGTCGATCTCCGAGGAGCGCGAGGGATTGGCCTCGTTGCTCGAGTTCCACCGCGAATTCCGCGCGCAGATCGCCTTCTGCGAGGCGGCCGACGACGAGGACTGGGTGTACTGGCTCGACTGGGCGGGACGCGGTGGTCTGCGCGGACTGGTCGCGGCTCCGCTCACGGTGGAGGACCCCCTCGGGCGCCTCTGGAACGCCCACTACCGCAGCGTGATCACGACCAGTGCGACCCTGGCGGTCGAGTCGGACTTCCTGCCCTTCGCCGAGTCGGTCGGTCTGTCGCGGGCCGACCGCTTCACCGAGAGTGTGCAGATCCCGAGTCCCTTCGAGGCCGAGCGCCAGAGCCTGGTGTTGACCTCGATCGACCTGCCCGAGCCCGATGATCCGCACTTCGCCACCCGCGTCGCCGAGACGGTGGCTGCGATCGCGACGGCGGTGCCGACGAAGATCCTCGTGCTGAGCACGAGCTACCGCTTCATCGATCAGCTCGAGTCCGAGCTCGCCGACCGGTTGGCACCGTCGGACGATGACCTCTTCGCCGACGTGCCTCCCGTTCGGCCGGATCTGCTCGTACAACGACCGGGACTGGCCCGCGCGGCCCTGGCCGAACGCTTTCGTCTGGCCGAAGCCGCCGTGCTGGTGGCCACCGGCAGCTTCTGGGAGGGCGTCGACTTCCCGGGACGGCAACTCGAGGTGCTGGTCGTACCGCGTCTGCCCTTCTCCGTCCCGACCGATCCGCTCGTCGAGGGACGCACGGAGCGCGCCCGACGGCTGGGTCGTGATCCCTTCCACGACGTCACCCTGGTCGACGCGGTGCTGAGACTGAAGCAGGGCGTGGGTCGACTGCTCCGCACCAGCGACGACCGCGGCGCGGTGCTGCTGCTCGACCACCGCCTGCAGTCGCGGGGTTACGGCGTGCGCTTCCTCAACTCCCTACCGCGGATCTGCGACATCGTGCCCGATCTCGACGCCGTCGCGCGTCGCACCGTGGACTTCCTGCGCGGTCGCAACGAACGCGCCTGAGCCTTAGACTTCCCGGGTCGACTCCAGTCGAGGAGGCCATCATGTCGACCATCCGCAACGTGCGTGCTCCGCGTGGAACCGATCTCAGCTGCAAGGGCTGGGTGCAGGAAGCCGCCTACCGCATGATCCAGAACAACCTCGACCCCGACAACGCCGAGATCCCCGAGCAGCTCGTGGTGTACGGCGGCCGCGGCAAGGCCGCGCGCGACTGGGCGAGCTTCGACGCGATCCTCGCCAGCCTGCGCGATCTCGAGAACGACCAGACCCTGCTCGTGCAGAGCGGCAAGCCGGTGGCGGTGATGCCGAGTCATCCCGACGCCCCGCGGGTGCTCATCGCCAACAGTCTGCTCGTGCCACGCTGGGCCACGTGGGAGCACTTCGACGAACTCGATCGCAAGGGCCTGATGATGTACGGCCAGATGACCGCCGGCTCGTGGATCTACATCGGCACGCAGGGGATCCTGCAGGGCACCTACGAGACCTTCGCCGCCTGTGCGCGAGCGCAGGGTTGGGAGGACCTCCGCGGCAAGCTCGTGCTGACGGGTGGACTCGGCGGCATGGGTGGCGCTCAGCCGCTGTCGGTGACCATGAACGAGGGCGTGGCCCTGTGCGTGGAGGTCGACCCGCACCGCATCGAGCGCCGCCTCGAGACCCGCTACCTCATGGACTCCACGGACGACCTCGACGAGGCCCTGCGGCGCTGCCGCGAGGCCCAGCGCGAGGGACGTCCCTACAGCGTCGGTCTGCTCGGCAACTGCGCCGACGTCGTGCCCGAACTGCTGCGTCGCGGCGAGGAGATCGACATCGCCACCGACCAGACGAGTGCGCACGACCCACTGCTCGGATACGTTCCGAACGGCATGGGCCTCGCCGAGGCGGGGGCGCTGCGCGAACGCGATCCCGAGGCCTACAAGCGCGAGTCGATGCGTTCCATGCGGGAACACTGCGAGGCCATGGTCGGTCTGCAGAAGGCCGGCAGCATCGTCTTCGACTACGGCAACAACCTGCGCGGCATGGCCCAGGACGCGGGCTACGACGAGGCCTTCGCCTACCCCGGCTTCGTGCCCGCCTACATCCGCGACCTCTTCTGCGAGGGCAAGGGACCCTTCCGCTGGGTGGCGCTGAGCGGCGACGAGGCCGACATCGCCGCCACCGATGAAGTGATCCTAGAACTCTTCGGCGACGAGGAACCGCATCTGCGCCGGTGGATCGAGATGGCGCGGGAACAGGTCGCCTTCCAGGCGTTGCCCGCGCGGATCTGCTGGCTCGGATACGGCCAGCGCGCGCGCGCCGGGTTGGCCTTCAACGAGCTGGTCCGCAACGGCAGGGTGAAGGCGCCGATCGTGATCGGTCGGGATCATCTCGACAGTGGTTCGGTGGCCAGCCCCTACCGCGAGACCGAGAGCATGCGCGACGGTAGTGACGCCGTGGCCGACTGGCCGATCCTCAACGCCCTGATCAATGCGGTGAACGGTGCGAGCTGGGTGAGCGTGCACCACGGGGGTGGGGTCGGCATGGGTCTGTCGATCCACGCCGGTCAGGTGATCGTGGCCGACGGCACCGACGCCGCAGCGCGGCGCCTGGAACGCGTGCTCACCACCGATCCGCTGATGGGGGTGGCGCGGCACTACGACGCCGGCTACGAAGGTGCGGTGGACTTCGCCGCACGAAACGATCTGCACATGCCGATGCCCGCACCGCGGGCGGGAGAGTGATTCCGATGCCCACGCGAGAGCCCGTCGATCTCCTGATCCACGGAATCGGGAAGTTGTACACGCTCGAGGAGGAAGGCGCCGGGCCGGCCCCGCGCCGGCGTGAGGACGTCGGGCGTGTCGGTCTGGTCGAGAACGCAGCCGTGGCTTCGTACGGCGGACGGATCGTCGCGGCGGGCGCCGAGGAGGACGTTCGGGCCCGTGTGAACGTCCTGCCCGGCGCGGAGCGGATCGATGCCGAGGGAGCGGCGGTGATTCCGGGATTCGTCGATCCCCACACCCACGCCGTCTTCGACCACCCGCGGTCGTGGGAGTTCGGGCGGCGGCTGGTGGGAGAGAGCTACGCTTCGATCGCCGAAGCCGGCGGGGGCATCCGTGCCACCGTTCGGGCCTTCCGCGAGGTCGACGAGGAAGAGTTGGTGCGGCGGACGCGGCGCCGGCTCCGGGCCGCCCTGGCCTACGGCAGCACCACCGTCGAGGTGAAGAGCGGCTACGGCCTGGAACTCGAGAGCGAACTGCGGGCGTTGCGCGTGGTGAAGAGACTGCAGGGCGATTCCCACCTGCCCGATCTGGTCGCGACGTGCCTGGCCGCCCACGAGTTCCCCGACGAATGGCGCGAGGACCGCGACGGCTACGTCCGGGTGGTCTGCGACGAAATCCTCCCGCAGGTCGCCGCCGAGGGGCTCGCCGAGCGGGCCGATGTCTTCTGCGAGCCCGGTGTCTACACGGTGGAGCAATCGCGTCGCGTCCTGGAGGCCGCCGCCGCGCTCGGACTGCGGGGAACCGTTCACGCCGACGAACTCGAGGGCAGCGGTGGTGCCGAGCTGGCCGCCGAGCTCGGCGCCGACAGCGCCGACCACCTGGGGCGGATCAGCGATGCCGGGATCGACGCGCTCGCCGGTTCGGACACGGTCGGGGTGCTCCTACCCGGAACGATCTTCTCCCTGGGCCTGAACGAACAGGCCCCCGCGCGTCGGATGATCGACGCCGGGGTCGCCCTCGCCCTCGCCACCGACTTCAATCCCGGGAGCAACTGGTGTGAGTCGATGCCCCTGACGCTGGCCATCGCGTGCACGCGCTTGCACCTGCATCCGCACGAGGCCCTGACCATGGCCACCATCAACGCCGCGTTCGCCCTGCGCCGCGCGGACGACGTGGGAAGTCTTGCCGTCGGCAAGTCCATGGACGTGAACGTCTTACGTGGGGATTCGGTGGATTCCCTGGCGCATCACCTGGGTCTGGATCCACTCCGGTTGGTGATCCGGGCCGGGCGGGTGGTCGTGGACCACGGGGTGCCGATGGGGGCCTGACCACCCGATCGTTGCCGAGAGCAGCAGCTGGTCACGGACTTGCTAGTGACCCGGTGGACGAGCGTGTCCGATCCGGGCCGGCGCCCCCTCCGCGGTCGCAGCCCGGCTTCGAGCGCTCCACGCGACACCAGGGCCGGCGGACCCGGCGTGCGGACGCGCACACCGTGGTCGCCCGGCCGGACAGAGGATCGAGGAGAGCGCGTGAGCAAGACCAGCGATCTGCGCCGTCAGGCGACGGAAGCGGTCCGTGCCAAGCAGTTCGACCGCGCCGTCGAACTCTACGAGCGCCTCTGCTCCCAGGACTCGGGCAACGGCACCCCCCGCAACGAACTCGGTGACGTCTTCCTCAAGACCGGAGACGTCGACCGGGCCATCGCCTCCTTCCAGGAGGCCGCCCGTTTGTACCTGGCGTTCGGCCTGACGAACAATGCGGTGGCGGTGCACAAGAAGATCCTCCGCCACGATCCCAATCATCTGCACAGCCTGTGGGTCCTCGGCGAGATCCGACTCGACCAGGGTCTCGAGGCCGAGGCCAGCGCGGCCTTCCTCGACTTCCTGTCGCGGCACCCGAGCGTGGTCGAGACCGAACGCGAGGCCTTCGTCGCGCGCGGGCTCCAGTTGATCGAGCTCATGGGCGACGATCCGCAGATCCTCAGTGCGCTCGACACCATCTTCGCGCAGTGGGACTTCGGCCAGGATCGCGCCCGGGTGCTGGTGGCCAAGGCCCGCCTGGCCCACCAGGCCGACGAGATCGACGTGCGCGACAAGTACCTCGAGCACGCTCGCACCGCGTTCGAACACCTCGACGCGCTGTCGGAGTACGTTCGGCTGCGCGACGAGATCGAGGGGGTCTCCGAAGGATCCGACGACGAGACGGGCTTCGAGACCGACGACAGCGGGACCATCGTCCTCGGCGACGACGACTCGGACGACGAGACGCGCTTCGATTTCGGCGACGTCGACGGACCGGTCTTCGACGCGCCCCACGGCGACGACTTCGACGAAGGGGGCGCGCCGTCGACGCGGGTGGACCTGGGCGACGCCGCCATCGACCTCGGCTTCGACTTCGACATGGACGTCCTGAGCGGCGCCGCCGGCCACGTCTCGGGTGCGGTGGAGACCACGCGCGACACCCCCTCCGACGACGACAGCGGTGCCCGCGACCCCGTCCCCGAGATCGAGATCGGGGACGAGGAAACCGAGGGGGGAGCGGAGCCGGATCCCGCATCGGAACTCGACATCGTGCGTCCCTTCGAGACCGGCGCCGACGCGTCGGTCGAGACCCCACCCGTGGATCCGACGGACGACGAGGACGTGGGCGGGCGTGAGGACGACCCGGGCGCACCCGAACCGGAGCAGACGGTCGACCTGCTCGACGAGATCCTCGCCGACGGTGGCTTCGACGTCGAAGCGGCCGAGAAGAGCCAGGTCGACACGATCACCCAGGACGTCGAGGGACAGATCGCCGGTGACGTCGACCCCGAGGACCACGCCGGCCAGTACGAATTGGGCATGGTGTACCTCGATCTGGCCCTCTACGAGCAGGCGATCGCCGCCTTCGATCTCGCCGCCGAGGGCGAGGACGAGCGGCTGCGTGCGCTCGAGATGAAGGGCACCTGTCTGCTGCGTCTCGACCGCGTGGACGAGGCGATGGCGATCTTCCAGGAGGGGCTCGCCGTGCCCGGCTATCCCGGTCAGGCGTACCTGGGGCTGCTGTACGGCGTGGGCGTCGGCCACCAGACGCAAGGGGACCTGACCGAGGCGATCGAGTCCCTGGAACGCGTCCGCGCCGTCGACGCGGACTTCCTCGACGTCGACGAGCGCCTGTCGCGTCTCCGTGCGTCCACCGGCGATCCCGCCTGACATCGATTTCCACGCTCTTGCCCAGGTGCCGTCGGTGGGCTAGGCTGCGCTCCGCGCCCCGCAGCCGTCCGAAGAACCGCGCATGAAACTTCGTCCCCGCCGCCCGGTTCTCGGGCTCACGCTCGCCGCCGTTCTCGGCCTGGTCGTCGCCGCGCGCGCCCAGACCGGTCCGCATGGTGATCGCGTCCAGGTGACGGCTGCCGATTCGGTGGCTGTCCGCCCGGTAGCTGCCGACCCGGTGTACACCGACAGCACCGCCGTCGAGGACTCCGGCCGGGTGCCGGCGCCGTTCGACAGCGCCGTCGTGGACAGCCTCGGCATCGAGAGCGCCGGACTCGACAGCGCCGTCGTCGACAGCGTGGCCGCGGACAGTCTCGCCGCGAGGGACCGCCTCTCCGAGGACGCGGCGAAGGGCGACGAACCCGAGGCCGGCCAGCGCGCCGTTGCGCACGAGGGACGGCTGCGCGCGCTCCGTCCCCTGCCCGTCGGCGACGATCTGTTGTCCTGGTACCGTCCCGAGAGCCTGGAACGGGCGGTGGAACGGCTGCCCGAGGCGTCGGTCCGCGTCGCGGGCGACCGGGGAATGCGGGCCTGGCTGTCGCTGTCACCCGTCGGGACCCGAGCTCCGGAGATCTGGATCGACGGCATCCCCACACGCAGTCCCGGCGACCTCGATCCCGGTCTGTGGGATCGGAGCGTCGTCGCGCTCGACGGTGTGGGGTCGTCGGTGTCGTCGCTCGGTCCGATCGGTGGATCCGAGCACGTCGTGCTGCGTCAGCGGCCCGCGCTCGTGGGCCGGACCCATGCCTTCACCCGCTTCGGCACCACCGACAGCGAGACCTTCGATCGTGCGCTGGCCGTGACCACCGCGGCCACCGACCGCGTCGTCCGCTTCGACTTCGAGGAGTGGAAGACCGAGGAGGGCTACGACTACTCCTTCGCGCCGGCCGTGGTCTCGGACCCGTCGCGCGGGCGCGTCAAGATGCGCCGCTTCCGCCTGGGGACCGACTTCCAGTTCGACCGCGCCCGGGTCCGGTTCACCTTCGGCCGCGGCCGCAGATTCGCGCGCGGAGACGTCCTGGGCGCCGGCACGCGCGAGCGCTGGACCGGCGAACTCGGTGTTGTCGTCGACACCTTCGGCGACGGGGTCGTGAACACCGTCTCGGCCTGGCACCTCGACTTCCACGACGACGACCGCCGGCTCGATCAGGACATCGACGCCTCGCGGCAGGGACTGCGATGGCAGCGGCGACCCGAGTCCGCCGGATGGGGGCTGGACCTGCGCGCCGAGCGCTGGGCGATGCAGACCGAGGCCCCCGACACCCTGGTCCGTGTCGATCCGTCCCGCGTGCTGCGGACGGCAGCCTTCGTCCAGGGCGATCCCGAGGCCGAGTGGTGGCCGTGGTTCCGGTTCGAGATCGCCCACGCCGAGCACTCGTCGGGCGAACTGGGCCTGGGCGGCCGGGCCGGGGTCCGGCACCGCTGGGGGGGCTGGGACGTGGTCCTGCGGGCCGAACGCGTGCTGCGGGCCCCGACCCTGCTCGAGACCGACGGCTGGCAGCGTCTGCGCACGGTGACACCCGAGGGGAACGCCTTCGCGTACCGGGAGCAGGTGTGGGAGTGGCACGCGCGGCCGGCTCCGGACTTCGAGCGCCACGAGCGCGCCGGTGTCGCCCTGCGGGGGCGGCTGGGGTCGTGGGCGCTCGAGGTGGCCTTCGACCGGTGGCGTCTGCGCGACGGGATCGGGTGGCGTGCCGATGCCGAGACCGACCGCGCGGTCGTCGAGGCCGGTCTCGAGACCGAGGCGTGGCAGGTGCGCGGCCGGGTGGCGCGGAGCGTCCGCTTCGACCTTCTCGGCGGCGCCTGGACGGCACGACTGCTCGGTCAGGGCCAGTGGGTCCCCGACGGCGTCGAGGTCGAAGCCAGTCGCGGCGTCGGGCACCCTCGCTGGCACGGAGGAATGCGCCTGGGTCTCGAGCGCGAGTTCTTCTCGCCCCGGAATCGCCTGGGCGTCGACGTCGAGTTCGCGGGTCACGGTGCGCATCGCGACGACGGACTGGCCGCAGTGGGGTCGGTCGAACTCCCTTCGGCCTGGTGGGCGAACGCCCGCGTCTGGCTGCGCGTGCGCGACGCCGAGATGTCGCTGAACCTCGACAACCCGCTCGATCGCGAGCGCGACGAGGTGGTGGGAACCGTGCGCCGCGGCCGGCAGCTCCGCTGGCAACTGGTCTGGCCCTTCTTCAACTGAGACCGGATCCCGTCCTCCCGGAAACGGACCCGCGACCGTGCGTTTCGATCGGCGCCTGCTGGCGCTGTCGGCCCTTCTCGCGCTGTCGGCCCTGGGAGGATGGCTGGAACACCGTGATCCGGCCTGGCTCCGGGCCGATCCCCTGCTGCAACCCTTCGGTCAGGGACCGCCCCCTCCCGAACCGCGGACGCGGGAAAGGTCTTCCCGCAAGCGGACGCCGGTGCCGGTCCGCCTGTCCGCCGCGACCGCACCCGAACTCGAGGCCCTGCCCGGGATCGGGCCCGCGACGGCCGCGAAGATCCTTGCCTGGCGGGACACCGTGGGGGTGGTGGAGGCGGTCGAACGCCTGCTCGAGGTCCACGGAATCGGCCCGAAGAAGCTCGAGGACCTGCGTCCGTGGATTCGACTGCAGTCCGCGGCCGAGTCGGCCGATACCTCTGCAACGAGACGCTGACGGAGCGGTTGCGAACCGCGAGTCCGCGCGGCGCGGTGATTGCAGTTCGCATCTGCCCGACGCCCACGGGCGGTCGGAGAGTGCGGGACGTCGTGTGCCGTCCGCGGACGGGCGCGTCGAGGCCGACGGTGGAGTCCTCGGCCACGCGACCGCGCGTGCGGGGCCAGGGCATGCCCTTTGCACGATGCGAGAAGCCCCCGCCGTCGTTTCCCGTCCGCCGCCCAGGACTCGATGCCCCGAGGTCGCCCTTGAAGGACAAGATCGCCGGCAAACTCCTCGAAGCGAACCTCGTCAGCCAGGATCAGCTGCACAAGGCCATCGACTCCCAGCAGAAGGAGGGAGGAAGCCTCGGGCAGAACCTGGTGCGAACGGGTGCGCTGTCGGAGGTGGCCTACGCCGATTTCCTGGGTCGGATGTACAGCCTCCCGACGGTGGCGCTCGCCGAGATGACGGTGCAGGACGAGGTCGCGGCGTTGATCCCCGCCGACGTCGCCACGCGATTCCAGGTGGTGCCCGTCGCCCGCCAGGGCCGGGTCCTGAAGGTCGCCATGGCGAACCCGTCGAACATCTTCGCGATCGACGACATCAAGTTCATCACGGGCCTCGAGGTCCAGCCCGTGGTCTGCACCGAGAGCGACGTCAAGGCGGCCATCGACAAGTACTACGACTCGGCCGACTCGCTGAAGCAGGTGCTCGAGAACCTCGAGGACGACGTCGAGATCGTCGAGGAAGAGGAAGAGGACGCCGACGCGAACCGCTTGAGCGCCGAGAGCCAGAACGCCCCGGTGGTCAAGCTGGTGAATTCGATCCTGGTCGACGCGGTGAAGCGCGGGGCTTCCGACATCCACGTCGAGATCTACGAGAAGACCATGCGGGTGCGCTACCGCATCGACGGGATCCTGCAGGAGGTCATGGCACCTCCGATCAAGATGAAGAGCGCGATCATCTCTCGCATGAAGATCATGTCCGAACTGGACATCGCCGAGCGTCGGATCCCACAGGACGGCCGGATCAAGCTGAAGGTGGGCGAGAAGAAGGTCGACATGCGCGTGTCGACCCTGCCTTGCATCTTCGGCGAGAAGGTCGTGATGCGTATCCTCGACAAGGGCAACCTGAAGCTCGACCTGGCCGACTTCGGGATCTACCCCCCGGCCCTGAAGTCCCTGATGCGAGCGATCGAACTGCCCTACGGCATGGTCCTGGTCACCGGGCCCACGGGATCGGGAAAGACGACGACGCTCTACTCGTGTCTGAGCCGGGTGAACAAGCCCGGGGTGAACATCATGACCGCCGAGGATCCCGTCGAGTACAACCTCGACGGGATCAACCAGGTCCAGGTGAAGGAAGACGTGGGCCTGACCTTCGCCGCGGCGTTGAAGGCCTTCCTGCGTCAGGACCCGAACATCGTCATGCTCGGTGAGATCCGCGATCTCGAGACGGGTGGGATCGCCGTAAAGGCCGCTCTGACCGGCCACCTCGTGCTCAGTACGCTGCACACGAACGACGCTCCGGCCACCATCAACCGTATGATCGACATGGGGATCGAGCCCTTCCTGGTGGCGACGTCGACCAACATCATCCTGGCCCAACGCCTGGTCCGGCGCATCTGCAAGCACTGCAAGACCGTCGAGGACGTGCCAGCCGAAGTGCGCCAGGACGTGGGGATCACTCCCGACATGAAATGCTACAAGGGCGCCGGCTGCGACGAGTGCGGCGGCACCGGATACAAGGGTCGACAGGGCCTGTACGAGGTCATGGTGATCACGCAGGGAATCCGCGAGATCATCCTCGACCGCGGCAGCACCGAGGAACTCAGGAACCAGGCCATCGAAGACGGCATGCTCACGCTTCGCATGGACGGCCTGCGCAATGTCGAGCGCGGCACCACGACCATCGAAGAGGTGCTGCGTGAGACGTCCGACAACGCTTAGGCCCGACGCGGCCGGGAGGCAACATGATCAGTCTTCGTGAACTGCTCGAGGACATGATGAAGAACGATGCCAGCGATCTTCATCTGACCGCCGGGCTGCCGCCGATGTACCGCGTCGACGGTCACCTCATGGCGTCCCGATTCGAGACCCTGTCGCCCGAGGAGACCCGCCAGCTCGCGTACTCGGTGCTCAACGACGAACAGAAAAAGACCTTCGAGAACAATCGCGAGCTCGACCTGAGCTTCGGCGTGCAGGGGATGAGCCGTTTCCGTGCGAACGTGTACGTCCAGCGCGGCGTGACGACGATGGCGGTCCGGAAGATCCCCTACGAGATCCTCGATTTCCACAAGCTCGGTCTGCCTCCCGCCGTGAAGAAGTTCGCGGAACTCCCGCGGGGTCTGGTCCTGGTCACCGGGCCCACCGGATCCGGGAAGACGACCACGCTGGCGAGTGTGATCGACTTCATCAACCAGAGTCGCAAGGCACACATCCTGACGATCGAGGATCCGATCGAGTACGTGCATCACCACAAGGGTTGCATGGTCAATCAGCGTGAGATCAAGAGTGACACCGAGACCTTCGTCAACGCGCTGAAGTACGTGCTGCGTCAGGACCCCGACGTGATCCTCGTAGGGGAGATGCGCGACCGCGAGACGATCGCCTCGGCGATCACGATCGCCGAAACGGGCCACCTGTGCCTGGCCACCCTGCACACGAACAGCACCTTCGAGTCGATCAATCGTATCGTCGACGTGTTCCCGAGCGCTCAACAGCCGCAGATTCGAGCACAGCTCGCCTTCGTGCTCGAAGGGGTGATCACGCAGCAATTGATCCCCCGTTACCGAGCCAAGGGTCGCGAGATGGTCAGCGAGGTGATGGTCTGTACGCCGGCCATCAAGTCGCTGATCCGCGACGACAAGGTGCACCAGATCTACGGGATCATGCAGGCCGGACAGAAGTACGGCATGCAGACCATGAATCAGAGCCTGTACGCCGCCTACGCGAACAAGCGGATCTCGTACGAGGACGCGATCGGACGCAGCAGTGACCGCGAGGAACTGCTGAAGATGATCGGCGATTCCGTGACGGTCTGAGAGGACCGGAGGAGGAAACCGACGTGGCCATGACGTTCGTCTGGAAGGGTACGACGCCCAAGGGCGACGCCATCAACGGCGAGTACCAGGCGGGAAACAAGCAGGAAGTGGCTGCCTACCTGCGGAAGAAGAAGATCCAGGTCAAGTCGATCTACCCGAAGTCGACCAGCCGTGAGATCCGGATCGGAGGTCCGAAGAAGGTCAAGGTGAAGGACATGAGTATCTTCACCCGCCAGTTCTCGACCATGATCAACGCGGGCCTGCCGATCGTCCAGTGTCTGGACATCCTCGGCAAACAGACCGAGAACGAGACGTTGCGCAAGGCGATCAACGACGTGATGCTCGACGTCGAGGGTGGCAACACGCTGGCCGAGAGCATGGCCAAGCACCAGAAGATCTTCAACAATCTGTACACGAACATGGTCGATGCCGGCGAGCAGGGCGGTATCCTGGACATCATTCTGGGTCGTCTAGCGGTGTACCTGGAGAAGGCGGACGCTCTGCAACGCAAGGTGAAGAGCGCCATGACCTATCCCTCGATCGTGGCCATCGTCGCCGGTGGGGCGACCGTGTTCATGCTGATGTTCGTGATTCCGGTCTTCGCGAAGATGTTCAGTGATTTCGGGGGCGAGCTGCCGCTGCCGACGAAGGTGGTCATGGGACTCAGCGATTTCCTGCGGTCCCAGTGGTACCTGCTGGCCGGTGGAGTCGCAGCCTGCATCTTCGGGTACAAGATGGCGCGCAAGAATCCGTCGATCAGCTTCAGGATCGACGCCATGCTCCTCAAGTCGCCGGTGATCGGCAACGTCCTCCGCAAGGGCTCGGTGGCGCGATTCACCCGGACGCTGGGGACCCTGGTGGGGTCGGGCGTGCCGATCCTGCAGGGGCTCGACATCACGTCGAGGACGGCGGGGAACCTGGTGATCGAGCGCGCGATCTCGGCAACCCGCGACTCGATCAGCCAGGGCGATACCATTGCCGAGCCACTCCGGAAGAGCCAGGTGTTCCCCCCGATGGTCGTGCAGATGATCGCGGTGGGCGAGCAGACGGGTGCGCTCGACGAGATGCTCGCGAAGATCGCCGATTTCTACGACGACGAGGTCGACACCGCGGTCGAGCAGCTCACGTCGGTGATCGAGCCGATCATGATCGTGGTCATGGGTGTGATGGTGGGCGGGATGCTCGTCGCCATGTATCTGCCGATGTTCAAGATGGCCAGCGTGATGAGCGGTGGCCACTGACCCCGCCGGGACGAAGGAACGGGAACCAGGAGTGGAGACCTCGGTGCGCAGGATCGATCAGGACGAGCGTGGGATCTGGCATTGGCTGTTCCTGCGGCTGTCGATGACCTGTCTCGTCCTGACGGCGGGAGTCGGACTGCTGTGGGTCGCGGCGCAGGAGCTTCCCATCGAGCAGCTCAAGCGGATCCTCGCCGTCGAATACCTGTCGGTGGGTCTGGGCGTGGTGTCCGTGGTCGCCGGTGCGCCACGGAAGATCGTCCAGGCACTGCAGATCGTCGTGGACGTCCCGGTGATCACCGCCTGCGTCCACTTCACCGGCGGCCTCGAGAGTCGCTTCACGCTGTTGTACTTCTTTCCCCTCGTCGTGGCCTCCTACGAGCTGCGTCAGAAGGGCGCGTTGTACACGGCCGGTCTGGCAGCGGCGCTGACGCTCTCGTACACGCTGCTGGTGGCCGCCGAGCGGATCGTGCCCCCCGTGGTCGCCTTCCGCGAAGGTGTCGTGAGCAACGGATCGCTGATCGGCGCGCACGTCACGGTGTCGCTGCTGCTCGTGGTCGGGTACGTGGCCGGCGAGATGGCCGGGCGCCTCGACCGCAAGGCGCGCCTGCTCGCGCACCGGAGTGACGAACTCGACCACGTGCGAAGGGAGACCCAGAGCATCCTCGACCACATGGGGTCGGGCGTCATGACCCTGGACCTCGAGGGCGTGGTGCTCCGCATGAATCCGGCGGCCGAGCGGATCCTCGGAATCGACAAGGTCGCGCTCGAGGGGCGGGGCGTGGCCGAGGGCCTGGGTGCGATCATGCCGATCCTCGTGGGCCACCTCATGGAGTGCGTGATCGAGGGCCGGAACGCCGATCGCGTCGAGGTCCACATCGAGAGGCAGGACGGATCGGTCGTGCCCGTGGGCCTCAGTGTGAATCCGATGTGCGATGCCGAGGGCAACCGCTGCGGAGTGGTGACGGTGTTCCAGGACCTGAGCACCGTGGTGCGCATGCGCGAGCGGATGCGCAGCAACGACCGATTGATCGCCATGGGCGAGCTCTCGGCGAGTATTGCTCATGAGATCCGGAACCCCCTGGCGTCGATCCGCGGGTCGGTGGAGATGCTCCAGGGAGAGCTGGAGCTCGACGACGAGAACTCCCGCCTGTTCGAGCTGATCCACCGCGAGAGCGCGCGACTGAACCGCATCATCGAAGACTTCCTCGAGTACGCCCGCATGCGCCCGCCCCAACCGCGCAACTGCCGGCTCGACGACGTGATCCACGATCTCGAGGAGCTGTTGCACAGCCACGAGTCGCTCCACGCCCGGGATCGCCTACGGGTGCTGTCGGGGAAGTTCGACGTCGTGGTGCACGTCGACGAGGAACTCATGCGCCAGGTCTTCCTGAACCTCGCGCTGAACGCCTTCGAGTCGATGGGCGATGCCGGCGAACTCCGGGTGAGCGTGGCGGTCCGCCCGCACCACCTGCCGCCGGAGGTCGTGGTCCGATTCATCGACGAGGGCGACGGTCTCGACGAGGAGACCGCCGAGCGCATCTTCGAACCCTTCTTCACAACGAAGCCGAACGGAACCGGCCTCGGGCTGCCGATGGCGCATCGAGTCGTGAGCAATCACGACGGCCAGTTGCGGGCCCGCAGCGTCGATGGCGGAGGTGCGGAGTTCAGCGTGCACCTGCCTCTGGTGGGCCTGTTCCGCGACGGACATCTGATCACGGGCGACGAGGCCCTCGAGGAATTGATGGCCGATGCCGCGCACGCGAACGTGGATTCGGCCGAAGGAACGGCCTGATGTCGGCGAGCGCGCGAACGTACGGAAAGGACCGGCAACGATGAGCGAAGGACGTATCCTGATCGTCGACGACGAAGAGGGAATGTGCCAGTTCCTCTCGATCATGCTCAAACGTGAGGGCTACGAGGTCGCGGCCGCCACGAGCGGGGCCGATGCCCTGCGCGAGATGCAGCGGAGCGGGGCCGACGTCGTCATCACCGACATCCAGATGCCGCGGATGGACGGAATCCAGGTCCTGTCGGGGATCAAGGCCATCGACTCGACGGTGCCGGTCATCATCATGACGGCCTACGCGAGCAAGCAGACGGCGATCGAGGCGGTGAACAAGGGTGCGTTCCACTATCTGGACAAACACGCAAAGAACGACGAAATCAAGATGGTGATCCGCAACGCGCTCGAGGTCCGGCAGGTCCGCAACGAGAACAGCGATCTGCGCCGCGAGCTCGTGCACACCCGAAGGGTCGAGCCGAAGAGCATCATCGGCAAGAGCGACGAGATGAATGCCGTCTTCCGCATGGTCGAGCGGGTGGCCGGGGCCGACTCGAACATCCTGCTGCACGGCGAGAGCGGCACGGGCAAGGAGTTGATCGCGCGGGCGATCCACGACCAGAGCCACCGTGCCGAAGGTCCCTTCGTGACCATCAACTGCGGGGCCCTGCCCGAGAGCCTGCTCGAGAGCGAGCTCTTCGGCCACGTGAAGGGCTCCTTCACCGGAGCGATCAAGGACAAGGACGGCCTGTTCAAGGTGGCCAGCGGCGGGACCTTCCTGCTCGACGAGATCGGTGAGACCTCGCCCGGGATCCAGGTCAAACTGCTGCGGGCGCTGCAGGAGCGCGAGATCATCCCCGTGGGGGGAACCAAGCCGATCAAGGTCGACGTCCGGATCGTCGCGGCGACGAACCGCGACCTCGAGGAAGAGGTCCAGCTCGGCAACTTCCGCATGGACCTGTACTACCGGGTGAATGTGATCCAGGTGTCACTGCCGCCTCTGCGCGATCGCCCCGACGACGTGCCGCTGCTCGTCGACCATTTCCTGCGTCGCTACAAGCGCGACTACGAAGGTGGCGATCTGAACTCGGTGCTCGATCCGGCGGCGCTCGACCTGCTCGTGAACTACTCGTGGCCGGGCAATGTTCGCGAGCTCGAGAACATGATCGAGCGCGCCGTGATCCTGCAGGAACACGATCTGATCTCGCCGCACGACCTGCCCGACAAGATCGTCGGCGAACGGCAGGGCGGTGGCGGTGAGCCGATCAGCGAGTCCGGCATCACGCTCGAGGAACTCGAGCGCCGCTACATGATCCAGGTCCTGAACGACACCGGATGGCACAAGAAGCGGGCGGCGGAGATCCTCGGAATCAATCCGTCGACGCTCTACCGGAAGATCAAGAGCTACGGTCTGGTGCCACCGGGCGGAACGTTCGAAGGTGACGAGGCGGAAGATCTGGAGACGGTGGAACAGTAGGGGCCATCGGGGGACACGCGGAGCGCCGCAGCGTGCAAGGCCGGCCTTGCAAAGCGAATGGGAACGGGCCACTGCGGTGGCCCGTTTCGCCTGGCCGAGCGGTGGGTCACGACACGGTGCGGAACCGCGAGGAAGGACGCCGACATGGCACATGGGATGCTCACGTCCCGGGCAACCGTGTAGTCCCGCGTGTCGCGTCCGCGATTGCGCATCCATGCTTTCCGCACTCTGGAGGCCCTGGGAACATGAAGAACAACAGCGGTTTCACGCTGATCGAGCTCATGATCGTCGTCGTCATCATCGGTATTCTGGCCGCGATCGCGGTGCCGAACTTCATCAGCATGCAGTCGCGTGCGAAGGAAGACACCGTCAAGAGCAACGCGCACACCGTCCAGCTTTCCGCGGAGGATTACGCGGTGCAGGAGGGTGGCGTGTACGCTGGTACCGTCGCGGACTTCGCTGCAAGTCTTCCGGGCGCCGCGGCCACTCTGAAGAACCCGTTCGACGGTGGCGAGGATCAGCCGGTGGACGGCGTGGCCGGCTCCGCGGGTGATGTGGGCTACGATCCCATCGCGGACAACGGTGTCAACGTCGGCTACAGCATCACGGGCTTCGGCAAGGACGACACCGTCGGCCCGGCCAACGACGGGATCATCATCACTCTGGCCAGCGGTCAGTAGATCTTCGGACATCTCCTCCGTCAGGAGGTGGAAACCGCGCGGCCTTCGGGTCGCGCGGTTCGTCGTCCCGGTCGGTGGCATTGTTTCTGCACCAACTTCCTCCGCCCGGTTCGCCCGTCGGCGAACGAAGGCCGGAACCCAGACGTGGCGCTCGCAGGAGAACCCGATGAGTCTGTTGAGCTTCCAGGACGTCGACAAGTCCTTCACCTCCGACTTCACCCGCAAGAAACACCAGGTCCTGCACCAAGTGTCCTTCGAGGTCCACGCAGGGGAAACCCTTGCCTACCTCGGCCACAACGGTGCGGGCAAGACCACGTCGATCAAGGCCCTTCTCGGCCTCATCCGCATCGACGCCGGCGAGATCTTGCTCTTCGGCCACCCGCCGGGCCACAAGGAAGCCCTCGCCCGCATCGGCTACGTCCCCGAGAAGCCCTATTTCTACGACCACCTCACCGCCCGTGAGTTCCTCCAGCTCGTCGCCGACCTCCACGGGGTCGACAAGCGGACCGCGAAGAGCCGGATCGGCGAGGTGCTCGACCTGGTCTCGATGCAGGACGACGCCGACCAGCGCATGCGCACCTACTCCAAGGGCATGCTGCAGCGCATCGGCCTGGCCCAGGCCCTGGTCAACGACCCGGATCTGCTCGTCCTCGACGAGCCGATGGGCGGGCTCGACCCGATGGGCCGCCACCACATCCGGACGATCGTCGCCGAGCTCAAAGCCCGCGGGAAGACCATTCTGATGAGCAGCCACATCCTCGGCGACGTCGAGGCGATCGCCGACCGCGCCGTGATCCTCAGCGAGGGCCGGCTGCGACGCGTCGTCGACCTGGACGATCGGGATGCCGATCGCCGCGGTCTGGAGATCCAGTGCCGCGCCCTGCCCGAGGGCGCCGAGGCCTCGATCCAGGGCGAGGGGATCACCTGCGAACGCAACCACGACGTGGTGAACGTCCGCGTGACCGATCGCGACGCCGTTGCCGGCATCATCCAGGAGATCCAGCGGGTCGGAGGCTACCTGCTGCAGGTGCGCCCGGTGCGCATGGACCTCGAGCGGATCTTCCTGGAAGAGGTCACGAACGGTTCGCCG